>Ga0072500_142142_pt1 | contig 389921 bp, 368 predicted proteins | sample GBScelen77Swater_FD_63803 | JGI IMG/M metagenome (GOLD analysis project Ga0072500, IMG submission 63803) | Hot spring microbial communities from Great Boiling Spring, Nevada - cellulolytic enrichment S 77C v2 (version 2) | ecosystem: Environmental > Aquatic > Thermal springs > Hot (42-90C) ...
TACCATCGTTATGGCCGACGTTAATGTCGTCTTACCATGGTCTACGTGACCTATCGTACCTATGTTTACATGTGGCTTCGTCCTTACAAATTTCTCCTTCGCCATCCTTTATCTCCTCCTAAAATTTGGTTTTGATTATAAAAATTAGAAAATAAAACACCTAAGATTATATTTAAAATGGAGCCCACGACCGGGATCGAACCGGTGACCTTACCCTTACCAAGGGTACGCTCTGCCGACTGAGCTACGTGGGCCCATTAAATATAAAAAATTGGTTGCGGGGGAGGGATTTGAACCCTCGACCTCCGGGTTATGAGCCCGGTGAGCTACCTGGCTGCTCTACCCCGCGATATTAAATGGTGGGGAGGGAGGGATTTGAACCCCCGAAGGCGTCCGCCAGCAGATTTACAGTCTGCCCCCTTTGGCCACTTGGGTACCTCCCCATATTCACACATCTTATGGAGCCGAGGAAGGGATTCGAACCCCCGACCCGCTGATTACAAATCAGCTGCTCTGCCGCTGAGCTACCTCGGCTTAATTTTTTCTTTCATAAACTTATCTCAACTGGACACTGAAAAGTATATACATAAATCAAATCTAAGTCAAGGGGCAGGCTTATTTTTTATAACAGTAATTGATGATATAATTAAAAAGGTTTTTGGTAATTTATTAAGCTATATTAAAGGAGGGATTCTATATATGGAAGAATTATCAGAAATAAAATTAGAAGATTCAGATTTATCATTAACTACAGACACTCTCGTTTACGGTGCTGTTCTAAGTGAGGATAAAGATGGGATATGGTTAGATATTGGAAAAAAATATGATGCATTTTTACCATACACTGAATTATCTAAGGAAATAAAATCCAAGATTGAGAAAAAACAGAAGGTAGATAAAATACCCGTCATTATTCAGCATATTAATTTTAAAGATGGTGTTATTTTAGTATCAAACAAAAAAGCCATAGAAAATAAAATATGGGAAGAGTTAATGTGGGCATATGAAAACGAAAAACCTATAAAGGGTAAAGTAATTGACTATCAGGATAGAAAATTTATCATTGAGATTGAAAATGAAATCATTGGAATAATACCACATAGAGAGATAGATATGCCCCCATTAAAACCTCCAAAATTTTATCTAAACAAAAAAGTGGAAGGGAAAATAGTAAAAATTAACCCGGAAAGAAAACAATTAATTATATCCGTTAGAGAATTATTAGAGAAGGAACAAGAAGAAAAAAAATTAGATCTATGGGAAAAAATTAAAAACTCTGATATAGTGAGAGGCAAGATCATAAAAGTAGAAGATGATAAAATAACAGTAGATCTCGGTTTTGGTATAATCGGAACTGTCAATTATGATGAATTATCGTGGTTCCTTATTAAAAATGTTAGGAGATTTTTTGAGGTTGGAGATATTGTTAAAGCTAAGATTTTAAAGTTAAATGATGAATCAAAAACTGCAGAACTCAGTATTAAACAAACACAACCCAATCCATGGAGTGTATTTAAAGAAAAATACCCCATAGGAAGTATTATAGAAGGAGAAATAATTAAAATCACAAATGGAATTCTCGTTAAAACAGATAATTTATTTGGTTATGTACCTCAAAATGAGATCACATGGGGAAGAGTTAATGAAGAAAGAGAAAAATTTAAAGTCGGAGACAAAATAAAAGTAAAGGTATTATCGGTTGATGATGAAAGGCAAAGAATCATATTGAGTGTAAAGCAAACCGAACCCAATCCCTGGGAAGTGATTGATGAGATCTTAAAAGTAGGAGATATAACAAAAGGTAAAATCACTAATATTACAGACTTTGGGATCTTCTTAGAAATAAAACCAGGCTTAGAAGGCTTAATTCCTAAAAAATATCTCTCTTGGGAAAGAATAGATAACCTTTCAATTTTCTTTAAAATAGGAGACATAATAGAGGTTAAAGTTATAAATATTGATAAGGAAAATAGAAAACTCACTTTAAGTAGAAGAGATTTATTAAAAGATCCTTGGGAAGACATAGATAAAAGATATAGAGAAGGAGATAACATAAAAGGAAAGATAATAGAAAAAACAAAAGATGGAATAATTGTAGAAATAGAACCAGGTATAGAAGGATTCCTACCTCAAAATCAAGTATACCTTGATAAAGAAGATAATGAAAACGTTACAGATTATATAGAAGCTAAAATCATAAGAATTAATACTCAAAACAGAAAAATTATTCTTTCAAGAAAAGCATTATTAAAAGAGAGATTAGAAAAAGAAATTAAAGAACAACTAAAAGAATTTTCTCCTCCGCCTATAACATTAGGTGAAATCTTAAAGCTCAAAAATATTCAATAGCATAAATACTACCTACCCCCTCTTTTGTTATTTTGAAGGAGGGGGTATTTTTTTATTTAGACATAATAATTTCTAAAATCCTTGTGATTTTTTTATCTAATAGAGCAATTTTTTGATCTAAATCTTGAAAGTTTAAGGTTGTAGATTGTTTTTCTGCTACTTTTTTAACCTCTTCTAATAAAGATGTTTCTTGTGTTCTTAAAACTCTCAACATCTCTGAAATTTCTCTTATCTCTCTCCTCAAAGCTTCTTCCTTATTGGACAGTTCTTCTATTTTTTTATTTATCTCATATATCTCTGTAATTTTACCTTGAGATGAACTTAAAAGTCTATATAAGAACACAAGAAAAACAATAATTATTCCAAAAATAACAAAATCTAAAATTCTACTAATATTAATCATCATTCTCCTTATTCCCCCTCACAGACATTTTTAAATAGACTTTGAATTTTCTGTTATACTTATAAAATATATCATACAAGGAGGAAATAGTAAATAATGATATATAAGACACATTTAGCTTTAAATTACTTAGTTCTACAGACCATTCTTAAACTATCAGATGGGATGCCAGAAAAGATACTAACTCCTTGGGGTATTGGCACCATCATAGGAACAACTATTGGTACTTTTGTACCAGATGTTGATGCACCTCACTCAGAAGTCTCAAAAAGACTTCTTCCAACAAAAACACTGCTCAACTTACTAATTCCTATTTTATCTGTTTTTTTCAGTTTAGCTTTATCTTTACTGATATGTTCTAAAACTGGACTAAACTATATATATGATAAAATAATCTTATTTTTTGTTATTTTTACAATTGTATCCATAATTCTATCTTTAGTTTTTAAGTTATTACTAAAGCCCTTATTTGTACATAGAGGCTTACTTCATAGTATATGGGGTTTATTAATTATAAATCTTTTTCTGTCTGCAATGTATATTAATAACCTTAAAAATCTTCCATTAAGTTTTATAAACATGTATAATGGATTCTATATAGGAATTAATATTGGCTATTTAGGCCATTTAATAGGCGATATGATGACATTTCATGGGATTAATCCCGTATTTCCAATAAAATGGAAAATAAGTCTGAAAATATTTCGTACAAATAGCTTAGAAGAAAAGATCTTCATGATTATCTTAATAATAGTAAACATAATCTTTTTTCTTGCAAATATTTTTAAAGTTTAGGAGGTAAACCATGATTGATATCAAAACATTAAGAGAAAATCCTGATCTAATGAAAGAAAATATCCTATTAAGAAACTTAGATCCAGAAAAATATAATGTGGACTATATTTTAGAATTAGATTCTAAAAGAAGAGAACTCCAAAAAGAATTAGATAACCTAAGATCACTAAGAAATAAAATATCTCAAGAAATAGGCAAAAAACAAGATCAAGAAAGGGAAAAGTTAATCAAAGAAGCTAAAGAATTAAAGGAAAAAATTGAAAAAATCGAAGAAGAGTTCAAAAATATTGAAAAAGAACTTTATCAACGTCTCTGGCAACTTCCTAATTTTCTTTCGCCAAAAGCCCCAAGGGGAAAAGATGAAAATGATAATGTAGAAATTAAAAGATGGGGAGAAATTAAAAAATTCAACTTTACTCCCAAGGACCATCTGGACTTAGGAATGATGAATGATTTATTGGATTTTGAAAGAGGTAGTAAAGTTACAGGATCAAACTTCTACTATTTAAAAAATGAAGCTGTAATATTAGAATTTGCTCTGATGCAGATGGTTATAGATACTTTAGTTCCAGAAGGTTTCAAAATATTTATTACTCCAGACTTAGCCAAAATGGAGATCATTGATGGCATAGGTTTTCAACCAAGAGGACCTGAAGCCCAAATTTATAGAGTAGAAAATTTTGATTTAGGCCTTATTGCTACTGCAGAAATAACTTTAGGTGGTTACCACAAAGATGAAATTTTAGATGAGTTAGACCTTCCACTAAAATATTTAGGCTTTTCTCACTGTTTTAGGACAGAGGCTGGAGCATATGGAAGATATAATAGAGGTCTTTATAGAGTCCACCAATTTAGTAAAGCAGAAATATTTATTATATGTAGGCCTGAAGATTCAGAAGACATGCATGAATACATATTAGGATTAGAGGAAAAAATCTTCCAAAAACTAGAAATACCATATAGAGTTTTAGATATTTGCTCTGGTGACTTGGGAGCACCTGCTGCAAGAAAATTTGATATTGAGGCATGGATGCCAGGGAGAGGAGATTTTGGAGAGGTTACAAGCTGTTCAAATTGCACAGACTACCAAGCAAGAAGACTAAATATAAGATTTAGAAGAGTAACAGGAGAAGTATCATATGTACATATGCTAAATGGTACAGCTATTGCAATTTCAAGAGCATTAATTGCTATCCTTGAAAATTATCAACAAGAAGACGGAAGCATTTTAATTCCGAAAGCTCTACAACCTTATACCTTAGGTATTAGAGAGATTAAACCCAAAGCATAAAATAAGCCCCCTTAAAATGGGGGCTTATTTTTTAATAACACTTTGAGTAACCACAAACTCTACACGTTAAGCAACCTTCTGCTATCTGTAGAGGTGCACCACATTCTGGACATGGAATTCCTGAATAGGAACTTTCCTTATCTGAAGATTTAGGCATAATTACAAAATTATTGTGAGAGGAAAAATTTACACCACCTTCTTTTAGCACTAAATATTTTTCCAATGCTTTTGCAATAGCATCAGAACAAGAGAAGATAAAATCACCCTCTTCTGATCTTGTGGGATTAGGACATCTTATTCCCTTTAACTGTTTAATAATAGAATTTATATCTACACCACTCCTTAAGGTCAAAGAAATTAGTCTTGAGATTGCTTCAGTTTGAGATGCTGCACATCCTCCTGCTTTACCTAAGGTTGAGAACACTTCACATATGCCAAATTCATCTTCATTCACTGTTACATATAGATTACCACAACCAGTCTTTATTTTTATTGTTGCACCATGAGTTATATTTGGACGTGGTCGTGGTTTTACTTTATGTTCAGTTTTATCCTCCTTTGCCTCTTTCGTTTCTACACTCAAAACTTGTTCTGTTCTTGATTTATCTCTATATACAGTTATTCCTTTCAAACCTAACTCATGGGCCATTAGATAAATTTTTCTTATATCATCTTTGGTAGCTGATTGTTTTAAATTTACAGTCTTTGATACCGCATTATCTACATATTTTTGAAATGCAGCTTGCATTAGAACATGATCTTCATAATCTATATCTAATGCTGTAACAAACAATTTTCTTATCTTCTCTGGTATCTCTTCCATATCTTTAATAGTGCCTTTTTCTAATATCTTTTCTATTATTTCATCTGAATATATCCCTTCCTTTATTAACGCTTCCTTAAACAAAGGATAAACCTCATTCCATTCCCCCAAGCTCACCTTTCTTTTATATGCCAAAGCAAAAATAGGCTCAATACCAGAAGAAGCATTAGCTATTATACTAATACTTCCAGTAGGAGCAATAGTAGTTAAAGTAGCATTTCTTAACCTTAAACCCATATCCTTATAAATACTCTTTTCCCAATTTGGGAAAACTCCTCTTTTTTCTGCAAGATTTAGAGAAGCATTTCTTGCTTCATCAAGGATAAACCTCATAATTTCTTCCGCTATATCTCTTGCTTTCTGAGTATTATAAGGAATTTCAAGAAGAATCAAAAGATCATAAAAACCCATAACACCAAGGCCAATTTTTCTATTAGTTTTTGTAATCTCTTCTATTTGCTTTAAAGGATATGTATTAGCATCAATTACATTATCTAAAAAATGAACTGCCTTGTGTACTGTTTCTCTTAATTTATCCCAATCAATCTCATTCTTATCACCATTACTCTTAATCATTTTACCAAGATTTATAGATCCCAAATTACAAGATTCAAAAGGAAGTAAAGGTTGCTCACCACAAGGGTTTGTAGCCTCAATTTCTCCAACACCAGGCGTCGGATTTTTTCTGTTAATTTCATCAATGAATATTACCCCAGGTTCCCCATTTTTCCAAGCCTGTTCCACAATAAGATCAAATATTTCTCTTGCTTTTACTTTTTTAACAACTTCTTTGTTTCTCGGATTTATCAATTCAAAATCATCATCCCTCAAAACAGCTTCCATAAATTTATCTGTAATAGCAACAGATATATTAAAGTTGGGTAGCACTCCTTCTTTATCTTTACAGGTAATAAATTCAAAAATATCAGGATGATCAACTCGAAGAATTCCCATATTTGCGCCTCTTCTTACACCACCCTGCTTTATGGTATCTGTTGCTGCATCATAAACCTTCATAAAACTTACTGGTCCAGAAGCAACACCTCCAGTTGTCCTAACAATATCCCCCTTAGGACGAAGGCGAGAAAATGAAAATCCAGTACCTCCTCCAGACTGATGTATTAAAGCCGCATACTTCAATCCATCAAATATGCTCACTAATGAATCCTCAATTGGTATAACAAAACATGCTGATAGTTGTCCTAATGGTCTACCAGCATTCATAAGTGTAGGCGAATTAGGAAGAAACTCTAAAGAAACCATCATATCATAAAATTTTTCTTTTGTTTCTTCCCAATTAGCATTAGAGTCATAAATAAGATCTATTTTAGCAATACTTTCAGAAACTCTCTCAAACATCTCTTCCGGAGTCTCAATAACATTTCCGTTTTCATCCTTTTTAAGATATCTCTTTTGTAGTATATTTAAAGCTTGTTCAGTTAATTCTACTTTCTTCATTTTTAATTACTCCCTTTTCCTTTAAGTTTTACCACTTCATCTAATAGACTCTTTAAAGATTCATCGTTAGGCTTGTATTTAAGTCCATCCTTTATAATTTTTTCAGCCATATCTATCTTTCCTTTTTGTATTAAAACATAAGCAAGATTAGAATAAGCTTGAATATAGTCAATTTTAGCATTTATTGCTTTTGAAAACCAATACTCAGCATTATCATAATCTCCCAACATATAATAACAAGCCCCAATATTATTCATAGCTTCAAAAGAGTTAGGATTTGCCTCTAATGCTTTCTTAAAAAACTCTATGGCTTTCTGATAATTTTTATTATTATAATAGTCAAGACCCCTTTGTACTAAAACATTATCGTTTAATTTTATTTGGGGTAAAGATTTTTTGATTCCCCAAGCTTCATAAACTTTCTTTAAAAGGGCTAAAACTTTATCGTCATAGGGATCATAAGATAGTGCTTTCAATAATAACTCCTCAGCCTTTTTATAATTTTTCAATTGATAATAAATTAATCCTAAATTGACATACAAATCCTTACTGTCCGGCTTTTTGCTAAGGAGATTTTCATAAATATTCTTTGCTTCTTCATATTTTCTTTTCGTATAGTAGTATTGTGCCATATAATTCAACGCTTCTTCATGATTAGGATCTATCTCTAATATCCTTTTTGCAATTTCCAACACTTTATTCTGATCTTTCAAATCAAAAGAATATAATCTCATCAAATTCTCCATAGGCGGTATTGAATATTTATCATAAGATAGAGCTTTATATAAACTTTCTTCAGCTTTATATAGTAAACTTTTATCCTTTTCTCCTAAATAATGATAAGACTGTGCATAAAATGCTCCTACAAGGTTATATGTTAAAGATCTGTAATATGCATTTTTAAGCATACCCTCTATATGATATAAACCTCTGTTAAAAGCATAATTTTTATCATTTTCATTAGTAGTAGCTCCCATTATATTTAAATAGGCTTTTACTGCTGCTTCTCTAAATGCTGATTCTTGAGGACGAAGTCTAATTGCTTCCTCAAATAAAGCTGATGCCTTTCCTGCATCTCCTGATACAGAGTAATCCAAACCGAATCTATAAAACACCTCTGCCCTGAAAAATCTTGCTGATATATAAATGCTAAACAAACTAATAAAAGTAAACATAATAAATAGAATACTTTTTAACATATGAGGCAAATTCCTCACATCTATCTTCCATACTTTATCAGAATCATAAAATTTATAGGATAGAAGTATAAAAGCAGTAAGAGACCAAAAATAAAGATATGTAGCTGATAATCCAAAAAGAACCAAACTTTGGATGATAAAACCAATCCATCCTGAAATAACCCCTAAATATAATATCCTCTCTGAATTAGGAATTTTATCAATCATGTAAATACCGTTTCTGAAAGTATTTATTAATATCATACAAAAAGATAGAAGGCCAAAAATGCCAAGAGGAAATAGAATATCAAGAAACTCATTATGTTCCCTATCTGGATATCCTTTACCTCGATCATATCTTGCAAGATCTAAGGACTTATATGGAGTAAAATTGAAAGAGAAAGTTTCATGACCAAGTCCTATCAGTAACCTTGGTGATTTTAAAATTTTATCCGTAAAAAGATTAATACTATCTCTCCACGTCAATACACGAGGATTTGATTGTGTAACTCCTAATCCTACACCAATACTTTGGAATCTTTCCTTTAACGAGAAAACTCCTAAATTTTGTCTTTTTATATAGTATTCTTGTTCTGTAAAATAGAAGACTCCTACTGTAAATATCATTCCTACGATTAGCAATATTGTGATTATAGAATTTTTCTTTATAAAATTTCTATTTCTTAAAAACATATATCCATAATAGAATACCAGAGATATAATGAAGGCTATCCAGGAACCACGTGTATAACTACCTAATAAAACTAAAAAAGAAGAAAGAAAAATTAGAAGATATAATATTTTTGAATAGTATTTTTCCGAGGTGTAAATCTTGGACAAAATAATAGGAATAACCATTACTAAAAAATGGCCTAAAAAATCAGCATGCCCTAAGGTAGAAATAATTCGTGATTCAGTTCTAACCCTCTCAAACCAAGGCATCAATCTGTATATCTGTAAAATTCCAACAAAAGTTACAATAACTGTGGAGAAAATTATTGCCCAGAAAAAATAGTTTTGTTCTTTTTGAGAATCAACCACATCATAGATAAGGAAAAAAATAACAAAATAAAAGAAATAGCTAAGAAACCCCATCTGTCTCATATAGGAACCAAAAAAGCTTAGATAGAAATTAGTTGAAAAAATTGTAGATAAAATCCAAGAAATTAAGAATAAAAAAATCCATATAGAAACACTCTTAGGAGGTAGTATAAATTCTCTTTTTCCTAAAATTAACCACAGACCGATAAGTAATAAAGCTAAACCCCCTAATATTCTTATCAATGTTACCTTAGGTAGCTCCGAAACATCATGTATCCGCAAAAAATATGGTTGAGTAATAGGTACTAGGAAAATTAATAATAACAAAGATGCAAAAATAAAGAGTCTAAGATAATGGTCAGTATATTTCTCTTCAATCTTATTAACTTTTTTCTTCATCCTAACTCTCCCTCAAAAATATTAATTTTAACGATGGTAATAAAGTCTAACAAGGTTTAAAAACCTTGTCAATTTTTCTACTTAATAATAAAATCATAATAAGCATTAATATTTAACAAAAGGAGGATGAAAAATGAGTAAGAAACGTATAGGTGTGCTTACCGGTGGTGGAGATTGTCCAGGCCTTAACCCAGCTATACGTGGAGTAGTTATGAGAGCTTTAGATTATGGAGATGAAGTTATAGGACTAAAATATGGTTGGGCTGGTCTTATTAAAGCAGATGCTGTACCCTTAAAATTAGAAGATGTGGAAGACATATTAGAAATTGGTGGAACCATATTAGGTAGTTCAAGAACAAACCCATTTAAGAAGGAAGAGGATGTACAAAAATGCATCGAAAGTTTTAAGAAACTAAATTTAGATGCCCTAATAGCTATTGGTGGAGAAGATACCCTGGGAGTAGCATCAAAATTTAGCAAACTTGGACTTCCCATGATTGGAATCCCAAAAACCATAGATAAAGACTTAGAAGAAACAGATTATACACTTGGTTTTGATACAGCAGTAGAGGTAGTAGTAGATGCTATTAAAAGATTAAGAGATACTGCAAAATCTCATGCAAGAGTAATAGTAGTCGAAATAATGGGTAGACATGCTGGATGGCTTGCTCTTTATGGAGGATTAGCAGGTGGAGCAGATTATATTTTAATTCCCGAAGTAGAACCAAATCTTGAAGAATTATATAATCATATAAGAAAACTATATGCTAGGGGTCATACATATGCAGTAGTAGCCATCGCTGAAGGTGTACAGTTACCTGGTTTCACATACCAAAAGGGACAAGAAGGAATGGTCGACGCTTTTGGACATATAAGATTGGGCGGAGTAGGTAATGTCTTAGCAGAGGAAATTCAGAAAAATATTGGAATCGAAACAAGAGCTGTAATACTTAGCCATCTTCAAAGAGGAGGAAGTCCTTCTATTAGAGATAGAATCTTAGGATTATTACTTGGTAAAACAGCAGTTGATTTAGTACATGAAGGTAAATCTGGTTACTTTATTGCAGTAAAAGGAAGCGAATTAGTACCAGTAGATATTACACTAATTGAAGGAAAAACCAAGAATGTTGATCCAGCATTTTACGAAAGTGTAAAAACATTCTTTAATAAATAAAAACGAAGACTTTTTAGGAAGAGGGGGGTTTTACCTTCCTCTTCCTTTTTCTATATGTGATTATAATATCTTTCACAACAAAATAAGATAAAATTGAAAATAAAATTGATATAATAAGATTTCCCAAAAGATATCTTAGAATAAAAATTTTTGCACCTGTTCTTTCTAATCCACGCCATCTAACTTTTCCTGTTGTTATAAAATCTCCTAATATATAACTCAATGTCCAAAAAAAGGGAGATGTAAAGTAGTTCATTATGAATGTTCCTAAAATGCCCGCAAGATAATTAAGTTTAAATATGTAACAAATAAAAATCATTATAATCCCACCTAATCCAAAAGTAGGAAAAATTCCAATAAACACTCCTATACTGAAGCTTAAAGATATTTTCTCTGGTGTATCTTGAATTCTTACAAGCTTTAAATAAATATATCTCAGAAATCTCTTAATACTTCTTTTTTTCATTATAGATTTTTTCAATGACAGGCTTTAATTTTTTATATGTAGATGCTAAATCCTCTGGTATTACTTTAGTATCACCTATAACTACCATAAAATTTGAATCACCATTCCATCTTGGGACAACATGTAAATGTAAGTGCTCTGATATACCTGCACCAGCTACCTCTCCTATATTCATACCAATATTAAAACCATGAGGTTTCATGATATTATTTAATGCCTCGACAGATACCTGCAGTAGAAACATCATTTCTTGTAATGTTTCTTTATCAATAGATAAAATATCATTTGTATGCTTATAAGGTACTATCATTAAATGTCCATTATTATAAGGATATAAATTCAGGATTATGAAATTATATTCGCCTCTTAATAATATGTAGTTCTCTTCATCTTTACTTTCCATAGGCTTTGTACAAAATATACAGTCCTTTGATTTTTCAGCTGTAACATATTTTATCCTCCATGGACAAAAAAGTCTTTTCATCTTCTCTCTCCTTCCTTTACACTTGACAAAATATAGCTTTAAAAGTTAATATTTATAAAAAGTGCCGAAGTGGCGGAATTGGCAGACGCGCCAGACTCAAAATCTGGTGGGTGGGTAACACCCGTGCCGGTTCGACTCCGGCCTTCGGCACCAAAATTTTAATCTTACCATATCTTCTCCATCTCCCAATACAATTCAGAAGGTACTCTTTTCTTATTATTTATTACATCCTCTAAAGAGACAGAAACAGTAGTATTATTTTGCCATCCTATCATTACTCCCGAAAACCCATTCATTAGAACTTTCACAGCTTCCACACCCATAAAAGTTGCTATAGTCCTATCGAATACTGATGGGGATCCTCCTCTTTGTATGTGTCCAAGTACAACAATACGAGTAGGTATACCTACCCTATCCTCAATTTGTTTTCCAATAAAATAAGCACTTCCAACTCCCTCCGCAACCACTATAATATTATGTCTTTTATTCCTTTTTTGCCTTTCTTTTAATTTTTCTGTAATATAAGGAAAATCTATAGGTACCTCGGGAATAAGCACAATATCCGCACCACTAACTAATCCAGCAACAAAAGCTATATATCCACACTCCCTACCCATAACTTCTATAACAAAAGTCCTCTCATGAGCAGCAGCTGTATCCCTTATTTTATTTATAGCATCAATAACATTATTACACGCAGTGTCAAAACCTATTGAAAAATCAGTTCCCCATATATCATTATCTATACTTCCTGGAATTCCTACTACTTTTATACCTCTCTTATATAGCTCAAAAGCTCCTTTAAGAGAACCTTCTCCACCAATTACAATTAAACCATCTATGTTTTGATTTTTTATGTTCTCTATAGCTTTCAAAATACCCTCTTCCTTTTCAAAATCCTTTGATCGAGCAGTATGTAAAATTGTTCCACCGCGTTGAACAATTTCACTCACATCATCTCTTCCAAGCCTTCTAAAATCCCCTTCAATTAAACCCTGATATCCCCTTTCAATCCCTATAATTTCTAAATTTTTAGATAATCCATATCTGACAATAGCCCTAATTGCAGAATTCATTCCAGGCGCATCACCACCACTAGTAAGTACCCCTACCTTCATTTTTCTTTTTCCTCCTCTTGAAATCTTCCATAATTTCTTAACTTCAACCATCTTTCTTCTAATAAGATTTTTATTTCCTTCTCTCTCAACCTCTTCAATACCCTCCTTAAAGCTAATCTCAAATTATTAATTGTCCCTTCAAAATCCTGATGAGCACCCCCATTAGGCTCTGGAATTACCTCATCAACAAGACCTAACTTATAAAGATCTTCAGCAGTAATCTTAAGAGCCTCAGCAGCCTCGGGAGCTTTAGAAGAATCCCTAAACAAAATTGACGCACAACCCTCTGGAGATATCACCGAGTAATAGGCATTTTCAAGTATCATTATATAATCTCCAACCCCTATTCCTAAAGCACCACCACTTCCACCTTCACTTAAAACTACTACTATTATTGGGGTTTTTAATACAGACATTTCTTTTAAATTTTGAGCTATTGCCCAAGCTTGTCCTCTTTCTTCAGCACCTATACCTGGATATGCTCCTGCCGTATCAATAAAGGATATTACTGGTAAAGAAAATTTCTCTGCTATCTTCATAACTCTTAAAGCTTTTCTGTAACCTTCAGGATGGGGCATACCAAAATTCCTTTTCATCTTTTCTTGAACAGACTTTCCCTTCTCTTGACCTATAATTACCACACTTTCATCATTAAAAGTCCCTAACCCTGCGATGATTGCAGAATCATCACCATATAACCTATCTCCATGTAATTCAATAAAATTGTCAAACAATGCATCTAAAAAATCAGAAAAGGTAGGACGGTTTGGGTGTCTTGCAAGAAGTATTCTCTCCCAAGGCGTCAATCTTCTTTCCATGATTTCCTCCAAAGATGAGTCAATATTATAAATAAAGTATTTTTAAGCTTCTTCCTTTCTACTACTAAATCTACCATACCATGCTCTAATAAAAACTCTGACCTTTGAAATCCCTCAGGAAGCTTCTGTTTTATTGTTTGTTCAATAACTCGAGGCCCTGTAAAACCAATTAGTGCACCTGGTTCAGCAACTATTACATCTCCTAAGGAACCAAAACTTGCCAAGACACCTGCAGTTGATGGATGGGTTAACACATTGATATATGGTATTTTAGCCTCACTTAGTCTTGCAATTGCAGCACTTGTTTTTGCCATTTGAAATAAAGAAAAAAGTCCTTCTTGCATTCTTGCTCCTCCTGAAGATATTACACTAACTACAGGTATTCTATCTCTTAATGCTCTTTCAATTGTTCTCACCACTTTTTCTCCTACAACTGATCCCATACTGCCCCCAATGAATCTAAAATCCATCACTATTATATGAACAGGAATCCCATTAATCTCCCCTTTACCAACAATAATGGCATCTTTTAAACCGGTAGCTTCTTGTGCCTCTTTTATTCTTTGGGTATAGGGTTTTGTATCTATAAAACCGAGTACATCAATAGGTGAAATATGAGCATCAAATTCCTCAAAAGTGCCATCGTCAATTAAAAGATCTATGCGTTCGTATGCTGTTAATTGATCATGATATCCACATTTTATACATACTTTTAGATTTTCATTCCAATCCTTGGAATAGATGATTTGAGAACATTGAGGACATTTAATCCATAAACCATCGGGAATATCTCTAAATTTATCTTTGTTTTCATTTCTTCTTAAAAAATCCCTAAACATTTCCCCTCCTTAAAATTTTAATTTTTGATTATTTTACCATACAAAGTTATTTTAGCTAATTACAGATCTTTTATATGTTTAAGTCCAAAAGTAACACCAAACTTAAATAGTTGAATTAGATCTTTTTTGATATCCTCATTCCATTTAATCCAAAATTCAGGTGATATTAAAATTTTTTCATTATCAACCTTTATTATCACAGGCGTTAATCCTTTTCTATTTTTTAATATCTCCCTAATTTTATAAATCAACTCATACGTTCTATTTGCGTTTAAATTAATTAAAAGAACATTTCCATCCAATTCATCTACCTGTTCTACCATAATTTTTACTATTTCCTCATTTTCATCTTTATCTACTTCTAACTTACCTCCTACTACAACTCTCTTACCTTCTTGTAAAACATCCTTAAAATTATTATAAACAGAAGAAAAAACAATTATATCAGCTTCACCTGTGTAGTCTTCTAATGTTGCAAAAAGCATTTTTTGGTTCTTTCTATCTAAAATTTCCCTCACATTCTTAAGAATCCCAGGCACGACAATCCAGCTTCCAGATTCCACATCTACCAACTCATCAATAGTATTTTCAAAGAGTTTTTGTGATATTTCTCTCAATTCTTCTTGAGGATCATAGGAAACATAAAGACCGAGCATCTCTTTTTCCATCTCCATTAATTCTTCCACAGTAAATTCTTCAGTATTCATAATCATTGGATCTCTAATTAATTCCATAGTATCTATTAAGGATGCTTGTGTTACTGGCACCTTTTTAGTCGATTGTACTGAATCTAAAAGCTTATCAATATTTTCAAGTAAAGATCTTCTACTTAATTCAAAACTATCAAAAGCACCACTTTTTATCAAGCTTTCTAAAGTTCTTTTATTAATCACTCGAGAATTCAATCTTTTAACAAAATCTAAAACAGATTTAAATTTACCATTTTCTCTCTCATTTACAATTGCTACAGCAACTCCCTCACCCACATTTTTCACAGCAGAAAGTCCAAATCTTATTCCTTCATTTGTAACTGTAAAATGAACCATACTTTCATTTACATCTGGGGGTAGAATTTTAATACCCATTCTTTTGGCTTCTGCTATATATTTACTTAACTTTGAAGTATTATTTCTCACACTTGTTAATAATGATGACATAAATTCCTTTGGATAATAAACTTTAAGAAAAGCAGTTTGATAAGACACATAGGCATAAGCTGCACTATGAGACTTATTAAAACCATATTCTGCAAATTTTGCCATATCCTCAAATATATCCTTAGCTACCTCTTCTGGAATACCTCTCTCTTTTGCACCTTTAACAAATATCTCTCTTTGCTCTTCCATAACTTCTGGCTTCTTTTTACCCATAGCCCTTCTTAAAACATCAGCTTGTCCTAATGAAAATCCTGCCAATCTATGAGCAATTTCCATAACCTGTTCTTGATATATAATCACGCCATAGGTTTCTGAAAGAATAGGTTCTAAAGAAGGATGCATATATTCTACTTTTTCTTCTCCTCTCTTTCTCTTTATATAACTTTCTAATCTTCCTAAAGGACCAGGCCTATATAAAGCTAATACTGCTATTAAGTCTTCAAATTTTTCTGGCTTTATTTCTCTTAAAAGATTTCTCATTCCTCTACTCTCTAATTGAAAGACCCCTATCGTCTCACCTTTCTGTAACAATTCATAAACCTTAGAATCATCCAGTGGTAAATTATCTATATCTATATCAACTCCATAATTTTCTTTTATCTTTTTCAAAGTATCATAAATTACAGTAAGAGTTCTTAAACCAAGAAAATCCATCTTTAATAGTCCAAGTTCTTCTAAATTTGTCATTGGAAATTGAGTTACAATTTCACTGCTATTCATTACTTGGAGAGGCACATACTCTATTAGTGGATCCTTAGAAATAACTAAACCAGCAGCATGTATTGAAGCATGCCTTGCGTGTCCTTCGATCCTTTTTGCAATATCAATAATCTTTTTAGCTTGAGCATTATTTTCTACAAGATTTTGTAATTCTTGTGAACTTTGTAAAGCTTCCTCTATACTACTGTTAGGAGGTATTAATTTTGCAATTCTATCTACTTCGTTATAAGGGACATTTAAAACTCTACCCACATCTCTTACAGATGCACGAGCTGCCATAGTACCAAAAGTAATAATTTGAGCCACATGTTCTTTACCATATTTATTTCTTACATAATCAATAACTTCTTCTCTTCTTTCAAAACAAAAATCAATATCAATATCAGGCATTGTTATTCTCTCAGGATTTAAAAATCTTTCAAATATCAATCCCCATCTTGTAGGCTCAATATTTGTAATCCCTAAAACATAGGAAACCAAAGATCCTGCAGCAGAACCTCTTCCAGGACCTACTGGAATCCCTTTACTCTTTGCATACCTTACAAAGTCCTGTACAATTAAGAAATATCCAGAAAATCCCATTTGTTTTATTACTGAGATTTCGTATTCTAATCTTTCTCTAATGTGATTTGGAATATTATCTCCAAATCTTTTTCTTGCCCCTTCCCAACAAAGTCTTTCAAAGTAAGAATCTAATGTTTCACCTTCAGGTACTTCAAATACTGGTAAAATAACCTTGTTTAAAGGTAGTTCTAAATTACATTTTTCTGCAATTTTTACTGTGTTTTCTAAAGCTTCAGGTATACTTTCAAAAATTCTAGACATCTCTTCTTCTGATTTAAAATAAAATTCATTTGTTTTAAATCTTAACCTATCTTTGTCGTTTAATTTAGATCCTGTTTGAATACATAGGAGGATATCATGAATCTCGGCATCTTCTTTATTTAAATAATGTACATCATTAGTAGCTACAAGAGGGACGCTAAATTCTTTAGACAATTCAATTAATTTTTCATTAACATATTTTTGTTCTTCTAAACCATTATCTTGAAGTTCCAAATAAAAATCTTCTCCAAATATATCTAAATACTCTTTTATAGATTCTTTTGCTTTATCTATTCTATTGTTTAGGATGTAGGTAGGTACTTCTCCAGCAAGACAACTTGTAAGAGCTATTAATCCTCTTGAATATTCTCTTAAAAGTTCTTTATCAACCCTTGGTTTATAATAGAAGCCCTCTATAAAAGACAAGCTAACTAATTTGGTTAAATTTTTATAACCCTCAAAATCTTTTGCAAGAAGAATTAAATGAAAAAGATCTCCTCTTTGGCCTTTTTTCTCAAAGCGTGAATCTGGAGTTACATATACTTCACAACCAATTATAGGTTTAATTCCCTTCTCTTTCGTTATTTTATAAAAATCAATAACACCATACATTACACCATGGTCTGTTAAAGCTACAGCAGGCATGTTAAAATTAACAGCTTTTTCTACCAATTCATCAAGCTTACAGGCACCATCAAGCAAACTATACTCTGAATGTACATGGAGATGTACAAATCCCATACATATCGCCAAGTTTCAAAAAAATATTACTTTTGTATTATAACTGAGAAGGATCTAAACCCAAGAGAACAAAAAAACTCTCTAATGCTCTTTTTTTCCCTCTTAATTCTGGATCACTTTCATCATTTATTAAATTTTTATATTCTTCAATAGCAAACTTTATTGTCTCTTCTAATCCCTTTTCCTCTATACTTTTATAAAGCTCCTTATACTTACTGTGTCTTGCTTCTGCATTTTTTCTCCAATAATCTGGGTTTTCTGTATTCACACTCATAAGAATATCTTGCTTTGCAAGTTTAGAAAATCCATCTAATCCCTTAAGGACAGAATCTTTATCCATTATAAATCCTCTCCTTTCAATTAATATTTTTTACCAAAAGGAAAGTTGTTCTCTTTCTCCCTTTTTGTTTTGCTCTTCCTTTTGCTGTATAACATCATCATATAATTTTTTAAGTTCAATAAAATCTTTTTTAATTCCATCAAGAAGCTTCCCATGATATAAAGCCGCAGCTGGATGATACGTTACAAATACCAACCTCCCATCAACTTGATAGTATTTACCATGAGATGTGTTCATATTCACTGTATGCCCTAATAATACATAGGCAGCGTGCCTTCCTAAAGCACATAATATTTGTGGACTAATTATTTCTATCTGTTTTTTTAAAAAAGGATAACAAGCATTGATCTCTTCTGGAAGAGGATCCCTATTATTAGGAGGTCTACATTTTAAAACATTGGCTATATATACATCTTCCCTTTTCAACCCCAAGGATTCAATAAGTTCTGTTAAAAGCTTTCCTGCAGCCCCAACAAAAGGCCTACCTTGTTGATCTTCATGAAAACCAGGTGCTTCACCAACAAACATAATAACAGCATTAGGATTTCCTTCACCAAAAACTAAATTAGTTCTTTCATTCCATAATAGACAATTTCTACACCTTTCTGCTTCTCGTAACAACTCATCTAAACTTCTTATTTTATTTAATCTTTCCATCCAAACTCTCCTTTCAGCTGGACAAATCTAACATACCCAAGATTCTCCTTCAACATTTTGCCATTTTTTTTAATAATCTTACATAAATTTTGAAAATCTCTCCCTCCTATGGGAATAACCATAATTCCTCCCTCTTCTAACTGCTCCCATAGAGGAAAAGGAACATCGTAAGATGCAGCTGTCACAATAATTCTGTCAAAAGGCGCTTTTTCTTCCCAACCCAAAGTACCATCTCCTACCTTGAAATATATATTAGTATAACCTAAAAATTTTAAAATTTTTTGGGCTCTCTCTGATAGTTCTCTGATCCGCTCAATCGTATATACTTCCTTTGAGAGTTCAGCCAATATTGCTGTCTGATAACCAGAACCTGTACCTATCTCTAAGACTTTTTCCTTTTTAGTAAGTCCTAAAGCTTCTGTCATTAGGGCTACCACATAAGGCTGGGATATGGTCTGCCCAAAACCTATTGGTAATGCTTCATTTACATAAGCTAAATCTATATACTCTTGGGGTACAAAAAGATGTCTTGGAACTTTACTAATAGCATTAAGAACGTCAGGAGATTTTATTCCTTCATTCCTTAATATCTCTACTAAATTTTCTCTTTTTTGTTTGAATAAATCAGTATCTTTAAAATCCAAAGTCAATTCAACTTCTTAAATACTTAGGAATATAAAATAAAGATAAATGAGTGTCTCCATCATAAAATTTTAATTCACCGTGAATTCTTTCCTTTATCCGCTTATCAATTTCATCTTTTTGTAAGAATGGTGAGACACTTTTATCCTTAAAACCAATCAAAAATCCCCAATTACTATCAAAAGAAGGAATAAAAGTCTGGTATGAATATGAATTAGAAAATACTTTCTTTAAATTATCCCTTATCCAAAAATGTCTATATTCTTGCCCTAATTGTGTTGTATCTCCCTGTGTAACCAATATTCCATTATCGTCTAATATGTTCCAAACCAGAAAATAAAACTCTGGCAAATATAATCGGTAAGCAGGAGTATCAGGGTACGGTTCAGGTAGATCTAAAACCACAATATCAAATTTATCCGTTGTATTCTTAACAAATTCCCAGCCATCTTGAAATATTAATTTAACTTTCTCACTTTTAAAAGAACCTTGATGCCATTCCCATAAATACTTTTCAGAAAACTCAACTACTTCAGGATCAATTTCAATTGCAACAATTTCCACATAGTTATATTTTAAAAGCTCTCTGAGGGTAGCTCCTTCTCCTGCACCAACAACTAATATCTTATAAGGATTAGGGTGCAATATCATAGAAGGATGAATAAGAGCTTCATGATATATGAATTCATCCTTTTCTGCGGACTGAATTTTTCCATCTATTATCAAACATTTTCCATAGGTTGGATTTTTAATAATTTGAATCTTCTGATAATAGGAAACAATGTCAACCAAAACTTCCTCTACCATATAGCAATGTAGCTGATCTTCAGCAACTGTGTCTACATACCATCTATAATTTTTCATAGTCCCTTTCATCTTATCTCAAAATCAGTAAAGTTATTTATATTTTCATCGCTCCAAACCACATCAACCTTTTCTACTATTGCTCCTAAGGGACCTTCTTTTAATTTTTCCAAAAAAAGTTTTAATGCTTCTTCTTCTCCTATAGCTTCTACTTCCACTCTTCCATCATTTAGATTTCTCACATAACCTAAAATACCAAGACGCTTTGCCCACTTATAGGCAAAATATCTAAAACCAACTCCCTGAACTACTCCTGAAATATAGACATGAAAATACTTCTTCATAAACAACTAAATTGGTCGGGGCGACTGGACTTGAACCAGCGACCTCCTACTCCCGAAGCAGGCGCGCTAGCCAACTGCGCTACGCCCCGCATAATAAGATGGTCGGGGCGACTGGACTCGAACCAGCGACCTTCCGCACCCCAAACGGACGCGCTTCCCCTGCGCTACGCCCCGACTCGCGTTATTTATTATACCATAAAATACTTACTTTTTCACATTTAGAAGATGTGAAATTTCCTCGACAAATCGAGATGGTTCTTGATACCTATTATATCTTTTTGAAGCGTAAGACATATATAATTTCTCCTTGGCTCTTGTTATACCCACGTAACACAATCTTCTCTCTTCTTCTATTTCTTCTCTTGTAGTTGCATTATAATGAGGTAGTATCCCTTCTTCAAGACCTACAAGAAATACAATATCAAACTCCAATCCTTTTACACTGTGTAGAGTAATAAGAGAAATCTTATCACTCTCAAGAGAATTTTCTATCTTACTACTACTTAACGTAAGATGAGACAGGAATTCTCCCAAATCATTTTTTTCTGAAAACCCCTTACTAAACTCAATTAATTCTAAGAGATTTTCTTTTTTTACCTCTAAAGTATCTCTATCATACTTCTCTATTTCTTTCATATAGCCAGTTTTATCAATAACAGTCTCTATAAGGCCTTCAATATTAATCTTATCTTTTATTTCTAATAAATAATTCCAAATATCTAAAAAACTTTTTACCTCTTTCTTCGTCTTTGAGACTTCCTTAACCGCTTCCAGTAAAGAATAACCCTTGTTATAATATTCCTTTATAAAATTAAAAGTAGCCTCACCAATACCTCTCTTAGGTACATTAATTATTCTCTTTAAGCTTATAATATCATTGGGATCATGTAGGATATTTAGATATGCTACTATATCTTTAACTTCTTTTCTATCAAAAAAACTTATTCCCCCTATTACTTTATATGGAAGATTAGACCTAATAAAGGCTTCTTCGAACACTCTTGATTGCCTATTTGTTCTGTATAAAACTGCAATTTCAGAAGGATTTTTACCCTTTAAAAGTTCTATTTTTATTTGTCTTACCACAAAGCTTGCCTCATCTTCTTCATTTACAGCCCTAAAAAGTATAGGATAATTTCCATTCTTTTTATCACTCCATAACTTTTTAGGATATCTTTTATCATTATTTACTATTAAGGCGTTTGCTATATCCAGAATTTGTTGTGTAGATCTATAATTTTTAGTTAAAAATATTACTTTCAAATTTTTGAAATCTTTCTCCAATCTAAAAATATTTTGATAATCAGCCCCCCTCCAGCTATATATACTTTGATCGTCATCTCCAACTACAGAAAATCTTTTTTTCTCTTCCACAAGAATTTTAAAAAGCTCGTATTGGGCCTTATTAGTATCCTGATATTCATCGACTAAAACATATTCTAATTTGTCTTGAACATATCCTCTTAAAGCAGGATTTTCTTGTAATAATTTAATAGAATAAATGAGAAGGTCTGCAAAATCAACAGCATTATTTTTCCTTAAATAATTTTCATATTTCTTATAGATTCCTAATATTATCTCATCAAAATTATTAGAAACCATATACTGAAAATCTTCAGGAGTAATTAGCTTATCTTTTAGGCGAGAGATTTTATCTTTAATATCTTTAGAGTTATAATCGTTTTCTCTTGCAAAATCCTTAAGTATCTCTTTTACAACTTCTTCTTGTGCATCTTCATCATATATCACAAAATTGCTTGGAAACCCAAACCTTTTTCCATAGGTTTTTAAAAGATATAACCCAAATCCATGAAAAGTTCCAGCCCAAACTTTTTCACCATCTTCTGACGATATCAGTCTTGTTATCCTACTTTTCATCTCAAAAGCTGCTTTATTCGTAAAAGTTAAAGCCACAATGTTTTCAGGCTTTGCATACTTTTCAGATATGAGATAAGCTATTTTGTAAGTTATTACCCTTGTTTTACCACTTCCAGCTCCTGCAAGTACTAGTAAAGGATTATCCACATCTAAAACTGCGGATAACTGTTCCTCACTTAAGTCTTTAAGAAAATCCATAATTCTTACCTCTTCCAAAAATCTATTCTTTTAATGGTATATCAATTCTTAAAATAGATTTGTTATCCTCCTGAGATAATTCAATTCTCATATTATCAGGTTCAAAAGTGAGATATTTAGAGACTGCCTTAATTAAATCTTCTTTTAAACTTTCTATCATTTTAGGTTCAATCTTTGCCCTATCATAAACAAGGATAACTTGAAGTCTCTCTTTTGCAATTTCTTTAGAAGATATCTTTTTACTCCATATGTTAGTTATGATCATCTTAACCTCCCCTTTTTACCCCTTAAATATTTTAAAAATCTTTTCTAAGAAGCTCTCGGATTTTTCAAGCTCATCCCATGATACATCTTCTCCTAAAAGCCTCTTCACTATTAAATTAAAAGCTAAAGCGGATTTATACTTATTTCCTGAATAAATAATAGGTTCTCCTTTATTTATACTTATTATTAAATTTTCATCTTCTGGTATAATTCCTAAAAGTTCTATAGACAGAATATCCAACAAATCATCAACACCAAGCATTTCACCATTTTTTACCATATCAAACCTTACTCTGTTAACAATAAGTCTTGGATCTCTAAGTCCATAAGCTTCTAAAAGTCCAATAACCCTATCTGCATCTCTTACCGCTGAAACTTCAGGAGTAGTAATAACTATAGCCTCATCAGCACCCGATATAGCACTCTTAAATCCATGCTCTATACCAGCTGGAGAGTCTATTAATACATAATCAAACTCTATCTTAAGATCATTTATTACCCCTTTCATCTGTTCAATAGAAACAGCTTCCTTTTCTTTTGTTTGGGCAGCAGGTAAAAGATATAGATTATTTAATCTTTTATCCTTAACTAATGCTTGTTTAAGACTACATTTTCCTTCCACCACATCCACTATGTTGTAAACTATTCTATTTTCTAAACCCAGAAGAAGATCTAAATTTCTAAGTCCTATATCTGTATCTACAAGAGCAACTTTAAGACCACTCATAGCAAGACCAGTTCCAATATTAGCCACAGCAGTAGTCTTACCAACACCACCCTTCCCTGAAGTTACCACTATAGATTTACCCATCTTTTTTACCCCCTAAATTAATATGTATCAATCTTAAATTTACCATCCTCTATATATAAAAAATAACCTGCCTTTTTATACCTTGCTTTGGGCATATCTAAAATATAAGAGGCGATTTGAATCTTTTCAGGCTCAAGTCCCAAAGCAAATATAATAGCTTTGTCATTATTTTCATATCCTGCCCATATAGAACCTCTGATCTTTCCTAAAACAAAAACACTCTTATTACAAATTATTTCTGCCCCTGAATTTACATCTCCTAAAATTAAAAGATTTTCTTTTGAACTAACAAGTTTACCACTTCTTATAGGACCGATAATAATCTTTGCAATATTGGAGTAAGGAACTCTTATCTTAGGTAAGTCCCTGTTTAGCATTATACCATAATTTTTATAAATTTGTTTCTGGAGTTCCTCCCAATCTGAATTATCTATCTCTCTTCCTTGGAAGTCTATATAAATATTTACACCTTTAAAAAATTTTTCCTTATTCTTGATCTCATCAATTATAAGATTTTTAATTTCATCCCAAGATAAAGATGGATTAACTACCATCTTTATACCTTCTTTTAAATCTCCTTTTATAGATATATTACTCAATATTTTTACCCCCCTTTATCATATATTCAATTATCTTTCTTGCTATTAGAGCTGCTCTACCTCCTCCGCTTTTTCCATGCTCAACAAAAACAGTCACCACATAAGGAACATCGTTAACTCTAAAGAAAGAGGAAAACCAAGCATGGCTTTCTCCATGCGGGTTCTCAGCTGTTCCTGTTTTTCCAAATATTTCTACTCCTGGAAATTTTACAGCTATTCCTGTTCCTTCCTCCACCACTTTTTTCATTCCCTCCTTTAATATTTCCCATATTGATTTATTTATCTTTACTTCTTTAATAATCTCAGGCCTAACCTCTTCTATACCATTTTCAGTTACTATACCCTTTAAAACGTGCGGTTTAACCAATATTCCTTCTGTAGCAAGCATACTCATCATAGCATGTATTTCTAAAGGAGTAACCAGTACAAAACCTTGACCGATGGAAAGATTTACTGTATCTCCAGGATACCAAGGCTCTTTAAAGGTTTTTACTTTCCATTCCTTAGATGGAATAAATCCTTTTACCTCTCCTGGCAAATCTATACCCACTTTAGAATCTAACATAAAATCTTTTGCATATTTAAAAATCTGATCTTCTCCTACCCTCAATCCTACATTGTAAAAAACTACATTACAAGATTGAGCTATTCCATCCACAAAATTAATTCTTCTATGTCCACCCTTTTTCCAGCATTTATAAGAATATCCTCCTAAGTAAAATTCTCCTGGACAATAAAAAGTATCATTTGGTGAGATCTTTTTATTTTCTAAGGCAGAAAGAGCAACTATCAATTTAAAAATAGAACCTGGAGGGTATAAGGCTGAAATCGCCTTATTGTTTAATGGCTTGTTGATATCATTAATAAGATTATTCCATTCTTCTTTTGTAAAACCTGTTATAAATTTATTAGGGTCAAAGGCAGGATGACTTGCCATAGATAAAACTTCTCCTGTATCTGCCCGAGATACAATGACACAGCCCCTTTCCTCTCCTAAGGCATCTTCAGCAACCTTTTGAATATTCAGATCTAAACTTAATATTAATGATTCACCAGGTACAGGATCCTTCTGGCCAACTGTGATATTTTCAGTATTTGAAGCATGCAATAATATTCCTCTAAATCCTTTCTTACCCCTTAAATATTTTTCATAAAATGCCTCTACTCCGTATTTCCCAGATTTTTCCCCCAAAGAATAATCACTTTCCTCATCTTCAAGTTCTTCTTTACTTACCTCACCCATGTATCCAATAACATGAGAAGCTAATGATCCAAAAGGATAATATCTCTCAAATTCAATATTTATAGAAAATGGTGGTAAATCCTCTCTATTCTCTTCTAAAAGTAATATTTCCTTTATATCTAAATTATTTTTTAAAAGTACCGCAGGATAGAACGGTGAAATTTTATTATAAATCTTTTCGATATCTTTATCCTTCATTTTTATAACATTGCTTAATCTCTTTACTTTTTCTCTCTCATATTTGTAAGGAGGAATTAAATATAATGAATATTTTATCTTATTTTCAGCTAAAATAACTCCATTTCTATCATATATGATACCTCGAGGGGCAGGAAGGATTACTGATTTCATATAGTTTCTTTGGGCAAGATCTTGATAAAAATCACCTTTATATATTTGAAGATAGAAAAGTCTTAATATAATCAGCAAAATAGCTACTTCTATTATTCTTTTAAAGAAAATTTCATGATTCTTCATTCTTTTTCAGTAGAATAAATCTCAGGAATAAAAAAATAAAAAGGGATAAAAAATACAAGATTAGATGATATATATCTCAAGAGGTCTATTACATAATTCAAACTAAAATTATAGCCAAAGTTCCAAAATAAAAAGGAAAAGGTACTAAGACCAATTATTAAAAAGAAGGCACTACTTTTATGAATAGAGATAAAACTCTTTTTCCACATTTTTATTATAACTTCAATAATAACCCAATAAATCAGAAATAAATAGAAAGGAATAGTAGAAAAAATTTTTAAAGAAAAAGATAGAATAATAGATATTCCTTGAAAATATAAACTTTTAAAAAGAAGAAAAACAAAAAAAACTAAAACCAAATCAGGATGAAATCCTAAAAAGAAAACTTTTGTCTGCAAAAAAGCTAAAATTAAAGAACTTAAAAAGATTAAAATTTCAGACAAACTGCAACCCCCTCCATATTTGATAAATCAACCATTGGATATACTTTTATTCTGGTAAAAGCTAAAACATTCTTCTCTTCTAAATGAGAAATATATCCTACCTTTAAACCATAAGGTATATATTCATCAATTCCAGAAGTTATTACATTATGATTAGTTTTAATACCATGATCTGAAAATATGTAAGCCATTTCTATATGATCAAAGGCTCCTTTAACTATTCCATAATCTTTTGTTTCCCATATCATTACTCCTACTACTGTACTAGGGTCATAGATTGTCTTTACAATTGAAAAATTTTTCTCTGTTTTATAAATTTTTCCAATTATCTGATCCTTATAAATTACTGCCATCCCTTTTTTGACACCATCTTTTTCTCCCTTATCTATTTTAAATTCAAGATTCCACTTTACAGGATCTCTTCCAATAATGTTAGCATAAACAAACGAAAAATTTTTCTTTTCCAATTCCTTTAACCATATTGCTGTCTCTTCTTTCCGTCTTAGATTTTCTAAAATCATTTTAAGCCTTAAATTTTCCTTATATAAATCAAAGTTTTCGTTCCTTAATATCTCTATTTCCTTTTGCAAACTTTCAGTTAAAGTAAAAATAGCTTTCAATTCATTAATAAAAATCTTTAAGTCATTAATTATATTAGAAAATGCTTTTTGAATATTAGTGGTCCAAATTTCTACGTATCCACTACCCCAAAGAAGAATAGAGAGTAGTAGTACTAAAAATACCAACCGCCATTTAATTCCTTGTTTATCCATTTATAAATACTTCTTAATAGCTCTCTTTAACTGAAGCAAGTACCTGTTTATATTTATCAAATTCTTCAATAATCTTTCCTGTTCCTTTTACTACACAAAGTAAAGGCTCTTCTGCAACTATAGTTACAACCCCTATTTGTTCTGATATATATGAATCAAGACCTCTCAGGAGAGCACCTCCACCAGCTAAAACTATACCTTTATCCATAATATCTGCTGCAAGTTCTGGAGGTGTTTTTTCTAAGGTATCTCTAATTGCTTCTACAATCATATCAATGGTATCCTTTAAAGCTTCTCTAACTTCTGCCGAACTAATCTCTATATTACGAGGCACCCCAGTAAGTAAATCTCTTCCTTTAACTTCCATATAAGTTTTATTCTCTTCTCCAAAAGCAGCATTTCCAAGGTTAACCTTTATCTCTTCTGCAGTTCTCTCTCCTATAAATAGGTTGTATTTTTTCCTTATATAATGAACAATAGCTTCATCCATCTCATCCCCAGCCACCTTTATTGAGGTGCTAACCACTATTCCTCCTAATGAAATAACAGCTATTTCAGTAGTCCCTCCACCAATATCTACAATAATATTACCAGAAGGTTCCCATATTGGGAGATCAGCACCTAATGCACTAGCAATAGGCTCTGTGACAAGCAAAACATCTCTTGCACCAGCAGAATATGCAGTATCTAAAACAGCTCTACGCTCTACAGGTGTTGTTCCCGACGGTATACCTATAACCATTCGAGGACTTACTAAAAAATCTCTCTTATTGTGAACCTTCTCTATAAAGTATCTAATCATCTTTTCCGCAGCATCAAAATCTGCTATGACTCCATCCTTTAATGGCCTTATAGTGACAATCTCTTCAGGAGTTCTTCCAAGCATTTTCTTTGCTTCTTCACCAACAGCAACAACCTTCTTATCACTTCTTCTTATTGCCACCATAGATGGTTCAAAGATAACTACTCCCTTACCTCTAACATATACAACCGTATTTGCAGTTCCCAAATCAATACCTAAATCCTTAGAAAAAATTCCTGCCAAAAAATTCAAAGCCATAAGTCCTCCTTCTTTCTTTTATAATATTTTATAAAAGATTATATCCAAATTTATCAAGAAGATAATTCAATCTTACTAATGGTAATCCCACTATATTATAGTAATCACCTTCTATTTTTTCAATTAATAATGCTCCTTTACCTTGAATTCCATAAGCACCAGCTTTATCCATAGGTTCACCTGTTGCAACGTATCTTTCTATTTCCTCATCCGAATAATCCCTCATTTTTACCTTACTTCTAACAGAAGAAATATAATGTATGTTTTCAGGAGTCGCCCATACAACTATACCCGTAAAAACATAATGATATTTACCTCTTAGCCTCTTAAGAATTCTTATAGCATCCTTTTCATTTTTTGGTTTACCAACAATTTCTCCATCTAATACTACAATAGTATCAGCTGAAATAATTAAAGAATATTCACTTTGGCATAGTTCTGCTGCTTTTTGAGCTTTCTTTAAAGCATTTTTCTTCACCAAATCTACTGGCGAGATATTTCTTTTCCCTTCTATTTCTTCCACATCTACTGGTAAAACTTTAAAATCAATACCTAAACTCTTAAGAAGTTCCTTTCTTCTAGGAGAATTAGATGCAAGAATTATTTCTCTTTTCATTGTTTGAAAGATTTAAATCCCTCCCCTAATACTTCATGAGCCGGTGTTATTACAACAAAAGCTTTTGGATCATTTTTATGAATTATTTCTTTTAATCTACCAACCTCTGATTGACTTACTACACAGTATAAAATTTCCCTCTCTCTCCCAGTGTATAATCCCATACCATAAAAAACTGTAACTCCTCTGCCTAATTCTTTGAGAATTTTTTCTCCAATATCCCTTGGCCTATCTGAGAAAATAAGAGCAGCTTTAGTATACGATAATCCTTGTTGTACTAAATCTATGGAATATCCTTGAATAAAAATAACAAGAAGAGCATATAAAGCCAAAACAAAATCAAAAATAAAACCTGCGGAAATAACTATAATTCCATCTATTATTAACAATGATTGTCCTATATTTAACCCGGTAAAATGAGAAAATACTTGAGCTAAAATATCTGTTCCACCAGTAGATCCTCCGTATTTAAATACTATACCAAGCCCTAATCCCCCCAATATACCACCATAAACCGTCGCAATTATTGGGTCTTTTATAACAGGTAATTTGAAAAGATTAAGCAGATCTACAAATAAAGATAGTATAAAAGTTCCGTACAGAGTTTTAAAGCCAAAAGAAGAACCAAGCATCTTAATACCCAATACAAATATGGGTATATTTAAAAGAAGCATAGTAATACCAACAGGAGATCTAAAAATATAGTATAGAATGATAGCTATTCCACTAACTCCACCACCCACAAGCTTGTTAGGAGCTAAAAATACATCTATACTTACAGCTATAAAAAAAGCCCCCAAAGTTATTCCCAATAAATCAATAATTTTTTTCATATATTCTACCCCTTTGTATATATACGCAAAAACCTCAGAAGTCTTGGAAACCTTACAAAAATTCTTTTAGGCTCTTGTAAAATTCTGTAAAACCATTCTAACCCAAGTTTTCTAAAAATCCAAGGAGCTCTTCTTTTTACACCAGAAAGAACATCAAAACTACCTCCAACCCCCATAGCAACTCTTACCTTCAAATCCCTTTTATATTTGCTAATAAAAAATTCTTGTTTAGGAGCACCTAAAGCCACGAATAAAATCTTTGCTCCAGATTCATTAATCATCTTAATTATTTTTTCCTCTTCTTCATCAGAAAAATAACCATTTCTAAATCCTGCTACTAATAAATCTGGATATTTTAACTTTAGATTTTCAACTAATTTCCTAACAACTTCCTCTTTTGCTCCAAGGAAAAATATTGGAAATCCATATATTTCCGCCCAAGAAAGAATTTTTTCCATAGCCTCAATACCCGGGAACTTTCTAATAAAATATCCCTTTCTTTTAGCGAGAAGAGTTATACCAATACCATCTGGAATATTTAAATCAGACTCATATAACACCTTTTTAAACTCAGGATTTTCATTAGCTATTACCAACATTTCTGCATTTGGAGTGAATATAGTATTACATTTATTACTCTCCATAAAGGAGAGTATTAATTTTTTAAATTCATCATCTTCTAAAGATGTAAATTTAATCCCTAAAATATCCACATTTAACATATTTCTTTCTTAAAATTGTCTAAGTCCTCCTTTATTTTCTCTTTTTGCATAATTTTTACTTTCTTTAAGTATTCCTTATATTGATCATAATTTTTCAAAATTTCGGCAACATAATCTTTTATTTTATCAGATGAAAGTTCATCAACTACGAATTTCCAGCCAATATCTTCACAAAAACCTTTAACCTTCTCATCATAAGAAATTGCAATGAAAGGAATTTCAAAAAGTACAGATAGGATATGACTATGAAGTCTCATGCCAATAAAAATTATATTCATAGGAAAAAACTCTTCAATATTATCATCCGTTAGCTCTACAAATTTAATTTTTGATTTTATATGGTTGCCTAATTCGTCAAAAAGATGTTTGTCTTCAGTATGTAAAGCATAAAATACCATCTCTTTTTCCATTAATCCTTCTAAATTAGTAAGTAGGGAGTATATATCATTTAAACTATAATCTTTCCATCTTCTCAAATTAACCCCTATATATTTTCTCTCTAACTTTTTATAATTAAAGTCTAATAAAAAGACTAAATCTGTTGATAATTTAATCTTTTCTTCCAGGACATTTATCTTTTTCAAATAATTATAAGAAAAAGAATCTCTTACATATACTTTGTTACACTGAGTTAATATATAACCTAATAGCTTTTCTTCAATTCTATTTCTTAAAGGAGAAAAGCTTTGACCCAAAAGATATATCTTTTTATTAAAAAGTAAAGCAAAGAAAATTATAGATAAATAATAAAAAAAAGATTTTAAGCTTGTTTTGTCTTGAAAAAGACCTCCCCCTCCTGCAACAACAACTTCTGCCCATTTTAAAGCTTTGTATACTTGAAAAGGTGAAAATTTATTAAAAACCTTATAATTTGAATTTTTGTCTTTTTTCTTTGATAAAACACCTACTTCAAAATTCGTACTCAAAGAGAATAATAAGCTCTTTAAAAGAAGCTCATCACCAAGATTCCCCTCCCCATAGTATCCAAAAAGAAGCACTCTTTTCATTTATCTTTTTTCCTTTGCCATTCACTAAATAAATATGCTTCTATGAAAGGATCTAAATCACCATCAATAACCGCTTGTACATTACCCACTTCTAAACCTGTTCTATGATCCTTTACTAATGTATATGGATGAAATACATAAGATCTGATTTGATTCCCCCAACTTATCTCTTGTACTTCTCCTTTTAAAGATGCTATTTGTTCTCTTCTTTTCCTTTCTTCCAATTCCTCAAGACGAGCTCTCAAAACCCTTAAAGCCATCTCTTTATTAGCATGCTGTGACCTCTCGTTTTGACATTGAACTACTATACCAGTTGGAATATGGGTTATTCTAACAGCTGATTCAACTTTATTTACATGTTGTCCCCCTGCTCCTCCTGCCCTAAAAGTTTCTATTCTTAAATCTTCAGGTCTTATAACAATATTACTTTCAGGAATTTCAGGAATAACCTCTACTAAAGCAAATGATGTATGTCTTCTATGATTAGCATCAAAAGGGGAAATCCTTACAAGTCTATGAACCCCTTTCTCCCCCTTAAGATATCCATAAGCTCTCTCACCTTCTATTAACAAAGTAGCACTTTTTATTCCAGCTTCTTCTCCTGGAGATATATCTAATATTTTTACGTTAAAGCCTTTTCTTTCTGCCCATCTTATATACATTCTTAAAAGAATTTCAGTCCAATCTTGAGCATCAGTACCTCCTGTCCCTGCATGTAAAGAAAGAATAGCATTAGCATTATCATGTGGTTCTTTTAGGATTAAATTAATCTCAAAGTTTTTAAGTTTTTCTCCAATTTCCTTTAATTTCCTTTCAAACTCCTCTCTAAATTCATCTCCCTCTTCAATAAGATCTTTCCATTCTTTCAATTCAATAATTTCTTTCTCTATTGAAAGCCAATCATTTAACTCCTTTTGCAAGTTGTTATATTCACTTAAAAGGGCTTTATTTTTCTCCGGATCATCCCAGCTACTCTTGGCAATTTTATTTTCTAAATCCTTTAATCTTGACTTTATCCTATCTAAGTCAAAGATAACCACCCAATTTATTGAAAGTCTCTAGTATTTCTTCATATGATATTAACAAATCCGCTACAGAAACTCCCAAATCAACTCCTCCTTCCACGATTTGCTGTTTTTGTTTCTTCAGTAACACGGATATTAAATAAGTATCTTATACTTTCCCAATCAAAAGTATTTACCATATCTTGGAACATTTGATAAGCCTCTTTTTTATATTCTACTAAAGGATCATGATGAGCAATAGCTCTCAAACCAATACCTTCCCTCAAAACTTCCATATCATTAAGATGCTCTATCCAGAGTTTATCAATTACATATAAAAGTACTATTCTCTCAATTTCTTTCCAGGTATCTTCTCCAAATTTCATCTTTCTCTCTTCATATTTTTCTTTAATTACCTTTTCTAATTTCTCTTTAATAGTCTCAAAATTATCTCCAGCTATAATCTCTTCCCAATTTGATGGTAAAAATCCGAATACCTCAAGAAACATATTTTTCCAGCTTTCCATTTCCTGAGAAGACATCTGATTAAAGAATCTTTCTAATACTCTATCTAAAATCTTCTGTACTATTTCTTCCAAATTATCCATCGTTAATATTTTTCTTCTTTCAGAGTAAACTACTTCTCTTTGTTTATTAAGCACATCATCATACTCTAAAAGTTGTTTTCTTATTTCAAAATTTAACTTTTCCACCTTAGCTTGGCTATTTTCTATTAATCTCGTAAGTAAAGGAGATTCAATAGGTTGCCCTTTTTCCATTCCCAATCTATCCATTAAAGCTTTTATCTGATCTCCTCCAAAAAGTCTTAAAAGATCATCTTCCAATGAAACGTAAAACCTCGAAGAACCGGGATCTCCCTGTCTACCTGCACGTCCTCTTAACTGATTATCAATTCTTCTACTTTCATGTCTTTCTGTTCCTATAACATGAAGACCTCCAAGCTCAGCCACTCCTTCCCCTAAAACAATATCTGTCCCTCTTCCTGCCATATTTGTAGCAATAGTTACAGCATATTTCTGGCCTGCTTTAGCAATAATTTCAGCTTCCTTTTCGTGGTATTTTGCGTTTAATACATTGTGGGGAATCCCCTTCTTTTTAAGCATTTTACTTAATCTTTCTGACTTCTCTATAGATGTCGTACCTACAAGCACAGGCCTTCCAATTTTGTATAACTTTTCAATTTCCTTTACCACAGCCTCAAATTTTTCTTCTTCTGTTTTAAAAACAAGATCAGGATAATTGGTTCTCCTTAAAGGTTTATTCGGAGGTATAACAACTACCTCTAATCCGTAAATCTTAACAAATTCTTCTTCCTCAGTAGCTGCAGTTCCCGTCATACCAGCTATCTTCTTATACATTCTAAAATAATTTTGTATAGAGATAGTTGCTAAAGTAACATTTTCTTCCCTTATTCTTACACCTTCTTTTGCCTCAATAGCTTGATGCAATCCATCACTATATCTTCTTCCAAACATTAATCTTCCTGTAAATTCGTCAACAATTATCACTTCTCCGTCTTTAACTATATAATCCCTATCTCTATGATAAAAATTAAGAGCCTTTAAACACTGAAGAAGAGCATGAGCTAAATCCATATTTTGAAAATCATATAGGTCCTTTACACCTAAAAATTTTTCTGCCTTTCTCAAACCTTCTTCTGTTAAAGATACTGTTCTTGTTTTCTCATCAGTAGTATAATCTTCATCCTTCTTCAAATATCTTGCAGTTCTAATCGCAAGCTTATATATCCGACTATCTCCCTTAGCTGGACCTGAAATAATAAGAGGAGTTCTTGCCTCATCTATTAGAATACTATCTACTTCATCAATAATCGCATAGTTTAATTCTCTTTGAACTAAATGATCAGCTGATAATGCTATATTATCCCTTAAATAATCAAATCCAAACTCATTATTAGTACCATATGTAATATCTGCCAAATAAGCTTTTTTCCTTTCTAAAATTGGAGTATTATTTTGTAAAAGACCAACTTCCAAACCTAAAAACTCATAAATTGGTCCCATCCAATATCTATCCCTTTTAGCCAAATAATCATTAACTGTTACTATATGTACTCCTTTTCCCTCTAAGGCGTTCAAATAGGCAGGAAGAGTTGCTACCAGAGTTTTACCCTCTCCCGTTTGCATTTCAGCTATTTTTCCTTGATGTAGAACAATACCACCCATTAGTTGTACATCAAAGTGTCTCATCCCAAGAGTTCTTTTTGCTACCTCTCTTACTACTGCAAAGGATTCTACTAATAAATCATCAAGGGTAGCACCCCTTTCTAATCTCTGTTTAAACTCTGATGTTTTTCTTTTTAGTTCATCGTCAGATAATTTACTTATCTCAGGTTCTAAAGCGTTAATTTTCTTTACGTATTCTTCTAATCTTTTTAAAGTTCTTGAATTGGAATCAAATAATTTAGATAGTAATCCCATATTATTTACTTATTCTCCTTCGTCCGTAATAATTAATCCATAATTTCCATCTTTTCTTCTATATAAAATAGAAGTTTTATAAGTATCTGCATCTATGAAAACAAAGAAATCATGACCTAAAAGTTCCATTTGCAATATGGCTTCTTCTATATCCATAGGTTTCAATGAAAATCTTTTAACTTTAACAACCTTTTTCTCTCCTTCATCTTCCTCTTTTGTAAACATTTCAGTCAAAGAAGGAGCCCTCTTTTCTCTGTCTATCATTTTTTCTTTATATTTTTTAAGTTGTTTTTCCAATTTATCAATTACCAAATCTATACTACTTCTAAAATCTTGATTGGCCTCTGATGCTCTTATTATCTTTCCATTTGCCCTAATAGTAACTTCTACTCTATGAGCTCGACTACCATCTTTCCAATCTTCTTCCGAAAAGATAACCTCTATATTTTCAATATTATCAAAAAAGCGAGATAGTTTTGAAAGTTTTTTCTCAGCATATTCTTGCAAATTAGGAGAAATAGACACATTTTTACTTGAAAAGTTAATCTGCATAATCCAACCTCCTTGAAAATTTTATAAAAGAGCTCTTACAGCTACAAATACATAAATCTTATCCAAAATTTTTATATTGTTTTTTAAGGTATAAGCACACTCCTTTATTGTAGATCCAGTAGTATAGACGTCATCTACAATCAAAATATTTCTATAATGCAAATATTTTACCTCTTCTACTAAACCAAATGCTCCTTTAACATTTTCCTTCCTTTCCTTTAAACTAAGTGTTTTTTGTGGTTTTACCTCCTTATTTAATGACAAAAGAGAACCATATGGTTTTTTAAGACTTTTACTTAAAAAATACGCTAAATATTCTGATTGGTTATAACCCCTCTCCACAAGTCTTTTATTACTCAATGGTACATAGGTGAGAAAATCAATGTCCCATTTCTTACTTAAGATTTTATCCTTAGCAAGATCTGCTATAAATTTAGCCACATTAGGTTTATTTCTAAATTTGAGGTTCTTAATTACTGTTTCCCACATATCATCATAATATCCTAAAAATTCAAATCCGCTCCATATAGGGCTCTCTTTAGTACAATTATAACAGATTTCTGAAATACCTGTAAGAGGTCTTCCGCAAAACCTACAATATTTATTAGGAATTTTGAATTTACTAAAACATTCTGGACAAACATAACCTAATCCATATCTACCACAAAAAATACATCTTGAGGGAAATATTATATCTAAAATAAAGTCTAAATAATGTCTCATGAATGGTATGGATTAAATTCTTCTGGAAGAGAGGAGCTAAATCCGAAATAATAAAGAAGAATATCTCTTATTCTTTCACTTGCCTTTCCGTCACCATAAGGATTTAGAGCTCTTGCCATTTTATTATACTCGTCTTCATCAATTAATAATTTACTTACCTCTTCCACTATTCTTTTTCTCTCAGTTCCTATTATCTTCACTGTACCTGCCTCAACTGCCTCAGGTCTCTCAGTAACCTCCCTTAAAACTAATACAGGTTTTCCTAAGGATGGAGCCTCCTCTTGAAGACCCCCCGAATCTGTAAGAACTAAGTTGCAATTTGCTATTAGATATACCATTGTTACATAATCAACAGGAGATATAAGAATAGCTCTCCTCTCATTACCTAATATGGAATTTACAGTTTCTCTTATAATAGGATTTGGGTGTACAGGATAAACTATGTAAAGATCTTCAAATTCACTCAAGATTTCTTTTAATGCTAAGGCAACGTTTTCCAAAGGTTTTCCCCAGTTTTCTCTTCTATGAGAAGTAACTAAAATATATTTCCCTTTGGGAACTTCTTCAGGAAGTTTAACCTCAAATTTTTCAAGGTTGTTATATACAAATAAAAGAGCATCAATCACTGTATTACCAGTTACAAAAATATTGTTAGATGGTACATTTTCTTTTAATAAATTTTCTTTTGCTTTCTTTGTTGGAGCAAAATGTAAATCAGAAAGTACACCTGTAAGATGTCTATTCATCTCCTCAGGATACGGTTGATATTTATCATAAGTTCTTAAACCAGATTCTACATGTCCAATGGATATCTTCTTATAAAAAGCAGCTAAACTGGCTGCAAAGGTTGTAGTCGTATCTCCATGTACCAATACCATATCAGGAGAATCTTTTTGCCATATTACATCTAATCCCTCAAGTACCTTTACGGTTATTTGAGTAAGGGTTTGTTTTTCCTGCATTATATTTAAATCGTAATCAGAATTTAATTTAAAGATTTCCATAACTTGATCTAATAGCTCTCTGTGTTGTGCAGTAAGGATAATCTGAAGTTCAAAAAACTCAACATTCCTTAAGGCATATGCTACAGGAGCCATTTTTATAGCTTCTGGTCTTGTACCAAATACTAATGCAATACGCTTTTTATCCATTAGTTTTCTCCATGTTGTATTTTTTATAATATCCTATTATTTTATAAATAAGTCTCGCTGCTATATAATCTGCATAGTTAAGCCCAGGAATAGGAGAAAATTCTACGAAATCTACTCCTATTACTTTTTTATTTTTAAATATTTCCCTTAAAATACTCAGCACTTCATACCAAGATAATCCACCAGGCTCAGGTGTACCTGTAGCTGGCATTTCAGAAGGATTAAACACATCAAAATCAAAGGTAATATAAACATTTTCATTTTCAATGCTCGTTAATATATCTTCAATCACCATATTAAAATCCTTTGTATGAATTTTAAAATCCCAAAAAACCTTAATATTTGCTTTCTTTTTAATATATTCTCTTTCTCCTTCACTTAAACTTCTTATACCTACCTGAACAATATTAAGCCTCTCTGAAGCTTCTCTCAGTGCACACGCATGACTATCTTCAGTACCTTCATACTCTTCCCTAAGATCTGAATGTGCGTCGAAATGAAGAACAGAAAAATTATAACCCATACTTAGATAAGCTCTTAAAATTCCTTTTGTTATCGTATGTTCACCACCTAAAAATATGGGAAATTTATTCTTTTCAAGAATATCTTTTACTATTATCTCAATATTTAACAAACTCTTCTTTAAGTCTCCTAAAGGAAGAAAAAAATCAGGAAAAGTAAAGATACCTATTTTAGCAGGTATATCGTCAATCTCTTCATCATATAATTCAATATTGTAGGAAGCTAACAAAATGGACAGGGGACCCTCACGGGTCCCCTTTTTATATGTGGTTGTAACTTCCAAAGGAAAAGGAACAATAACAACTCTTGAATTTTCGATAGTAAAAGACGAAAGTCCACCAAAGGAAGGAAGGGGTCTATACTGATCCATTTTTTCCTCTTTTTAAGAGATTGACCGGAAAATCTCTGCCTCTTACCAATATTTCCCAATCAGATCTTTCAGGTAAAAGTTTTTCTTCAAGTATTTCTTTAGCCTTATCAATATTGAAGGTTTTGCACGAAAAGATATCAACACTCGCATAGTTTAAATCTGGCCATGTATGTATTGCAATGTGGCTTTCTGCAATAAGCACCACTCCTGAGATACCCCAATCTAAAGGATCATCCTCGGGTACATATCTCATTACATATGGTGGCATAATCTTTTGCATGCCTATCATATCAGGCAGTTCATCTAAAAGATCATAGATATATTGTACATCTTCCAACTTTTCCTTAGGACACCCATATAAGTCTAAAACTAAATGCGGTCCTAACATCTCCTCTTCCTTTTACCCCTTTCCTCAAAATTTTGTTCAACGCTAAATATAATACAATCAACCCCCTATGTCAATAATTTTTGAAAATTTTTTTGTGAAAATCACATATCTTCTACTTCTAAGGCAATATCTTTCCTATAATACATATTCTCAAAAAAGATATTTTGGATATTTTTATAAACCTTCTCCCTCGCCTCCTTAAAGGATTTACCTAAACCTACCACATTTAATACTCTTCCACCAGAAGTAACCAATTTACCATTCCTAAAGGAAGTTCCTGCATGAAAAATTATTGTCTCTTTTGTCTCCTTTACACTAATTTCTTTACCGACTTCATACCTTTCTGGATATCCTTTAGATGCAAGTACAACACATACAGCTTTTTTTTCGGAATATTCATACTCATTATATGTTTTGATATTTTTACCATCTTTAAGATCCAATAAAGAAAAACCAATAATAGGAAGAATAACTTGAGCCTCTGGGTCTCCAAGTCTAACATTAAATTCTAAAACATATGGTTCGTTATTAACCAAAATCAATCCTCCATAAAGAAAACCCTCATATTTTAAATTATTCTTTTCAAGTTCAGATAATAATGGCTTAAATATCAATTTTAAAGATTTCTCTATTAAACTACTATCAATCCATGGTACAGGAGCAAAAGAGCCCATACCTCCAGTATTAGGACCAGTGTTTCCTTCTCCCACTCTTTTATAGTCTTGAGCTGGTGGAAGTACATAGATTTCCCCGTCTTTAATAGCTACAATGAGAGAAAATTCTTTACCTTCAAGGAATTTTTCAATCACTACTCTCCTTCCAGCTTCTCCTAAAATACCTTCCTTTAATAACTTACCCAAGACTTCTACAGCCTCATTTTGAGAGTTAACAATAAAAACACCTTTACCAGCAGCCAAACCATCAGCCTTAATTACTAAAGGATAATGCTCCTTTTCCACGAAACTTTTAGCAGATTCAAAATCATCAAATATCTTAAAATCTGCAGTAGGTATTTTTGCTTTCTCCATAATTTTCTTAGCAAAAGCCTTGCTTGCCTCTAGCATTGCTAGATTTTTAATTGGTCCCCATATACTTAAACCCTCCTCTAAAAATCTATCTACAATACCCATAGAAAGAGGCATTTCAGGTCCTACAATAGTCCAATCAATTCTATTTTCTTTAGCAAAACTTACAATTTCATTTATATTTTCAGATTTTATAGGTACGCATTCCGCAAAACTACTGATACCAGCATTCCCAGGAAGAGCATAAATTTTTTCAACCCTTTTATCTTGGGATAATTTCCAACATATAGCATGCTCTCTCCCACCACTTCCAATAACCATCACTTTCATATATTCTCAGCCCCCTTCTTCTTAAATACTACTCTTCTTCCTATTATCTTGTATTCTTCGGTTAGAATTTTTTTGACAGATTCTACTATTAACTTATGTTCTTCCTGCAATATTCTTTCAGCCAAAGTCTCTGGAGTATCATCATCATAGACAGGTACTGCTCTCTGACCTATTATTGGACCTGAATCTATACCCTCATCCACAAAATGAACAGTACATCCGCTTATTTTCACTCCATATTCCAATGCCTTTTTTTGAGCTTCCAATCCTGGAAAGGAGGGAAGAAGAGATGGATGGATATTAATAATTTTCCATGGAAAAGCATCAAGAAGGGTTTTACCTATAATCTTCATATATCCCGCCAATACTACTAAATCTACTTTATATTCAAGAAGAATTTCTCTTATTTTTTCCTCATATTCCCTTTTGGATCTGTAATCTTCTCTTTTTACAACATAAACGGGAATATTCTCCTTTTTTGCCCTCTCAATAGCATAAGCTTCTCTTTTATTACTAATAACAACTACTACCTTCGCTGGATAATCATCTTTTTTTGAAGCATCAATAAGAGCTTGTAAGTTTGAACCCCTACCTGAGACTAGAACTCCAAGTCTTTTCTTTTCCATTCAATTTTTACGCCACCTTTCCCAGATTTTAATGATCCTATAATATAGCTCTTTTCTCCCATAGAATCTAAATCTTCCAATATCTTTTCTTCATTATCAGAAACCACAAGAATTAAGCCAATCCCCATATTGAAAACTCTAAAAGCCTCCTTTATACTTATATTCCCTTTCTTTATAAAAAATTTAAATATCCATGGAATTTCCCAAGAAGATTCAACAATAGCGGTTAAATTATCTGGAATAATTCTTGGTAGATTACCCACAATTCCCCCACCCGTTATATGAGCAATGCCAAGAATATTTTCTCGATATCTCTCTAAGAGAGGCAAAATTTTAGGGGAATATATTTTCGTCGGTCTTAATAACTCCTCTAACAGATTATGTCCGTCTATATCTTTCTTCAAAGATATTTTCTTCTTTCTCAAAATATACCTTATTAAAGAATAACCATTACTATGAAATCCGGAAGATGTGACCCCAATTAAAATATTACCATCCTTCATTTTATCTTTTTTAGGAAGCAAATTATCTTTTTCTACAATTCCAAGTACAAAACCTACCAAATCAATCTCCTTACCCCTATATATACCCGGCATTTCAGCAGTTTCTCCACCAACCAAACTACAATTTGCTTCCTTGCAAGCTAAAGAAATACTCTTCAAAATTTCTTTATAGACATCTGGATCAATTTTTGATCCACCAAAATAATCTAAAAAGGCTAAAGGCTTACCGCCAGAGGTTAGAATATCATTAACATTCATAGCTACTAAATCAAAACCTATACCTGAAAACTTACGATATTTAACTGCAAGACTCAACTTAGTTCCCACTCCGTCAGTACTAAGTAAGAATAAAGGATTCTTAAATAGCTTAAAATCCAATTCTAAAATACTGGAAAAACCGTTCCAATAAGGTAATACATATGCCTGATGGGTAGATTCAATATCCTTTCTAACCTCTTGTAATGCTCTTTCTACCTTAGAAATATTAACACCACTTAGACTATAAGTAATTTTTTTTCTTTTTTTACTATTTTTCTTCCAAAACATTCTCCACAATAACCCCTTTCTGGAAGTATACTAACTAAACCCTCCATACTTAAAAAAGCAACAGAATCAAAACCTAAAAGTCTGGCAATCTCCTCAGGAGAGTAATGATAACTTATTAATTCTTTTGTATTAGGTATATCTACTCCATAATGGCAAGGAGAAATAAGGGGAGGTGAAGAAAGTCTAAGGTGTACTTCTTTAGCACCTTCTTCCCTAAATTTCTCAGCAAGGATTTTGGCAGTAGTACCTCTCACCAAAGAATCATCTACCAATACTATTTTTTTTCCTTTAATTAAATCGCTAACAAATAAAAATTTCATTCTTACTGACAATTCTCTTTCCTTTTGCCTTGGCTGTATAAATGTTCTGCCTACATAATGACTTCTCATGAGAAGCATCTGTAGAGGTATACCTGACTCCTCACTATACCCAATAGCAGCAGGAATACCTGAATCAGGAACAGGAACAACCCAATCTGCAGATACAGGAACTTCTTTTGCTAATATTCTTCCCATTTGTTTTCTATAATAATAAACCGTCCTATCATCATAAAGACTATCTGGCCTCGAAAAATATATAAATTCAAACAAGCAAAATCTGGAGGGTCTATCTTGAAATGATCTATAATTAAAAACATTTCCATCTTTACTGAAAAAAACCCATTCACCAGGATTCAATTCTTTAATTTCTATTATAGGTAAATCTTTTAAAGCTGATGTCTCAGATGCAAAAATAACTCCTCCATCTTGGAGCCTTCCCATAAAAAGTGGTCTAAATCCTGATGGATCTCTGATTGCATAAACACCTTCGTAGGTTCCAACTATTAGAGAGTAACTTCCTTCAACTTGATTAAGAGCCTCTTCAAGCCTTTCTTGTAAACTTTGCTTTTTTGATTTAGCTGTTAAATGTAATATAACTTCAGTATCTGAATCACTTTGAAATATTATCCCTTCTTTTTCCAAGTTTCTTCTTAAAGAATTAGCATTAGATATATGACCATTATGGGCAAGAGCCATATAACCATACCTAGGAAGATTCACTACAAAGGGCTGAATACTTTGAGGTGATTTCTTACCAGAAGTAGAATATCTAACATGTCCAACAGCAATTTTTCCCTTTAAGTTTTTAAGAGATAATTCATCAAAAACTTGAGAAACAAGACCAAAATTCTTATGAACATGATATCCTTCACTGGAAAAAGTTACAATTCCCGCGCTTTCTTGGCCTCTATGTTGTAATTTTAACAATCCTCTATAAGCCAAAAAACTTGCATATCTTTCACTAAAAACTATAACTCCTATAACCCCACATTCTTCTTTTAAGGTCATTTGACCTTTCACCTTCTTTCAGAAAAGGGTCTTTATGTCTAATTCAAGAAAAGGTCTAACTATAAATTTATCTGGAATTACTTTACCTATTTTTTGTACATTTAAGTTATATTTCTCTGCATATTTTAAAAACATAGTTTCTTTTTCTCTTGATACCTCCGCAATTAAAATAGAACCTTCACCAAAAAGCATTTCAGCTTTATCTTCTCTTGGGAGATTTACATACAATCCTTTATTTCCCCATATCGATAGTTCTAACAAAGAAGCCAACATTCCCCCCTCACTTACATCATGTAAAGAAAGAATAATTTTTTCCAACCTTATTTCCTCTAAAAAATATTTTAATTTTCTATCCCAAATTAAATCTACATATGGGGGCTCACCTTCTATAACCCCATAAAGATCTTTCATAAATCTTGATCCATCTAAAGTTAATCTTGAAAAATCACCTATCACATATATAGGATTTTCATATTCTTTTAATCCCGGTGTTATTAAATATGAAAGATCCTCAATAATTCCAACCATACCAATAATAGGAGTAGGGAAAATTTTGTTATCACCTTGACCATTATAAAAACTAACATTTCCACTTACTATAGGTATTTCCAATATTCTTGATGCCAAATTAATACCCTTTACTACTTCTTTAAATTGATAGAAAACATCCGGTTCATCGGGATCCCCAAAATTCAATCCATCAGTTATAGCTAATGGTTTGCCACCAACACAAAGAATGTTTCTACAGGCCTCTGCTACAGCATACATAGCCCCTTGTTTAGGATTCAAATAACAATATCTACCATTCCCATCTGTAACAATAGCAATACCCTTATTTGTATTTTTAATTCTCAAAACAGCAGCATCACCAAATCCAGGTGGTAAAACTGTATTTGTTTGCACGGAATAATCATACTGGGTATAGATTTTTTCCTTAGTTTTTATATCTTGAATTAAAATCTCTATATATTTTTCCACATCTTCATTGGTGACTGTTACTACGTTTTCTTTCCTTTCCTTCTTGGGCCCCATTGATGGTGGATCAAATATAAGAGAACCATCCACTAAAAGCTCAGTAGGTAGATCAACAACCTTTACTCCATTAAAATAAGCTATAAATCTTTCTTCTTTAATTACCTCTCCTATAACTTCTGCTTCAAGATCCCATTTTTTAAACACTTCAATAATATCCTTTACTTTATCTGGTCTAACTACAAAAAGCATTCTCTCTTGAGATTCCGATAACAATATTTCTTCTGGTGTCATATTTTCCTCTCTTTGAGGAACTTTATCAAGATAAACTTTTACTCCACTTCTTCCTCTACGTGCAGACTCTGATAAGGCACTCACAAGACCTGCAGCACCTAAATCTTGAATACCTATAACACCATCCTTAGCTGCAGCCTCTAAAGTTGCCTCAATAAGAAGCTTACCCAAGAAGGGATCCCCTACTTGAACTGATGGTTTCTTTTTGTGAGTTTCATCATCAAGCTTCTCTGAAGCAAAACTTGCTCCTTGAAGACCATCCCTACCCGTTCTTGCGCCAACAAGTACTAGAAGATTACCTTCACCTTCAGCTTTTCCTCGATAAGATTTTTGATTTGGAGATAATAATCCTAAACACATAACATTTACTAAGGGATTTGATGAATAACATTCATCAAATACTATCTCTCCTCCCACAACAGGTACTCCAATACAATTACCATAAAAACTTATACCACTTACTACTCCCTCAAAAAGATACTTATTTTTTGGTTTATCAATTGAACCAAATCTTAATGAATCAAGTAGAGCAATAGGCCTTGCTCCAAGAGCCAATATATCCCTTACAATTCCTCCAACTCCTGTAGCAGCTCCTTGAAATGGTTCAACTGCTGAAGGATGATTATGGCTTTCTATCTTGAACACTATTTTATATCCATCTCCTAGATCTACAATTCCTGCATTCTCGCCTGGACCTTGTTCTACCCACTCTGCTTTTGAATAAAAATCCTTTAGATATTTCCTTGAGTGTTTATAACTACAATGTTCAGACCATATTACAGATATAACAGACCATTCTATATCATTTGGCTCTCTACCAAGCAATTCTCTTGCATGTTTTATTTCTTCTTCCTTAAGCCCAAAAATTCCCATGATTACACCCCTTTATTTTAGAAATGATAAGAACAGATTAATCCCATCAGAGCTTCCCAAAATATCTTCTACTGCTCTTTCAGGATGAGGCATCATACCCATTACATTACCCTTTTTATTAATAATTCCAGCAATATTATCAATTGAACCATTTGGATTTTCATATTCATATTTAAGTACTATTTGATTGTTCTCCTTCAGATCTTCTAATCCCTTTTCTGATATATAATATCTACCTTCTTTATGGGCTATAGGTATCTTAATAACCTGATTAACTAAATACCTATTCAAGAAGATATTTTGATTATTCAATACTCTTATAAAAACAGGTTTACATATAAAAGTATTGGTAACATTTGGTAACATAGCTCCAGGTAAAAGACCTGCCTCTAAAAGTATCTGGAACCCATTACATATACCTAGCACATATCCACCTTTATTTGCAAAATCTATTACCTCATTCATGATAGGAGAAAATCTTGCAATAGAACCAGCTCTCAAATAGTCTCCATAAGAAAATCCTCCAGGGAGTATTACCATATCCACCTCTTGAAGATCATGATCTTTGTGCCAGAGAAAAACTGGGTCATGTCCTGTAATCTTTAAAGCATAAAAGGTATCCATATCACAATTTGTGCCTGGAAATACCACTACTCCTACCCTCATTCTCTTTCCACCCTTATTGAAAAATCTTCTGTAACTGGATTAACAAGTACAATTTCACTCATTTTTCTAACTTTTTCCATCACTTCCTCTTCAGAATTCCCCATCAGTTTAATTTTAAGGACCTTTCCAACCCTCACATCTTTTACTTCTTCAAAGTCTAAGGAATGAAGAGCATTTCTAATAGTTTTACCTTGAGGATCAAAGATCCCCTCTTTTAAAAAGATCTCTAATATCACTGTCCATTCTTTCACTTTAATTCCTCCTTAACTCCAGATCTCTGAAATATAAAATCTATATTTTTAAGGAATACTTGCGGAGAAAAACAACTTTCTATCTCTTCCTTAGAAAGTTTTTCTGTAACTCTCTTATCTTCTAAAACTACCTCTAAAAAATCTCTTTTTTCATTGATAGCCTTAAATGCATCCTCTTGAATCCATGAATAAGCAATATCCCTTAAAACCCCTTTTTGGGTAAGAGCTAATAATAAGTTTTGAGAATAAAATATTCTATAATTAGTATTCATGTTCTCTAGAATATTCTCTTCATTAACTTTTAAATCTTTAACTATCTCATAAGTTAGATTAAGTATATAATCAGTGAGGGTAGTAGCATCTGGAAATATTACTCTTTCTACAGAAGAATGACTAATATCTCTCTCATGCCATAAAGGAATGTTTTCAAAAGCAGAATTCATATATGACCTTATTACTCTTGACAGTCCACAAATTCTTTCAGAAAGAATAGGATTTCTTTTATGAGGCATAGCTGACGATCCCTTTTGCCTCTCCCTAAAAGGTTCTTCCAATTCTCCTACTTCCGTTCTTTGGAGATGTCTAATTTCAAGAGCAATTCGTTCACAAGACGAAGCTATCATTCCTAAAACATAAATTACTTCTGCATGTCTATCTCTTGGAATAATTTGTGTAGCAACTGGTTCAGGTTCTAATCCTAAAATCTTACATGCCAATTCTTCTACTTCAGGTGACAAATGACTTAATGTACCAACAACACCTGAAAATTTTCCATATCTTATGTTTTCTCTTGCCTTTCTCAACCTCTCTAAATTTCTTTTAAGTTCTGACCACCATCCCAAAAACTTAAAACCTAAGGTGATTGGTTCTGCATGCATTCCATGAGTTCTTCCCATCATAGGCAAATCTTTGTATTGAATTGCTTTTTTTGCTATTTCATCTAACAATTTTAAGAGATCTGATTCTATATAATTAAGAGCTTCTAAAATTTGTAAAGAAAAAGCAGTATCCATAACATCTGATGATGTAAGTCCTTGATGGATGTATTCAGATCCTTCTCCTACATATTGAGCCACATTAGTTAAAAATGCTATCATCTCATGATTATTAATCTTTTCTATCTCCTTAATTTCTTCGACTTTAAATCTTGCTTTCTTTTTTATTTTTTCAAATGCTTCACTTGGGATCTCTCCTAATTTAGCTCTTGCTTCTAATACTGCCTCTTCTACCTTCCACCAAAGAGAATATCTTTTCTCATCAGACCAAACTTCTCTTAATTCCTTTCTACTATATCTTTCTAACACTTTTTTTACCTCCTTTAAAAGCAAAAAGCCCAAGCTCATAGGTTCTCCTTACGAGGGAACCTACCCGCCTGGGCTTTTATCCCTTCGGTGTAGCAAGATCAACAATCTTGCCAGCTCCGCTTGGATCTTTAGACCCTAAGGAGCTCTTCCGCTCGTAGTCAGGCAATTTACGGTTGCCTGGTAGAAACTCCCGAGCCATATTCTCGGGATTATACGAAGCTTAAGTAGATTATATAAAACTATCTCTTGAAGTTCAATATACCCCTATAAATTGCAGAATCCCCTAAATCTTCTTCTATTCTAAGTAGTTGATTATACTTAGCTATTCTATCAGTTCTACTCAAAGAACCTGTTTTTATCTGCCCACTATTCACTGCTACTGCTAAATCAGCAATAAATGTATCTTCAGTTTCTCCAGACCTATGAGATATGACAGTTCTATAGCCAGCTTGATGGGCAATTCTTATGGTATCAAGAGTCTCTGTTAAGGTACCAATTTGATTAACTTTTATCAATATTGCATTTGCAATTCCTCTTCTGATTCCTTCTGCTAAGATTTTTGGATTGGTAACAAATATATCGTCACCCACAAGCTGTATTTTCTTACCTAACTTTTCTGTTAGCTTCTCCCAACCATCCCAATCTTTTTCAGAAAGTCCATCTTCTATAGAAACAATAGGATATTTATCACATAGATATTCATAGAAAGAAATCATCTCTAAAGATGATAAAGCCTTATTTTCAGCCTTCAAAATATATTTACCATCTTCATAAAATTCACTAGCAGCTGGATCTAACGCTAAAGCTACATCCTTACCAGGTTCAAATCCTGCAGATTTAATTGCTTCCACCAATATAGCCAGAGGTTCCTCATTTTTCTCTAAATATGGTGCAAAACCCCCCTCATCACCTACATTTGTATTTAAACCTTTACTCTTAAGGATATTCTTTAAGGTATGAAAAACTTCAACAGCCCATCTTAGAGACTCTTTAAAAGTAGTAGCTAAGGGAACAATCATATATTCCTGAAAATCTAATGGGTTATCAGCATGCTTTCCACCATTAATTACATTCATCAAAGGGGTTGGCAATTCTCTTGCCTGTACTCCACCTAAATACATATAAAGAGGTACACCTAAGGATTCTGCAGCTGCTCTTGCAGTAGCAAGAGATACCGCCAGTATAGCATTTGCTCCGAGTTTTGACTTGTTATCAGTACCATCAAGATCTAGCATTGTTTTGTCAACTGTATATTGATCTAATGCCTCTATACCAATTATTTCTTGTGCAATTACCTCATTTATATTTCTTACCGCCTGTAAAACCCCTTTTCCTTTATATCTCTTAGGGTCGTTATCTCTTAACTCTAAAGCCTCCCTACTTCCTGTAGATGCTCCTGAAGGAACAATAGCCCTTCCTATAGAACCATCTTCTAAATAGACCTCTGCTTCTACAGTAGGATTTCCTCTTGAGTCTAAAACTTCTCTACCACGAACATCAAGAATTGCAGGCATAATTAGAAACACCTCCTAATTTAGATTTGTTTTTATTTTATTAAGGTTATTATAACACTTATTCTTAATAAAAACTTTAAATTTTCTTTTAAAAGAAGCCACTTTAATATAGAATATAATTAGAAAATAAAAATATTAAGCAAGGAGGCGAAAAATGGAGTACTTGGCACCCAGCTGGGAAGAAATTTATAATCTATGTCTTGATCTTGCAGATGAGATTAATAAGAATAAGTTTAATCCTGAAGTTATAGTTGGGATTGCACGAGGAGGATGGATTCCTGCAAGAATACTATCTGATCTTCTTGGAAACTCTTATACAGCTAATCTTAAAATTGATTTTTATAGAGGGGTTGGAGAAACTAAAGAAAGACCAATTATAACTCAAACTATCTCAACAATTGTTGAAGGGAAAAAAGTATTAATAGCTGACGATGTGGCAGATAGTGGAAAAAGCTTAAAGGTTGCTAAAGAACACTTAGAACAATGTGGGGCAACTCAAGTAAAAATTGCTACCATATATTACAAACCCTGGTCTATCATTAAACCCGATTTTTACATAAAAGAAACAGAAGCATGGATAATCTTCCCTTGGGAAAGAAAAGAATTTGTATCTAAAATGATAGAAAGCTTAAGAGCGAAAGGACTTAGACATGATGAAATAATGAAAGAAATAGAAAAAAGTGGAATTCCTAAGGATCTAATATTAAGATTTGTAAATGATTTAATAGGAGAAGACTCATGAAAAATGCCATTTCAGCAGGTGGAGTAATTATTAATCCTATCAACAAAAAAGTTTTTATCCTAAAAAGAAAAAATTCTAATTGGGTTCTCCCTAAGGGACATATTGAAAAAGGAGAATCTCCAGAAGAAGCAGCTATAAGAGAGGTAAAAGAAGAAACAAATTTGAATGTGAAAATTATAGATTTTATAGGAAAGACCCACTATATTGCTCCCGCTACAGAAAGACATCCTGAAGAGGACAAAACAGTATTATGGTTTCTTATGGAATCCTATGACTCTAATAATGTTAAAATCGAGGAAGATGTATTCTCAGATGGAAGATTCTTGTATTTTAATGATGCATATAATCTTCTTACCTTCGAGCAAGAAAAAGAAATATTGAGAAGAGGATATGAATTATATATGCTTCAAAAAGGCGAAAAAAAACTTCATGTTTTAATGTTAAGCTGGGAATATCCACCAAGAATTGTAGGCGGACTCAGTAGACATGTGAAAGATCTCAGTGATGCTTTAGCAGAGAAATATACTAAAGTTTCCATCGTAACATGTGGTACAAAAGATGTCCCTTGGGAAGAGCATAAAGAAAATCTCTCTGTTTATAGAGTACCAGAAAAAATAATAGACACCCCCAATTTTATCTCATGGATCTACTTTCTCAATATCTCCATGATGATTAAAGCCTTAGAAATAAACAGAACAAATCCCATAGATATCATACATGCTCATGACTGGCTATCTGCTTTTACTGGATATGTACTAAAACACTCTCTTAAAAAACCTCTTATATCAACAATTCATGCAACCGAACATGGTAGAAATCAAGGGATATATACTGAAGAACAAAAATTTATCCACAATGTGGAATGGTGGCTAACATATGAATCTTGGAAAGTAATTGTATGCAGTAACAATATGAAAGATGAAGTAAAATCTCTTTTTAACTTACCGGATGACAAAATAAAAATTATCCCTAACGGTATAAACCCCGAAAACTTAAAAACCACATTAAATTATAATGAAATAAAAAGCAGATATCTTAGTCAAGATGAAAAAATGATACTCTTCATTGGTAGAATGCATTATCAAAAGGGAGCGGAGTATCTTTTAAGATCTATACCCTATATTAATAATGATTATCCAAAAGTTAAATTCATCTTTGTAGGGACAGGGCCACAACTTGATTATTTAATTGAAGAAAGCAAGAATTTAGGTGTCAAAGAAAAAGTTATATTCACAGGCTTTGTAGATGATAACCTGAGAAATGCTCTACTCCATGCATCTGATATATGTGTTTTTCCCAGTATCTACGAACCCTTTGGGATAGTTGCATTAGAAGCTATGGCTTTAGGAAAGCCTGTAGTAGCAAGTAGGCTTGGTGGCTTTGCTGAGATAATTGAAGATGGAATAGACGGTATACTTTTTGAACCTAAAAATATATTAGATTTAGCAAATAAAATAAAAATGCTTTTATACAATGATGAGTTAAAAGAAAATATTGGAAAAATGGCAATGAAAAAAGCTTTGGAAAAATATTCTTGGAAAAGTATTGCTGAAGAAACTAAAAAGGTTTACTTTGAGATTTATAGAGAATATCTAAAAACTGATTGGTAAGGGAGGTTTTTTCATGAAAGTTGTTGTAATGGCAGGGGGAGAGGGAACAAGATTAAGACCTCTAACCATCACACGTCCCAAACCTATGACCCACATTGTTGGTAAACCTATAATGGAACATATTATTAACCTTCTTTCAGAACAGGGTTTTAAAGAATTTATTGCCACTTTATATTATTTACCTGAAATCATCCAAGAATATTTTAATGATGGGTCCAATTGGAACATAAAACTCGATTATTCTATTGAAGAATCTCCTCTCGGTACAGCTGGAAGTGTAAAATATGCCCTTAAGGATAAGGAAAAGGGAAGAATTTTAATAGTAAGTGGAGATGCCTTAACAGATTTTAACTTTCAAGAAATTATAAGATTCCATGAAGAAAAAAAAGCCTTAATTACAATTGTATTAACAAGTGTAGAAAATCCTCTAGAGTATGGCGTGGTAATTACAGATGATGAGGGAAGAATAGTTAAATTTTTAGAAAAACCCAGTTGGGGAGAGGTATTTAGTGATACGGTTAATACAGGTATATACATTTTGGAACCTGAGGTTTTAGATTATATACCAGAAAATGAGCCCTTTGATTTTAGTAAAGACCTATTCCCAATGCTTCTTGAAAAAGGTGCACCTTTATATGGTTATATAGCAAATGGATATTGGTGTGATATAGGAAATTTAGAACAATTCCTCAAAGCCAATATTGATATACTAACTGGTAAAGTAAAAATAAAGATTCCAGGTAGAGAAATTCTTCCTGGTATCTTTGTAAACGAAGATGTGGACATTTCTCACTCAGCCTTTATTAAGCCGCCCGTCTACATTGGCCAATTTTCAAAAATAAAAGAAAATGCAACTATTCTTGGACCAACAGTTTTAGGAGATTCTGTATTTGTAGATAGCGAAGCCAAGATTCAAAGAAGTGTGATATTTAATAATACCTATATAGGTAAAAAAACAAATATTTATTCATCCATAATAGGTAGTAAATGTAATATAAAAAACTCCGTAAAAATAGAAGAAGGAGCAAGCATAGGTGACAACAATACAATAGGAGATAGAGTATTTATTAATACAGGAGTTAAAATATGGCCCAATAAATATATAGAGACTGGATCCATTGTTAATACAAGTATTGTCTGGGGAAGCCATTGGAGAAAAACCCTCTTTGGTCAAAGGGGAATTACAGGAAAAATAAATATAGAAATAACCCCTGAATTTGCAACTAAAATAGGCGCGTCTTTTGGTACCATACTTCCCAAATCATCTTATGTGGTAATGAGTAGAGATGCAAGGCCAGCTTGTAGAATGATAAAAAGAGCTATTTTAACAGGTATTCTCTCTACAGGTGTAAATGTGTTTGATATAAGGACCCTTCCAATACCCGTATCCAGATATGCTACCCCAAATTTGGATACTGTTGCAGGCGTTCATATAAGAATATCACCTTATGATCCTGAAAAAATATTAATAGAATTTTTTGATAGATCAGGTATTAACATTGATAAAAATACTGAAAGAAAAATAGAAAATACTTTCTTCAGAGAAGATTTTAGAAGAACTTATACAGAAGAAGTAGGAGAAATAAAATTTCCTCCGCATGTAATAGAATATTATACATGGGGATTACTTAAATCAATAGATAAATCAAGTATTGAGAAAAAAAGATATAAAGTTGTAATTGATTATCAAGGAAATAGCGCTTCTTTATTCTTACCCAATATACTCTCCCAATTAAAGATAGAAAACATATCTCTTAACATATATGGAGAAGATACACATAAAATAAAGGTTCCCAATGAAGAAGTTATTAAAATTACAAAGGCTGTTGGGGCTGATTTTGGCTTAATTATCAATAATGACGGTGAAAGTTTCTCAATCATAACACCAGGGGGAAAATATCTTGCAAAAGATGAGTTAATCGCAGTTCTCACCTATCTTACATTAAAACTTTATCCAAACTCGCAAATAGTCATACCGGTGAATATTTCCCAATCAATAGAAAAGATAGCTAATAATTTAGGAGGAAGAATAATAAGAAGCAAAATTTCACCTTCTGAATTAACAAAAACTTTATTAAGAACAGAATCCAAATTTGGAGCTAGTGAAGATGGCCTTATATTTCCTGATTTTCAACCTGTTTTTGATGGAATATATGGTCTATTAAAGTTTCTTGAAATCTATTCAAAGAATAATCTCACACTAAAAGAATTAGTAGAAGAATTACCAGAATATTTCAAAGTAAAAGCTACGGTAGATTGTTATGCAGAAAATAAAGGAAAAATCATGAGAAAGCTTATAGAAGAGAATGCTGAAAAAAACATAGAATATATAGATGGAATAAAAGTATATATAGATGATTCTTGGGTACTTATTATTCCACACCCAGAAGAGCCCGCTCTTATAATATATGCTGAATCTACAACTCTAAAGAAGGCTCAAGAACTATTGGAGGAATTCAGCCAAAAGATTAAAGATTTAAATATAGCTTTAACCTAATTTTAACTTGACATTAATATATCTTCAAATTATCTTAAAATGAGGTAAAATTTTTTAAAAGGAGGATTAAGAAATGCAGAACCTACTGTGGATTACACCCATTTCAGGCACAATCGGTCTCTTAGTAGCTTTTCTTATTGCAAGAAATATTCTTAAAGAAGAAGTGGGACCTACAGAGATCCAAAAAATCATGAAAGCCATACAACAAGGAGCAGATGCATTTCTAAATCGTGAAATAAAAACTGTATCAATATTTGCAATAATATTCGGTATTTTTATGGCAATAGTATTACAACCTCTATTAGGATTAGCCTTCATCATTGGTGCAGCCTTTTCTATGCTTTCTGGATATATAGGAATGAAGATAGCAACAAGGGCAAATGGAAGAACAACTTATGCTGCCTCTAAATATGGAGTAGGTAAATCTTTGGATATTGCATTTTCTGGTGGAGCAGTTATGGGACTTATGGAAGCAAGTCTAGGAATCTTTGGTTCAAGTTTAATTTACCTCATTCTTAGCAATTTTATGCCAGATCCAAGATTAAAGCTTGAAATTATCAGTGGATATGCATTAGGAGCAAGTTTTATTGCCCTTTTTGCTCGTGTGGGTGGTGGTATTTATACAAAGGCTGCAGATGTAGGAGCAGATCTTGTTGGTAAAGTGGAAGCAGGAATTCCTGAAGATGATCCAAGAAACCCTGCTGTAATAGCTGATAATGTAGGAGACAATGTAGGAGATGTGGCAGGAATGGGAGCAGATTTATATGAATCCTATGTAGGAGCCATACACGCTGGTGCGGTATTAGGATTTGCATACGCTGAGATGAAAGGTCTCCTTTATCCATTCCTTTTTGCAGTAATAGGTCTTTATGCATCTATTATAGGAATCATCTTTACAAAAGTATATGCTGCAAGGAAAAATGCTGATCCTGCTAATGCCTTAAGAAATGGAACCTTTATTGCAGCTATCATCACTATTATTGGATCTTTCTTTTTATCCCAATCACTATTAGGAAATTTAGGTCCTTTCTGGGCAGGTACTATCGGAATTATTGTGGGTATAGCAATAGGTTTAATAAGCGAATACTATACATCTAATAAACCAATAGAAAGAATTGCATATGCCAGTACTACAGGTCCAGCTACTAACATTATAACTGGTCTTTCTGTAGGAATGGAAAGTACATTTCTTACTATAGTTGTTTTAGCAATTGGTATATATTTAGCTTATTTAGCTAATGGCATGTGGGGAATAGGAATCGCAGGAGTTGGAATGCTTGCAACCTTAGGTATTACCCTTTCTGTTGATGCTTATGGACCAATAGCTGATAATGCTAGTGGAATAGCAGAAATGGCCCACCAAGGAGAAAAAGTCAGAGAAATAACAAGCTCTCTTGACGCTTATGGAAACACTACTGCAGCTATGGGTAAAGGCTTTGCTATAGGTTCAGCCATATTAACTGCTCTATCTTTGTTTGCTGCTTTTAAAGAATGGGCTCAGATCCAATATATAGATGTATCAAAGGCATCAGTGCTTGCAGGTACTCTTATTGGTGGAATGCTACCATTTTTATTCTCCGCCCTATCTTTAAAGGCAGTAGGTGAGGCAGCCACTCATATGGTAGAAGAGGTAAGAAGACAATTTAGAGAAATAAAAGGACTTCTTGAAGGAAAATCAGACCCAGATTATGCAAAATGTGTAGATATAAGTACTCGCGGTGCATTAAAAGCTATGATACTTCCAAGTTTAATTATGATATTATCTCCCTTTATTATTGCATTCTTATTAGGAAAAGAAGCCTTAGGTGGTATGCTTACCGGAGCAACTGTATCTGGAGGACTTTTAGCCATATTTATGGCAAATGCTGGTGGAGCCTGGGATAATGCTAAAAAACTAATTGAACATGGTAAATTTGGGGGTAAGGGTTCTGATGCTCATAAGGCAGCTGTAGTAGGAGATACAGTAGGAGATCCTTTCAAAGATACTGCTGGACCTTCAATCAACATATTAATAAAACTTATGGCTGTAATTTCCCTTGTATTCTTACCAATATTCTTTCATTAAAAATTAAAAGACAAGAAAGGGGTGGAAGATATTCTTCCACCCCTTTTTTTATTCTTGACATAAATCTCATATATAATATACTAACCTAAGTCTTTACATATATTTTTGGAAGGAGGGATAACTTGTTCAAGAAACTACCATCACTAATAAACTTCCCACAGATGGAAGAAGAGATAATGAAATTTTGGAAAGATAGAGATACATTTAAAAAATCCTTAGAAATAAGAAAGGGATCACCCAGATTCAATTTCTATGAGGGACCACCCACTGCCAACGGTAAACCCCATGCAGGTCATGTTCTACCCAGAATATACAAGGACCTTTTCCCAAGATACAAAACCATGCAAGGATATTACGTGCCAAGAAAAGCAGGATGGGATACCCATGGGCTTCCTGTAGAGCTTGAGGTAGAAAAAGAGTTGGGTATTAACAGCAAACAAGAAATAGAAAAATACGGGATAGAAGAGTTTAATAAAAAATGTAGAGAAAGTGTATTTAGATACGAAAGAGAATGGCGACTATTTACAGAGAGAATTGGTTTCTGGATTGATATGGATAATCCCTATATTACATTAAGCAATGACTATATAGAATCAGTCTGGTGGCTTTTAAAAAAAATTTGGGAAAGAGGCTTACTTTATAAAGGATATAAAATTGTCCCTTGGTGTCCAAGATGCGAAACAGCCCTATCAGATCACGAGGTAGCTCAAGGTTATAAAGAAACAGAAGATCCATCTATTTTTGTAAAATTTAAGATAAAAAATCAAAATGATACATATTTTCTTGCATGGACTACAACTCCATGGACCCTTATATCTAATATAGCATTAGCTGTACATCCTGATGAAGATTATGTGAAAGTGAAATATAATAACGAATACTACATATTAGCAGAAAAAAGATTAACTTATGTATTTCCAGAAGGAAACTACGAAATAATAGAAAAGTATAAAGGCAAAGATTTAGAAAAAACTTATTATGAACCCCTATTCAATTTCTTACCCATCGATAAAGATTCTCATTATGTTGTACTTGGAGATTTTGTAACCTTAGAAGATGGTACAGGAATTGTCCATATTGCACCAGCCTTTGGAGATGAGGACTTCCAAATAGGGAAAAAATATGATCTTCCCTTCTTACAACCTGTAGATCAAAATGGCAAATTTATAAAAGAGGTTGAACCATGGGCAGGAATGTTCATAAAAAAAGCTGATCCCTTAATCATTGAAAATCTAAAAAATAGGGGCTTATTATTTAAAGAAGAAAAATATCTACACTCATATCCATTCTGTTGGAGATGTGATACTCCTCTAATTTATTATGCCAGAGCCTCATGGTATATAAAAACTACCGCAGTAAAAGAAGATTTACTGAGAAATAATCAAAAAATAAATTGGTATCCAGAACATATTAAAGAAGGAAGATTTGGTAATTGGCTAGCTAATAATATTGATTGGTCGCTAAGTAGAGAAAGATATTGGGGTACTCCACTACCCATATGGATATGTGAGTCTTGTGGACACCAAGAATGTATAGGAAGCTATAAAGAATTAGGTATCACTGATACAAAAAACTTTGATCCTCATAAACCTTATATAGACAAAATTACATTAAAATGTCCAAAATGCGGGGGTACAATGTATAGAGTACCTGAAGTTATTGACTGTTGGTTTGATTCAGGAGCTATGCCAGTAGCCCAATGGCATTATCCTTTTGAAAATGAGGAAGAATTTAAAGCTTCTTTCCCCGCAGATTTCATATGTGAAGCTATTGATCAAACAAGAGGATGGTTCTATAGTCTTCTTGCCATATCTACCTTAGTATTTAACAAGCCTGCTTATAATAATGTTCTCGTGACGGAATTAGTGTTAGATGAAAAAGGCGAAAAAATGAGTAAACATAAAGGTAATGTAGTTGATCCCTGGCTAATATTGAATAAATACGGGGCAGATGCTTTAAGATGGTATATCTTTACTGTAAGTCCTCCATGGGTACCACTAAGATTTTCTCCTGATGCTGTAAATGAAGCCCTTAAAAAATTCCTTTTAACCTTATGGAATACTGTTTCTTTCTTCTCCATTTACGCAGAAATAGATGGTTTTGATCCAACACAAAATAGTATCTCCTTAGAAACACTTGAAGATGTCTCTGATAGATGGATTATATCAAGACTAAATAGCTTAATATTAAAAGTAAAAGATGATATGGACAAATTTAATGCTACTTCTGCAGCAAGATCAATACAAAGTTTTGTCATAGATGACCTAAGTAACTGGTATATTAGATTAAATAGAGAAAGATTCTGGAAATCTGAAAAAGACAATGATAAATGGTCAGCTTATACAACCACTTATACTGTAATAAAAGAGCTTACTAAGCTTTTAGCTCCTTTTATCCCATTTACAACAGAAAAAATATATCAAGAAATAGTTAGGGTAGCAGAAAAGGAAGCTCCCGAAAGTGTGCATCTTTGTGATTATCCTCAAGGAGAAATTAAATATATAGATCCTGCATTAGAAGCAGATATGGAAATAGTTAGAAATATTGTTACTATAGGAAGAATGCTTAGAAATCAAGCAAACATAAAAATAAGACAACCGTTATCAAAGATATGGATAAACACGAAAGGAAATAAAGAAAATCTTGAAAAACTTTATAAATACATAAAGCAAGAACTTAATGTCAATGACGTAATTTTCGATAATCCAGAGGCAAAAGACAATATATTAATTCATCAAGATGATAATCTCCAAGTAGGATTGGACATAACAATAACAGAAGATTTATTAAAGAAAGGAATATTGAGAGAGTTAGAGCATAAAATTCAAATGCTAAGAAAAGAAGCAAAATTAGATTATGCAGATAGAATAAAATTCTACTATCAAGGATCTCCTAAAATAAAGGAAATCATAGAAGAAAACAAAGAAGAACTCTCAGAAGAAATTTTGGCTATTGAAATACATGAAGGAGAAATACCAGATACTGCTTATAAAAAGAATATAAAAGTGTATGATGAAGAGATATTAGTAGGTTTTGAAAAATTATAAAAGGGGGTTTAGGAAAGTGATGAAATTTAAAAAACTATCAATTATATTTATCATAGTAATTTTAGTAACTACTATCTTTTCCTTTTCTTCAACCTTACCAATATCTATAAAAGATGATATAGGAAGAGAAATAACCATTAAAGAGTATCCTAAGAGAATTATATCTCTTGCTCCTTCATCAACTGAAATACTTTTTGAAATAGGCGCTGGAGATAGAGTGGTTGGAGTCACTGATTTTTGTAACTACCCAAAGGAAGCTCAAACAAAAGAGAAAGTAGGAGGTTTTAGCAATCCTAACATAGAAAAAATTATCTCCTTAAAACCAGATTTAATCGTTCTATACAAAAGTTTTCCAAAGGAAGTTTTTAACCAATTGGAAAAATCTCTACCAAATACTTCATTTATTGTTCTTGATCCAAAAACTTATGAAGATGTAATGAAAAATATCATATTAGTAGGTAAGGCCGTAGGAAAAGAAAATGAAGCAAGAAAAGTTTACAACAATATGCTTAATGGATGGTTAGAGATACAAAAAAGAGTTGCTTCTATAAAGAAATCTCCAAAGGTTCTTTTCTTAATTTGGAATGATCCATTTATATCTGTATCACCTTCCACCTTTCTGGGTGATCTTTTGAAAAAACTAAAAGCCAAAAATATTGTAGAAAATAATGAGCCAGAATACCCTGTTCTTAGTTTAGAGTCTATTATCTCAAAAAATCCTGATGTTATAATTATTGGAGAAATGTCAGGTATATCAAAAGAATCCATAATGAATCACCCAATCTTAAAAGATACGAATGCAGTAAAAAATAAAAAAGTTTTTACAGTAAATGATGATTTAGTTTTCAGACCAGGCCCAAGACTTGTGGATGGACTTAAAGTACTCTACAAAACTTTATATGAAAATTAAGCTTTCTTTTTTATTAATACTTTTACTTTTTTTAAGTATTATCTCTGTAAAAATAGGAGATATAAAAGGAAATAATGAGGTCCGGGGAGTCATTATATATAACATAAGGTTGCCCCGGACTCTTTTATCTATTTTTGTCGGTGGAAATCTTGGTATTGCAGGAGCTATTCTTCAGAGTCTTTTCCACAATCCATTAGCAGAACCTCATATTATAGGCTTATCTTCCGGAGCACTATTAGGTACTACCATATATTTTCTTATGGCTGGAAGTACTTGGGATATTGATCCCCTTTTGACACCTTGGTTTGCTATTTTAGGTTCGATTTTCGTGCTATTTTTACTTTTAATCTTTAATCAAAGATTTCAAAGTTCAAATACCTTAATACTTTTAGGTGTATCATTAAACTCTTTATTATCTTCCTTTACTTCTTTATTACTTTTTTTAAAACAAAAAACTTTTCAAGGTGTTTATTTTTGGATTCTTGGAGGCTTTAATGGCAAATCATGGAATCACTTTTATATTCTACTTTATTACTCATTAATAAGCATACCATGGGCTTTCTTGTGGAGAAAAAAATTTAATATTCTATTCCTAAGTGAAGAAGAGATATATAGTCTTGGAATTTCTTTAAAAAAGATCCAACCATTAATAATAATACTTTTAACTATTTTAATAGCCCCATCAGTTGCAGTATCTGGAATGATAGGATTTGTTGGCCTTATTTCTCCCCATCTAATGAGAGTATGGGAAACAGCAGACTACAAGTGGCTAATACCATCAAGTTACCTTGCAGGATCCATCCTTTTATTATCATCGGACATTTTATCAAGAATTCTTTTTTATCCAACAGAAATACCAGTAGGTATAATAACGTCTTTCTTAGGCGTACCATTCTTTATCTATCTTCTTATCAAAAGACAATGATAAAATTTTTAAATGTAAGTGCTGGCTACGAAACCAAGAAAATAGTATTAAAGAATTTTACCTGGGAAACACCCGAAAAGGGTTTTATAGGAATAATTGGCCCTAATGGGGCTGGAAAAAGTACTATTTTTAGATTAATTATAAGGTATATTGTACCTACTTTAGGTGAGATATATTTAAATAATATCAATATTAAAAAATATTCACAGGAAAATTTAGCAAAAATTATAGCTCTTCTTCCTCAAAAGCCTATATGGGAACCCTCTTTATCAGTAGAAGAATATATATCCTTAGGTAGGTATCCTCATCATCCCTCATGGAGACCATTAAGTAAAAAAGATATTATAAGAGTAAATGAAATCATGATATCAACAGATACCATAATGCTTAAAAAGAAAAAATTACATCAACTTTCGGGAGGAGAATTACAAAGGGTTATTATCGCAAGAATATTAGCCCAAGACCCTCAAATTATCCTTCTAGATGAACCTACAAATAACTTAGATCCATATTATCAAATAAGCATCTTAGATAAGATTAGAGAATTAAGCAAAGAAATACTTATTATAGCTAACCTACATGACATAAACTTAGCCTCTTTTTATACAGACTATATCTTAGCTTTAAGAAATGGTATGGCTCTATCCTTCGGGAAGACAAAAGAAGTATTAAATTGTAATCTTTTAAATCAACTCTTTAACATAAGATATACAGAAATAAATTATAAAAATAAAAAAATATTTTTACCTTTTCACATTACCAATCAGGAAGAGAAATCTTAGAAAGCCTTCTATCTATAAGCCAGATTCGTATTATAAGGGCAAGTATACCCCCAAATATCACTTGGGAGAACGTTAGAAGATAAAAGAAAGAAAGAACAACTAAAAAAATCTTCGTTTCATTTTTTTTTGAAGCAAAAATGAAATGTTTACTTAGAGTAATCTCTCCCTTTACACTACCTGGATATTCTCTGTATATCCAAATATTACTTAAAAATCCAGGAATATCTAAATAAAAGAAATATAAAGATAGAGTAAATCCTACAATAACCTCATAGATCTCTTTACTGAAACCTTTTTGAGTTGTAAGATACCATACAAAAAGTACATATATTATAAGAAACAAATTAAGAAACCAAAATATTAGTCCTCTCTTTTTGGGTGTTTCTTTTTCTTTCTTCTCATCCTTTCTCCAAGGGGGGACACTCTCTCCTACTCCTTCTACTTTTATATATTTCTTAGCATCCTCTTCATAAGACATACTTTCCCTTTTTTCCAGTATATCATGAAATATAATCATAAATAAGACTGCCAAAGGAATAAACCATGGTTCATAAATAAGTCCCATTTATTATACCTCCTTATAAGTGAGAGTCTTCATTCTTAAAATAACATTTTTAGGATCTTCCGAACCAAAAATTCCTTGCCCACTAATCAATATGTTTGCCCCAGCGCTAACCACCAAAGGAGCAGTTTTTAAATCAATACCCCCATCTACCATTATATCTAAATTTATCCCCTCCTTAATAGCTCTTTCTCTTAGATCCCTTATTTTTTTAAGACAAAAAGGTAAAAATTCCTGCCCCCCATAACCAGGATTTACAGTCATAAGTAGAACTAAATCCACCTCTCCAAGAAGATAATCCAAAGTAGACAGAGGAGTTGCTGGATTTAAGGTTATAAAAGGACGAACTTTATGCTCTCTTATATATTTTAATAATCTTTGAGGATGATAGGTATTTTCAATATGAAATCCTAAATGATCAGCTCCAGATTCTATAAACATATCTACAAAAAGTTCTGGCTTTTCAACCATAAGATGTACATTAAGAAGTAAATTAAATCTCTTTTTTATCGCCTTCACTAAAGATGGACCATAACTTAGATTAGGGACAAAATGTCCATCCATAATATCAACGTGTAATGCATCAGAATATTCCTCGACAAGTCTTATAGATTTTTCCATATTTAAAAGATCAGCTGAAAGAATTGAAGGAAAAACTTGGACTTTCATTTTACTCTTCCTCAGAAGTATATGTAGATTCAGGAGTATTTCCATAAGAAGACGTGGTAAAGGTATATAAAAGAACCGTTCCACCCTTTTCCATATATATATTAGCTTGAGGGACTTGTTTTACCACATATCCCTCCTTATTTCCAGCAAAATCAACCACAAAACCTGCCCTCTCAAGAATATTCAAAGCCTCTCCCATATCTTTATACCTAACATCTGGAACTTTAGCAAAAGAGGCAGGCATATTTATCCATAAAATTATACTACTTCCTATTGGAACCTTAGTAGTCAATGGATTCTGATCTAAAACCAATAAAAAATCTTTTTTTCTATCCATTAATATACCACCAATCACAATTTTAAAGTTTTTTTCCGATAATATCTTAGAAGCTTCCATAATATTTTTTCCTCTTACATCAGGAGGAACAACAGATTCTACATTTGAAGATACAGTATTCTTAAAAAGGATTATAAAAAGGATAAAGATTAATAGATTTATTCCTATAAGGATATAAAGTATAAGTTCCTTAATTGAAATTTTTTTCATAATTCATCCCCCTCATAATTAAATAAGTTGCTCTTAATTGGCCACATCCAGCCCTAATTTTACTTCCATAAGAAATTCTCAATGTATTATTTATACCATTCTTATCTAAAATCTCTTTAAACTTCCTAATAGAATAAATATCAGAAGGTTCCCATGGATATTCCTTTACTTTATTCCAAGGAATTAAATTCACATGAGCAGGTTTACCCTTAAGAAGTATAGATAGTTTATCTGCATGTTCAATTCTATCATTAAAATCTTTTATAAGCACATATTCAAAAGTTATTCTTCTTTTTGTAACATTTGCATAAAACCAAGCACTTTCTAATAACTCTTCTATGGGATATTTCTTATTAATGGGAATTATTTGATTTCTCAATTCATTGTCAGGAGCATGTAAAGAAATAGCAAGCCTTACTTTAACTTTTTCATTTGCAAGATTATATATCTTTGGAACTATTCCAACAGTAGAAATAGTTATATGTTTACTACCTATTCCAAACCCCCAATCACTGTTGAATATCTCTATAGATCTTATTACTGCATCATAATTAGCTAAAGGTTCACCCATTCCCATAAAAACAATATTGGAAATTCTTTCTCCTTCTTTCCATAACTCTTTTTGAATTGTCAATGCCTGCCCAATAATCTCTTCAATCTTTAAATTTCTTTTCAAACCTATTAGTCCTGTAGCACAAAATTTACAAGAAAAAGAACAACCTACCTGCACTGATATACATATGGTATTTCTATTATGATGTCTTATAAGAACGGTTTCTATATTTTCACCATCTGATAATTGTAAAAGATATTTGAAGGTATTACCTGCATCTTTCTTATCAACAACATGAGGAAGGTCAAAAGAGAAAAACTCTTTTAATTTATTTCTTAGATTCATAGGCAAATTACTCATCTTCTCAGGATCCCATTCTCCTTTTTTATATATCCAATTCAAAATCTGATCTACCCTATAGGATAGCTCATTCCATCCTTTCAATATCTCTAAAAGATTTTCTTTATTTAGTGAAAATATATTTTTAGTACTCACGGCTCAACAAGCTAATAAAAAAACCATCAGTTTTATATTTATAGGGTAAAACTCTAAATATCCCATTAAACTCCTCATATCTATAGGAGAATTTTTCTAAAATAAAATTGGGATTATTTTGGAGAAAAGATAAAACCACACCTTCATTCTCACTCCAAGTAAGCGTACATGTACTATAAAGAATTTTTCCTCCTCTTTTAACTAATTTTCCTGCTCTCTCTAAAATCTTTAATTGTAATTTAGAATTTTCATAAATTTGATCCTTTGATAACCTCCACTTTATTTCGGGTTTATGACTTAAAACCCCTAAACCTGTACATGGAGCATCTAAAAGAACTTTATCAAAAATACCATTAAAAGATTCTGGAATAGATGTAGCATCTATATTTAAAGTCTCTATTATTTTAACTCCTAGCCTTTTTGCATTCTCTTCTACCAAACCTATCCTATTTTTATTAATATCCACAGATACAATTTTTCCCTCATTTTTCATTAATTCAGCCATATGTGTACTTTTAAGCCCTGGAGCAGAACAAAGATCAATAACTTTTTCTCCTGGTTTTGGATTTAATATTAAAGCAGGTAACATAGAAGCTTCACTCTGTACAATGAAATAACCTTCTCTAAATAGGTCCAAATTTTCTAAAAAAACTCCATTTTTCACTATTAAGGCTTGATCAACCAAATAACCATCTTCTACATCAATACTTCTTTTTGTTAATTCTCTTTTCAATTCTTCTTTATTTGTTTTCAATGTATTCACCCTTAAAGAAAATCTCTGAGGTCTATTACTCCAAGACGCTATCTTAATCTTTTCAGTTGTGCCTAAATAATCGTCCCATTCATCTAATATAAAATCTGGAATAGCATATTTTAAATTTTCAGGAAAAGATCTTAAATCAACATTATTTCTATTTTCAATGATTCTTCTTGCAACGGCGTTTATTAATTTAACTTCTCTAGGAGCTTTTTCTTTTGCTACTTCAACGATTTCATTTATTGCAATAGGAAGAATAGTATTTCTAATAAAATATACATGATATACTACTAATCTTAAAAGAATTTTTGCATATAAAGAAAGATTATTTTTTTTAACATATTTTCTCCATATAAAATCTAATGTATCTCTCCACCTCGTAACTCCATAAACTAACTCGGTAATAAGATGTTTTTCATTGATAGAAAGATTATAAATAGGAAGCCTATTCCTCAGAAGAATATTTAAATAGGCTTCCTTCTTTTCTAATTCATATAAAATCTCAGCTGACCTTTTTCTTACCTCCATTAGTCGCGATTTCTCATATTTGCAAGTAAAATAAGACGGAAGAGGTTCAATAATGCAGTTAAAGCAGCAGCAAGATAAGTAAGAGCTGCAGCATTTAAAACTTGCTTTACTCCCTCTGCTTCTTTAGGTGTAACAATTCCCAAAGATAATAAAATCTCACGAGCTCTTTTACTTGCATTAATTTCCACAGGAAGAGTAACAATATAGAAAAGTACAGCCAAAGAGAAGGCCAATATACCGATATTCATGAGACTGGGGCTACCAAATAAAAATCCTAAGAAGAAAAGTGGAAAAGCAAGATTAGTCCCTAAATTAGCTATAGGTACAAGAGAAGATCTAAGAGCAAGAGCATAATAACCTGTAGCATGTTGAACAGCATGTCCAATTTCATGAGCAGCTACACCTACTGCTGCCACAGAATAAGAAGAGTAAACAGGTTCGGAAAGCCTCAAAACCTTTGATGATGGATCATAATGATCTGTGAGACTTCCTGGAGCCATTTCTATTCTCACATCATTTAAACCAAGAGCTCTCAATATTATTTCAGCCGCTTCTCTTCCCGTTAATCTCTTAGAGTTAGGTATCTCTGAATAATATGTAAAGGTCGATCTAACTTTTAAGCTCGCATATATAGACAATAACAATGCAGGTAGCAATATAATATATGTAGGATCCCAAAAGAAAAACATTTATATATCACCTCCCAATTAATATATTATTAATCAAATTTTTCACCTATACTTAGACGATAACCATTTAAAAATTCTTTATAAGTCATCTTTTTTTTATTTTCAGGTTGAAGCTCCAATATATATAATATTCCATTTGTAGCTTTAATACCAATGCCTTTATTTCTATCTATAACAGAAATAGTACCATTTTCATATTCTAAATAGTTATTAGTAATCTCGTAATTTGCCTTGTAAACTTTAAGAATTTTACCTCTAAAAAAGGTAAAAGCACCAGGTTCTGGAGACAAAGCTCTAATCTGACACCATATTTTTTTAACATGATTATTCCAGTCTATTCTCTCCTCTTCTTTAGAAATCTTAGGAGCATAAGTTGCCTCACTATCATTTTGAGGTGTAGGTTTTAAAGTACCATCTTTTATTTTAGGAAGCACCTCTAAAAGTAAATCTGCCCCTAAATTAGCTAATTTTATAGTTAAGGATTCCCTGTTGTCTTCAGGAAGAATAGGAATCTTCCTTATTGCATAAACTGGTCCTGTATCTAAGCCTTTTTCCATTTGCATAATAGAAATTCCTGTCTCATCTTCACAATTCATTAGAGCTCTTTCGATAGGAGATGCACCTCTATACTTAGGTAAACAAGATGCATGGATATTAATACCACCAAAAGATGGTATAAGCAAAAGGTTTTCTGGTAGTATCTTTCCATAAGCTGCAACTATAAAGGCATCAGGATTAAGATTTTTTATAATTTCATCTATTTCAAAATTATTCCTTAATCTCTCTGGCTGATATAGAGGAATATTTTTCTCCTTAGCAAAAAGTTTAACAGGAGATGGAATTATTTTTTTACCTCTTCCTTGCGGTTTATCAGGTTGAGTTACTACTGCCAATATATTTAATTTCTCGTATATTTTTTCTAATATAATTCTTGCAAAAATTGGAGTACCGAAAAATATTACCCTCATCATATATTGTTTCCTACCTCTTCTGCTATACCTCTATCCACAATTAAAAATCCATCTAAATGATCTATCTCATGTTGAATAATCCTTGCTAAAAGACCCTTTGCTCTATATTTTTTCACTTTTCCACTTAAATCTTGAGCCTTAAAAACAATTCTTTCATATCTTTTTATTTTTAACTCTATACCTGGAATACTCAAACAACCCTCTAAATCAATAACCTCTCCTTCAGCCTCCAATATTTCAGGGTTAATAAAAGCAATAGGTTTATTTTCATAATCGACCACTATAATTCTAAGAGATTCTCCTACTTGAGGAGCAGCAAGTCCTACACCATTTGCAAATTTCATCGTCTCAATCATATCCTCTACAAGTCTCTTAATCTTTGTATCTATACTCTCAACTTTATGAGCTTTTTGCTTTAACACTGGATCTCCAATCTTTCTTATTTCAAGTATCATTTTTATATCACCTCATAAATTAGTTTCCTTCATATCTACATTTATTATAAATTTTACATTAGAAAAAGGAGTTTTACTATCCTCACAAATATTCTTTAGCATCCTACTCTCTATAATTCCTTTTCTGTCTTTTATCAATATCTGATATCTAAACTTATCCTTTATAAGATAAGGATAAAAAGGAGCTGGTCCTAAAACCTCCAAATCAGCATATTTTTCCTCCAATATAGCTACCATCTTTTTACCCTCATCCACAACCTCGTCTTCATCCGAACCTTCTACTATAATCTGATGTAAAATAGAAAAGGGAGGATAAAAAAGTGATTTTCTTAATTTCAACTCATAATTTAAAAAGGTACCATAAGAATTGCTTTTTATAGCTTTTACCACATAATGGGAAGGAGAATAAGTTCTTAATATGATTTCTTCACCTTTAAAGAAAGATTTAATTCTATTTAACATATTGAAAGCCTTTTCAGGCATAGAAAAATCAGGGATATGAATGAAATTATCCAAATTATATATTATAAGAACTCCTGCATCTTCAAGATCTAACCAAGGTTCTATCATTTTTGTACCTACAATAATATCAGCCTCTTTTATTAAGGATTCACCCTGAAGCTCTATCTCACTATCTATTCTTAGAACCTTATAATTCTTGAAAGTTTTAACCAAATATCTCTCAAGTTTTTCAGTACCGATACCACCAAAAATAAAATTATATCCTTGACATACAGGGCACATGGTAGGTGGAAGAGAAGTAAAACCACAGTAATGACATTTTAAAACTTTGTCTTCATCTTGATGAAAAACTAACGGTGATCTACAATGAGGACACATAAAAATATATCCACAATCTACACATTGAATATATGTAGAAAAACCTAAGCGATTTAACAATATCAGAACTTTCCTCTTTATCCTCATATTATCATTTATTCTCTTTGTGGAATAGCTATCTAAAAAATCTTCGTTTCTAATTCTTCTTAAATCAATTATCGTAATTTTTTTCTTTATTAAATCGGGAATTCTGACAAAATTAAACATTTTTTTAGAAATAGCCTGATAAAAATCCCTTATAGAGGGAGAACTAGATCCCAATATGATGGGAATTCCCTCAAACTCTGCCCTTTTTAAAGCTACTTTAACACCATCATATTTGGGTTCTTTCTCTCTTATATCATAAAACTCATTCTCTTCTTGATCAACAATAATTACCCCAAGATTATTAAAGGGTAAAAAAAGTCCTTTAGTTGTACTAAGAATAATAGCCCTTTCAGTTCCTGCAATTTTATATACTCTATATGCCTGAGCCTCTGTTAAAAGTCCATGGTAAAAGTAAAAGGGGACTGGAACTAAATCTGATAAAAATTCACCAAATTTAATTAAAGTCTTTATAGTTGGAAATACCAAGAGGACACTTTTTCCTTTCTGATAAAAATATTTTAATAACTCAAAATACATTTTCCATCTTTTTTTCTGAGATTCAACAAAAAGCAAAAGAGGTTTATTAACAATTTTAAGTATATTATCCATATCTATTTCAAGGTTTCCCCAACTATCGCTGATCTTTTCACTTTGAAAAACAGTTTTTCTTGGTGCCTTCTCCTTTATTACAATTTCAAATCTCTCCTCTATGGCCCCTTTTTTAATAAGCTCATTTATAACAGATTCAGAAATCTTTCCTACTTCTTTTTTTAGTTCTTCCACTGTTTTTTCCTCAAAAAGGCTTATAAAAACTTTTTCTTGCTTTTTTGTCATATCTACAGCCACATCCTTAGCTACTAAATATCTTTTAACATCTAAATCAATTCCTGTAGGAAATATATAATTTGCGGTCCTATATAAAGAATTCCCATAGTAATCACTTACCCAATTAACTAAATTAATAAGAGGTGTTCCAAGAGATGGAACCTCTGTAAGCCGAGCATGTATCGGCTGAAGATTATATTCTATGCTATTATCTTCTAAGATATCCCAAATATAACCAATTTTTTTAGATTTTTTTAGAGGAACAATAACAGGACTACCTATTTCAATATATGAAAATTCCTCTGGAATTGAATAGTATAAAAAATCTCTTTCTGGAATATAGGTTTCAAAAAGAATTACTTTTGCTACCTTCACCAAAAGCTCTTATAGTTCGCTCTCTTCTCCCTCTTTAAAGGTAACCTTTCCTTTAGCTATTTCTTCCATAGCAAGAATTAATGGATCCTTAGCCACAGTCTTTAAGAACTTTAGTTCCTCAAAAATTTGTCTTGCCCTTTTTGAAACTGTTACTGTCAATACATATTTATTTGAGATTTTTTCTAAAAGTTCATCAATATTAAGTTCTTTCATTAAACTCACCTCCAAATAATTTTAAAAAATATTCAATTTTCTCCCTACAAAGTTTATGCCTCTCTGCTATTATAATACTTCTTACTCTATCAACTGCATTTTCTAGATCATCATTTATAACAGCATAATCATAATAAGAAATTTTAGAAATTTCAAGAGGAGCATTCTTAAGACGGATTTCTAAATCTCTTAGATTCTCTGTTTCTCTGCCTATAAGTCTTCTTTTTAATTCTTCAAAATCAGGTGGTAAAACAAATATTAATATGGCTTTATCATAAATCTTTTTCACATTTATTCCACCTTGCACATCAATTTTTAATATAACATCAACCCCTTTATTCACAAACTCCTCTATTATTCTCTTGGGAGTACCATATAGATATCCATGCACCGCTGCCCATTCTAAGAACTCTCCCTTTTCAACCATTTCCTTAAAAGTTTTTTCATCTGTAAAATAGTAACTTTTACCTTCTACCTCTCCTAATCTTTTGGGTCTTGTGGTAAAAGATACAGATTTTACTAAGTTTGGTACCAATCCAAGAAGTCTTTCTAAAATAGCATCCTTACCAACTCCAGAAGGGCCAGAAAGAACAAAAAGATTCCCTTTAAAAATCATTTTTCATTCTCCTCTAATTTTTCTCCACCCTCTATTCTTGCTGCAATAGTTTCTGGATGTAAAGCAGACAAAACTATATGACCACTATCTAATACAAGTACAGCTCTTGTCTTTCTCCCATAAGTTGCATCTATAAGTTCATTACGATTTTTAGCATCAGATAAAAACCTTTTTATGGGTGCAGAATCAGGACTTATAATAGCCACAACTCTCGAGCTCACCACCATATTACCAAACCCAATATTAATAAGTTTCATAATTAGTTCCACTCCCCTCTATTCAATATTTAATGTTAATTCTCTAATTTTTTCCAATTCTTTTTTTAGATCAATAGCATAAAACATAATAGACGTTTTTGCAGTTTTACTTGATAAAGTATTTATTTCTCTATTCATTTCTTGAAGTATAAATTCCAATGTTTTCCCTATAGACCCATCCTTTTTTATCTCTTCATAAAATCTTCTTATAAATTCATCAATCCTAGTTATCTCTTCATTGATATCAGTTTTCATAAGAAGAAGAGCAATTTCTTGATAAAGTCTATCCTCATTTATAATGTTGAATTCAAATTCCTTTAACTTCTTTTCTAAAAAAAGTTTTGCCTCTTTTTGCCAATTCTCTTCTTCCCTTTTAACATTAGAAAGGAGTGTTTCTATTTTATTTAAACTTTCTAATATAGCCCTTTTAATGCTTTCTCCTTCTTCCCTTTTATATCCATCAAACTCTTCTATTAACAATTTTGTCTCGGAAATTATTTTTTTACAATCCTCTTCATTAAAAATTCTATTTTCTGTAAAGAATACTTGAGGGTTAGCAAGAATCTCTTTCCAATTATATATAGCCTCTGAATTTCCAGTAATTTTACCAAGATCTTTTAAGATATTACTAAGAAGATCTATATTTAACCTTGAATAATTTTCAGGTGATTTATGAATCTTTAAGGAAAAAACCACATATCCCCTTTTTACATAGCGTTTTATCTCAGCAATTATTTCCCTTTCTAAAAAAGAAAGAGCATCAGGTAGGTTTACCTTAATTTCTAAAAACCGATGATTATAGCCTTTTATTTCTAAAAAAAAAGTAAGGCTATCAATAACAAATTCTCTAAATGCTGAAGAAGTCATACTTTTCATTTTACTATAATTTTACTTCACCACTTTACATTTGCCAAGTGGAAAAATATATTTATAATTTAAGGTAAGTATGGGAAAATTATATGTAGTAGCAACACCAATAGGAAATTTAAAAGATATTACTTTTAGAGCTATAGAGGTTCTAAAAAGCTGTCCAATAATTGCTGCTGAGGATACTAATCATACTAAGATTTTATTAAAAAAATACGAGATTGAAAATAAAACTATCATCTCTTATCACAAATATAACGAGGAAAAAAGGGTAAAATTATTTTTAGATTTACTTATTAAAAAAAATTTAGATATTGCTTTGGTTTCAGATGCTGGAACACCATGTATATCTGATCCTGGTTATCAAATAGTAAAAACTGCTAGAGAAAATAATATAGATGTAATTCCAATTCCTGGCCCCTCATCACTAATAGCAGCTCTTTCCATATCAGGACTCCCTCTTAATACCTTCTACTTTGCAGGTTTTTTGCCTAAATCATCAAAAAGAACAGAGTATTTAAAAAAGATAGAAGAAAAAGAGATAGAAACTTTTGTTATATATGAATCTCCCAAGAGAATTGATGAACTTTTACAAGATATATTAAAAATATTTCCCAATTCTATATTATGCGTATGTAGAGAACTTACAAAAACCTTCGAAAAGGTATATTATGGTAATATAGAAAAGGTAATAGAGGAAGTTAATAAAGATCCATATAAAGAAAAAGGAGAATATACTATCATAGTACACCGGGAAAGAAAGGCTAAAAAAGACTTCAAAAAAGATATTTCTATTGAAGCTATACTTTTTGATGAACTTATTAAACAAGACCTTTCTTTAAAAGATGCAATTGAGAAAGTATCTAAAAAATTAAATATACCTAAAAAGGAAGTTTATAAGGCGTCAATAAACCTAAAAGAGAAAATTAAGAGAATATTATAACATTTAGAAAGGAGGAACTTTATTTTATGAAAATAGCTCTTGACGCAATGGGGGGAGATTATGCTCCTATAGAGATTGTAAAAGGAGCCATTGAATCACTACCTGAAATAAAATCAACAATTGTACTTGTAGGGAATAAAACGTTAATTGAATACGAGTTAAACAAATACAAATTTGAGAAACATAGAATTGAAATAGTTCACGCAGAAGAAGTAATAGAAATGCACGAACATCCAGCTTTTGCAGTAAAAGAAAAAGAAGATTCCTCAATTGTAAAATCTATTAAATTAATAAAGGAAAAAAGCGTAGATGGAATGGTATCTGCAGGTAATACTGGAGCAGTAATGAGTAGCGCATTACTCTATTTGGGAAGGCTAAAGGGAATTAAAAGACCAGCTATAACTACAGTTCTTCCTACTATAAACAACATACCCACTATTATGTTAGATATAGGGGCAAATGTAGATTGTAAAAAGGAATATTTAGTACAATTTGCCTTAATGGGTAAAATATATATGGAATCAATTTTTAATGTAGAAAATCCTAAAATAGCATTACTAAATATAGGTGAAGAAGAGGGAAAAGGTAATCAGTTAGTTCAAGAAACTTATTCTTTATTAAAGAATACACCTTATTTCAATTTTTATGGAAATGTGGAAGGAAAAGATTTATTTAAAGGAATAGTTAATATAATTATATGCGACGGCTTTGTAGGGAATATTGCTATAAAAACAGCAGAGGGGGTTGCAGAAACCTTACTTGAATTAATATCAAAAGAATTAAAGAGTTCATGGTGGAGTATTATTCTTGCATTACTTCTAAAATCAAAATTCAGAAATATAAAAAAAAGTATGGATTATAGTGAATTTGGTGGAGCTCCTCTTCTTGGGATAAATGGTAATGTTATCATATCCCATGGAAGATCAAAGTCCAAAGCTATTAAAAATGCACTAAAATTAGCAGAAAAGGTGATTAACTTAAGAATTAATGATAAAATTATGGAAGGATTAGAAAAACTTTCCATAGAGGGGTGAGAAAAATTAGGCCTGATAAATTTGAAAAAATTATCAATCTTGCAATAAATCTTGATGCTTCAGATATCCATCTTAAAGTGGGAACACCTCCTGCAGTAAGAATCATGAAAGATATAGTCTTATTAAAAGAGGATCCTTTAACTTCAGAGGAGGTAGAAAACTTAGCCTTCAGTATAATGCCTCCAACAGCAAGAGAAATATTTCAAAAGAACAAAGAAGTAGATTTTCCTTTTGAAAAAAAAGGATTAGCAAGATTTAGAGTAAACGTCTATACCCAAAGACAAACCATAGCCATTTCCATGAGATTAATAAAAATTAATATACCATCAATAGAGGAATTAGGTCTCCCTCAAATAATAAAAAGTCTTGTAATGAAGAGAGCGGGTCTCATATTGGTTACTGGCCCATCTGGTTCTGGGAAGTCTACCACATTGGCAGCAATGATCGAATATTTAAATCAAAATGAGAACCTAAATATCATCACTATTGAAGACCCTATTGAATATGTCTTTACAGACAAATTATCTCTCATCTCTCAAAGAGAAATAGGTATTGACACTGCTTCTTTTTCTTCAGCTCTTAAAATGGCTTTAAGGGAAGACCCAAACGTAATTATGGTAGGAGAGTTAAGAGATCTTGAAAGCGTTTCTGTAACCCTGCAGGCGGCTGAAACTGGACATTTGGTACTAAGCACCTTGCATACTATAGATGCTGTTTCTACAATAAGTAGAATCGTAGATATGTTTCCTCCCCACCAGCAAAATCAAGTTAGATTTCAGCTTGCAAGTACCTTAGTAGGAATTATTTCCCAAAGGCTTCTTAAACGAAAAGATAAAATGGGCTTAGTTCCTGCATGCGAAGTTCTAATAGGGAATTCTACTGTAAGAAAATGGATAAGAGAGAATAAACTAACAGAGATTCCAAAGATTATTCAAGAAGGTCAATTAGAAGGAATGCAATCCTTCAATCAACACTTATTAGAGCTCTATAGAAAAAACATAATAGAAGCAAGTGAGGCTTTGATGGCAAGTCCTAATCCTTCAGACTTAGAACTTGCCATCAAAGGCATCACAGCAGGCTAAACTACAGTTAATTCTTTTCTAACACTTAGCAAATCCATCATTGTAAAATATGCTAATAGATAGGAAAGCAAGCTTTCAGACCCTTGATTCAGGTTAACTCCATCAGGAGTTATAGCATCGTAGCATCCATATGTCTCATTATCTATAAGAGACACTTTCCTTGAGTTTTTTCCATGAAACCACATAAAGACATCTTTAGCTTTACCAATATAACTTACATCTTTTAGAACTTCATAAGCCTCTTTGTAAAGCAATATCATTTCTCCTGCTTCTAGTGGTTGTTCATCATATTCCGCTATAGTTCCACCTCTTATATACCAACCATTACAACCTATGGGTTTAAAATATCCATATCTAAATACAATTTTCTCTAAAAACTCCATACTATCTAATGCTACATCCCAGATATCTTTTTCTCTTAACACCTTATAAGCCACAAAAAGAGAGAGAGGAAGAATCGCATTACTATACGCCATTATATCTTCAAACCATTTCCATGATTCATCCATATTTTCTCTAAATTGCCTTACCAAGGATTTGGAAAGGTGAGAAACATATTCCTTAATTTGAGCTCTATCTAAGGTGCTTTCTTTTAAAGAATAGTATAACCCTAATATAACATATGCTTTAGCTCTTGGAGATTTTATATATTCAATATATTTCAAAGCATTATGCAAAAGTTCTTTATAAAGCATTCTTACATTTAAAGGTAGTATATTCTCAGAAACACAGTAACCAAGAGCCCATATTGTTCTTCCAAAACTATCTTCAGAACCTTCATCTTCCAAAAATCTTCTATCATAACTCATAAAATTTCTAAAGTTACCTTTTGGGGTTTGAGCATTTAATATAAAAGATGAATATCTATATATAAGATCCAAATATTTTTCATCTCTAAAATTTCTATAGAACATAGTAGCAACAATTAATGCTCTTGAATTATCATCGGTAGTATACCCAAAACGGGGATCTGGAACTCCAAACTTTGAGTGTTGAATAATTCCAGTATCATCAGTTAATCTGAATAAATGTTCATCTCTGGGGCGAATAAGTTCCATTTTTTCCACCTCCTTCCACTAAATGTTTCTATCTTTTTATTTACAACTTCGTCAAACAACTTTATATATTTCTCTGCCACTACATTCCACCACATACTTTTGCCATATTCAAAAGCTTTTTTCTCAATACCTTCTCTAAGATCTCTATTGTAGTAAACTTCTTTAATAGCTTCAGCAATAGCATTAGAATCTCTAAAATCAACTAATATTCCTCTTCCATCTGAAAGAAGTTCCTCTGCATATCTATAAGCCGTTGATATGATAACTTTTCCAGAAGCAAGAGCATAACTCAATGTGCCACTTACTGCTTGTTCTTTACTTAAATATGGCGTCACATAGATATCTGATAATTGTAAATATTTCAAAATCTCATCTAATGTTAAATATCTATTTACGAACATTACATGATCCTCTAAATTATACTCCTTAACCATATTCATCAATTTATCTCTATAACTTTCTCCAGAATGCTTAATTACACCAGGATGAGTTCTGCCAAGAATTAAATATATGATACTGGGAATCTTATCTTTTACTTTAGCAATAGCTTCAATAGCATATTCAATTCCCTTTCCCGGTCCAATAAGTCCGAATGTGCTTACTACAAATCTTCCTTCTAAACCAAGCTCTCTCTTAAGTTTCTCTCTATCTACTTTAGTATTTATTGGAACACCATGAGGAATATGTAAAATCTTTTCCTCAGGTATATTGTAAATATTCACCAATAATTCAATTGTATTTCTAGCCATTGTTACCACTTTTACTGCTTTTGACCCGATATAACTTACAATGTACTTTTGTTTGTCGATTGGATTTAATAGGACTGTATGCAAAACAAATATAAATGGTTTCTTAGTATTATCAACTAAATGAAGAAGATATTCTCCATATTCCCCACCATATATACCATACTCATGTTGTATTACCAAAAGATCTATATCTGATTCATTGATAAATTGTGCAACTTCAAAATAACTTTCCTCTTCAAATTGTTTTAATTCTTTAATAACTTTCTCATCATAAAGATAAAAATCATCACTTATAGCAATAACATTTGTATTAACAAAAGGATTATATAAAGGAGCAATTTTATCTATTTCAGATACTAAATCTTCAGTAAAAGTTGCTATACCACATACTCTTGGAGGATAAGTACTCAAAAAAGCTACATTTATAACTACCCTATCTTTTACCATAAGTCCCCACCTCCTTTATAGAGTGAGAATATCAAAAGATTTGTTTTTAGATGAAACTTTAAATCAGATTGTAGTCTACCGATTTTTGTGGTACCAAAATAGTTATTTTTTTTATATATTTACATCATATATCTATCTATAAAAATTATATATAATAACAGAAAAATAGTCAAGTTGTATACTTGAGATGATAATAGTATGAATAAAAGATTTCTAATCAAGAGTTACAAATGTAAGAAATATAATCTAAGGCAAGAAAATAACTATAAATTCCAAATCCTGATATTTGACCTATACATACTGGAGCAATAACTGACTTATGTCTAAAATCTTCTCTTGAATAAATATTACTTAAATGAACTTCTATAGTGGGCTTTTTTACGGCAGTTATAGCATCTCTTATTGCATAACTATAATGGGTTAAAGCCCCTGCATTAATAATAATAAAGTCTACTTTACTACCTAAATCCTGAATCCAATCTATAATCTGACCTTCCCAATTAGATTGCAAAATAGTTATCTCAAACCCCTTCTCCTGTGCTTTTTTTATAATAATATTATTCAAAGTTTTAAAATCTAAATCCCCATAAATATGGGGTTCTCTAATACCCAAAAGATTAAGGTTTGGACCATGTATTAATAATATTTTACACTTTTCCATATGCTTGCAGACCTTTAACTATCTCTTTAACAATTAAATTAGGATTTTTCCCCTCTGTATCTAAAATCAAATGGGCAGTCTCTCTATAATACTTTTGTCGCATTTCATATATCTCTTTAACTTCTTTTATATCTCTTTTAAGAATTGGTCTTTTTTCAAACTCTTCTTCTTTTTGCAATCTATTTATTAAGGTATCAAAATTACTATATAAGTAAATAACAAAGGATTTTTCTTTTAATAATTTTCTATTCTCTTCCTTTAGTATAATTCCCCCTCCTGTTGAGATTATAACTTTTTCATAATCCTCTATCACTTTATTAAGATAAAATGACTCCCTTTCTCTAAAATAATCTTCACCCTTATCAGAGAAAATTTTAGTTATTTTTTCCCCCTCTTTTTCTTCTATATAACAATCCAAATCAATAAAAGGATAACTCAACTCTTTCGACAAAAATAAACCTACTGTGGTTTTCCCACTACCCATGAAACCTATAAGGGCTATCCTATTTATATTCATCTACCAATAAAATACATTCCCCAAAGTATGAATATGCTTGCTAAAAAAAATACCGACACAATCAGCGCAACTATCCTGATAATTTGCATTTTCTTTTCTTTTTTGGTTTTTGCTTTCTTTGCCATAAAATTATCCCTCCGAATTATATCCTTCTCTCACATCATAACAGTTATTATAGTGAGGACACTTCTGACAACATCCTATCTTGTGATTCAAACACTCATTATAATATGGGCATTCATCACAACAAAACATTAAAAACCTCCCTTTTAATCCTCTACCGCATATAGAGGAGCATTATCATATGCTACTCTGTTTTCCTTTTCAATTATATTTCTTAGATTTTTAGGTAATGAAAACATCATTTTATGGGTTTCCCCATCATAAAACTTCAGCCCCTCTAAGCCTTTATTTTTCAATATATCATCAATTTCTTTTTCCGAATATTCTTTTGGATCTATTTTATCACTTGCAAATATAAAACTCCATATGAAATCATAAGCAGGTACATAAGCTTGGTAAGATCTAACCTTTTTAAAAATAGCTCTTAATGTTGAGTTCATCACTGTATGGAAATATATCTTTAAATGATGTGTGGTACCCGCCTGCATTACAAAAATTCCATCTTCCTTTAAATGTTGTTTAACAATATTATAAAACTCATAAGTAAACAATTTAACGGCTGGACTTCCTTCCATAGGTTCAGATAAATCACTTATAATTACATCAAATTGATCCTCTGTTCTTTCTAAGTAAGCCCTTGCATCATCTATAATAAGTTTTGTTCTATGGTCTTCAAAAGAACCTTGATGCCACTCTGGCAAAAACTCTTTTGAAACCCTAACTACTTCTCCATCTATATCCACCATTACCGCTTCCTTTACATCTTTATGTCTTAAAACTTCACGCAGAGTGGCACCTTCAGCTCCTCCCATAATCAAAACTTTCTTTTCTTTGGATGGATTTAAAACAAGAGCAGGATGTACTATTGCCTCGTGATATATAAACTCATCCTTTTCACTGGATTGAATTCTTCCATCCAAAACTAAACACTTCCCATAAAAACTACTTTCTATAATATCAATCTTTTGAAAAGGTGATTGCCCTGTATAATAAAACCTACTTATACCATGCCAGTGAATCTCACTGGGATGATTTTTTTCAATTATCCAATAAGCATCCATAAATTGTCCACCTTTCCAATATTATTTTTTACCAGTCAACCTACAGTCTCTTTTTCCTTTTCCTTCTCCTCCTTAGGTTTATAATTAAAATTACCTTCCTCTATTGGGAGAATACCACGCTTGGCCTCAAAAGTTATTACTTGTTCTGCCTGCAAATAATTATTTAAATATTCAAAAGCCTTCCATGGATTAACATGATCTCCACAAGTAAAAAGATCACAAGCAGCAAATCCATATTCTGGCCATGTATGTATAGCAAGATGAGATTCAGATATAACTACTACCCCGCTTACACCGTATGGACTAAATTTGTGAAATACAACCTCAACCACTTCTGCTCCAGCAACAACAGCTGCATTTACCATTATTTCCTTAATCTTTTCAACATCATTTAATATTTCACGGTTGCAATTGTACATCTCAGCTAAAATATGTCTTCCTAAGGATTTCCCAGTGATATTCACCTCGGTCCCGCCTCCTTTCTCAAAAATTTTACGAAAGCAATTTTATCACTAACACCATCATTTATCAAGAGATTTTCTAGGAAAAATAACTAAAAATAGGAGTTTTTTGAAAATTTATTCTTCTTTATCCTATTTTTTGCATTATTTTAAGATTTTTTTCTATTTATATATGTTTTTTAAGAGTTACTTTATAAATTGGTTGATATATAGGTCCTTGAGGAGTAAGAGTACTTTCAAAAAGTACAATTTCTTCAACTAAAATCTCTTCCTTTTTAAAATCAAAATCCTGTAAAATTCTAATATTCTCTTTAACCCTTCCAAGAGTTAGATGAGGAGAAAAAGGCTTTTTCTCTTTTGGTATTCCTTTTTTTACCAAACGTCGTTCAATAAGATCAAAGATCTTTTCCAAATTTCCTAATCCATCTTTAATTCCTATCCATAATACTCTTGGAGAACTAAGAGACGGAAATCCCCCAAAACCCTCTAAAGTTATAGAAAAAGACTCTACATAGTGACTTACCTCATCCAAAACCTCTTTAATTTCATCAACATACTTTTCAGAAACTTCTCCTATAAACCTTAAAGTAAGATGAAAATTCTCTTTTTCGACCCATTTTACATTACCAATTATGGAATTTCTTACACTTTTCTGAAAAACAAAAATCTTTTCCTTTAGATCTTCTGGAAAATCTATGGCTATAAATAATCTTTTATAACTTATGTCTTTAGAAGATTTCTTTGCCATATTTGTAAAAATAATAAGCTCCAGAATATAAAGTCAAAATTAAAGCAATTCCTATCAAATACTCTTTTAAAGGTAGGCTTAGAATAAAAAAAATTATAGCCATATCTTGAAAAACTGTTTTTATCTTGCCTGATCTTAATGCAGGGAGAATTATATTTTTTTGTAGTAATGCCATTCTCAATCCCGTAACCATAAATTCTCGGAAAAGAATAAATATTACAATCCAAGGCGAAATCAAATTCATACTAACAAAATATATTAAAACACTTATAACCAAGATCTTATCAGCTAACGGATCCAAAAATTTACCTAAATTAGAAATTTTGTTATACCTTCGAGCAATTTCTCCATCTAAATAATCAGTCAGAATAGCTAATAAGAATAAAGCAAAAGATAAAAAAGGACTCTTCGGAAAAAGTAAAAGGATAGGAAAAGTTAAGAAAATACGGAAAATAGTAAGGAAATTAGGAATATTCATACTATCTCTCCTAATAAATCATAAGATTTGTATTTTTTAATTCTAACCTTTACTTTTTCGCCCATTTTAATTTTCTTTTTTTCTGCCCCTACTATGTAGATAAGACCATCTACTTCTGGAGCTTCTCTCCAACTTCTTCCGTAAAAATATCGCCCATCAAAACCTTCTACTATAACTTCTAACTCTTTATTTACCATCTTTTTATTTAAATCCTTAGATATTTCCTTTTGTGTACTCATAATAATATCTACCCTTTTTTTCTTTTCTTCTTCATCTATTTGCTCTGGAAGATTTTGGGCTTTGGTACCATCCTCCGGATAATATGGAAAAACTCCAAGTCTATCAAAATAGTATTCTTGTATGAAATTATATAATTCCTCAAACTTTTTTTCTGATTCTCCTGGAAATCCAACAATAAATGTAGTTCTAATTATAGCATCAGGAAAATTTTCACGAATCTTATTCCAAATATTAATTATTTCATTTTTTCCATAACTTCTATTCATATTTTTAAGGATCTCATCATTAACATGTTGTAAGGGAATATCAAAATAAGGCACAATCTTCTCAGAATTCTTTATAAGTTGGATAATTTCATTACCTAATCTACTTGGATACAAATATAGCAATCTTATATAAAAATCTCCTTCAATTTTTTCAAGCTTACTAAGAAGTCTTGCTAAGGAAGGTTTTCCATACAAATCTTCACCATATCTTGTGGTATCTTGAGATATCATATTAATCTCTTTTACACCATTTCTTATTAATTTCTCTACCTCATTTACAATATCTTCTATCTCTCTACTTCGCATCCTACCCCTTATATACGGAATAGTACAATAACTACAAAAATTATTACATCCTTCTGATATTTTCACATATGCACTATAAGGAGTAAAAAGTAATCGGGTCATTGCAGAAGTATAAAGAAAGTTAGAAGCTGGAGAGGTAATAACTTTTTCCGTAAATCCGTTATCCTTATTCAACAAATTTTTGAAATTCATATATTCACCAGGACCTATAAACAAATCTACAAATGGGAATTTACTCTCCAAATCCTTTTTAAATCTTTCCACAAGGCAACCTGTAACTACTATCTTTTTACCTAATTTCTTATATTTTTCTAATGAACGTATACTACTTTCCGATTCCTCTAAAGCAGGTTTTATAAAAGCGCAAGTATTAACTAATAGAATATCTGCCTCTTCTTCTGAGGATGTAAGAGTATATCCTAATTCTTTCAAAAATCCTAAAATTATTTCTGTATCCACTTGATTTTTAGCGCAACCTAAATGTATTATACCTGCCTTTTTCATGGTACCTTTACTTTTATTACTTCTCCTCTTTTTCCTAAAACTCCCATGCTTTGTTCATTATAAAATATTTCTATACCCCCTGCATTTCCTATATGAAAATATAAAGATGTATAAGTCCAAGTTAATGTATCTCCCTTATTTAAAATTCCCTCATAAATAATTTTTTCATCATTGAAAACCCTAATCCAAGTTCTTTCATTGGCACATACCTTTATAGTAGAACTTAATGTATTTTCACCCTGGGGAAAGATCGTCTCAGTAGAAGTATAAGTAAAGCTTCCAAGGAAATATGTATATGAACTTTCTTGCTGATTACTTATAGAATAAAGAGTATATGTAGGTTCTTTTTGAGTTATTGATCTTGATTGAAAATATGATGATATAAAAATAGTTGTTAAGAGTATAACAACAACCAAGATATATACTCCATATTTCCACTCACAACTACTTCTATCCTTATTTTGTAAAGGTATCTCTATTTTATCTTCCTTTCTCCCATACTGTGAGTAGTATAAATCTATGATATTACTTTCATTTAGGCCAATAATATTTGCATATTTCTTAATGATTGCCTTTTTATAAAAATCAGATAGATTAACCTTATCAAAAGTATCATTCTCTATAGCTTCTAAATATCTATAACTTATCTTTAAAAGAGAAGAAACCTCTTTTAAATCTAATCCTTTCTTCTCTCTCTCTTCTCTAAATATCTCTCCTAAGCTTTTAGTCTCTCCAACCATGTCAACTCTCTTTTACTCAAAAACCTAATATCTCCTGGTTTTAAATTTCCAAGCTTTATTTCTCCTATTTGTATCCTTTTCAATTTTAACACTTCATAATTAAACAAGGATAACATTCTCCTTATCTGTCTTTTCCACCCTTGATATAAAACCACTCTAAGCATGCTTATATTTCCTTTAGCCCAAAGTATTACAAATTCAGCTGGTAATGTTTTTCCTTCTTCTAAAATAACACCTTCTCTCAGTTTTTTCAACTCTTCTTCTTTCGGAATTCCTTTTACCATTACTTCATAAACCTTAGGTATTTTATATTTCGGATGAATAATATAATTAGCAATCTCCCCATCATTAGTACAAAGTAAAAGACCTTCGCTATCTTGATCTAATCTTCCTACAGGATATACCCTATAGGATATATTTTTGATTAATAAAAGATCTTTTACTGTTTTTCTTCCAAAGGGATCATATAAGCTTGATATATAGCCCACAGGCTTATATAAAGCCAAATAGATCTTTTTTTCTGGAATTAAAATTTTTCCTTCTACTTCTACTCTATCTTTCTCTGGATCTATTTTATAACCTAAGGTAGTTATTACATTTCCATTTACTTTTACCTTACCTTGAATAATAAGTTCCTCTGCTTTTCTACGAGAAGCAAAACCGCATTCTGCAATATATTTTTGAAGTCTTTCCATACCTATTTTTTAACTCTTTCCTCTAATTCTTTTTTATCTTCTATAATAAAATATCTAAAGAATTCTTCTCCAATTCCATATATAAAGGGTCTTCCAATAGTCTCTTTTCTTCCTATAATCCTTATAAGCCTTCGCTCTAATAAATTAGAAAGAATTCCATCAACTTTTGTTCCCTTTATAGCTTCTATCTCAGTCTTTGTTATAGGTTGATGATAATAGATTATAGCAAGCACCTCTAAAGCTGATCTTGATAATCTCTCAGTACCCTTAGATGTATATCTCCATACAGCTTCTGCAGCATCTGGAGAGGTTGCAAATTCATATCCATCATTTATTTTATAAATATTAATACCTCTTTCTTCATACTCTTTTTTAAGTTCTTCCAATAATTCCTCCACCTCTTTATCATCTATATCCAAGATTTTAGCTATCTCCTTAGAAGAAATAGGTTTCTCAGAAACAAAAAGAATAGCTTCTATCTGTTTTTTATACTTTTGTCTCAACTCTCTCATCTTCCACCACTTTAAAAATTATCTCTCCTAAATATTCATTTTGGAAAACCACAACCTTTCCTTTATTTGCTAAATCACATAAAGCAAGAAAATAACAGATTTTATCTATTTTATTTTTCCCCTTCACTATCTCCGAAAATTTTCCTTCTTTTTTAGCCATAATATCCAAAGCTTTATTTTCAATATCTATTGTAAAATGATCCTCTAAATAATTTAAATTCTGTATTAAGCTTTTTTTTCTTTCCAGAAAGAGAAGATAAATTTCTGTCAAATTTATTTTTTCATTTTGATTCAAAATTAATACGTCTTCCTTTTTGCTAAAATCTCGTCTAAATATGAGAAGGCTCCTTTCCTCTTTTTCCTTTAGATAAGGAACCAATTCTCTCCAATCATCAGAAAAAAGCAAAAATTCATCTTCCTTTTTCTCTCCGTCAGATATATCCTTCTTTCTTAAACCGAATAATCTTTTAATTTTACTCTCTAATATTTCTACTGTTACATCTAAAAAAGATGTCGTAAGCTCAAGATCATTCCACTTATTTTCTCCCAATGAGTAATACTGATCAATCAAATCCTTAAGAGGAAAAATAGATATATCAATCTCCTTTTGCAAAAATTCTTTTATTGTGAGAAATGGATTAATTACCATTTTACCTTTAATCCCATAGCTTCTCTAACAATATCCATGGTTTTTTGGGCTTCTTCTCGAGCCTTTTTATTTCCTTCAAATAGAATATCCCAAGTAGTCTTTTCATCATTAAAATAAACCTTACGTTTTTCCCTAATAGGTGTCAAAAAACTATTTAATTTTTCTGAAAGTTTCATTTTACACTCCACACATCCAATCTCAGCCCTTCTACAGGCCTCTGCAATCTCTTCAGTTTCCTCTTTATTAAAGATTTTATGATAAGCAAAAACAGTACAAACTTCTGGATGTCCTGGATCATTTCTCCTTATACGTGCAGGATCAGTTACCATCCCTCTTATTATCTTTTTAAGTTCTTCCTCCTCTGTATCTAAAGGAATTGTATTGCCATAACTTTTTGACATTTTTCTCCCATCTGTCCCTACAAGTTCTGGGACATCAGAAAGTTTAGCTTGAGGTTCTGGAAATATGGGAGAATAAAAATAATTAAATCTTCTTGCTATCTCTCGAGTAAGTTCTAAATGAGGTAACTGATCCTCTCCAACAGGGACAGTATCAGCTCTATAAATTAAAATATCTGCAGCTTGGAGAACAGGATACCCTAAGAATCCATATGTAAAAAGGTCTCTTCCTTCCATCTCTCTTAACTGCTCTTTATAGGTAGGATTTCTTTCTAACCATGGTAAGGGTACAAACATGGAAAATAACAGAAAAAGTTCAGCATGCTCAGTTATATCTGATTGTCTAAATATCACAGCTTTGTTAGGATCTATTCCCACTGCTAACCAATCACATATCATATTAAAAACATTATCTTTCACCTCTTCTGTCTCCCTATAATGTGTGGTCAAGGCATGCCAGTCAGCAATTTCAAAAAAACATTCATAGGAATCTTGAAGTTCTACCCAATTCTTTAAAACTCCCAAAAGATGCCCCAAATGCAATTTCCCCGTTGGTCTCATACCACTTAATATTCTCCCAGCCTTCATCCAAAACCCTCCTAGATAATTCAGTATTTTTTCAAGATAGGATTATATCAAAAATTTAGTCCTAAAAGATAAAAGAAGAAACTTAAAAAGGGACTCATAATTATATAAAGAACATTAGTCAAAATAAGAATCATTAGGATAAATATGCCATAAATTCCTAAAGATCGATAATACCTTCTATATTTATAAGGAAGAATCGCTTCTAATACATGAGAACCATCTAAAGGGGGAATAGGTATTAAATTAAAAACGCCTAAAAAAACATTAAGAATAGCAAGCTCTATACAGAATCTGATAAAACCAATCGGAATATATAATCCTTCTATTCTCCAAAACATACTTACTAAAAAAGCTAAGGTAAAATTAGCAAAAGGACCAGCCAAAGATACTAAAACTATACTTTTTTCTCCCCTTCTTAAATTATCAAAATTAACTGGAACAGGCTTTGCCCAACCAAACCTAAAAAGAAGTAGCATTAAAAAACCAATAGGATCTATATGAGCTAAAGGGTTCAAGCTTAACCTACCTGAAAGACGAGGAGTAGGATCTCCTTCTATTTCAGCCATCTTTCCATGAGCATATTCATGAACTGTTATTGCTATCAATATGGCTACTATTCTCCACAAATATAATACTAAGTTATTAAATACCATAAATACCTCCTACATAATTATATCCAATATTAATGGTAATGGCTCCCTTTTATGGGGACCTATTTTTATCGCTTCTTTAAATATCTCTTGAGCTTTTCTTAATTTTTCAGCATCATTAGCATAAAAAGTTACTATAGGTTCATTTTTAGTAACTTTATCTCCTATCTTCTTATGCAATTTTAAACCAACATAAAGATCAATTTTATCATCCTTTTTAGCCCTTCCTGCACCTAAGGTCATCACCGTTTGAGCTACCCTGTATGCATCTAACTCTTCAATATACCCTTCTTCTAAGGTATATATCTCCTTTTGTACTTTGGCATTTAAAAGAGGAGAGTAATCATCAATAATCTTAAAATCTCCACCCTGATAAATTATTAAATCTCTAAGTTTATTCAAAGCCTTTCCACTTAGCAAAGCACTCTTAACTTTTTCTCTCAAAATCTCGTCATCTTCTTCTCCAGCAACTTTAAGGGCAACAATTGATAAAACCGTTACTAACTCTATTAGATCTGAAGGGCCTCTACCCTTTAATACCTCTATTGCCTCTAATACTTCTAAAGAATTACCAACAGCGTTTCCTAAGGGCTGGTCCATTTGAGATATTACAGCAGCCATTTTTCTACCCATATTTTTTCCAATCTCAACCATGATTTTAGCCAACTCCTTAGCTGAATTTATATCTTTCATAAATGCACCTTTACCTACCTTAACATCCAATACAATTACATCCGAACCTCCTGCTATCTTTTTACTCATTACGCTACTTGCGATAAGAGGAATAGAATCAACAGTTCCTGTTACATCTCTTAAAGCATATATTTTTTTATCAGCTGGTACTAAATTCTCTGTTTGACCTACTATAGCTATTCCTATTTCTTTAACTTGCTTAATAAATTCTTCATCGGATAAATAAGTTCTAAAACCTGGGATTGACTCTAATTTATCAATAGTACCTCCTGTATGTCCCAGACTCCTTCCTGACATTTTTGGTACAGGATACCCTAAGGATGCAATAAGAGGAGCAAAAACTAATGTTGTTTTATCACCTACACCCCCTGTACTATGTTTATCTATTTTTGTTCCTGGAATATTTGATAAATCTAAAACCTTACCTGAAAAAGCCATTTCCTTTGTTAAAGAAACAATCTCTTGAATATTCATACCTCTAAAATAAATTGCCATAAGCAAAGCCGACATTTGATAATCTGGTATATCTCCCTTTACATAACCATTAACTATATATGATATTTCATCGTCAGTTAATGGATATCCATCTCTCTTTTTAATAATAAGATCTACCATATTCATAATATATTCCACCCTTTCTGAATAATACTTAAGAAACTCTCCCCATCAAGATTATTTTCAACCTTAAAGTAATCTGCTATCGTCTTTCCTAAATTAGCAAATGTCCTTTGTATCCCTAAAGAATAGTTGTTTTTAAAATCTGGAGAATAGATAAGCAGAGGAACATACTCTCTTGAATGATCCGTACTTGGAGTTGTAGGATCACATCCATGATCTGCGGTTATTATTAAAAGATCTTTATCAGATAATAATTTCATAATCATTGGTAAGGCTTTATCAAACTCTTCCAAAGCTTTAGCCATACCCAAAGGATCATTTCTATGACCGTAAAGGGTATCAAAATCTACTAAATTTACAAAAATGAGACCCTCTTTTAATTCGTTCCAAGCAAGAAAAATATTTTCTATACCCTCTGCATTATTTTTTTGATGAAGAGAATATGTTAATCCTCTTCCTGCAAAAATATCTTCTATCTTTCCTACCCCAATTACATCATAATCATTATTTTTTAAAAGATCTAAAAGAGTATTACGGGGCGGAGGTAATGAAAAATCTTTTCTCTTAGGAGTACGATAAAAATTTCCAGAGGTTCCTGCAAAAGGTCTCGCAATAACCCTTGCAACCGCATGTTCACCATGTAAAATACTACGAGCTATTTCACACATTCTATATAACTCTTCTACAGGGATAATATCCTCATGAGCTGCAATCTGAAACACACTATCTGCTGATGTGTAAACAATAGGATAACCAGTTTTAATATGTTCTTCTCCCAATTCCTTAATTATCTCTGTTCCTGAAGCAGGCTTATTCCCTAAAACTTTCCTCCCAATAGCTTTTTCAAATTTTTCTATTATTTCTTTTGGAAATCCATTTGGGTAAGTAGGAAAGGGTTTATCCAAAATTATACCTGATATTTCCCAATGACCAGTAGTAGTATCTTTTCCTGGAGAAGCTTCAGCCATCTTTCCATAAAATGCCAAAGGCTTTTCTTCGTAAGGAATTCCTTTTATAGGATATATATTAGATAAACCTAATTTACCCATATTAGGTAAATTTAATCCTCCCACTGCTTCTGCTGTATTTGCTAATGTGTTACTTCCTTCATCTCCATACTTAGAAGCATCAGGAAGCTCACCAATTCCCACTCCATCTAATACTATTAATATTACACGTTTCATTTTTCTTGCCTCCGCCCCAAAGGATGTGCTCTTCTATAAACTTCATGTAATTTACTAGAAACTACATGAGTATATATTTGCGTCGTAGATATATCAGAGTGACCAAGAAGCTCCTGAACAATACGGATATCAGCACCATTCATCAGTAAATGAGTAGCAAAGGTATGTCTAAAAGTATGTGGAGATACTTTTTTAGATAAACCTAAGACCTTAGAATATACTTTTATGATATACCAAACACCTTGTCTTGTAATCCTATATCCTTTTTTATTTAAAAATAAAGCATCGCTATCTACAGGCTTAAAATATTCCCTTACTTTAAGATATTTCTCAATACTCTCTGAAGCGTACTCTCCTATTGGAACAATTCTTTCCTTTTCTCCTTTTCCAAAACACCTTATATATTTTTCTTTCAAGTTAACATTGTATAAATTTAGATTAACTAACTCAGAAACCCTTATACCTGTACCGTATAGGGTTTCCAAAATAGCCTGATTCCTAATACCTAAAGGAGAGGAAGGATCAGGAAGATCTAAAATACTATCTATCTCTTTTTTATCTAAAACCTCAGGAAGATAAATAGGTATTTTAGGAGTCAGTATTATACTTCCATAATTTTTAGAAAGATAGCCTTCTCTTATGAGAAATCTCAAAAAAGTTCTTATAGCTGAAATCTTTCGGGCAATAGATTTTATCTTATACTCCTTATATAAGGTAGATAGATATTTCTGCCAATCTTCTCTATTAAAATCCTTTAAATTCTTCTTCTCTCCTTTTAAGAATGAAATAAAATGTTCTAAATCCCTTTTATATGCTTCTAAAGTATTAGAGGATAAATTTTTTTCGAATTTCAAATAAAAAAGAAAATCTTCTAATTTATCCCTCATAGACTTTCTCTTATCTTATACAAAATAATTCCAAGAGCAACTGATACATTCAATGAGTTCACTTTTCCATAGGGTGATATCTTCACTAAAAGATCACAAGATTCTTTAACAAGCCTGTGAAGACCCTCACCTTCGCTCCCTATTACTAAAGCCAAAGGAAATCTGTATTTTACTTTATCGAATTCAATATCAGTATCCAAATCCGCGCCTACTATAAAGAAATTCTCCTCTTTAAGATCCCTTAAAAAATTTGCCACATTAGATACTCTAACAACAGGTATAAAAGATAAAGCACCAGCTGAAGCCTTAAAAACAGTAGGAGTTAATCCAACACTTCTAAATTTAGGGATTACAATAGCAGATGCCCCTAAAAACTCACAGGTTCGAGCAATCGCACCTAAGTTTCTCGGATCTTGAATATGATCTAAAATTACGATTATGCTATTATTATCCAACTTTGTTTTTAAGTCTTCCCAAGAAACATATGGAACAGATGAGATAATAGCTAATATACCTTGAGAATTATCTTTTACTTCATTATCAATAAAATTTCTATCCACATATTGAATAGGTATATTTTTCTCTTTAGCAAGGTTTATTATCTCCTTGAATTTTTTATCAAAATGAATACCCTTTGCAATATAAATCTTGTTTATATTCAAATCTCCTTTTAAAGCCTCTAAAACAGGATTTTTTCCATATATTTTCTCTTCCATAAAAACTCTCCTTTTATTCAATATGCAATTAAAACTACTGCAAAGGCTGCAATTCCCTCTTTTCTCCCAATAAAACCCAATCCTTCGTTAGTAGTAGCCTTTATATTTACAGCTGATTTATCTATTCCTAAAGTAAAAGATATTTTCTCAATAATAGCTTCTCTATAAGGTAAAACCTTTGGCTCTTCTGCAATAATCATACCATCAATATTAATAATTTTTATCTTTCTTTCCTCTAAAAGACTTCTTACTTTTTCTAGTATGAGTATACTTGATATGCCTTTATAATTTATATCCGTATTTGGAAAATAATATCCAATATCATAAAGTCCAGAGGCACCAAGAAGAGCATCCGAGATAGCATGAATAAGTACATCTCCATCAGAATGTCCCTTTAATCCCTTTGGATAAGGAATCTTTACCCCACCTATATATAAATCTTTTCCTTCTTCAAAAGGATGTACGTCATAACCTAAACCAACTCTAATATTTTGGAAATGTAATCTATCCATATTAAATCTTCCTTTGTAGTAATTTTTATGTTAAAAGGATCTCCTTCCACTATGTATACTGGATAACCCAATCTTTCTAATAATACAGCATCATCGGTGCCTAAAAATCCATCTTGAAGAGCCTTATTATGAGCTTCTAATAATAAATTATATGGAAACATTTGGGGTGTTTGAATAAGCCATATCTTTTTTCTTTCTAAGGTAGCCTCTACCCTTCCTTTTTCATCTACTAACTTTACTGTATCTTTTGAAGGGATACCTAAAATACCAGAAGTTTTTCTTTCAATACAAAAATCTATTAATTTCTCTATATTCTCTATCTTTACAAAGGGTCTTGCTGCATCATGTATTATTACATATTCACATGGTTCCTCGATACTCCTAATCCCATTACAGACAGAATGTTGCCTTTCTTTGCCCCCTACTACTAATTTTATTTTTTTTGATAAATTCCATTCTTTAATCTTTTCTTGATAAAAATTTATCTTATCCTCTCTAACTACTAATATTAACTCTGATATTCTTTTGACCCTATCAAAAGTCCTCAAAGAATAGTAAATCAGAGGCTTATCTTTAATTTCCACAAGAAGTTTATCATCCCCAAATCTTACACTCTTTCCTCCAGCCACAATTATACCTACTATTTTTTCCAATGATCCTTATCCTCCCTTACCCTACCAAAGATAAGTCTTCCTGCAGCAGTTTGAAAGACACTTGTAACAACAACTTTTACAGTTTGTCCTATATATTTTCTTCCATTTTCCACTACCACCATAGTTCCATCCTCTAAATAGGCAACCCCTTGTCCAGCCTCTTTTCCTTCTTTAACAATATTTAGAGTAAGCTCTTCTCCTGGTAAATATATTGGTTTTACAGCATTCGATAACTCATTTATATTTAACACCGTTATACCTTCTATTTTAGCAAGTTTATTTAATCCATAATCATTAGTTACTATTTTACCCTTCAAAAGTTTCGCTAACTTTACCAATTTAGAATCCACACTTTGAATTTTAGGAAAGTCCATATCTACAATTACTACTTGATCTCCCAATTCTTTTCTTATTTGATTTAGATTATCAAGTCCAAATCTTCCCCTATTCTTTTTTAAAGATTCTGAAGAATCGGCGAGTTGTTGCAATTCCTTTAAAATAAAGCGGGGAATAATTATTTTCCCTTCTATAAAATTTGTCTTCAATATATCTACTATTCTTCCATCTATAATTACACTTGTATCAAGTATTTTTACATACGGGAAATTATTAAAATCAAAAAACCTCATTCTGAAAATAAAATAAATATATATAGCAAAGACTAAAAAGGCAAAAATAAAATTTAATATATAAAGAGTATTGCATTTGTTATAAAAAAAAGACATGAATGAAAAAACTAAGAGACCTACAAATAACAAAGAAACTATTATAAACCATAATTTCCAAAGTTTTTTCATAAAATCTCAGTCCCCCAAAAAAAATATTTAAATAAATCCCCTAAAAAAATAAATATTAAAAAACTGAAGAAATTCTTTGTAACCTGCTTAAAGCCTCTCTTATTTTTTTAGCTCTCACCTCCCCAACCCCTTCTATATTATCAAGATCCTCGAAACTACTTTCTATAATTTTAGGCAAACTACCAAAATATTCTACAATATTATCAATAATAGCAGACGGAATAGATGTTATTCGATTTAGAATTCTATAACCTCTTGGTGTTACTAATATACTTATTTCTATCTCTTCTTTCTTGTATCCCAATATCTCACCTGCAACTATAGCAAACTCTTGAAAATTTCCTTTGAAATTATCTAAAAGCTCCTTCAAAATTTCATCTGCTTCAGTAGGCTTCCTCTTGTAATCTTTTATAACCAAAATTGTCTCTTCCTTAACACCTGCAAGTAAAGCTTCTAACTGTATTTCAATTAACCTTCCTTCTATGCCAAGTTCTATAAGATAATTCTCTACTTCTTTATGAATTGTGAATAGCATACATGCCCTATGCAAAAATATAAGCACATCATAAAGGTTGACTTGATTTTCCAATTCTAAAGAATTTAACCTATTCAAAAGATCATCATATATATTCCTGTATCTTTCCATAGTTTGAAGCGCTTGAGAGGCTTTAGTTAATATTTCTCCTACATCTCTTAGAACATACTTCCAATCATTCTGAAAAAGGGTAATCGTATCCTTTCTTTGAGAAACACTAATAACTAAACATCCTATCTGCCTTGCCACTCTTTCTGCTGTAGCATGTCTTGCTCCTGTTTCAGAAGAAGGAATATTGGGATCAGGTAATAACATCACATTTGCATAAAGAATTTTCTTTGCTTCTTTACTCAGTATTATTGCTCCATCCATCTTTGAAAGCTCATAAAGCCTATTGGGGGTAAATTCTATATCTAGTGGAAATCCACCATTCATAATTGGTTTAAGTTTCTCTGACTCTCCTATTACTATTAATGCTCCGGTTTTTGCTTTTACAATCTGCTCTAAGCTTTCCCTTAAGGGTGTACCTGGAGCCACAAACTTCAATGCTTGTACAACAAATTTTTTTGGCTCTGCCATTTTAACCCCACACCTTCTCTATTTCTAAAATATTAGAAACAGGAATGAAATAAAAATCCTCTTGATCTATAATTTTACTTTTAGAAGGAATTATTGCTTTTATAAAACCAAATTTCTTTGCTTCCAAAATTCTCTTTTCTAAATGTGGTATACTTCTTACTTCTCCTCCTAATCCTATCTCACCTATTGCTATCAAATCATGGGGAAGAGGTTTATCCTTTAGAGCAGAGAGTATGGCCAACACTATCCCTAAATCAATTGCAGGCTCTTCAATTTTTAAGCCTCCTACTACATTGAGAAAAACATCTTTATCAGAAAAATTAATTCTAAGTTTTTTCTCTAAAACTGCTAAAAGAAGTATTACCTTATTCAAATCTATTCCTGATGTAATTCTTCTTGGATACGTTGTATTGGTTTTACTAACCAATGCTTGTACTTCAACTAATAAAGGCTTTGTACCTTCCATTATTGGTATAACTATTGATCCTGATATAGCTAAATTCCTATTCTCAAGTAATCTTTGAGAAATATCTTCAACTTCAATTAAACCCTCATCCTTCATCTCATAAAGCAGAAAGTCATTAGTTGGTCCAAACCTATTTTTTACAACCCTAAGTACTCTCAAATCACTATATCTTTCCCCTTCCAGATACAAGACCACATCCACTAAATGTTCTAATAATTTTGGACCTGCTATATCTCCTTCCTTTGTTACATGGCCTACTAAAATTACAGGGATCTTTGTTTTTTTTGCAAAATTTACCATCTTATTAGTACATTCCCTTACTTGAACTACATTACCAGGAGATGTAGGAAATTCAGAGGAATAAACAGTTTGAATAGAATCCACAATTACCAAAGAATAATCAGATTTTTCTATAAAGGGTAAAATCGCCTCAATATCCCTTTCACATACAAAATCTATTTGAAGATTTGAACTATTTTTTGAAACTCTCTTAAGCCTAATTCCTACTTGCGAAAGAGTCTCTTCTGCCGATAAATATAAAACCTTTGCATTTTTACTCTGAATAGCAACAGCAATTTGTAAAAGTAGAGTAGATTTTCCTATCCCTGGTTCTCCACTTAATAAAATTACAGCCCCCTCAACAATCCCCCCTCCCAATATAAAATCAAATCCTCTTAACCCACTTTGTAGTCTTTTCTCTTCTAGTTGTGATATAGAATCTAATCTTACAACTTTTAAATTTTCTTCACCTTTTAATGTTTTACTTTCCTTTTCAGAAATTTCTATAAAGGAATTCCAACTTTGACAGTTAGGACATCTGCCAAACCATCTTATACTTTCGTATCCACATACTTGACATACAAATTTAGTTTTGATTTTCGTCATTTACATTTTTATTTAGATGGCTCCTTTGCTAAAGTGACTTTTTTGAAAACAATATTACCATCTTTACTAAGTTCTGCCTTTATAATATCTCCTTCATTAAAATCGCCCTGAAGGATAAACTCAGCAAGTGGATCTTCAATATAATATTGAATAGTTCTCTTCAATGGTCTTGCACCATATTGAGGATCATACCCTTTTTCTAATAAGAATTCTTTTACATCATCAGAAAGTTCTATATCTAATTTTTTTTCTCTCAATCTTTCTCTAACTGGTTTCAAAAGAAGATCTAATATTTTTCTAAGATCTTCCCTTGTTAATGGTCTAAAGAAGACAATCTCGTCCAATCTATTCAAGAATTCAGGTCTGAAATATTTCTTCATTTCCGAAAGGATAGTTTCCTTTATCTTATCAAAGGATTTTTCTCGATCCTCTTTTGAGGCAAACCCTATTGTAGCTTCTTGTTTGAAGTATTCAGCGCCAAAATTAGATGTCATTATTAATATGGTATTTCTAAAATTAACTCTTCTTCCATGTCCATCTGTAAGCTGTCCTTCATCCATTATTTGCAGCAATATATTAAAAACATCACTATGGGCTTTTTCTATTTCATCAAATAGGATAACAGAATAAGGTCTTCTATGAACCTTTTCCGTTAACTGACCACCTTCCTCATATCCTACATATCCAGGGGGAGCACCAATAAGTCTTGATACAGTATGTTTCTCCATATATTCAGACATATCTAATCTAATTAAAGCATTTTCATTTCCAAAAAGGTATTCAGCTAAAGCTCTTGCTAGCTCAGTCTTTCCAACACCTGTTGGACCTAAGAACATAAATGCACCTATAGGTCTTCTTGGATCTTTCAAACCAGATCTTGATCTTCTTATAGCCCTTGACACAACACTTACAGCCTCATCTTGAGAAATAATTCTCTTATGAAGTTCTTCTTCCATTCTGAGTAATCTTTCTCTTTCTTCCATAAGAAGTTGTGCTACAGGTATACTAGTCCAGCTTGCCACTACCTGAGCTACATCCTCTGGAGTTACCACTCCTTCATTCTCAATAGATGTGGTAGCTAAGAAATTCTTAAGATATTCTTCAATTCTTCTTTCCTCATCTCTAAGTTGAGCAGCCCTTTCAAAAGCTTGATTTCTGATAGCTATTTCTTTTTGTTCTCTTATTCTTGCAAGTTCCAATTCTAAATTACTATGAGCGGTAGATTTCTGTCTTTTCAGTCTGACCCTTGCAGCTGCCTCATCTATTACATCTATAGCTTTGTCAGGAAGAAATCTATCAGTGATATACCTTACAGAAAGTTTAACAGCCTCTTCTAATGTTTCATCAGAAATTTTAACCCTATGATGAATTTCATATTTTTCTCTCAATCCCTTAAGAATTTCCAATGTCTCTTCTGGAGTTGGCTCATTAACTATAACAGGTTGGAATCTCCTTTCTAAAGCTCCATCTTTTTCTATATATTTTCTATATTCTTGGGGAGTTGTTGCTCCAATAACTTGAATTTCTCCTTTTGCTAAAGAAGGTTTTAAAATATTAGCTGCATCTACAGCTCCTTCAGCAGCTCCAGCTCCAACTAAGGTATGAATCTCATCTATAAACAAAACTACATCCTTTGCCATCTTTACTTCTTCTATTATTCTCTGCATTCTTTCCTCAAACTCACCCCTATACTTTGTACCAGCTACTATGCTACCCATATCTATAGCTACAATTCTTTTATTTAACAATGTTTCTGGTACATCTCCTTCCACAATTTTTTGGGCTAATCCTTCCACAATAGCTGTCTTCCCTACTCCAGGTTCTCCAACAAGTACTGGGTTATTCTTAGTTCTTCTACTCAATATTTGAATTATTCTTTCTAATTCCTTTTCTCTCCCAATAACAGGATCAAGTTTGCCCTGTCTTGCAAGCTGAGTTAAATCTCTACCAAATTCATCCAAGGTGGCTGTTATAGCTCTCTTCTTCTTATTTGTATTCTGGGAAGCAATTTGTCTTCCCTTTACCTTTGCGGGATCAATTGGTTCTCCTAATAACTTAAGTATTTCTACTGTAACATCCTCTATCCTTACTCCCATTCCCTCTAACACGTGAGCTGCCACACCTTCTCCTTCCTTCAACAACCCAAGAAGTAAATGCTCTGTACCAATATAATTATGATTCAATTCTTGCGCAGATTCAGAAGCATACTCTAAGACCTTCTTGGCCCTTGAAGTAAAAGGAAGTGCTCCATAGGAGGTACCATCACCACGACCTATTAGTCTCTCTATCTCACTCCTGAGGTAATTAAGATCAAGACCCAAGTTTATTAAAACTTGAGCAGCTATGCCTCCATCCTCACGGAGTAACCCCAGGAGAATATGTTCTGTACCAACAGTAGAATAATTAAGCCTTCTTGCCTCCTCCTGTGCTAAGAGTAGTACTCTGTAAGCTCTTTGCGTCAACTTATCCATCATTTTCTATACACCTCCTTAACATGACACCTCCCTAATCTATTTTATAATTTTTGAAAACATCATGCAATAAATCTGCCCTCACCCTATCCCTTTCTTCAGAATCCATTTCTCTACCTAATTTAACTTGTAAATGAGCAGGCAACGTTAATATCAATAACAAATCTAATAATTTGATTGGTAAATTTATTATTTTATAAAAAATACCAAATCTAATATTAGAAAGTAAAGAGATAGCCTCCAAACTTTCTAAATATTTAGCATAATTTATAATACCCCATGCTCTTCCAAAAATATCTTCTACCCATCTTCTCCTTTCCTCAAAAAGTAATTCTCGAGCCTTTATTTCTTCATTGACGATTTTTAAAGCTATTTCTTCCATTTTTTTTATTAACTCTTCTTCGCTACAACCCAGAGAGGATTTACTTGCAATTTGATAAAAACCAGCTATAGCCTTAGTATTCTCACCATAAAAACCCCTAATCAAAACCTTAGAAGATCTCAACCTCCTAAAAAGAGTTTTAATTTTCCCAGTAAAAGTTAGACCCGGTAGATGTACCAATAAAGATATTCTTAGGCCACATCCTAAATTTGTTATACAAGAGGTAAGATAACCCATACTATTATCAAAGGCAAAATCAAAATATTCCGAAATGTGGTTTTCCAAAGATTGAAGCATTTTCCAACTCTCATTAATTTCTAATCCGCCACTTAAAACCTGAATTCTGAAATGATCCTCTTCATTTAACCTAATACTCAATTTACCATCTTTTCTTACAATAAGACCTGTACCAGATAGATTATTAAACTGATCTTCACTTATTAGGTGTTTTTCTATTAAAACTTCAGATACTAATTTAGGTAATTTCTCCAATCTTAAAAAATCGTAATCTTTATTAAATTTAGTGTCATTTTTAAATACCCATTCAACCTTATTTATAAACCTTTTTCTTTGCGGTTCGGAAGCTTGATTTGGGAATGGAAATTCTCTAACATTCCTCGCTAATCTTATCCGAGTACTTAATATTATATCTTTATGTAAATTGCCTTCTCCAATCCACTTAAGATACTTATAATAGAATTCTCTCATCCACTCCTCTCATTCAATTTATTCAAGAAATCTCTTAACTTTGCTGCTTTTTCATAATCCTCTTCTTCTACTGCCTTCGACAATTCTATTTTATACCTAAGTATATCTTCTTTTTTAGAAGTATTCTTAGGAATTTTTCCCTTATGTTCTTTGTTTCCATGATAACTCTTTATTATTTCTCCTAATTCATCCTTAAAAATAGAATAACAATAATAGCAACCAACCATGCCTGTTTCTTCTATTTTCTTCCAGGTTCTTCCGCAATTAGGACATCTCTTTTCTTCCTTATCCTGAGAAAAGGCATTTTGAAAAAACTTCTTAATATATTCTTGCAAGCATTCTCCACAAAGGGAATATTTTCTTATTCCTTTCTCATCCTTTATCTCTAAAAGATATATAGCTAAATTTTTATGGCAGAAATCACATTTCATTCCTTCCAATACACCTCTGTAAAAAATATTCGTGTATTCTTGTGTCATCCGTTAGCTCTGGATGAAAGGTTAATCCTAAAATACTTTTTTCTTCTACAAAAACAGGCTTTTCCATAAATACTCCAAGTACTTTGACATCTTTTCCTACATCTAATATCTGAGGTGCCCTTATAAAAACGGCCTCAAAAGGTTTATCTCCTATAGCTGGAATATCTAAATAGGTGGAAAAGCTTTCCCTTTGCCTACCGTACGCATTTCTTGAAACTGTAATATCTAAAACTCCCAAAGTTTTCTGATGAGGATGATTATCTATTCTTTTTGCAAGAAGAATTAAACCTGCACAAGTTCCCATTGCAGGAAGGCCAGCCTTTAGTGCATCCTGAAGTTTTTTAAATAATCCTGTATTTTCAAGGACAGTTAAAAAGGTAGTACTTTCTCCACCAGGTATAATGATTCCATCAATCTTATCCAAATCCTCAGGCTTCTTTATAAGAATAGTATCTACATCCAATTTTTTAAGCATATTTTTATGTTCAATTATGGAACCTTGAATAGAAAGTATACCTATTCTCATTTTACCAACCTCTTGTCTGGAGTAATTCAGTTTCATTCAACTTCCTTATGTCAATACCAGGCATAGGTTCTCCTAAATCCTCAGAAATTTCAGCTAAAACATAAGGATCATCATAGTAGGTTACTGCAAGAACAATTGCCCTTGCTCTTTTTCTTGGATCCTTAGACTTAAAGATTCCAGATCCAACAAATACACCATCTGCACCGAGATGCATCATTAAGGCTGCATCAGCAGGCGTAGCTATTCCTCCAGCAGCAAAATTTACAACTGGGAACCTACCAAGCCTTTTTGTTTCCATTAACACCTCTAAAGGAGCACCTAACTCTTTAGCTTTTGTTACCAACTCATCATCAGGTATTAACACTAAAGATCTTATTTCATCCATAATTTGTCTCATATGTCTTACTGCTTCTACCACGTTTCCTGTTCCAGCCTCACCCTTAGTACGTATCATAGCTGCACCTTCCGCAATTCTTCTTAAAGCTTCTCCTAAATCTCTGGCACCACAAACAAAAGGAACTTTAAAAGCATGCTTATTTATATGATACTTTTCATCGGCAGGTGTCAATACTTCACTCTCATCAATAAAATCTACACCTAAGGCTTCAAGAATCTGAGCTTCTACAAAATGCCCAATCCTTACCTTAGCCATAACAGGTATACTAACAGCAGACATTATCTCTTTTATCTTCTTTGGATCAGCCATTCTCGCCACTCCACCCTGGGCTCTAATATCAGCAGGTACCCTCTCCAAAGCCATCACAGCAACAGCCCCAGCTTCCTCTGCTATTTCAGCTTGCTCAGCATTAGTAACATCCATGATAACTCCACCTTTTAACATCTGAGCAAGACCTCTTTTTACTTTATCTGTTCCTGTAAATATTTCCATATTTCACAACCTCCTTTAAGGAAAAGGAATATATTTTTTAAAATGTATACTCCTTTTATAAAAAATTGTCAAAAGTTAAAGTATTAAAAATACTTTAAAGTTACCCATTAAAATACATATATATCTTTTCAGCAACCTTTTCAGGAATTCCTGGTATGTTTTTTAGTTCTTCTAAAGAAGCCTTTTTTATGTCTTCTATAGAAGAAAAATGTTCCATAAGTATTTTCCACCTTTTCCGGCCAACCCCTGAAATTTTCATTAAGGAAGGCTCTAATATCTTTTTTCTATGAAGCTTTCTATGATAAGAGATTGCAAACCTATGAGCCTCGTCTCTTACATGTTGTAATAAATGAAGAGCATGGGAATCCTTTGGAAGAATAATTGGTTTTGATCTATTTGGAAGAAAAATCTCTTCATTTTCCTTAGCAAGAGCTATAATTAATTTAGGCTTTATACCTATCTCATTAAATACTTCCATAGCAGAGCTTAATTGTCCTTTTCCCCCATCAACGAGTACAATATCCGCCAAAGGATCTTCATCTATCATTTTTAATCTTCTTCTTAATACCTCTTGAAGCATTAAGAAATCATTTGGAAGTTCTTCTACGTACTTTATCTTATATCGTCTATACCTACCCTTATCAGGAAAACCTTTAAAAAAGAAAACTTTAGATCCTACAGCCTCCTTGCCTTGAAGATTTGAAATATCAAAACCTTCTATGGACAATGGTATATCATCAAGCCCAAACAATTTTTGTAATTCTACGAGGGCTCCCCACACCTTCTCTGATTTTAAGCTTTCAATACTCAAATCCTTTAAAGCCATTTCTAAAAGTTTACTTTCATCTTCATTTGCAGGTAGTCTTAAATTAACAGGTGCTCCTTTCTTCTCAGAAAGATACTTAATAATATCAAAATCTTCATAAGATATTTCTTGAGGAATTATAATAATATCTGGAATTTCCCTATTAAGATAATACTGAAGAATAAAAGCTCTAATTATTTCATCTTTAACAAAATCATAAGAAAGATTTAAGACAAATATTCTTTTCTCTATTAATTTACCTTCCCTTACAAGATATACTAAAATTTTGGCCTTATGATCCTCAATATATAACTGAATAAGATCTTTGTTTTCATTATTAAAAGAAATAATCTTTTGTCTTTCACCTAAATTCTGAAGAGTCTTTATCTTATCTCTCACTTTTGCTGCTTTCTCAAACTCTAAATTATCTGAATAATTCTTCATCTCTACAAACAATTTCTCAATTATCCTTTCATATTTACCTTCCAAAAAAGAAAGCACATCTTTTACCATATCCCAATACTCTTCCTTACTCACATATCCTTGACATGGAGCCTTACAGTTACCTATGTAATAATTAAGACAAGGCCTTTTAGGCTTGCTTTTTGGTAAGTTCCAATTACAAGATCTCAGATTAAATATTTTCTTAACGAGAGATATGGTTTCTCTTACAGTACTACTTTGAGGATATGGGCCAAAATATTTAGCCCCATCATCTTCAAATCTTCTTGCTTTAATCAGTCTTGGATATTCCTCATTTATGGTAAGTTTTAACAATGGATACTGCTTATCATCCCTTAGCTGTACATTCATTATAGGTTTATACTTTTTAATCAAAACGGATTCAAGAATTAAAGCTTCAGTTTCCGAATCGGTAACATAGTAGTTAACATCCTTAGATTTTCTTAATATATATTTCACTTTTGGAGAATCGTCAGTTAAATAGGACATTACCCTCTTTCTTAGATTTTTTGCCTTGCCCACATAAATTACTTTTCCATTATAATCATTAAAAAGATATACACCAGGTGAATCTGGAAGATTCTCAATCTTTTCTTTTATTCTCTTATACATTTCCTCCATCATAAATAAATTTTAAATCAGTGTAGATAAAAGTTCAATTTTTACTAAAAGTTGCATCCTGAGAAGTTATAGGTTATATTATTAAAATAGTTTTACAAAATAAATTATAGGGAGTAAAAAAGCATGAGAAAACATATACAAAATTTAGTAGAAAAAGCCATAAAAAAATATGAAGAGACTGAGAATATAAGTACTGATGGAATTGAAATTATTATAGAGGTCCCAAAACAGAAAGAATATGGGGATTATGCAACAGCTGTAGCCCTTCAAATAGCCCAAAAAAATAAAAAACCCCCAAGATTAATAGCAGAAAAATTAGTTACATTTTTAGATGGTTCTCCTTTTATTGAAAAAGTTGAAGTTGCAGGACCTGGCTTTATAAACTTTTTCCTAAATGAGAAGGCTCTATGGGAAACCATTAAAGATATAAGAAAAAACATAGATAAGTTAGTAAAAATACCCCCTAAAAAGAAAAAAATACAGTTGGAATTTGGTAGTATAAATCCTACAGGACCTATGCATATTGCTCATGCAAGAGGAGTTACTATAGGTGATTCATTAGCTAATCTATTTAGAAGAATAGGCTGGAATATAGAAAAAGAATTTTATATAAACGATGCAGGCACACAAATTGATCTTTTAGGAGAATCTTTATATGCCCGGTATATGCAACTTCAAGGCAAGGATTATGAGTTACCAGAAGAAGGATATCATGGAATATACCTTATTGACTTAGCAAAAGAACTTCTCAATAAAAAGGAAGAAATTGAAAAACTATCTGTTAATGAAAAGAAAGAATTCTTTAAAAATTATGCACTAAAAAGAATGTTAGAGAATATAAAGAATACCCTGTTAAATTTTGGGGTCGAATATGATGTATGGTTTAGTGAAAAGACTCTTCACGAAAACGGAAAAATTAAAGAGATACTTGATATTCTTGAAAAAAGAGGTTTTTCTTATTATAAAGATGGGGCTATATGGTTCGCATCTACAAAATTTGGAGATGAGAAAGATAGAGTTTTAGTAAAAAGTGATGGAAAACCTACTTACTTTCTTGCAGACATAGCCTATCACTTAAATAAGATTGAACGAGGCTTTGATTGGATAATAGATGTTTGGGGAGCAGATCATCACGGCCACGTAACAAGGCTAAAAGGAGCTATACAAGCCTTAGGCTATTCCAAAGATATCTTAGAGATAATTTTAGTACAAGTAGTTAAACTTATGAAAGGCAACGAAGAAATAAAAATGTCAAAAAGAACAGGTGATTTTATAACTCTTGACGAAGTACAAGAGGAAGTTGGAAGAGATCCTATAAGATTTTTCTTTCTTTTAAGAAGTCCTGAAAGTCAATTGGATTTTGATTTGGAACTTGCTAAGAAACAATCCTTAGAAAATCCAGTATATTATGTTCAATATGCTCATGCAAGATGTTGTAGTATTTTGAAAAATGCCGAATCTCAAGGTCATAACCTATCAGACCTTGATAATGCAGATCTCTCATTGTTAAAGGAAGAAAAAGAGAAAGAGCTTATACTTACTCTTTTGAGATATCCAGAAAAATTAGAAGATATAACAAGAACATTGGAAATTCATCAGTTACCATTTTATCTACTTAATTTAAGCTCTCTCTTCCATGGTTATTATGATTCCTATAAAGTATTGGTGGAAGATAAAGATCTTGCCTTAGCAAGATTAGCCCTAATTGATTGTATCAGAATAATAATAAAAGATGCTTTAAATATATTAGGAGTTTCAGCTCCAGAAAAAATGTAGGGGGGTGAAACTTATGAAGATAATATGGTATGGACATTCATGTTTTGTATTCACAAATTCAGAAGGTAAGAAAATCCTTACCGATCCTTTTGATACCTCTGTAGGATATGAGATTCCTAAAGAAGAAGTAGATATTGTAACAGTAAGTCATTCTCACTTTGACCACAATGCAGTACATCTATTAAAAGGGAATCCTATTGTTGTAGAAGGAGAAGGAGAAACTACTATCCATAATGTTAAGATAAAAGGCTTTAATACATATCATGATGAGGAAAAGGGGCAAAAAAGAGGTATCAATACTATTTATCTAATAGAAACAGATGGAATAAAGATACTTCATTTAGGTGATTTAGGACATCCTTTAACGGATGAGCATAAAGAAAGAATTGGAGATGTGGATATACTCTTTATACCAGTAGGTGGGATCTATACTATTGATGCTGATAAGGCTATAAAGACCTTAGAAATAATAAAGCCTAAAATTGCAATACCAATGCATTACAAGACCCCACATCTTAAATTTGATCTTGCTAGAGTTGACGAATTCTTAAATAAGGTAAAATATCCAATTAAAAAATTTGATGAAAAAGAGATAGAAATTACAAAAGATAAATTACCAACAAATACTGAAGTTTGGGTCCTTCCATATTAACATCTTTTAAGGGAGGTTCATAGATGATATCAAGAGAAGAAGCTTTTAATAAACTAACAATATATGTGAAAAATAAAAATCTAATAAAGCATATGATAGCAACAGAAGCTATAATGAGAACTTTAGCAAGAAAATTTGGAGAAGATGAAGAGAAATGGGGAATCACAGGACTTTTACATGATATTGATTATGAATTAACAGAAAAAGAACCTGAAAAACATAGTCTCTTAGCAGAAGAAATTTTAAAAGATGTATCTCTTCCTTCAGATATAATTGATGCTATCAAAGCTCACAATGAAATACATGGCTTACCAAGAGAAACCCTTTTAGCTAAATCACTATATGCTGTGGATCCTTTAACAGGTCTAATTGTGGCTGCAGCCCTTATACATCCTGAAAAAAAACTTGCACCATTAGATACAAACTTTATTCTAAATAGATTTAAAGAGAAAAGTTTTGCCAGAGGAGCAAATAGAGAACAAATAAAATCATGTGAAGAAATAGGATTATCCTTAGAAGAATTTATATCCTTAGGCTTAGAAGCAATGAAATCTGTATCTAACGATTTAGACCTATAAGGAAAGAGGTGTTTCTATGAACACAAAAAAGATCACAAGAATTGCTTTTTATGCAGTCATATACAGTGTTCTAACAATAGTGTTTTCTCCTATTAGCTATGGACCTATTCAAGTTAGAATTTCTGAATTCTTAACTTTATTTCCTTTTTTAGATTATCTTGCAATTCCAGGGCTTTTTTTGGGATGTTTTATTGCTAATATATTTAGTCCCGTTGGTTGGATAGATATGATCTTTGGTAGTTTGTGCACTTTAGTAGCTGCATATTTAACAAGAAAGATGCCCAATATATATCTTGCTCCTTTACCACCAATTTTAGTAAATGCTTTTGGGGTTAGCCTTTATTTACATTTATTCTTTAACCTTCCATATTTTCTAAATGTTCTTTATATAGGAATTGGTGAAGCTATTGCTACTTATGTAATAGGACTTCCAATTGTCTTATATATACTTAAAAGCCCACAATTAAAAAAATATTTTGAGTAAAGGGGTAGCAAAATGAAAAGAGTAAGAATAGAGGAAGAATTAGAGATATTAACCTCTAACGTAGTTGAAATAATACCCGAAAATGGATTAGAAGAAAAGCTAAAAAAAGCAAGAGAAGAGGACAGACCTTTAAGAGTTAAACTTGGAGCAGACCCATCTGCTCCAGATCTCCATTTAGGACATGCTGTAGTGCTTAGAAAATTGAAACAATTTCAAGATCTGGGACATCAGGTCGTATTCATCATTGGTGATTTTACCGCAAGAATAGGTGACCCATCAGGAAGATCAGAAGCAAGAAAACCTTTAACACCTGAACAAGTAAAGAAAAATGCTTTAACTTATCAAGAGCAGGTTGGAAAAATTCTGGATATATCAAAAGCTGAGATAAGATACCAAGAAGAATGGTTTGGGGGAATGAAGTTAGAAGATGTTTTAGTCCTTACATCTAAATATACCCTTGCCAGAATGTTAGAAAGGGATGATTTTGCTCAAAGATTCAAAGAACAAAGACCTATATTTTTACATGAGATCATGTATCCTCTCCTTCAAGCCTATGATTCTGTAGCTATAAAAGCAGATATAGAATTGGGAGGAACTGATCAAAAATTTAATCTAATAGTAGGAAGAGAAATACAAAGAGAGTATGGTTTAGAGCCTCAAGTAGCTATGCTTATGCCTATATTAGAGGGTTTAGACGGCAGACAGAAAATGAGCAAAAGTCTTGGAAATTATATAGGTCTTACAGAACCTCCAAATCAGATGTATGGTAAGGTAATGTCAATACCCGATGAATTAATAATAAGATATTTTGAACTTGCCACAGAACTATCTAAGGAGGAGATCAGAGAAATAGAAAGAAAAATGAAAGAAGGAATATTAAATCCAAGAGATGCAAAAGCAAGATTAGCAAGAGAAATTGTGAAGATTTATCATGGAGAAGAAGCAAGTATAAGAGCAGAAGAAGAATTTAATAGAATATTCCGTAACAAAGAACTCCCTGAGGAAGTACAAGAAGTAATAATTAATGAACCTAAAATCTGGATAGTAAAATTATTGACCTTAGTAGGTGCAGCAAAAAGTAATAGTGAGGCAAAAAGATTAATATCTCAAGGCGCTGTAGAAATTAATGGCACAAGAATTGAAGATATAAATACAGATATAGAAATTGATAAACCCTTTATCTTGAGGGTTGGAAAACACTTTTTTAGGAGGATTAAAAGAGAGTGAAAAGAAAAATAATCACCATAACTGTATTTTTAGGAAGCCTCGTAGTAATAACAACAGCAAAAATTATTGAAACTAATCTTTGGAATAAAAATTTGCATTTAAGACCTATAAAAGAAATCATTATTGTTGATGGAAATAAAAGACCTATAAAAGTAAGAACAAATGCTGGTTTTGTTTGGGAAGTTTTAGAAGAAAAAAATATTAAAGTATCGAAATATGATATTGTTAGTCCACCCGCTCGTACTCCTCTTACAGCCAGAATAAAGGAAATTCGCATCACAAGGGTAAAAGAAGAAACAGTCCAAAAAATTAGAATCATAGAACCCAAGATTATCTTAAAAGTTAAAGCTGGAAATATTTATAAAGAAGAAATTCTTCAACCAGGAAAGATTGGAAAAATCCAAGAAACATATAAAAGAAAATATATTAATGGAAAACTTGCAGAAGAAAAAAAACTATCCTCAAAAGAAATCCAAAAAATGACCCCTAAAGTAATAAATGTAATCTCTCCAGTACTCAAATATTTAAATCTAAAATCAGCAGAATATGAGGTAATAAAACCAATTACTGTAACTGCTACAGCTTATGAGCCTTGGACAGGAGGAGATGGAAACAATATAACTGCTCTTGGATGGAAGGCCATGAAAGGAATAATAGCAGTAGACCCAAGATATATTCCCTTACGAAGTACTTTTTATATTCCTAATTATGGATTTGCCATTGCAGGTGATACAGGGGGCTTAATAAAAGGATGGAAAGTGGACCTTTGTTATCCCACAGTTAGAGAGGTTATTAATTTTGGAAGAAGAAAAATCACTATTTATCTTTTAAAAAGAATATCTTAATGGAATTAACCGATAAAAGCACATTATTATCACTATTAAAGAAACATAACATATTTTTAAAAAAAAGCCTTGGTCAAAATTTTTTAATAAACCCTTATGTTTTAAAAAAAATAGTAGATCAATTAGGTATAACAAAGGAAGACACTATTTTAGAGATAGGATGCGGAGTAGGTACTCTTACTTTAGAACTTGCAAAAAGAGCAAAAGAAGTTATTGGAATTGAAGTAGATAAAAGATTTAAACCCATATTAGAGGAACTTTTAAAAGATTATAACATCAAACTTATCTTTGAGGATGTGTTAAAAGTAGATCTTAAAAAGATTATAACGCAACCCTATAAACTAACCGGAAATCTCCCCTATTATATCTCAGGATCTTTTTTAGGAGAATACTTGAAAAAAGGACCTTATGCCCAGATAATGGTACTCATGCTTCAAAAAGAAATGTTTGAAAGAATAACTTCGAAAGCAGGCTCTAAAAAATATAGTCCTTTATCTATCCTTTTAAGTTTAAACTACAAATATGAATTAATAACAAAAGTCTCCCCTGATTCATTTTTTCCACCACCAGAAATTGAATCAGTAGTCATAAAACTCATATATTCTCCTACACCTTATAATATTTTAGATAAGGATCTTTTTTATAACATATTAAGGATAGGCTTTACCCAAAGAAGAAAATATCTTATTAACAATCTACAAAGGTATTTACCTCAGATTGAATGGAAAGCTTTATTTAAAGATTTAAACATAGATTTAAAAGCAAGAGCAGAAGAGATACCACCAGAAATGTTTATCGAACTTGCTAATAAGGTGAAAAACTATGAAAATTAAACTGTTAACTTTTGCCAAGCTTACCCTTATTCTTGATGTAATTGATAAAAGGACTGACGGATATCATAATGTTAAAATACTCCTACATAACATAAATCTGAGTGATTTTATGAGTATCAATTTAATTCCATATCCCTATTTTATTTTAGAAACTAATCTCCATATACCCCCAAAAGAAAATTTAATATATAAGGGTTATAAAGCCTTTATAAAAGAGACAGGAATAAAAATCGGATGCAAAATCTTTCTTCATAAAAGAATACCAAAAGAAGCAGGGCTTGGAGGTGGAAGTTCTAATGCAGCAGGTATAATATACGGATTAAATATACTTACCAAAGCAAATCTTTCCTTAGAAGAAATGGCCAATATAGGAAAATTTTTGGGATCAGATATACCTTTCTTCTTTTATGGGGGATCCTCTGTTGCTGAGGGAAGAGGTGAAATAATTAAAAAAATTAAACATCAAAGATTAAAATTCCTTTTAATCTTTCCACCTTTTGGAATAAGCACTAAAGAGGTATACTCAAAAATCTCTAAAGATCTATTAGGAAATCATATAGCTTTTGAACAAAAGGTTTCAGAATATACCAATGGAATCTACATTAAACCATATAATTTTTTAGAAAAAATAACCTTTAATATGTATCCAGAACTTGCTATGATTAAGAAAGAAATAGAGAAAGTCACTGAATATGTTTCCATGACAGGATCAGGTTCAACCATTTTTGTAATGTTAAAAGATAAAGAAGAGGCAAAAAAAATCTTGGAAAGACTAAACAAATATATAGAAAAAGGGTATAAAATAAAATTGGTAGATTCAGCAGAACAAGGAATCAAAATCTTAAGATAAAAGGAGTGTTTTAAATGATAGGATTAAAAGATGTTGAGACCTCAAGGATGAGGATTTTACCCTATATCCACAAAACCCCCCTAACCTACTCCCAAAGTTTCAGTGATCTTACAGGTAAAGATATCTATTTAAAGTTTGAAAATCTTCAAAAAACAGGTTCCTTTAAAATAAGAGGAGCTATGAACTACATATCCCAATTAAAAGACAAAAAAATAAACGGTATAGTTACCGCTTCCGCTGGAAATCATGCCCAGGGAGTGGCATATGCTGGAAAACTTTTTAACATTAAAACTATTATCGTAATGCCTGAAAATACACCACTAATTAAGATTATAACCACGAAAAGTTATGGGGCTTATGTTATTCTTCATGGGAAAATATATGACGAGTCTTATTCCTATGCCAAAAGTATTGCAGAAGCTGAAAAAATAGAATTTATTCCAGCCTTTGATGATGAAAAAATAATAGCAGGACAAGGAACTATTGGTTTAGAAATTTTAGAAGATCTTGAAGATATAGATGCAGTAATAGTACCTGTTGGAGGAGGTGGCCTTTCTGCAGGCATTTGCATAGCTATAAAAGAAAAAAATCCAAAAATAAAAGTTTATGGAGTACAATCTATAGCTTTTCCTTATTTTTATGAGAAATTTAAAAATACAAAAATAGAAAATAAACCTTCTCAAACCATAGCAGAAGGGATAGCAGTCAAAAAAACTGGTGAAATTACTTATTCTATATTGGAAAAATATTTAGATGATGTCTTTGTCGTTGATGAAGAAAAAATTGCTCAAGCTATATTACTCTTTCTGGAAAGAGCAAAAACACTGGTTGAAGGAGCTGGAGCAACCACTCTTGCTGTTTTATTAGAATATGGGAATTTTATTCCTGAAAAGAAAATAGTACTCATATTAAGTGGAGGAAACATTGATGTAACCCTCCTCTCAAAAATAATCGAATACGGACTTATCGAAACTGGAAGACTGGTACATATGATAGTAAAATTGCCTGATTTACCAGGACATCTTTCAAGAGTGATAAATGTAATATCAGAAGAAAAAGCAAATATAATAACAATTCATCAAGATCCATCCTTACCTTTATTTCCTAAAATAGAGAGTACTGTAGAATTTACCTTAGAGACAAAAAACCCCGACCAAATTAGAAGAATTTTTGATAAAATAAGAGGAATAGGATACGATGTTGAAATCTTAGAAAAAGGAGGTTTAAAGAAAAGTGAATGACTTATTACAAATGTTAAAAGAGATCACAGAAGCCAGTGGTGTTTCAGGATATGAAAAGGAAATAAGAGAGGTAGTTAAAAAATATCTTAGAGATTATGCAAGTTTAGAAGAAGATCGCTTAGGAAGTCTTATCTTTAAGAAAGAGGGACAAAACCCTTATCCCAAGGTTATGCTTGCTGCCCATATGGATGAAATTGGTTTTATGGTAAAGAGTATTACCACAAATGGATATATAAAATTCTTACCTCTTGGTGGTTGGTGGGATCAAGTGTTACTTTCTCAAAGAGTAGTTATACATACTCAAAAAGGACCTGTTATCGGAGTAATCGGATCAAAACCACCTCATATTCTTACAGAAGAAGAAAGAAAAAAAGTTGTAGAAAAGAAAGATATGTATATAGATGTAGGGGCTAAGAGCGAAGAAGAAGCTTTAAATATGGGAATAAGACCAGGAGATCCTATAACTCCAAAAAGTGATTTTACTATTATGAATAATCCTGATTTGCTTATTGCAAAGGCATGGGATGATAGAGTTGGTTGTGCATTAATGATCGAAATTATTAAAGAACTAAAAAGTATAAATCATCCCAACACTGTATTCGGTGTAGCCACAGTACAAGAAGAAGTTGGTCTTAGAGGAGCAGTAACTTCTTCTTATGTAATAAATCCTGATGTTGCCATAGTCTTAGAATCGGATATAGCTACCGATATGCCAGGCACAGAAGAGGAAAAAAAGGTATTTTTAGGAAAAGGACCTTCCATTATACTTTATGATGCTACCATGATCCCTAATATCAATCTAAGAAGAATTTTTATTGAAACTGCGGAAAAATTAAATATTTCAATCCAATTTTCAGCCTTAGAAAAAGGTGGTACTGATGGAGGAAGAATTCATATTCATGCTAAAGGTGTACCTTCCATAGTAATTGGTGTCCCAGCAAGATATATTCATTCCCATACAAGCATAATAAATATTCAAGATTTCCTAAATGCAAAAAGACTTATATTAGAAGTAATAAAAAGATTAGATAAAGAAATTGTAGAAAATTTATGAGAAAAAGAGCCATATCCCTTCTATCAGGTGGATTAGATAGTATACTAGCAACATGGCTTATCCTTCAACAGGGGGTAGAAATAATCGGAATATCTTTTTCTACTCCCTTTTTTGATACAGAAAAAGCCAAAAAAGCTGCTGAATTTCTCAATATCCCTTTGGAAATTATTGATGTGACTGATGAATTTATACCTATATTATTAAACCCAAGATATGGTTATGGAAAAAACATGAATCCTTGTATTGACTGTCATGCTTTTATGATAAAAAAAGCAAAAGAACTACTTAAAAAATATAATGCTGATTTCATTGTGACAGGTGAAGTTTTGGGAGAAAGACCCATGTCCCAAAATAAACAATCCTTAAAAATTGTAGAAAAATACTCTGAGGCAGAGGACATATTACTTAGACCATTATCAGCAAAAATACTTCCCCCAACAAAACCTGAAAGAGAAGGCTTAATAGATCGAAGCAAATTATTAGATATAAAGGGCAGATCAAGAAAAATACAACTTGATCTTGCAAAAAGAATAGGATTAAAAGAAATTCCAACTCCTGCTGGTGGTTGTCTCCTCACAGAACCTAATTTCTCAAGGAGACTTAAAGATCTTATAGAACATCAAAAACTCATCTCAAAAAGAGATTTAGAACTTTTAAAATTGGGTAGACACTTTAGAATTGATGAGGTAAAAATCATTGTAGGGAGAAACAAAGAAGAAAACGAAAAATTGTTAGAATTAGCAAATCATGAAGATATAATTATAAAAGCAGAAGAACCGTCTCCCATAGTACTAATACCCCAGAAAATAGAAAATGAAATAATTTTAGAAATAGCAGGAAAAATTGCAGGATATTATAGCGATCATAGAAATAAAGAAAAGGTAATAATAAAAATAAAACATGGAGAAAAGGAAAAAGAGTCAGAAATAGAACCATATAATAAAGAAAATTTTCCTTATAAACCTATATAGATTATGAAGGAAAAAATTCAATTGATTCTTTCTCATAACTACTTAGATTTTGATGCCTTATCCTCTCTCTATGCTGCAAAAAAACTATACCCAAAAGCCATAGCTTATACAAGCAAAAGCATGGAGAGAAAAGTTTATGAATTCTATTTATTATACAAGGATATCCTTAGGTTTCAAGAAAACTACGAGTATATTATTTCAAACAAAGACAATATAGAAAAGATCATATTAGTAGATAACCATTACGTAAACAGAATAGATAAAAATATTCAAGAAATATTCAAAGAAGGAAATTATATTATAGAAATTTACGACCATCATGAAAGTGGAGACATAAAAGGAAATACTGAAATCATAGAAAGAACTGGGTCCACCACCACCATATTAGTAGAAAAACTAATAGAAAATAAAATTCCTATAGATCCCATAGAAGCTACCATATTTCTAATTGGAATTTACCAGGATACAGGGAATTTTACCTTTGCAAATACTACTCCAAAAGATTTAAAAATAGCCAGCATTCTTTTAGAAAGAGGTGCTGATTTAAACATCATAAACTATTATTTACACGAAAAATTAACCGACGAGCAAAAAGAATTTCTTGATGAACTTTTACAGAACTCAAAAGAGGAAATTATAAGAGGTTATAAGGTTGTTATAAGCAAGTTAAAAAAGGAAAAATATATAGAAGGTCTCTCTATATTGGCTCATAAAGTTTTGGATGAAAAAGAAGGAGATATTCTTTTCATATTACTTCAAGTAAAGGAAAAAATTTATGTATTAGGAAGAACAAGACTTCCCAACATCGATCTTAGAGATATCTTGAAAGAATTTAATCCGGGAGGACATAAAAGTGCTACTACTGTAGTACTGAATAGCAATAGCATAGAGCTTGACGACCTTGAAAATTTTTTAAAAGAAAGATTACTAATTTCTTTACCTAAAGATTTTACTGCAAAAGATATAATGTCCTATCCAGTAGTCACAATAACATCAGATACAAGCATTCGTGAGGCCTTCAGAATAATGATGAAATATGGTTATGGTGGATTATGTGTTGAGGAAAATGGCAAGCTTATAGGAATTATAAGTAGAAGAGATGTAGAAAAAGCAATAAATTTAAAACTAACAAAAAGAAAGGTCAAATCTTTTATGTCAAAACCAGTAATAACTGTCACACCTGAAACATCTATCTCTGAAATAGAAAGAATTTTAGTAGAAAAAAATATCGGAAGAGTTCCTGTAGTAGAAAATGGCAAGATAGTAGGAATTATTACAAGACAAGATATATTAAAGTTTAGATTTTTGAAATCACAAACTTATGCACCTTTAGGAAGTATATTTCAGATCCAAGAAGAGAAAATAAAAAATTCGCCTTGGAAAGAGATTTTAGAAGAATTGAGAAATTTGACATCACAGTATAACATTTCTATTTATGCCATTGGAGGTTTTGTAAGGGATCTTTTATTGGGAATACCTAATTACGATCTTGATCTAGTAGTAGAAGGAGATATAAATGTCGTTATATCAAAAATAATGGATAAATGGACTGGAAAAGTGAAAGTTCATGATGAATTTGGAACATCCGAAATTGTCATAGATGGAAAGAGAATAGATATCGCTACTGCAAGAACTGAATATTATGAGGAACCTGGAAGCCTCCCAAAGGTAGAGAGAAGTTCTTTTTGGTTAGACTTAAAAAGAAGAGATTTCACGATAAATGCTTTAGCAATGAGTTTAAATGAAGAAAATTTTGGAGAAATCATAGATCTTTATGGGGGATTAGAAGATCTTACAAGAAAAGAATTAAGAGTTCTCCATAATTTAAGTTTTATAGAAGATCCAACAAGAATTCTTAGAGGAATAAGATTAGAAGTAAGACTTTCCTTTTCCTTTGAAGAAAAAACATTTTCATTATTGAAAGAAGCCATAGAGCATGGATTTCTTAAAAAGATTGGAAAAGAAAGATTAAGAGAAGAAATAATTCTAATCTTAAACGAAAAAGAACCAGTAAAAGTATTGAGAAGATTGGAAGAATTAAATGCTATAAACCAAATATTTCCAATTAAAAATCTTCCAAAGAATATAGAGAAAACACTTGATATTTTAAGAAAAGAGTATCCTGAAAATTATAAAATTCAAGTCTTAGATATAATTTCAAATGCCGACGAAAAAGATGGCACAATATGGTTAGAAGAATTACATTTTTCTAAAAAAACCATATATTATTTCTCTATACTGAAAAGATACATGGAAAAAGAGATACTTAATGAAAAAGACATTCTTTTCCTCTATGAACTTCCAATACACATATTACTTCTTATTTCTGTCAATGCAAAAAGAAAAAAAGAAATTCTTAGAATAAAACTTCTAAAAGAGAAAAAAGTACCATATATAACTGGAGAAGAACTACTTAGCCTTGGTATTAGAGGAAGAAAAATAGGAGAAACTCTAAAATTATTATTTTTGAAACATTTTAATAATGAGATAAAAGATAAACATGATGAAATAAAACTTATAAATGAAATTATAAACCAAGCTCCTCAATAGGATCCTTTAAAATTTCTCCATTAAATTTATAAACACTGCATAGCCTCTTTGCAGAACCAAACCCTGTTAATATTTCATAAGGAATAGTATTCGAAAGAATAGAAAGTTCTTGAGCATCTATTATTTTATCTCCTTCCTTTCCCATAATTGTTACCAAATCACCCGCTTTTATATCCTTATCCGTAACATTTACTGTAAATTGATCCATTGATATCCTTCCTACAACTTTAAAAAAATCACCTTTTATTATAACTTTAGCCTTATTTGATAGTTCTCTTCTATATCCATCAGCATATCCTATAGGAATAAGTGCCAAAACCATATTTTTTTGTGTAATATATGTATGTCCATAACCTATTCCCCATCCTGCAGGTACCTCTTTTATTAAAGTAACCCTCGCTTTGACTTCCATAACTGGCTTTAATTTCTTATCTCCATATCCATACAAAGAGATACCAGGTCTTACAGCTTGATAATGTAGTTCTGGAAAATTAAAAATTCCCCCTGTATTGGATACATGAAAATATATGTCATCATGATAATTTTTTAGATCATTATATATTTTCTGGCAAAGGTCCTTTTGAAATATATTATAAGGATCCTTTTTGTTTTCTGGAGTAGAAAGATGTGTAGACAAAGCCTCTAAATATAGTTCAGGATATTTACTTAATATATCCTTTATTTTATCTATATCAGTAGGAAGTATACCTTCTCTGCCCATGCCTGTATCTATAGCAAGATGAAATTTTAATCTCTTTCCTAATTTCTTAGCGTATTTACCAAGTTCCTCTAAGAAAAACAAATCCGAAACTAATGGAATAAGATTAAATTCAAAAAAATAAGGAATAGAATAATAAAGCTGGGGAGATAAAATTAATATCTCCCCAGTTATACCTATGTTTCTTAACTCAATTCCTTCTTCTATGTGAGCAACAGCAAATTTTTTAATTCCCTCTTTTTGCAAGAATCTTGATACTACTTTTGCTCCATGCCCATAAGCATCAGCTTTAACTACAGCTATTATTTCAACTTTTTCTCCTACTTTTTCTTTTATAATCTTTAAATTATTTAAAAGAGCAGATAAATCAATTTCTCTCCAAGCCAATTTATTTTCCATTTATGATTCCTTTAATCTTAACAACCTAAAGAAATTTCCTCTTTCTAGTTCTTCTAACTTAACTGTAATAAGTTTTATGGTTTCCTCAATTTGAGGAATCAATTTATATTCTAAGGCATTAACTCTTCTCTTGGTCCTCTCTATCTCTTGAAGAAGAGAAAGAATATATCTTTCTTTATTAGCTAAAGCCACTAATTCATCTAACAATTCAGACCATAAACGTGAAAGCTCGTCTAAATCAGCAGGAGTTTCTATCAAGCTATAAGATGGAAAATAAAGGTTAGAAATTGATAGTTCCTTAACAGGAATATTCATCTTCTTTTCATATTTTTGGTACAAAAGACTTTTTCCATCATTCATAAATACAAGTAAATCCCATATAGGCCCAGAAGTTTTTATATATACAATACCTCCGAGAGCCAAGAATTCTAAAAATTTCTCCTCTGTAAGTTCTCTTAAAGTTCTATAGCTTTGTATCTCTTCCATAAATCTTTGGATCAAACCTTCTAATTTATCTTCCAACAATTTATGCCCTCTCCTCGCAATAGCAAGTCTTTTTTTAAGTCTTAAAAGTTCCATTCGGTTAGGATTAACTCTAAGAGGCATCTTCCTTCCCCCAGAATTCATCAAGATATTCAGGTCTCACTCTCTTGAGACTGGATCTTGGCAATTTTCTAAGTAGCTTCCAACCTAAATCTAAGGTCTCAAATATACTTCTATTTTCATATTCACCTTGTCTTATAAATTTATCCTCAAATTCCTCTGCAAATTCTAAAAACTGCAAATCCTCTTCAGTAAGGGCTGCTTCTCCTAAAACTACCGCTAACTCTTTAGCCTCTAATCCACGTGAGTAGGCGGCATAAAGCTGGTTAGAAAGATCACCATGATCTTTTCTTGTTCTTCCTTCTCCTATTCCACCTCTCATAAGCCTTGATAAAGATTGAAGAACATCTATAGGTGGATAAATTCCTCTTCTGTAAAGTTCTCTACTTAGGAATATCTGACCCTCCGTAATATAACCTGTGAGATCTGGTATAGGGTGAGTTCTATCATCTTCTGGCATGGTAAGAATAGGTAGTAGAGTGATAGATCCTTTCTTACCTTTAATTCTTCCTGCCCTTTCATATAATGTGGCAAGATCTGTATAAAGGTAACCTGGATAACCTCTTCTTCCTGGGACTTCTTTTCTTGCAGCTGATACCTCTCTTAATGCTTCTGCATAATTGGTCATATCACTTAATATGACTAAAACATGCATGTCTAAGTCAAAAGCTAAATATTCAGCACAGGTTAACGCAAATCTTGGGGTTGCAATTCTTTCTATAACTGGATCATTGGCAAGATTTATAAAAAGAACACTTCTTTCAAGAGCTCCCGTTTCTTTAAAGTTTTCTATAAAGAAATTAGCTTCTTCAAAAGTAATACCCATAGCTCCAAAAACTACTGCGAATTTTTCTTCCTCATTCAAGAGTCTTGCTTGTCTCGCTATTTGTGCCGCTAATGTAGCATGGGGTAGTCCAGATCCTGAAAATATAGGAATTTTCTGTCCACGTACAATAGTATTCATTCCATCTATCGCAGAGATACCAGTTTGAATAAATTCCGATGGATAGGCTCGAGAATAAGGATTAATTGGACTACCATTTATATCCATCCTCTTATGAGGAATGATCTCAGGACCACCGTCTCTTGGACGCCCCAGACCATCAAAAGTTCTTCCAAGGAGAGAAGGAGAAAGATTTATTTCAAGAACGTGCCCCAAAAACTTAATTCTCATACCTTTTAAAGATAAATCTTGTGTGCTTGCAAACATCTGCACTAAAGCAGCACCTTCTTGAGCTTCGAGAACTTGCCCCTGTCTTATTTCTCCATTAGAAAGCTTTACTTCAACAACCTCTCCATATTTGACATTTTCTATATTCTCCACCAAAACTAAAGGTCCACTTATTTTTGATACAGAGGTATATTCTTTAAGCATATTCCTTTGTCCCCTCCTTTATACCACGCAACTTCTGAGCAACCTCAAAAAGTAGATCTTCTAACTCCTTCCTCCTATCCTCTGGTATAAATTTCATTCGGGCTATCTTTTCCCTTTCTGGCATTCTTAAAATATCATCTAAAGGATAACCTTCTTCTATTAACTTTAAAGCTACATTATGAAAATTCATTATGTTTTTAAGCATAAGATATTGCTTATACAATGAAGTATAGGTGTCAACCTCATGAAGTGCATTTTGATGTAAGAAATCTTCTCTTATAGATCTTGCCGTTTCTAAAGTTAATCTATCTTGAGGTGATAAAGCTTCCATTCCTACTAATCTTACAATATCTTGAAGTTCCGCTTCTCTTTGTAGAATTGCCATAGCTTTTTGCCTTAATTCATAATAATCTTCAGCTATTTTTTCTCTCCAATACTTACTAACAGGCTCCAAATATAAAGAATAACTTACAAGCCAATCTACTGCAGGAAAATGTCTACTAAAGGCAAGTCTTGCATCTAGTCCCCAGAATACTTTAGCAACTCTCAATGTGGCCTGTACAACAGGATCAGATAAGTCTCCCCCAGGAGGAGACACGGCTCCTATAATACTTACTGAACCTATCTTTTCATCTTTTCCTAAACATCTTACTAAGCCTGCTCTTTCATAAAATCCTGCTACTCGAGAGGCTAAATAAGCAGGATAACCTTCTTCTCCTGGCATTTCTCCAAGTCTTCCAGAAATCTCTCTCATTGCTTCTGCCCAACGTGATGTGGAATCAGCCATTAATGCTACATGATATCCCATATCTCTAAAGTATTCTGCTATTGTAATACCTGTAAATACAGAAGCCTCTCTTGCTGCTACTGGCATATTAGATGTATTTGCTATGAGAATTGTTCTTTCCATTAATGGTTTTCCTGTTCGAGGATCTTTTAACTCAGGAAATTCTATCAACACTTCGGTCATCTCATTCCCTCTTTCACCACAACCAATATAAACTACAACTTCTGCATCTGCCCATTTAGCTAATTGGTGCTGAATAATTGTCTTTCCACTTCCAAAAGGTCCAGGAACACAAGCGGTACCACCTTTTACCAATGGAAAGAAAGTATCCAATACCCTCTGTCCTGTTATCAAAGGTATTTGAGGAGGAAGCTTTTCTTTAACAGGTCTCTGGTATCTTACTGGCCATTTATGCATTAACTTTAATTCTACTTTATCCCCATTCTCTTCCTCTAATATTCCTATAGTATCATCTACCGTAAAACTACCATTTTTAATTTCTAAAATTTTCCCTTTTAGCTTAGGAGGAACTAAAATTCTATGTTGTAATGCTGATGTTTCTTGCACAACTCCTAATATATCTCCACCTTCCACATAATCCCCTACCTTGACTCTTGCCTCAAAATTCCACTTTTTGTTTCTATCTAAGGCTGGGAAAGAAAGTCCTCTACTTAAAAAATCTCCACTAATTTCGGCCAATCTATTTAATGGCCTTTGGATTCCATCATAAATCTGACCAATAATTCCAGGTCCCAGTTCAACAGAAAGAGGCTCACCTAATGCATATACGGGCTCTCCTGGTCCTATCCCTTGAGTTTCTTCATATACTTGAATATATACTAAATCATTATCCAAACCAATAATTTCACCAAAAAGCTCTAAGTTTCCTACCCTTACCATCTCATACATCTTAACATTTGCAAGCCCTTTCGCTACAACTAAAGGACCTGCAACTCTAACTATCTTTCCTTCCATATTACTATCCCTCTCCTTCAGAAAGTATATCTATTCCTAAGGCTTTTTCAGCCATATCTCTTAAAATCTCTTCCCCTAATTTTCGTTGTGAAAATGTATCGGGTAAAATAAGAGGAATCTTATCTTTTACATTTTCTAAAATCTTTCCAGAAACACTTTCCAAAACTATAATCAAAGAATATTCCTTATCAGATAATCTATTAAAAACATCAAAGGCTTCTTTTTCATTTTTTACAGGAAAAACATCTACACCGTATATCTTAAATATTTCTACCAAACTTTCCAAACCTATAATAGCAATTTTACCTTCAAGCATTTGTCTTCAACAACCTTCTTTCCCAAAAAGCTTTTGGAATATTATTCTTTTTACTCTCTAAAAGGAGAATTAAATCTTCTAATTCCCACCATTTGTTATAGAAATAAAAAATAACAACTTCAGGACCACTAATCACATTTTTAAAATTCATTGTCATATAATTTAAAAGATATTTTTTAATCAAAAAGTCAAAGTCAACATTTTCAGCCTCTTTTAAAACCTCTTGATAAATCCCAGATGTTTTCTCATGAAAAGATTCAATAGAACTCAGATTTATACCATATTTTTTAAATATATCTATATTTATATTTAATCTTTGAAGTCTTGAAATAATCTTTAAAACATAAAGATCTGTCCTTAATTCCCAAAATTTCTTAATATTAGGCAAACTAAGATTTTTTGTAAGCTCTTGTGAATACTTTACTACCTCCAAATCGATATATATATTTAAGAGGTTTAAATCATTAGTATCTTGCCAAAATCTAAACGCTCTATCTAATATTCTCTTTTTTAATTGATCATAAACAGCGCCATATTTGACATCAAAGGTCCCTAAAAAATCCTGTTGTATATTACTCTTTAATAAATTCGCCCTTACATCATGAACCATTAAATCAAAAAGCATAAGATCTAAATATGGAGACTTAACAGTCATCCTTATGTTTTTAAGATCGTCGTTTAGAATTTTTATAATTCCCACATATCCTTCTAAAAGGCTCCCATAATTATTATTCCTTAAAAAATCAACTAACTCTTCTATAGAGGAATTTATTAACTGCTCCCATGTTGCTTTATCTATGAATTTAGGAAACTTAGCCTTTAAATTTGTAGATAAAAATAGATATTCTGCATACATAATTACATTTCACCACGCAATATTTTAGCAATATCAAGAATATTATTATTCACAAGCTCTTCCAAAATTGTGTCTAAGGTAAGATCTATAATCACATTTCCTTTTTCAATTATAAATCCACCCATCCCTTCAACTCTTTCTTCTCTCAGTATAAGATTAAATTCCTTTGAGAGAGTTTCAATATCCAGACTATCTTCGCCCTTTGTCAACAAAATACTACCCTCATTAATCTTTTCCCTTAATAAAATAGATCTCCATATGTCTGTATACTTATCTTTTGAAAGCTTCTTTACTCTTTTTAAAAGTTCAGATTTCAAATTGTATACAACTTCAGTCTCAATCTTAGCTGATTCAGTTAAATACTTCAGTTTAATCTGAGACGTTAAAGTCTCTTCCTCTTTCTTCAATCTATTTTCCAACTCTCTCTTAATCTGTTCCTTCCACTCTTCAAACTCTTTTTCTTTTTTTGTCACAAAATCAGTAAATTCCTTTTCCTTCTTCTCTCTTAACTCTTCAATTTTAAATTCTTTTTCTTTTTCAAGCCTTTCTAATACTTTCTCTATAGACATTAGATCTTCACTCCAAAGAATAAGAATATTATTGAGGTAATTAAAGAAAGAATAGCGTAGGTTTCAACTAAAGCAGGAATAATAATAGCCTGACCAGAAGTTTGTGGTTTTTGGGCTACCATTTGCAATGCTGCGGCACTTGCTCTACCCTGCCAAATTCCACTCACAAATTCACCAATCATAAGAGGAATACTTACAGCAAAAACCATAAGCCCCTGCTCAAGGGTTAAATTAGGGACATTACCCCCAAGAAGCCCAAGCCTCATTAAAATAAGAAATGCTCCTATAAATCCATAAAATCCCTGTGTACCAGGAAGAGCTTGTAGTATAAGAACAGTACCAAAAAGCTCTGGTTTTTCTGCTAATACTCCTCCTGCGGCCTCACCAGCAATACCAACTCCTTTACCAGAACCTGCTGCTGCAAGACCAGCACCTAAAGCAGCGCCTATAAGGGCAATTGCTAAACCCAACATACTTCTTACCTCCCATTAGATTGTTTCTTTAACTTAAAATACTTACCTTCCACTCTATAAATAGAGAACCTTCTGCCACCATCAACAAAGAACCTTCCATACATTTCTAAAAATTGCAATCTGGTAGAATGAACAAAGGCTGAAAGAGCACTTAAAACAAAATTTAATACTTGGCCGAAAACCCATACTAATGGCAACAATATAAAACCTAAAACTGGAATCCCTTTAATCATATTAGCTAGTTGTGTTATCACGAAACCAAATATTGAACCTACTAAGTTCAAAGCAAAAAGTCTTGAATAGGAAAGAATATCTCCAACAAATGAGGTCAAGCCATATCCACCTAATATTCCGTATATACTAATTAATCCCACAATAAATCTTGCTACACCCTTATTATCCCTTCCTTGAGTTAACACAAGACCTATCAAGCTTAACCAAATTAGATATTTAAATATTTGTAAGTATGGAATATTTATTTTTAGTGCATTTCCTCCAAAATATATAAGGATTGATCCTAAAAAGAGTATCCAAAGTCCAGCATCATAAAAAGCCCCTTTATAATCCTTTACCCTCCAACAAGAAATAAATCTTAAAATTAAAGCATAAAATTGAGATATTACACCAATGAGAAGTGCAATTCCTAAAGCGGTTATTAAGTCCTGACTTGGATTTATAATAGGGAATATCCCTATAAATTTACCGTCAGGACCTAAAAATATCTGATTACCAAAAAAACTCCAAGTAATTATACCAACTAAAATAGATGGGAAACTTAGAATAGTTAATAAATCCAACAATTCCTTAGTTTCATCTTCGGGTTTATAAACTTTCTTTATCCATATTGTAGAGATGAGTAAAAGAAGTCCATAACCCACATCCCCCAAACAAATACCAAAAAATAACATATAAAAAGGTACCATAAAGGGAGTAGGATCTATAAATCCATAAGGAGGAAGTCCATAAAGCTTCGTTAAAAATTCAAAGGGTTTTATAAATTTAGGATTATCTAAAAGTACAGGTGGATCCTCATCGGGTAATGGATCTCTACTCTCAAAGCCAAAATCGGTAAGTCTTTTTTTAACAATATTTAGAAATTCGTTTTTATCCTTTTTAGGTATCCAACCAGAAAAAACAGAAAAATATTTACTTCTATAAGAATACTCTTTATAACCCAACTCTCCTACCTTAGAAAGGTAATAATCATACCAGGCAAGTATGTTTTTCTTTCTAGTATATAGATCTTTAGCCTTCTCAAAAAGTTCGGAAAGTTCTTTTTTTAATTTTATTAGAAAATTACTTATCTTCTCAAGGGCAGTTTTTGGATAATGTTTTAAATAAGGGATTCTTTTATTCTCAAAATTATATTTTGTTAACAGGGATTCAAAATAGAATATTTTATCCTTAGGTATAAGGATAACTATCCTTACTTCACCGTTTATTTCAAAATACTTATACCAACTTTCCTCTAATATATCACTTGCTTCCCTCACAAACTCGGAAAAATCATCCTTTTTAAAACTTCCGCTATACAGGTTAAATCGCTTAAAGGTTCTGGGAAAATTTAATTCTGAATCCAGAAATTCCCAATATTTAGTTTCCTCATACAAAGCAGTCAAAATTTTCTCTTTTTCTTCTATTACTGAAAGCTTTTTTTCTAAACTTTTTGCTTCCTTATATAAACTTTCTAAGGAGACCTCACTCCTTAATTTTTCAAACTCTTCTTCAGAAATTTCCTCTCTACCAGCAAAAAAAGCTTCTAAAAAACCCTTTTTTTGTGGATAAAATATATTTATAATCCTTAGTATATCCTCTATTCTTGAAATTTCGTTATCATATGGGTTTCCTTTTTCTGGGGTCTCCTCATCTCCTAATTTCTCCCAATGGATACGGGGGAACTCTTTGAATATATCTCTCAATATACTCTCTTCATTCTTAGGAACAATTAACCAAAATTTCTCTACATCTAAAATCATTTTTTCTTCCTCAACCTTCTAAAAGTTTTTGGAAGAGAAAATCTAAGGCTTTAGGTAAGTTACCTTCCAATTTTTCTTTATGTTGTTTTAATTTTAAATCGTACTCTTTTGCTATCTCAGCTATCTTTCTTTCTATTTCCTCTTTTCTTACTTTCTCTATCCCTTTTATCTCCCTTAAATATTCTTGTCTCTTTTCCTCTTGTTTTAAAAGAAACTCTTCTATTTTTTTGTTAAATATAATTTCTATGTTTATTTTTTCCTTTTCTATTTGGGCTTCTAATTCTTTTTCCTTTTCATGAATATAAGAAATTACATCCTTAACTTTTTCTTCCCTCATAGCTTATACAACCTTCTGTACCTTTCCAGCCTTTAAGCATCTGGTACAAACTTTTATTGTTTTAACCTTTCCATTAACTAAAGCACGAACCTTATGAAGGTTGGGAAGCCATCTGGTTTTTGTCCTACGATGAGAATGGCTTACTTGTAAACCTACCCAAGGTCCCTTTCCACAAATCTCGCACCTTCTTGACATATTTTCATCCTCCCTTCTCTAAATATAGAATTTTAAGAAACTTTCTTTAAAACCATATTAAAACTTAGAATTTCTATTTTATTCAAAAATCGGTTATAATTATATCATATGAAAGACAGAATACCATATGTAGCAGGATACTTTTATCCTGCTGACGAAAGAGAACTAATAAGCCTTATATCCAAGTTTATTATAAAGACAGATGAAAAAATATCTGCCATAGGATGCGTTGTTCCTCATGCAGGATATATTTACTCTGGAAAAGTTGCAGGTAAAGTATATTCAAGCATAAAAATACCTAACAATGTTATAATTTTAGGTCCCAACCACAATGGCTTAGGGGCACCTGCATCAATATATAAGGAAGGTAAATGGTTAACTCCACTAGGTAAGGTAGATATAAACAACGATTTATCTGAAAAGATACTCAAACACTCTAAGTATTTAATTGAAGATCTTTATGCTCATAGATATGAACATTCTATAGAGGTTCAAATTCCCTTCTTGCAATTTTTAAACCCCAATATAAGTATAGTTCCCATCACAATAGTGGATTATAGAACCCCCATATTATATGATTTAGCAATAGCCATCTATAAAGCCATATTAGAAACTAACGATCCAATTCTTGTTATTGCAAGTTCTGACTTTTCTCATTATGAACCTCTGACCATAGCTAAGGAAAAAGATTTCTATGCTATAGAAGCCATATTAAATTTAGATGAAGAAGAATTTATGAATCGAGTAAGAGAAGAAGATATTAGTATTTGTGGATCAGGTCCTATTTTCGTAACAATAACAGTAAGTAAATATTTAGGCGCTTCAAAGGGAGTACTTATAGACTATAGTACTTCTGGAGATATCACGAAAGACTATTCAGAAGTAGTAGGATATGCAGGAATAGTTTTTCTAAAAGAAAGTGGATAGATTAGGAATAATTGGATTAGGAAATCCTGGAAAAGAATATGAAAACACACGCCATAATGTTGGTTTTATGGTAGTGGATTATTTATACGATTATTTCTCCTTTAATAAATGGGAAAAAATAGAACTAAATTTTGTTTCTGAAGGCTTTATAGAATCATCTAAAATATACCTTGTTAAGCCCCAAACATATATGAATTTAAGCGGTAAAGGAGTAAAAAATTTTCTTGATAATTATAATCTTGAACCACAAGAAATTTTAATAGTACAAGATGATTTAGATCTCAATTTAGGATCTATAAGAATTAGGTTTAATGGAAAAGATGGAGGACACAATGGAATAAAATCTATTATACAAGAAATTCAAACCTCTAATTTTTATCGCTTAAGAATTGGAATAGGAAAACCAATAGATAAAGCTGAAACAATAAATTACGTATTAGGAGAGTTTACAGAAGAAGAATGGAAAATCTTATCAAAAGTATTAAACAAAATGCCAGAAATAATTAATACTATTTTAAAGGAGGGATGGGATAAGGCTCAGAATCTTTATAATAGAAGATGGCTCTTTTAGAAAAATTTATTAGAAGTAAAGAGTTTAATAAATTAAAATATCTTATCAATGAGGGAAAAAACTTAAAAATTTTTGGGATTTATAAAGGTATATATCCTATACTACTTGAATCTTTACTTAACCTTGAAAGGCCTATTCTATGGATTACCAATAATGATGAAAATTTAACATTATGGGAAGATTTAAAAAATGAGATCGATATTTTAGAAACATTTCCTTCTTACGTTCATTTACCTTATGAAAAACCTTTAAGATCTGTACAAAAAGAAGGAAAAAGATTAAGGGTTCTTACTGATCTCTTATTAAATCCGAATCATACAGTTATAGCTTCTTTAAAATCTCTTATCTATCCATTAACCTCAAAATATAAACTCTCAAACAATTTCATAGTCTTAGAGGTAGGTAAAGAGATAGAGAGAAATCTTTTAGAAAATTTTCTTCAAAGAAATCAATATGAGAAGAATACTCAAGTAGAGAAAATAGGAGAATATAGTGTTAGAGGTGGAATTTTGGATATCTTTCCATCTTCCTCTGAATATCCTATAAGATTAGAATTTTTTGGAGATGAAATAACATCAATAAGATTTTTTAGTATCGAAGACCGAAGGTCTATAAAAAATTTAACAAAATTTATTTTAACCCCCTTATATGAACTTGATAAAAATTTAGATGAAGAAAAATATTTCTTGAAACATAACGAAGTAATAGACTATATTTTCTCCTTCTTGTCCTCCAAGACCCTGATCGTATTTGAAAATTTAGGAGAAAGTTTAGCTCTCTTAGAAAAATGGGAGGAAAAAGGAAAAGAAAATTATAATAGAAGATCATCAAAAGAAAAGTTACCACCTAATCTTTTTCTTACAAAAGAAAGATTATTAGAGAATTTAGGTAAATATCAATATTTAGATCTTCACAATTATGAACCTGACATTAATTTTACTATCTACTCTCCCCCAACATTTAAGGGTACAGGAGATTTTTTAGAAAAGACATTAAAAAGTTATAAAGAAGATGGTTGGGAAATTTACATTTCCTCTGAACATGAAGATATATTAAAAATACGCTTAAAAAACATAGATTTGAAATATTTAAGAGGAGAAAAAATAAAAGAAGGCTTTTTATGGGAAAATGAAAAAATATTGGTATTAACAGATTATGAAATTTTTGGAAAGAGAAGAAAAAGAAAAGTTATAAAAACAGAAAAAGGCTTAAAACCTAAAGATTTATCATTATTAAAAGATGGGGATTATGTAGTACATGTTAATTATGGTATAGGTATATTTAGAGGTCTCAAGAAACTAAAAATAGAAGGAATCGAGAATGAATTCATAACTATAGAATATGCAGATAAAAGCTATTTATATGTACCTTTGGAAGAGATGCATCTTATTCAAAGGTATATATCATCTTCTCAAACTCCTCCTCAGATAAGCAAACTTGGTACGAAACAATGGGAGGAAACTAAAAGAAAAGTCAAAGAATCAGCTAAAGAAATTGCTGAAGAATTGTTAAAAATATATGCTCAAAGGGAAATTTCTCAAGGTTTTGCCTTTTCTAAAGATAATTTTCTACAAAAAGAACTGGAAGCAAGTTTCCCTTATATTGAAACCGAAGATCAAATTAAAGCCCTAAACGAAATCAAAAAGGATATGGAATCGAACAAACCTATGGAAAGAGTACTTATTGGAGATGTGGGTTTTGGAAAAACAGAGCTTGCTTTAAGAGCAAGTTTTAAAGCAGTATTAGATGGAAAACAAGTGGCTATTCTTGTACCCACTACTATTTTAGCATTTCAGCATTGGAGAGTTTTTAAAGAAAGACTTGAAGTTTTTCCCGTGAATATTGAGATTTTAAGCAGATTAAAACCAAAATCGGAACAAAAAAGAATTTTGGAAAAAATTAAAAAAGGAGAAATAGATATTATTATAGGAACCCATAGAATCCTTCAAAAGGATGTTCAATTTAGAGATTTAGGACTTATCATAGTAGATGAAGAACATAGATTTGGAGTATTGCAAAAAGAACATTTTAAAAAGAAATACCCCAATGTAGACATTCTCTATCTTTCTGCAACTCCTATTCCTCGCACCCTTTCTATGATTCTTTCAGGAATAAGGCAATTTTCTATTTTAGAAACACCACCTGAAAACCGATTACCTATACAAACTTTTGTATTAGAATATAATCCTCAAATCATCCAAGAAGGGATAAGAAGAGAATTAGAAAGAGGAGGTCAAGTATATTATGTCTGCAATGATATTCCAAAACTTGAAAAAATAAGAGAATTTCTTACTCAATTAGTTCCAGAGGCCTCTTATGGTATCATTCATGGTCAAATGGCAGATGAAAAGATTACGGAAATAATGAATGATTTTTACAACGGAAAAATAGATGTGCTTATAGCTACCACAATAATCGAATCAGGAATAGATGTACCTAACGCCAATACACTTTTTGTAGAAAATGCAGAACACATGGGTCTTGCCCAGTTGTATCAACTTAGAGGTCGCATTGGACGGTCAGATAGGCAAGCTTATGCTTATTTTCTCCATGCTCCAATTAAAAAACTATCTGAAGAAAGTATAAAAAGATTGGAAGCATTAAAAGAATTTTCAAGTTTGGGGTCTGGCTTAAGACTTGCATTGCGTGATTTAGAGATAAGAGGAGCAGGTAAAATATTAGGCAAAGAACAACATGGACATATTGACTCGGTAGGATTCTACCTCTACCTACAACTTTTAGAAGAGGCCATTAAAGAATTAAAATCACAAGAAAAAGAAGAGAAAGAAAAAAATTGTAAGATAATACATCCCTTCTCTATTTCTATACCAGAAGACTATATAACCTCAAGCAGTGATCGTATCTACTATTATCAGAAACTTGCTCACTTAAAATCCCTTTCAGAATTAGATGATATTAAGAGGGAGATGGAAGATATCTATGGACCAATTCCTGAAAGTTTAAATAATCTCTTTTTGTTTTCTAAAATAAAATTCTTGGCAGAAAATATGAATATTGAAAAAATCGAAATCTCTACAAGATTAAAATTACACCCAAAAGATGGAAAAATTAAAGAGCTATCTCTTCCTCAAGGAACAATCACCAAAAAACTTGTATTTATTTATAATTTTCTAAAAGATCTCTCCAATATAAGATAAAATTGTGATATAATCGCAATCAGATTGCTTATAAAAAATCTTTACAGGATATGAGGTGAACAGCAATGAAGGGTAATAGTGTTCTAAAAATCGTATTTCTTGTATTTATTGTTCTTTTTATATTAGGCGGTGCTTTTGTTGCCTTTGTTTATCATCAGATGAAAAACTATCCCGTAATCAAAGTAAACAATATCCCCATAAGCAGACAGGAATACAAGGACAGATTAAATTTTATGAAAACCCAATATGCCATATTATACAATATTGATTTTACAACAACCGATGGACAGAAACTCTTAAGTAAGGTAAAAGAAGAAACTATAAAAGATTTAGCTCGTTGGAAGATATTACAAGAAGAGGCTAAAAAAAGAGGGATTAGTCTCTCCAACCAAGAGGTAGAACAGAGATTAAAAGAGATAGAAAAGGAATTTCCAAATACTCTTCAATTTGAGATGGCTCTTGCCCAATACGGTTTAGATAGAAATACATTTAAAGAGGAATTAAAGAAAAATCTCCTTTATAGAAAATTGATGAATGAAATTGGTAAGGATGAAAAAGTTTCAGAGGATGAAATTAAAAAATATTATAATGAAAACATAAAACTTTTTGAACATCCCAAAGAATATAAAGTGCACTTGATACTTGTAAAAGATGAGAAAAAAGCAAACCAAATATATAACGATTTAGTAAATAATAAAATAACCTTTACTGAGGCAGCTAAAAAATATTCTGAAGACACAACTACAAAGGACAAGGGTGGAGAATTAGGATTTGTTATAGAAGGAACATTACCAGAAGAAGTAGAAAAAGTAACAATAAAACTTCCAATCAATCAAATAAGTAAACCTATTAAAACACAAGATGGTTATTATATTACTAAGGTTTCAGAAATTAAAGAGGCTTATACAACACCATATTTCCAAGCAAAAGCAGAAATTGAAGAAAAACTTCTTACTGATAAAAGAGGCAAAGTCATAAACAAATGGTTAGAAGATCAATTAAACAAAGCAAAAATTGAAAAAGATTTTTCAGACAAAGATCTCTGGATAGTAATATGGAGAAAGTTAATAGAGATACAACAGTTTTTCTATAGAAAAGAGGCAAAAACACCTCTTCCAAAAACAGATGAATAGGATTTTTATGAGTTTATAGAACATAGGTAAAATCTTATTCAGAAACATTCAAGATAGAAAAATTTAGCTTGAATACTTGCTTTTTTTCAAGTTGGTGCTATAATCTTAGTGAAAATCAAATTTTTACAGATAAGAAGAAAGGCGATGAATAGAAAAGAGGATATATGTAAAGAATTTATAGAATTATATAATGTTGTTGAGAGGGTAAGAAAGGAATGCCCATGGGATCAAAAACAAACCCCTCAGTCATTGATTCCTTATCTATTAGAGGAGACCTATGAATTGATTGAAGGGTTAGAAGAAAATAATTCTGAGAAGATAAAAGAAGAGTTAGGAGATGTACTATTACATATCCTTATGCAAAGCGTTATGGGAGAGGAAGAAAAAAAATTTAGTTTTGCAGAAGTATGTAAAAATTTAAGAACCAAGTTAATAATAAGACATCCTCATGTTTTTGGAAATGTGGAAGTTAATGGAGTAAAAGATATTTTAACAAATTGGGAAAAAATTAAAAGTCAAGAAAAAGAAGAAAAAGGTATATTAAGTGGTGTACCATTGAACATGCCATCCCTTTTATCTGCCTTTAGAATTCAAGAAAAGGCTTCTCATGTAGGATTTGATTGGGAAAAGACTGAAGATATATTACCAAAACTAAAAGAGGAATTTAAAGAATTAGAAGAAACAATCACTAACAAGAATAAAGAAAAAATAGAAGAAGAAATTGGAGATATCCTTTTCACTATAGTAAATATATCGCGTCATTTAAACATAGAACCCGAAGAAGCATTACGCAAAACTAACAAGAAATTTATTAAAAGATTTGAGTTTATAGAGAAAAAGATAAAAGAGTTAGGAAAAGATTGGAAAAATCTTACCTTAAAAGAATTAAATGAACTTTGGGAACTTTCGAAAACTTCATAGACTTATGATATAAATCCATTAAGAAAGGGGGTGAATAAGGATGAAAAAGGCCGATTTCATCGCAAAGGTAGCAGAGAAGGCAAAAATCACAAAGAAAGAGGCAACTAAAGTAGTAAATGCTGTATTAGAAACTATAACCGAAGCATTATCTAAGGGGGATACAGTTCAATTTGTAGGATTTGGTACTTTCTCTGTAAGAAAGAGAGCAGCTAGAGAGGGAAGAAACCCTCGTACACAACAACCAATTAAAATACCAGCAACAAAAGTTCCTGTATTCCGTCCCGGAAAAGAGCTTCGCGAAGCAGTAAAGAAATAAATCTAAAGTCCCAGGCTGGCTAATTCCAGCCTGGGACTTATTATTTTTAGGAGTGAAAAAATGGCAAAGAGGCTATTTTTAGAGGATGAGCATAAAAAATTAAAGGCTAAGTTTTTTGAGTTTGCAAATTGGTGGATGCCCTTAGAATATGTAGGAACAGTAAAAGAACACCTTGCTGTAAGATATGAAGTAGGAATTTTTGATATATCCCACATGGGAAGAATTGTAGTTAATGGCAAAAACTCTAAAGACCTCCTTCAATATACAACTTCTAACGACATTAATAAATTACACCCAGGAAAGGCTCAGTATTCTTTAGTTTTAACCCCTCAAGGGACAATTATGGATGATATTCTCGTATATATGATTTCAGAAGAAGAATTTCTATTAATAGTAAATGCTATTAATACAGAGAAAATATTTAATTGGCTATTAGAAAATAATAAAAAGTTTAATGTCTATATTGAAGATATAACCTTTCAAACAAATCTATTAGCTATTCAGGGACCAGAAGCTGAGAAAATTGTTCAAAAATATACAAATTATCCTCTAAATAATATTCCATATTATTATTTTGTAAAGGACAAAATAATAAATAAAAATGTTACAATATCAAGAACTGGATATACAGGAGAAGACGGTTTTGAGATTGTTGTATCTATAGAGGATGTGAAAGAAATTTTTAACATCTTTATACAAGAAGAAAAAATAACACTTTGCGGGCTTGGAGCAAGGGATACCTTAAGGTTAGAAATGGGGTATCCCTTATATGGTCATGAATTAGATGAAAACACAACCCCTTGGGAAGCAAATTTAGGATGGGTTGTAAAGTTGGAAAAAGGTGAATTTATTGGAAAGGATGCTTTGATTGATAAAAGAGATAAAAAAACAAAAACCCTAAATGGATTTGAGCTTTTGGAAAATGGTATTCCGAGAGCAGGATATGAAGTCTATAGTTATGAAGAAAAAATAGGTTATGTGACAAGTGGAAATTATTCCCCTATATTGAAACGAGGAATTGGATTATTATATAATAATTCAACTCATGAAGAAGTAAGAATTAAAGCAAGAGATAAATTTTTAAAAGCTAAAATTGTCAAGCCCCCCTTTGTTAAGAATACATCTATAAAGAAAGGAGAGAAGAAAAATGTATCCTGAAAATCTTAAATATTCAAAAGAACATGAATGGGTAAAATTAGAAGGAAATATTGCAATTGTTGGTATCTCTTTTTATGCTCAAGAAGAACTTGGTGATATTGTTTACGTAGATCTACCAGAAATAGGTAAAACTGTAAAACAAAATGATGTATTAGCTGTAATTGAATCTGTAAAATCTGCTTCCGATGTATATTCACCCATATCAGGTAAGGTAATAGAAGTAAATGAAAAACTTAAAGAAAAACCAGAAATAATAAATGAAGATCCCTACAATGACGGCTGGATCGCAAAATTGGAAATTAGTGATCCTAAGGAATTAGACACACTAATGAATGCAGAGGAGTATAAAAAATTTATAGGAGCTTAAATATGGCTTATATCCCCCATACTTCAAAAGAAATTTTAGAGATGCTAAAAGCCATAGGAGTAAGTAGTACTGAGGAGTTATTCAACGATATACCAGATGATATTAAGAAAAAAGCGAAAGAGAATTTTATTTTGCCTCCCCCAATATCAGAAATAGATCTTATCAACGAGATACAAAATTTAGCTCAAAAAAATAAAGGCGAAAAATTTATATCCTTCTTAGGGGGTGGTGCTTATAAACACTATATACCCCCCTTTGTTAAAATAGTAGCTCAATTTCCCAACTTCTATACTTCCTATACTCCATATCAGCCTGAAATTAGTCAGGGAGTTTTACAATCCATATTTGAATATCAAAGTCTTATATGCGATCTTACTCAGATGGATGTAGCTAATGCTTCCCTTTATGAAGCAGGCTCAGGTATTTGTGAAGCAGTTCTCATGGGAGTAAGGATAAATGGTAAAAAGGAAGTTTTAGTATCCGAAGGGTTACATCCAGAATATTTAGAGACACTTTATACATATTTAGGGGCTCAAGAAATTAACATTGTAAAGATTCCACTTAATAAAAATGGTGAAACAGATATTGATTTTCTAAAAGAAAAAGTATCCAATAATACTTCCTCTGTAATTATTCAAAACCCTAATTTTTTTGGAGTTATAGAAAAGGAATTAGAAGAAATAGAAAAAATAACCCACCAACATGATTCTTTACTAATACTTTCCATATATCCTATATCCTTAGGAATTTTAAAAGCTCCAGGAGAGTACAATGTGGATATTGTAGTCGGAGAAGGCCAATCCTTAGGTATACCATTAGGCTTTGGTGGGCCATATTTAGGTATCTTGGCTACAAAAAGAGAATATATAAGGCAAATGCCTGGGAGAATTGTAGGAGAGACAAGGGATATAAATAATAAGAGAGGATTTGTAAATACTCTTCAAACCCGTGAACAACATATAAGAAGAGCAAAAGCCACATCCAATATATGCACAAACGAAGCTCTCACAGCAATAATGGCTGCAGTATATATGTCTCTTTTAGGCAAGAAGGGTATTAGAAAAATTGCCGAAATTTGTTTCTCTAGAACTCATTATTTAAAGGATTTTTTAACTAAAGAAGGTTTTGAATTAACCTATCCTAATTCCTATAATTTTAACGAATTTGTTTTAAAAACTCCAATAGATAGTAATATAGTTATAGATGCACTCAAGAAAAAAAATATTATAGCAGGAATTCCTCTTAAAAGGTTCTATCCTGAAAGAGAAAAAGAAATCCTCATTGCAGTTACTGAGATGAATTCATTAGATGATATTAGCTTTTTAGTAACTTCTTTAAAGGAGGTCATATATAAAAATTGAATAAAGAAATACCTCTCCTAAAAGATTTACATGATAATAACAGACCTACAATCAATCTTCCAGATCCTTTAGAAGATTATCTTCCAGAGAGGATCTTACCTGAAAAATTAATAAGAAAAGACATACCTATTCCTCAAATAAGTGAGCCAGAAGTAGTGAGACATTTTACCAATCTTTCTCAAAGAGGTTATGGGGTTGATACAGGTTTCTACCCTTTAGGTTCATGTACCATGAAATATAATCCCAAAATAAATGAAGAAATAGCAAGCTTTCCATCATTTGCTAATTTACATCCCTATACTCCAGAAGATTTATCCCAGGGAAGTTTAGAAATTATCTATAAACTTGGAGAATATCTATCTAATATAACAGGCATGGATAAATTTACTTTTCAACCTTCTGCAGGAGCTCATGGAGAACTTACAGCATTGTTAATTATTAAAGCATATTTTAAAGACAAAGGAGAGAAAAGAAAAATTGTATTAGCTCCAGATTCAGCCCATGGAACAAATCCTGCAAGTGCAACAATGGCAGGATTTGAAACTATAGAAATACCATCTGATGAAAGAGGACTTGTAAATCCTAATATATTAGCAAAATATCTAAATAAAGATGTGGCTGTTTTAATGCTAACTAATCCAAACACTCTTGGTCTTTTTGAAAAAGATATATTGAAGATTTCCCAAATGGTACATGAGACAGGAGCTCTTTTATATTATGATGGAGCAAATTTAAATGGTATCATGGGATATGCAAGACCTGGTGATATGGGATTTGATGCTGTCCATATAAACCTTCATAAAACTTTTTCCACTCCCCATGGAGGTGGAGGCCCAGGAGCAGGTCCTGTAGGTGTAAAATCATTTTTAAAAGATTATTTACCAAAACCAACAGTAGAATTTGATGGAGAAAGGTATTATCTTAATTATGATATCAAAAAAAGTATAGGAAGAGTAAGAACGTTTTATGGAAATTTTTTAGTACTTCTAAAAGCTTATTGCTATATTAGACTTCTTGGATCTGAAGGTTTGAAGAATGTTACCGAAATAGCTGTATTAAATGCCAATTATTTAAAAGAAAAATTAAAAGATCTTTTCCATCTACCTTACCCTGATCTCTGTAAGCATGAATTTGTTCTCTCTGGTAAAAAACAAAAAGAAAAAGGAATTAAAGTACTTGATATAGCTAAAAGACTACTTGATTATGGAGTACATTCTCCTACAATATATTTCCCTCTTATAGTAGAAGAAGCTTTAATGATTGAGCCTACAGAAACTGAAACCAAATATACCTTAGATCAATTTGTAGAAATTTTAAAAACTATTATTAAAGAGAGTGAGGAAAATCCTGATATATTAAAATCAGCCCCTCATAATACACCTGTAGGTAGATTAGATGAAGTATATGCAGCTAAAATGCTAAAGGTAAACTGGAGATGATATCAGTAAAACCTATTAGAACCCTTCCACTAAGTATCACAGGGGAATGGTGTGCTTTGCAATGTGATCATTGTAAGGCTCACTTTTTAAAAAATATGACAAATATAGATCATCTTTCAAAAAAGCTTGAGTTAAATTATTTTAAAAGTATTTTGGTTAGTGGCGGATATAATAAAAAAGGCTATCTTCCCCTCTCAAAATCCTCTATAAATCTTATGAAAAAATTAAAAGAATCAGGATATAAACTAAACTTTCATATGGGTCTTATAGATGAAAAAACAATTAAACATTTAATATCACTACCAGATATGGTTTCATATGATTTGATGTTAGATGACTTTGTTATTAAAAATATTTTTCATCTTAAGGATAAGAATAGTAACGATTTTAAAGAAGAATACTTTATGATAAAAGAATATTTTCCAATAAGTCCTCATATCTTAATGGGAGCTAATTATGGAAAGATAGAAAAAGAATATGAAGAAATAGATTTTTTATCTAAAGATCCTACTCCTGAGAAAATTATATTCATTGTGATTACTCCCATTCAAAACACGTCTTTCCAAGAAATATCTTTACCTTCTATAAAAGAAGTTGAAGAACTTTGGAATTATGCTAAGAAAAAATTACCTAATACTAAGTTTTATCTTGGATGTGTACGCCCAAATGGTAATTATAGATATGAATTAGACTCTCTAGCCATAGACCTTAACTTTCATGCTATTGTTAATCCTCACCCTGAAGCTATAAAATCCCAGAATAATATAAAAATCTTTGAAGAATGCTGTGCCCTATTATGAGATTTGGAATTTCTTCAGGTAGTTTGGAAGTACTTAAAAGAAAATATATAAAAGAAGATTCACCAACAACTTTATATCTTATGACACTACAAAAATGTCTCAATAATTGTGCCTTCTGCACTCAAGCAAGAGGAAGTCACGTTGATGTTTTTATGCTTTCAAGAATTACATGGCCTCTCATAGAAATAGAAGATTTAATAAACCTATTAGAGGAATATAATCCTTTTAAAAGATTATGTTTTCAAGTGACAAATCATCTAAGTTGGGAAAAAGAATTAGTTGAAACTATAAAACTATTTAAAATCTTCAATTTACCTATTTCTATTTCTGCCCCCTTCAATAACATATCTCATATAGAAAAATTCTTCGAATTAGAAATTGATAGAATAAACATATCTATTGATGCGGTAGGAAAAGATCTTTTTAGAAAAATAAAATATGGAGAATTTGAAGAAAGATTAGAGTTTATTAAAGAAGCAAGTATAAAGTTTCCTTCCCAAATCACATCTCATATAATTGTAGGATTAGGAGAAGAGGAAAAGGAGTTAGTTTACATTATAGATAAGTTATCAAAATGGAAGGTAACAGTAGCTTTATTTGCATTTACACCTTTAAGTGGAACTCGTCTTGAAAACATGAACCCTCCTAATTATTACAAATACAGAAAAATACAACTTATCACTTTTCTTTTACAGAGAAATTTAATCTCTTTTGATGAATTGTCATTTGATAAAAATGACAATTTATTAATTACGGAGGATATTTTATCATTAGCAGAGCCTTTTTTTGAAATAATTTTTAAAACGACTGGATGCCCTAATTGCAATAGACCTTATTATAATGAAAGCCCAAGAATAGTACCTTATAACTTCCCAAGAAATTTAAAAGATATAGAGATTGAAGAGATAAAATATCTACTAAGAAATGGAAGGGCAAGAATTAATTTATAAAACGTTAAAAATAGTACGTGATTATGCCAAAGCTAATCATTTAAAAATCTATATAGTAGGTGGTTTTGTAAGGGATTACCTTATTGGAAAAGAATTAAAGGACGTAGACTTTTTAGTTTACCCTTTAAATTATAATTTTTTATTTGATCTAACTAACCTTTTTAACGGTAAACTTATCAAATTAGATGAGGAGCGAGAGTATTACAGAATAATTATAAATAATAATGATGGAGACATCATTTTAGATTTTACCCCCATATATGAAAACAATTTACTATTAGAACTTCTAAGGCGTGATTTTACTATAAATTCTATTGCATTAAATCTTTTCAGCTTTAAAATAATTGATCCTTTAAATGGCTTAAAAGATTTAGAAAGAGGAATACTAAGAATATCTTCACCTAACTCCTTTAAGGAAGATCCTTTAAGGATTCTAAGAGCTTTTAGATTTTTAGGATATGGTTTTAAAATAGAAAAAAATACTTATGAGAAGATTATAGAAGATAGAGAAAAATTAAAATCAGTGAAAGCAGAAAGGATACACGACGAAATTTACAAAATACTAATTTCGTCATTCTCAAGTTATCTATGGATTAAAATGGTAGAAACAAAAGTTTTAGAGGTTATTTTACCAGAGCTTTTTGTATTAAAAGATATTCCATGGAGTAATCCCCACCATGAAGATCCATTGAGGCATTCTATAACTTCTTTATCTGTTCTTGAAGATTTAATATACAATATAGAATCTATTTTTCCAGACTCATATCAACAAATCTTAGCATACTTAAATGAAAAATTCTTTTCAAACTATACAAAGCTTGAAACTCTAAAATTAGCAGTATTACTTCATGATATAGGTAAATCTGAAACTTTTTCTATCGATGAAGCCTCTTTAGTTCATTACTATGGACATTCACAAAAAGGAGTTGAACTTTTAGATAATATAGGAGAAAGATTGAAGTTAAGTAAAAAAGAAATAATTTTTTTAAAAAAACTTATTGGGACTCATATGTACCCTTTAAGCTTCATACAAAATCCAGTATCAGACCCTATTTATAAACTCATTTTAAGAGTAAAAGATGATGTGCCTGCTTTGATACTACTCTTTATGGCTGATCAAATATCTATTAAAGGTAAAATAGAAAACTTGAATTGGTATAGGAAAATATTAAATGAATTTTTCAAAATAAAAAATATTCCTAAACCCTTATTAACAGGTAATGAAATCATGGAAATATTTAATCTAACCCCGTCTCCCCTAATAGGTAAATTAAAAGAAAAGCTTATAGAAGCACAGATGAATAATAAAATATCTACAAGAGATGAAACCATAAGATACCTTGAAGAAATATTGAAAAATGAAACCAATAGCTAAAAAAATAATTGAATTTACTATGAAAGATCTTTTTTATAAATTAAATTTTCCTTTTGAGTGGGGAAGAGAAAGTTTATATCAATTATATTTTTATGAAAAAGGAGAAGAACGAATAATAGAAGAAAGTTTCAAAAATTATAAAATCTTTCAGAAATGGATGAATTCACATAACATTATTCTCTCTGATTTTATAGAAAAACTAAAAAGCATTAGAGATATAAGGAGTGATTTTTTAAGCTTTAAACGTTCTTCTCTTAAAGATTTAATTAGAGATTTATACAATATTATAGACGATATCAGAATATTTATTGGAAAAAATAGCATACCTTTACCTCAAGATATCTATATACCAGATATTAACATATTAGGTCCTGAAAATTTTACATGGGAAGTTCTCTCTTTTTATATCAAGTCTATAAGGTTTATTACATTCTCTATCAATTTTTTTAATTATCCCCAAATATCTGAAGAAATAATTCTTTATAACAACAGAAGATATTTTCCCGAACATTCTTACAAGTTAATAGATGAAAAAGTATATCTTCAAGACTTAATTCTATCTTGGTCGGGAATACCTTCTCAAAACTATATAAAAGAATTTTATCTTCCAAAAGATATAAAGTTAGAAGATGGACTTGAATATTTTACAATAAAAAACAAAATATTTATCTTTCATAAATAATCAATTCCAATTTCTTTAACCAAAATTCCCCACTTGCATCCTTCTCAAGAATTATCTCTATAATATTTGTTTGACCTACTATCCAGTACTTTGTAACATCAAAAGAAGGAGTAATATAATATTCACTGCCAAAATCAAAACCTGAAATCACATTTTTTGAGTTTACATATATGGAAATAGGAGCCCATGTTTCTTCAGTCATAAAAGAAGAACTCATACCTGTAATCTTTAAAACTACTCTTTTGGGATTAAAAAGAGGAGTTACTGGAGTATATAACTTCAACTGTCCTTCTGCCCTTAACATAGCCAAATGATATTCCCCATTACTTCTTTCTAATACTACTCCTTTTCCCATCTCAAAAACTAAATTTCCCTTGGGAGGATTTTTAGAGAAATCAATGGTAAAACTTTGTTTTGCAAGTCCTATATTTAGTAAAAATAAAAGCATTATAAAAAGAGACATATATCTTTTCATGCTTAAACCTCCTTTTATTCTTCTTTTTTAGCTCTTGGATGAGCCTTTGTGTAAATATTTCTTATCTGTTCTGAAGTAAGATGAGTATAAATCTGAGTTGTAGAAATTCTTACATGACCCAGAAGCTCTTGTACATACCTAAGATCAGCTCCTCCTTCTAAAAGGTGTGTGGCAAAGGTATGTCTTAAAATATGAGGAGAAACCTTTTTTTCTAAAAATTTAGTATATCTTTTCAAAATTAACCTTACTCCACGATCTGTAATTCTTTCTCCTTTAGCATTTAGAAAAAATGCCTTTTCAGGTTTCTTCAATAGTTTAGACCTTACATGATCATTATAAAGCTGTAATATCTTTAAAGTATTTTCTTCAATTATCACTACTCTTTCTTTAGCCCTTTTTCCAAAAACTCTTATCTCTCCATAATTCCAATTAATATCTTCCTCATTTATACCTACAAGCTCACTTACTCTTATCCCTGTAGCATATAGAGTCTCTAAAATAGCTCTATCTCTTATACCCAAAAGATTATCTAAGGATGGAGCATCGAGAAGTTTATATACCTCATCAATAGATAAAAACTGAGGCAATCTTTTCTCTATTTTAGGTATAGGAATGAAAACAGTAAGATCTTCTTTAATTTTATCATAGGTAAGAAGATATTCAAAAAAACTTCTTAAAGAAGTTAATTTTCTTGCAATAGTACTCTTCTTATAGTTTTTTTGAGCAATATTTTGTATGTAAGACCTGATCACTCTTTTATTCGTAAAATCCAAATCTCTCTCTTTACAATAATTATAGAAATCCAAAAGATCAATATTATAACCTCTCAAAGTATTTGGAGAATAATTACGTTCAAATCTCAAATAATTAAGATATCCTTCTATTTCTTTTTTTAAATCCAATTTTGTCATTTCTATATATTGATCGCAAACCTCCTTATCATATCCTCAAGATCCCTTAATGCTCTCTCGGCATATAATCTATTTCTCATCTTCCTATCTTTAACAGGCATATCTAAGGGAGTCAAAATTCCAAAATTAGCATTCATAGGCTGAAAATTCTTTACAGGTACTTTAGTAGTCACATAACCAATAAGAGCCCCTATCATTGTAGTATGAGGTAATATTATAAGTGGTTTTCCTTTATATAAACGAGCTGCATTTATTCCAGCTATTATTCCCATACTCGCAGATTCCATATATCCTTCTACACCAATAACCTGACCAGCAAAAAATATTCTCTCGTCTTTAGCAAATTGTAAGGTTGGTTTTAAAAATTTAGGGGCATAGAAATAGGTATTTCTATGCATTACCCCATATCTTGCAAATTCAGCATTTTCAAGTCCAGGAATTAATCTAAAAACCCTCCTTTGCTCTTGAAATTTAAGTCTTGTCTGAAAACCCACCATGCTATAAAGGGTTTTTTGTATATTTTCTGGTCTCAATTGAACCACAGCATAAGGCTCTTTGCCTGTTTTTGGATCTGGAAGACCAACAGGTTTCATAGGACCATAACGTAATGTATCTATACCTCTTCTTGCCAAAATTTCTATAGGAAGACATCCCTCAAAATATTTTTCTTCACCAGGGAAATGTGATTCCACTACATCGGCATTTATCAATTCATTCACAAACCTTTTATATTCTTCCTCATTCATAGGACAGTTTAAATATGCCTCTTCCCCTTTACCATATCTTGAAGCACTATAAACCTTCTCAAAATTTATACTATCAGCATAAATAATAGGTGATACTGCATCATAAAAATACAGAGAATCCGTATCTAATATTTCAGTTAAATATTGAGCAAAATCAGAAGAAGTTAGAGGTCCCGTAGCCACAATAACAACTCCATCAGAAGGAATTTTTTTGACTTCCTCTCTTATTATAGTTACATAAGGATTTTCCATTAATATCTGTTGCACCTTTTTAGCAAAGAGTTCTCGATCAACGGCCAAAGCAACACCGGCTGGAACCTTCGTTTCTTCAGCAACTTTAAGAACTAAGGAATCAAGCCTCCTCATTTCCTCTTTTAAAAGTCCTGAGGCATTTGTAATCTCTGTAGATTTAAAGGAATTACTACAGACAAGTTCAGCTAAATATTCCGTTTTATGAACAGGAGTCATAACTTGTGGTCTCATTTCGTATATCTCTACAGGAATTTTTCTTTTAGCAAGTTGCCAAGCAGCCTCAGCTCCTGCAAGTCCTCCACCTATGATTTTGACTTTTTCCATTTTCTATTCCTCCCTTTCTTCCATAATATGTAGTTACAATCATTATTACTACATTTTTTAAATCTGTTGCTCTCTAAAAGAGTACTACCACATATTGGACACTTTTCGTGAGTAGGCTCATAGGGCGATGCAAAAGTACATTTAGGATAATTTAAGCATCCCCAAAAAGTCTTTCCTTTTTTAGATCTTTTTTTAACAACAGTACCTCCACAGAGAGGACATTTGCCTTTTGCTTCATCATATATTGGTTTCGTATACTTGCAGTCTGGATATCGTGAACAAGCATAATATTTACCATTTTTATTTTCTCTAAGTTGCAAATCACTTTCACAAATGGGACATTTTTCATCAGTTTTTTCAGCAATTTGTACCCTATCTGAATTTTTATAAACTTCCTCTAACTCTTCTTTAAATTTTGGATAAAACCTCTTCAAAACATCTATGGCTTCGACTTTTCCTGTCTCAATTTTATCTAGATCTTCTTCCATCTTTGCTGTAAATTTCACATCAATTAGATTAGGGAATTTCTCGACTAAAAACTCATTAACAACTTTTCCTAAGGTAGTAGGTACTAAAAATCTGTCCTTAACAACCACATATTCTCTTTCTTTTAACGTTTCTATGATAGTAGCATAGGTGCTTGGCCTTCCTACTCCAAATCTTTCTAAGGTTCTCACCAAAGTAGCCTCAGAATATCGAGATGGAGGTTTTGTAAAATGCTGTTCCGGATATAGATTAAGAAGATTTAAAAGATTACCTTTTTCTGGAATATATTCTACTTGTTTATCAGTTTCAGATTCTTCCTCCTCTTCATGATAAACTGACATAAAACCAGGAAATTTAAGTTTCCTTCCTTTTGACAAAAATAGATACTTATTTCCTTCCACATATATTTCTACCACATCATAGATAGCTGGAGCCATTTGACTTGCGATAAATCTTTCCCATATAAGTTTATAAAGCTTAAATTGATCTTCTGAAAGATAAGGCCTCACCATTTCTGGTAATCTAAAGACTGAAGTTGGCCTTATAGCCTCATGAGCATCTTGAACACCAAGTTTCTTCTTCGTCTTTTTCTCCCCTCCGATAAATTCTTTTCCAAAATTCTCTTCTATATATTTAATAGCCTCCATTCTTGCTTCAGGAGCTATTCTGGTAGAATCGGTTCGCATATAAGTTATAAGTCCTATTCTCTCTTCTCCAATATCTATACCCTCATAAAGAGTTTGAGCAATTTTCATAGTCTTTCCAACAGGAAAGGCATATCTTCTTGAGGCCTCTTGTTGTAAAGTACTTGTTATAAAAGGTTGAGGCGAGGACTTTTTCTCTTCCTTTTTAATTACATCTTTTACTATATAATTTATTCCTTTTAACTCTTCTAATATCTTATTCACTTCTTCTTCATTTTTTAAATTGACTTCTTTACCTTCATATGATATGAGTCTTCCATATATTTTCTTATTTGTTTTATCTGAAAACTCTCCCCATATATACCAATATTCTTGGGGTATAAATTGCTCAATCTCCTTTTCTCTTTCACAAATAAGCCTCAGAGCTACTGATTGTACTCTCCCGGCAGAAAGTCCTCTTTTAACCTTTTTCCATAAAAGAGGACTAAGTTCATACCCAACTAATCTATCCAAAATTCTTCTTGCTTGTTGGGCTTCTACTTTACTGATATCAAGATCCCTTGGATTATTTATTGCTTCTTGTACTACCCTTGGAGTTATCTCATGAAATTCTACTCTTGAGAATTTATCTTTTGGAATATTTAATACATTAACAAGGTGCCATGCAATAGCTTCTCCTTCTCTATCAGGGTCTGTAGCTAAGTAAAAATGATCTGCTTCTTTTAATAGTTCCTTTAGATTCTTAACAACTTCTTTTCTTGAAGGGATGATTACATATTTAGGCTTAAAATTATCCTTTATGTCTACCCCAAGTTCCTTCTCGGGTAGATCTCTTACATGACCATAAGAAGCAACTACTTTGAATTCTTTACCAAGTATTTTTTCAATTGTTTTTGCTTTAGCTGGAGATTCAACTATTACAATCTTTTTATTTTTCACTATAAATTATCACTCCTTCTCCCATATCTATTCCCTGGAAATTCTTCTACAAGGCCTTTGGCTTGTAAAGAAACTATTATAAACATTAATCTTGATATATCCATGTTTAATTTGATCATTAAATCCTCAATAAATATAGGATTAAAATTTAAAAATTGCAATACCTTTTTTTCATCTTCTGTTAAAATAACATCTCTTTTAGGTTTATAAATAAAAGGTATGTGAAATTCTTCTAATATATCTATTATATCTAACACCATTTTTGCTCCTTCTTGAATTAACTTATTTGTTCCTTTACTTCTTTCATCTATTATTCTCCCTGGAACAGCAAAAACCTCTCTCCCTTCATTCAATGCAAAACTTGCTGTTATTAGAGCCCCACTTTTCTCTCCTGCTTCAATTACAAATACCCCCTCAGATATTCCGCTAATAATCCTATTTCTTTGTGGAAAGGTATATCTTGTAGGTCTTGTACCTAAAGGATACTCACTTATTAAGGCTCCATTTTCTACTATTCTTTCTGCTAAAATTCTATTTCCAGAAGGATATATAAAATCTAAAGAACTACCAAGAATCCCATATGTTCTTCCTCCACCCTCTAAAGCTCCTTTATGAGCATATGTATCTATCCCATAAGCAAGACCACTTACTATTATAAATCCATATTTTACTAATTCTCTTGAGAAATACTCAGAGATTTTAATTCCATATTGGGTGGGTCTTCTTGTTCCTACAATAGCTATATATCTTTTACCAATAATATTTCCTCTATATGTGAGAAATAACGGAGGATTTTTTATCTCTTTGAGTAAAGGTGGATATTCTTCGTCCCATAAAGTTGTAAGTTTATAGTCTTTTTTAACAAGTTTTTCCCACAAGTCTTCCCAAGAAATCTTTCTTTTAAAAATTATAAATTCTTGGATCAAGGAAGAATACGAGAATCTTTCAAGAATTTCCTTATCTGACAAAAGGAAAAGTTCTGGTGGCGAAATAAAATCTATCCATTCCCTCCATCTTCTATATAAAGGAGGAAAATAACTTAAAGAATATATAAATGGTTTATCCTTGGGATTATAATTATACATTAATTATCAAAATATTAGGGGGACTAAATAATCCCCCTAATATTTCTTTTAAAGAATAAAGTAAAGAATAAATAATACAGCCAATATTATTAACACTGGATTTAATTTTTTAATTTTCCCTGTAAGAAGGTTTAATATTACATAAGAAAGAATACCAAATATTAACCCATTCGCTACCGAATAGGTAAAAGGCATAGCCACTATAGTAATAAAAGCAGGAAGAGCTTCCCCTATTTCCTTTAAATTGACTTTTAATATAGGTTCCATCATAAGGAAACCGACAATAACTAAGGCAGGAGCAGTAGCGGAAGATGGTATAATCCCAGCAAGAGGCCAAAAAATTACAGATAAGAGGAAAAGCAATCCTACTACTAATGAGACAGCTCCTGTTTTACCTCCTTCTGCTATTCCTGCTGCAGATTCAATATATGTAGTTATAGTTGAGGTTCCACACAATGCTCCAGCTACAGTTCCTACCGCATCAGAAACTAAAGCTCTATCAGAACCCTCAAAACTTCCATCCTCCCTAAGCATATTAAGCTTAGCTGCAAGTCCCGAAATAGTACCTACAGTATCAAACATATCTACAAAAGTAAATGTAAAGATTATAGAAAATAATCCCCATTTTAGAGCCCCTAAAATATCTAATGCTAAAAAGGTTTTAGAAAACTCTTCCCAATTAGGAAGGGCTATTATATTTCCTGTAAAATAGGTGATAGGTTGACCATTGGAACCTTTTACAAAAATGCCTATAAATGTAGTAATTAATATCCCTAATAATATATTTCCTTTAACGTTCAATGCCATAAGTAAAGCAATAATAATAATCCCAAAAATAGAAAGCAAGGTTTCTGGAGATCCTAAATTGCCTAAGGATATTAAAGTAGCATCATTCTTTACTACAATCCCTGCAGATTTTAATCCTATAAGAGCTATAAAAAGTCCTATACCTACTGAGGTTGCCATCTTAATATTAAGTGGTATAGCTTGTACAATCCATCTTCTTACTGGAAGAATCGATAAAATTAAAAAAATGATCCCATCTATAAATACTGCTCCTAATGCAACTTGCCAAGGAAGACCTATTCCTTTACATACAGAATAAGCAAAATATGCATTAAGTCCCATACCAGGAGCCAAAGCAAAAGGAAGTTTTGCATACAATCCCATAGTCAAAGTAGCAATTCCAGCCCCAATAGCGGTTGCCATCAAAACAGCACCTTTTGGCATTCCTGCATCTCCTAATATGTTGGGGTTTACAAACAAAATATAAGCCATGGTAATAAAAGTAGTAAGCCCTGCAATGATCTCGTTAGACCAATTAGTCTTAAATTTCTCAAAGCCAAAATATCTCTCCAAAGCTTTAATCAATACAAAAACCCCCTTTCATTAATTTTAAAGATTGGAAACAAAATCCTCTAAACCTCGAAAGGTTAGAGCCTCAATCAAATGACTTTCTTTAATCTCTTCACTACTTTCTAAATCTGCTATAGTTCTTGAAACCTTTATAATTCTATCAATAGATCTCATAGATAATTTCATTCTTTCAGCTGTATTTAATAATAAATCCCTAATTCTTGGATTTAGGCTAACATATTTTTTGATAAGTTTTGGAGTTAATTGGGAATTTAAATATATTTTCTCGGATTTATATCTTTCATATTGAATCTCTCTTGCTTTTTTTACTCTTTCTCTAATCCTTTCTGATGATTCCTCAAGATTATCATTAAAGATCTTTTCTTTCTCTACTCTATTCACATAAACCCTTATATCAATTCTGTCTAAAAGTGGACCTGATACCTTACTCCAATATTTTTTTACATCATAAGGAGTACAAGTACATTCTTTCTCTTTATCACCAAAATATCCACATTTACAAGGATTCATACCAGCCACTAAAACAAATTGAGCTGGATATGTAACAGTATACTTAGATCTTGAAATTACAATCTTCCCCTCTTCTAATGGCTGTCTTAATCCCTCCAAAACATCTCTTCTAAATTCTGGTAGTTCATCTAAAAATAAGATTCCTTTATGGGCAAGAGTAATTTCCCCGATTTGAGGAGAGACCCCTCCCCCTAAAAGTCCAGCATAAGATATAGTATGATGAGGATTCCTAAAAGGCCGTTTTTGTATTAAAGAATCTTCTACTAATAAACCTGCAGCACTATATATTTGAGTAACTTCAAAAGCCTCTTCATAAGTCAATGGGGGAAAAATGGAAGAAAAGGCCTTTGCCAAAAGAGTCTTACCTGTACCCGGTGGACCTACTAAAAGAACATTATGTCCACCAGATGCCGCTACTTCTAATGCTCTTTTAGGTAAATAATGCCCTTTTATAAAAGAGAAATCTTCTTCATAAACTGGATTATATTCAGGATATTGAAATTTAACAGGAGATAAATTTATTTCCCCTAAAAGAAATCTCACAATTTGGGAAAGATGAGAAACATGATAAATTTCAATCCCATCTATTAAACTACATTCAAATTCATTTTCCTTTGGTACAAATACTTTATTGTATCCATTATTTTTCAAACCATATACAATAGATAAAATCCCTTTTCCTTTTCTTATCCTTCCATCAAAAGCAAGTTCACCTAAGAAAGCAGTCTTTTCATTATCAAAGTGAAAATTCATAAATGTGGAAAGGATTCCTATAGCAATTGGTAAATCAAATAAGGGTGTATCTTTTTTTAAATCCGCAGGGGCTAAATTTATAGTCACTCTTTTTAAAGGAAATTCAAAACCAGAATTTTTTAATGCAGATCTTACCCTCTCCTTAGATTCTTGCACTTCTTGTTCAGCCAATCCTACTATGTTAAAGCTTGGAACTCCAGAAGTAATATCTACCTCAATTTCAATATCATAACATTTCAATCCCCATAAAGTAGCAGATTTAACCTTAGAAAGCATTTGTTATATGCTCCCATTTATCTACTTTCCCTAAAGGAGAAATATAAATACTTATAACATCAAACCTTACACCTTTCATTTTCTGAAATCTATTCTTAAATTTTGCCATAAAAACTTCAGCTATCATCCTTATCCTCTCTTGTTTTTTCAAATCTACTGCTTCAATAGGTAAACCATACTTATTTGATCTTCTTGTTTTAACCTCCACAAAAACTAAAATTCCATTTCTTTCAGCTACAATATCTATCTCTCCTAAAGACATTCTTAAATTTCTATATAATATAGAATATCCTTCCTTCTCTAAAAGATTTACAGCAAAATCTTCTCCTAATTTTCCAATATCTTGATTACTCACAAAAGTCTAAATCTCCTTCTGTGGATATCAAGCACTCCTAACGATTTTATCTTTTCTCTATGTTCCTTAGTTGCATAACCTTTATGTTTTCCAAATCCATAATCAGGATATTTTTCATCAAGAGTCCTCATATATCTATCTCTCAAGACCTTAGCCACGATAGAAGCAGAAGCCACATTCAAACAATACCTATCTCCTTTAATCACCGTTTCTTGTGGTATATCTAAATCTGGAATACTAATATTACCATCTACTAAGATATACTCAGGCTTTACCCTAAGGCTGTCTATAGCTCTTTTCATTGCAAGAAGAGTGGCTTTCAAAATGCCAAACCTTTCTATCTCTTCCACATTAGCAAAACCGTAACTCCAACAAACAGCCTCTTCTTTAATCTTTTCAAAAAGAATTTCCCTTTCTTCTGGCTTTAACATTTTGGAATCTTTAACGGTAATATTAGAAAAAGGAGGTAAGATTACAGCTCCAGCATATACAGGACCTGCTAGGGCTCCCCTACCTGCCTCATCTACTCCCGCTATATATTTGAAATAACTCCAAAGTCTTCTCTCTATGTCTCCTATTTCACCAACCCTATTCTTTGGGGTGGCCATAAAAGTAACACCGCTTTTCCCACTAAATTTTTCTTAGGTACAAATCCCCAATATCTACTATCCACACTCACAGGCCTGTTATCCCCTAATACAAAATAACTATCCTTTGGTACTTGTATTGGTCCATAATTATCACTACTTTTATTTTTTACATAATATTCATCTAAAGCTCTACCATTCACATATACTATTCCATTTTTTATCTCTATGGTATCCCCAGGAAGACCTATTAACCTTTTTACATACTCCTTAGTAGGATCTTGGGGGTATTTAAAAACTATAACCTCTCCCCTTCTTGGCTCTCTAAAATAATAAGGGATTCTTATAACCAAAACTGCTTCCTTTTCATTTAAAGTAGGTATCATAGAACCAGTAGGAATGTAAGATATCTGCAATATAAATGTCTTTATTAAAAAGGCTAATATAAAAGCAAATATAATAGTTTCAAGAAGATCGTACCATTCATGCTTCTTCAATTCTTGTCTCTTACTAAGTATAAGATTCCAAAATTCCAGTAATTTATCCTTCATTTTCTACCCTCTCAGCAATCTTGGCACTCTTACCTTTTCTTTCTCTTAAGTAATAAAGCTTAGCTCTTCTAACCTTTCCTCTCTTTACTACTTCAATCTTTTCCACAAAAGGTGAATGAATTGGAAAAATTCTTTCCACACCTATTCCTTGTACAACCTTTCTTACAGTAATAGTTTCTCTAATACCACCATGCTTTTTAGCAATAACAACCCCTTCATACACCTGAATTCTTTCTTTATCTCCTTCTACAATACGATAATGAACCCTAACAGTATCACCAGGCCATATTTGTGGTAAATCCTTTTTCATAAATTCTTTTTCAAGATTTTGAATTATAAGATCCATTTTTTACCTCCTCTCTTAGTTCTCTTTTAATTTCTTCTAACAATGAAAAATCTTCTTCAGAAAGTCTTGTTTTCTGGAGTAAATCAGGCCTTCTAAGTAGTGTTCTTCTTAAGGCTTCTTTTCTTCTCCATCTCCTAATCTTTTCATGATCCCCAGATAACAATACTTCTGGTACTTTTAAGCCTTCAAAGTCTCTGGGATGAGTATAATGAGGATATTCCAAAATTCCCCATTGAAATGATTCTTCTCTTAAAGAATTAGGATCTCCTATAGCCCCAGGAATAAGTCTTACTACTGCATCAACTATAACCATAGCAGGAATTTCTCCACCACTTAAAACATAGTCTCCTATGGAAACTTCCCTGGTTATTATAGTTTTTACTCTTTCATCTATGCCTTCATATCTTCCACATATGATTATTAGATGACTTTTTTGTGCAAATTCTTCTGCCAATTTTTGATTAAAAAGATCTCCTGATGGCGAAAGAAGTATTACTTCTGAATCCTCTTTCTTTAAGGCTCTCACAGCTCTAAATATAGGCTCTGGTTTCATTACCATTCCAGAGCCACCACCATAAGGGTAATCATCAACTGATCTATGCTTATCAGTAGTATAATCCCTTAAATTGTGGATAGAAATATCCACCAACCCTTTTTCCTTGGCTCTTTTTATTATGCTTACATTAAAAGGGCCTTCAAACATCTCTGGAAATATGGTAATAATATCGATCTTTATCATAACTAATACTCTTGCATTTTTTTAATAATAATTTTTCCTTCCTTTAGATCTACTTTTACTACTACATCCTTAATAGCAGGAATACAAATCTCTTCTTCTCCCTCCACCACGAAAACATCATTGCTTCCTGTTTCTAAAATCTCCCTCACAGTTCCCAAATATTTTCCTTCCAATTCATATACAGGAAGCCCCATTATTTGGTAAGAATAAAAATAACCTTCTGGAAGAACCGGTAAATCTTCTTCTTCTAATAGAAGCCAGTTTCCTTTTAGTTTTTCTGCATCTGTTCTATTTGTTATTTCAGTAAAATAAACAACAAACCCTTTGTTATGTTTTCTTATATATTCCAATGATAGTTCCTTCTTTACAATAAGGGTATCTCCCCAAGACAAATATATCCTTTGTCCCTTCTTTAAATCTAAAAGATAGTCGTAGAAGGGCCATATCTTTAATCCACCTTTTATTCCAAAAGGCTCTCCTATCTTAGCTATTCTTACCAAACGAGAAGCCATCCCTCATTGTAGTACTTCTATGACCACCTTTTTACCCTTCTTAAGACCCGCTACTCTTATTATCGTCTGTAAAGCCTTAACAGTTTGTCCCTGCTTTCCAATAACTCTACCCCTATCCTCTGGGGCTACTTTTACTTCAAGTATTACTGACTTAGTTCCTTCTACTTCTCTGACCTCAACCTCTTCAGGTTTCTGAACAATAGCTTTAACAATATACTCTAATAACTCTTTCATTAACAAAAGCCCCCTTTATGCAGAACTTTTAACAGTTCTCTTTAAGGCAAGGAACTTATCCCAAACACCATACTTCTTGAGCAAACTAAGAACAGTATCGGTAGGTTGAGCTCCTTGACTTAGCCAATATAATATTCTTTCTTCTTTTAACTGTACAGTGGCTGGATCAGTCTTAGGATCATAATATCCTAAGATCTCTAAATGTTTACCATCTCTTGGTTCTCTACTATCCATAGCCACTATTCGATATGCTGGACTATTTTTTGCTCCAATCCTTGTTAAACGAATCTTTACCAAAATTCTTCACCTCCTTCTTAGATTTATTTTATCTTAAAAATGGAAAGAAAGATTTTTTACCTTTATTTAATTGTTTTATCAAATCTAAAGTTTGAAAATACTGTTTTAATAATCTATTTACATCTTGTACTGTAGTACCACTACCTTTGGCAATTCTTAATCTTCTACTTCCATTTATTATGGAAGGATTTCTTCTCTCTTCTGGAGTCATCGATTCTATTATAGCAAGAAATTTTTTAATTTCCTTTTCTCCTACTTCTGGTTTAATTTTATCTTTTGGTACATAAGGTAACATATCTAAAATCTGATCAAATGATCCTACTTTTTTGAGTTCTTTAAGTTGTATATAGAAATCTTCAAGATCAAATTTTGACTTTTTAAGCTTTTCTTCTAATTTTGCCATTTTTTCCATTTCAATATTTTTTTCTATACGCTCAACTAAGGATGTGAGGTCGCCCATTCCAAGGATTCTTGACGCAAATCTATCAGGATAGAAATATTCTAAATCTTCAACCTTTTCTCCTACTCCAATAAACTTTATAGGTTTACCTGTTACAGCTTTTATAGATAAAGCTGCACCACCTCTTGCATCACCATCTAATTTAGTAAGAATTACACCTGTAATTGGTAAAAGTTCATTAAATTTTTCTGCTATATTCACAGCATCCTGCCCTGTCATCCCATCTACTACTAAGAGAATCTCTGAGGGTTCAAAGTTTTTATTTAAATCCCCTAATTCCTTCATCATCTCCTCATCAATATGTAGCCTACCAGTAGTATCTACAATCATCACGTCTGCCAATCTTTCTTGTGAAAATTTTATCGCTCCTTCAATTACTTCTTGTGGGGTTTTACCATCTATATAAACCGGTACCTTTATTTTTTCCCCTAAAACCTGTAGCTGTTTTCCAGCTGCTGGTCTAAAAGTATCTGCGCCTACAAGTACCACTCTTCTTTGTTCCTGCAAAAGCCTATATGCAAGCTTTGCAGCTGTAGTAGTCTTACCAGATCCTTGAAGTCCTACTAAGAAAATAATCCCTGGTTTTCTACCCCCAAGATTAATATTAGCCCTATCTCCTCCAAGAATGTTTATTAATTCATAATAAAGAATTTTGATAATTTGCTCAGCAGGTGTAACACTTCTAAAAACTTCTTCCTGTAATGCTTTAGCCTTTACATTATTAAGAAGCTCTTTAACTACTTTGTAATGAGCATCTGCCTCTAAGAGAGCTTGTCTTATCTCTCTTAGAGCCTCTTCAATATCTTTCTCTGAGAGCCTTCCTTTTCCTCTCAGTCTTCTAAAAATATCCTGCAATCTACCTGTTAAATTCTCAAACATCTTTATCTTTCTTCCCCATAAATTTAAATTTTCACACTTAGCATACTATAGACAATATAGAATTTATTGTCAATAATCTCTATTTTTCCCAAAAATCTGGAATCTTTTTCCATCTTTCTTTCACGAAATGAGCTGCCATTTTAGGTTGTCTTTGCCTAGTAAATATTCCTTTCCTATTACCAAGAACCCTTCTTACTTCTTGTTTTGTCATAAAATCAGCAAAATTCCAAATATGCTCACCTATTACAAAGTCTAATCTATCTAAGGTTTCCATAAAGCGCCTTAACATCTCCCATTGGTATTCTTCAGTAAACATTAAAGGAGGATCACTATGAAATCCAGTAATAGTATCAGCACCAAATTCTGAAAGTATAATAGGTTTTCCAAATTTATCATACCAATTTTTCAATTCTTTTTCTAATTGATATTCTATAATATCTAAATTTCCAGAATCAGTATACCAGGAATAATAGCGATTAACACAAATAATATCCACATATTTACTTACTTTTGTATCTTTATAAGAAGTACTTTCCACAATTGTTACCGGTCTTGTTGGATCAAGCTTTTTTATCTCCTCTATAACCTTTCTAAAATATTCCTCAGATTCTTCCTCAAAAGTTGCAGCTTCGTTTGCCACACTCCACATAACAACAGAAGGATGATTTTTATCCCTATCTATCATTTCTTTTATGACTTGCAGATGGTGTTCTAAAGTCCTTTCATCAATTCGCCCTTTCCTAAAAACCTTATTCTCTGGATTCCATAAATTCATACCAACTGCAGGTGCTTCCTCTATAACCGCTATACCATACTTATCAGCTAAAAAAAGCACTTCGTCGCTGTAGGGATAATGTGATGTTCTAAAAGAATTAGCACCTATCCATTTCAATAAATTGAAATCTTTTATATTTATTACGTGGTCTAACCCTTTTCCTCTTATATCAGAATCCTCATGTTTACCAAAACCCTTAAAATAAAAAGGTTTATTATTAATTAGAAATCTTTTGCCATCAATCCTTATAGTTCTTATTCCTATATCTAATCTATAGCAATCTATAAGTTTCTTATCTAAAAAAATTTTCACTTCAAGTGTATATAAATAAGGATTTCCTGGTTCCCATAAATTAGCATTTCTAACCTCTAACATACCATTAAAAGAATTAGATGAAGCTACTAAATTTCCATTTACATCCCTTAAATTTATTATGATATTATCTATTTCTCCCTCTAAACTTACTTTGTATTTTACCAATCCGTCCTTTCCTTTAATATCTGTTTCTAACTTTATATCTTTTATATAAGTCATCGGGGTTGTATATAACAAAACAGGCCTATGAATCCCCGAATAATTAAAGAAATCAAAATAGTATTCCAATACTTTACATTCTTTTGGATGCATCTCATCATTTATTATTTTCAACTCTCCAGGTGGAAGAATATCCCAGCTTAAAGTATTATCAACAGATATTAGTATCTCATTTTCTCCTCCATATTTTAGTAGAGATGAAATTTCACCCTCAAAAGGCAAAAATCCACCTTTGTGCTCCATAACTTTTACATTATTTACATACACTTCTGAAAAATGGGTTGCAGATCCTATTCTTAGGAAGACCCTATTTTCTCTCCAACTAATCGGTATAAAAGTCCTCTTTCTATACCAAACCTTCCCAACATAATCTCTAAGAGTTATATCTTGAGTTACATCATTGTAACTTGCAGGAACAGGCATGAGAATAAAACTATCTTCCCCATCACGCTTAAAATCCCAAATCCCTGAAAGGTCCTTTACTTCTCTTGTCTCCGTTTCTATAGGATAAAGCATTAAATCTCCCTCCATAAATATTAAAATCTATTTTAAAATTATACCAAAAATTTAAAAGTTTTAAGTTTTTTATGTTAAAATATCATTAACATTTTTCAAGAAAGGAGGGTATAAAATATGGAAAACAAAGAAATTTATTCTTATGAAACATTACAAAATATGAGCGACCTTCTAAAAATATTAGCTCATCCTATAAGAATCAAATTATTACTTCTGCTTTCTAAAGAACCTAATACTGTCTCTGAACTACTTAAGATTTTAGATTTAAGACAACCTAATCTTTCTCAACATCTTACTTTATTAAAAAGGATCAAAATATTGAAGACAAAGAGAGAAGGTAAGTCTGTATATTACTATATAGCTCATCCAGAAATCCAGGATATTATAAGGAAAGTAAAAGAGTTATCAGAAAAAATAGCAAAATAAGGAGAAAAAGATGGGAACAATCTTCAATGCTATTGCTGTAATAATTGGGGGAACCATAGGAACAATTTTTAAAGAGAGAATTCCTTCAAGTTTACAGAAGTTACTTATGGATGTATTAGGATTAATATGTTTACCTTTAGGTATGGAGATGGCTATAAAAGGAGAAAAATTTTTAGCATTGGTTTTTAGTATAGTAATAGGAGGTATAATAGGTGAATTAATAGGAATTCATGAGGGTTTAGAAAAATTTTCAAATATGATAGAAAGAAGGTTTACAAAAGAGAAAAATACATTTGCAAAGGGATTTCTGACTGCAACACTTCTCTATTGTATAGGACCCATGACCATAATGGGATCATTACAAGATGGATTAGGACAATCTCCTCAAATTCTCTATACTAAGTCCCTACTAGATGGAACTGCTTCCATAGCTTTAGCTTCAGCCTTAGGTCTAGGTGTTATATTTTCAGCCATATCTGTATTAGTAGTCCAAGGGAGTATCACTTTATTCGCAAAATTCATCAGTACATTTTTCACAGACATAATAGTACAAGAAATGACAGCAGTAGGTGGAGTATTAATATTAGGTATTGCATTAAATCTGTTAAATATTAAGCAAATTAAAGTTGCTAATTTATTACCTGCCCTATTTCTTATTCCAATTTTTATACATATTTTTCCTTAAAATCCTAATTCTTCATTTACTAATACAATTGAAAAAGGTGTTTTAGCTGGAGGAGCTTCGATAATAGTAGTAATTCTACATATTTTTTTAGGGTGATTACAATCAATGCAATAACCCTCTTCTGCACAAGGAAGTTCAAGTTTTAATCTTTTTGCATTAAGGGGTGTTACTACGTTCTTAATTCTCCATATAGCGGTTTCCAGATTAATAACTAACTTATTCTTACCTACTACTACAATTACTTTTTTAGGACCAAAAATTTGTGCTGCTATCCTATTTCCAATTGCTTCCATATTTACAATCTCCCCTGAAAAAGTCAAAGCATTAACACTGGAAAGGAAAATATCAGATAACAACTCTTGTCTTCTTATTTCTAAATCCTCCTCAGGAGATAATCCTTCCTTCCAATGATGAATAACCTTGTTACCTCTTCTCTCTAACTCTTCAATAACCCCTATTTCTCTAATAGTAACACTCCCACCTACTCCTACTTTAGCATTTTCAGGTATCATTTTAAGAACTAAATCTCTTGCTTCATGTCTATCATTTACTAAAAAAACTTCAAAACCCCTTTCTTTTAAAAGATTTGCTGTTCTTTTAAGTTGTTTCTCTTCTAACCATCCCTTAAGATCCCCCATAAATAAACCTCCTTACTCCCATTCTATAGTTGCTGGCGGTTTATCCGTTAAATCATAAACCACCCTATTAATACCTTTCACCTCATTAGTAATTTTTCTTGATATCTTACCAAGTATATCATAAGGTACTTCTACAAAATTAGCTGTCATCCCATCTTCACTCTCTACAATCCTTAAAGCTATAACATACTCATAAGATCTAAAATCTCCTTTAACTCCCACTGTTCTAATAGGTAGAAGTACAGCAAATGATTGCCAAATTTTTTCATATTCACTCCACTTTTGTAACTCTTCCTGTAATATATTTTCAGCCATTCTAAGAATCTCTAATTTATCCTTTGTTACCTCTCCTAAGATTCTTACAGCAAGCCCTGGGCCTGGAAATGGTTGTCGCTTAATAATAAAATCAGGGATATTTAAAATCTCAGCAATTTTTCGTACCTCATCTTTAAAAAGATATCTAAAGGGTTCTATTAATTCAAATTTTAAATTTTCAGGAAGGCCCCCCACATTATGATGTGTCTTTATCTTAGCAGCCATACCTGTAGATGAAGCAGCACTTTCTATAACATCAGGATATAGAGTTCCCTGAGCCAGATATTTAAAAGGACCTCTTTTCTTTGCTTCCTCAAGAAAGACTTCTATAAACTCATGTCCAATAATTTTTCTCTTCTCTTCAGGATCTGTTACTCCTTTTAATCTATTTAAAAATCTATCTTCCGCATTAACGACTATTAAATTCACTCCTAAGGATCTCAACGCATTACTTACCTCTTCTTTTTCACCTTTCCTCAATAAACCATGATCCACAAAAATAGCAGTTAACTTATCTCCTATAGCTTTCTGTAATAATACCGCCAAAGTTGAAGAATCTACTCCTCCACTGACAGCGAGCAAAACTCTATCTTCTCCCACTCTCTCTTTTATCTCCTTGATCTTTTCTTCAACAAACCTTCCTAAATCCCAATTTTTCTTAGCCTTGCAAATTTCAAAAGCAAAATTCTCCAATACCTTTTTCCCATTTTCTGTATGGGTAACTTCTGGATGAAACTGCACCGCAAATAGAGGATTTGTTTGGGACTGAGCTGCAGCAATATAATTATTTTCAGAATAAGCCAAAACCTCAAAAGAAGGTGGTAATTCTTTCACCACATCATAATGACTCATCCATACCTTTTCCTCTTCAGCTAACCCTTTAAATAATAATGAGTTTTTAACAATTCTTATTTCAGTTAAACCAAATTCACCTTTTTCGCCTTTTTCTACCTTCCCACCAAGAATTTGAGCCATTAATTGAAAGCCAAAACATATGCCCAATACAGGAATCTTTTCAGAAAAAATATCCATATCAAAATTTAAGTTAAAATCGTATACACTGTTAGGTCCTCCTGAAAGTACTATACCTTCTACATCTTTGTTTTTTAGTTCTGAAAATTTCACTGTTGGCGGAAAGATCTCTGAATATACTCCCATTTCTCTAAATCTACGGGCTATAAGCTGAGTATATTGAGAGCCAAAATCTATAACACCGATCATAGATTACCAAACTCCCTTTCTAAAATTTTTTCAATCTCTGAAATAACAACTCTCAATGGTATACCCTCTTTTTCGGCGATTTTTCGGCAATCCTCATACTCAGGATATGTTTTTTCAATATCTCCATATTTAGAAAATTTAACCCTAACTTTACCCCAAGGTGTAACTATCTCTTTAATCTCCCTTATCATAAATCTCTTATCTACATAATATTTTCTTATTCCTAAAGTGGTTGTCTCTCTAAAAATAATTTCAGATAATTTTCCTTCATATATAGGATTTGCTATGACTGTAAGTAGAACTCCAGGCCTACCCTTTTTCATATATACAGGAGTTAAGAAAACATCAAGAGCCCCTTCATTAAACAACTTTTCAGTTAAATATCCATAAATCTGTGGATTCATATCATCAATATTAGTCTCCAAAACTATATTTTTTTCATCCAATACCATATTTTCGTCCTTTTCTCCTAAAACTACTCTAAGAAGATTAGGAAACTGAAAATCCTTTTTTCCGCATCCGTATCCTATTTTCTCAATTTTCATCTCAGGCATATTATCAAAAGATTTTGCAACAGTAGTTATAATAGCAGCTCCTGTTGGTGTCACTAATTCCCCTTCTCTCCCATCAGTATAAACAGGAACACCTTTAAGGATCTCCAAGGTTGCAGGGGCTGGAACAGGAATTTTTCCATGCTCTGTATCAACAAAACCTCCGCCTAAGGGAAGAGAAGAAGAATAAATTTCATCCACATTTAAAATTTCTATAGCAATCAAAGATCCTAAAACATCTATAATAGTATCTAAAGCTCCCACTTCATGAAAATGTACTTCTTCTATGGATTTATTATGAATTTTTGATTCTGCCTCAGCAATTTTATAGAAAATTTTTTTAGCTTTCTCTTTGATATCCGAGGATAGACTACTTTTTTTCACAATATCAATTAAATCCCGAAGATGTCTATGGGTTTTAGTATCTTTTATCCTTATGTTTACATCTGTACCATAAAGTGCTCCTTTTTTCTTCTTTGTTACTTCAATTTCATAATCTTCAATAGGAATCTTTTTAAGCTCACTTTTCCATAATTCTTCATCTAATCCCAAATCCAAAAGGGCTCCTAAAATCATATCTCCACTTATTCCTGAAAAACAATCAAAATATAATATCTTCATTTTTTCTCCTCCACCATCAAATTTATCATATTTGCTAAATATCCTGCACCAAATCCGTTATCAATATTAACCACCGCTATCCCAGGAACACAACTATTTAACATAGTAAGCAAAGCTGAAAGGCCATTAAAATTAGCGCCATATCCTACACTGGTAGGTACAGCTATTATAGGTCTTGCTACTAATCCTCCTACCACAGAAGGGAGTGCTCCTTCCATTCCTGCCACTACAACAATAACATTTGCTTTATGAAATTCAGCTAGTCTATCAAATAATCTATGAATTCCAGCTACCCCTACATCATAAATTCTCTCAACATTACTTCCCATTATCTCACATGTTACTGCTGCTTCCTCAGCCACAGGAAGATCAGCAGTTCCTGCACAAGAAACAATAACTTTGCCTTTCCTCTCTATTTCTTCCCTCAATACTGCAACAATCCTTGCTTTTTCAAAATAAATAGCATCTTCAATCTTGCTCTTTACCTTATCAAAAATCTCTTTACTTGCCCTTGTAGCGATAACCCTATTATTCACTTTTACTAATCTTTCCATTATTTCCATGACTTGCTCAGGAGTCTTTCTTTCTGCGAATACAACTTCAGGAAATCCTCTAATAAGAGCTCTTAAGTGATCGATTTTAGCAAACTGTACATCTTCGTAAGGTAGAATTTTTAATCTATCCATAGCATCCTCAACAGATAATTCTCCTCTCTTTACCTTGTCTAATATTTCTCTAACTTTCTCTTTCATTCTCTGTCTCCTTAGATAAGAATTTTTAAGTAATATTTATACATTAATTTCTTCTTTTTTAAAAGGGTTTAGTGATAAAATAATAATTAATAAAAAAAGATGGGGGTGTTGAGTATGGCAGAGGATCGTAAATGCAAAAATTGTAAATTCTATCAACCCAATCCTAATGATCCATCTCGTGGCACTTGCTTTGGTATACCTGTAAAAGCTGAAAACTGCTGTCCTCAATTTATAGCTAAGTCTTAAATTCCACTCTTTCTAAATATAATTCTGAATTCCTTATCAGATGTTTAATAAACTCTGGGGAAATTAGATACAAGATAATTGAATAAGGTCTATAGTTAAGGTAATGTAATGATTTTTTAAAAATTAGGAGGCTCCTTATAAGAACACCAAAAAGAAATAGGATTTTATACTCAATAAAATCCCTTAACTCAAAAAGCTCACGAGGAGCCTCCAACTTCTTTTCTTTTATTCTTTTAATAACTTCTTTTCGTTCATTTGAAAGATTGTAGAGCATCAATAAGAAACTTTCAGGAAATGTGAAATTTTTAAATATTCCATCATATCCTTTGGACTCTAACTTTTTAACTAATTTAATACTTCTTCCTAAATCAACCGAATACCCCTTCTCATATAATATAAAACTGGCAAGATGAAAATACTCTCCTAATTCTAAACCTTTTATAATCTCCAAAAATTTTGAAACTTGTTCAACCTTATTTCTCCAAATCTTAGAAAATTCTTTAGAATTAATAACTTTCTTGCCTAAATATATCTCTATAAATTTAGGAACTTGTATATCTAAATCCATTTTATCTAAATTATCTAAAAGATTAAGCCTTACCCTAATAAGATGACTATCAGGAATACTTTTTAGATAAGAATTCAATTCTCCTAAAAAATAATCTACCATTGGAGCATATTTTGATCCCTCCTCAGGAACCGCTAACACTCTGGGATGCTTTCTCATTTCTGCCATAAATGGACCTGCCTTACCAATAAGAGCAAATCCATAAGGAAACTTACCAGAATCATATAAAGTTTTGAGAAAAGTTTCTGCACTATCAAGATTTTCCTTAGACACCAGAACAAAAGATTTACAATGAGGAGAAGATAATCTAATATAAGGCTTGTCTTGATTAATTATTTCTAAATTACATCTTATTAATACCTTCCTATTACCCTGGAAATTAAAGATCTCTAAAAAATATGGCAGTTGTAAAGTATTTTCTCTCATTACTACTCTTTTCAGAGGTAACCTTGCCTTATTTAGAGCTGAATTGTAGGCGTTAGAAAATATAATAGGATATTTCAATAATAAATCAAAGAAATAATAGAAGCTTTTATTTTTTAAATCTTCATACGATGCAATTTTAAGTATATCTGATGTTCTCTGAAAATTAAAATTATAATCTTCTGATATATCCTTAATTATCTTTTCTGCAAGCCTTATTTGAAAATCAGCTATTGATACGTTTTGCTCCTCTAAGATCTCCTTGGCCCAGTTATATATTTTTTTTGCTCTCTTTAAAATTCCTTTCCTTTCTTCCCTATTTTTTACTTGTTTTAAAGTTCCTCTTAATCCTAAGATAAAAAGAGTTTTCAAATATCTTAATAGCTCATCATCAAAATATATACTTGAAAGACTTATTTCTTCAGGATAACGAGGTACAATTCCATACCATCCTATGGATTTTGAAAACAAATAATATATTTCTGCCTTAGGATTCCTTTGGAAATATGAAGTTAATGTCTCTTTATTTGCCATTATTCCAGATCCTGTAAAAACAGAATAATTTTCATAGTCTAAAGAAAAACCAAAGTCAGCCAAGCTTTTTGAAAAATTGTCATCTCGCTTTATTATATCCCTAAATTTCCCCCAATCCTTTGCCAACCACAATAGTTTGAAATTTAAATCATTATATTCAGAAGGCTCAATTGGAACCCCATACAAAAGGCCATAAGATATATCTTGATTTATATATACCGCTCCCGTCAATTTTCCTGCATAATCCTCAGTAAGAGTATATCTTCCTGGATCTTTATAAAAAGGAATCAGTCTATAATCCCCTGTACCAAGTTTCTCATCATGTATAAAAGGAACAAAAGGTAAATTCTCTTTTAAATTATTATAAATTACTAAATCAGTAATAAGAGCATCCCATAATAAATTTTGATCACCCTTATAAACCCACTTTATTCCTAAATCAATAAGCTTTTTAGATAAATCTGATGTACAGTTAATCCTAAGAATATAGAAATTTTCATCTTCTCTTATTATTTCTCTACAAACCACTCCCATCTTAAATCCCTATATGTCTAAATTTCTCACAAATTTTGCTTTCTGCTCAATGAAATTTCTTCTCTCCTCTACATTATTTCCCATTAGGATAGAAAAAAGTCTTTCTGCTTCTAATGCATCCTCTATGGTAACCTGCAAAAGAATTCTTTTTTGAGGATCCATAGTGGTTTCTCTTAATTGATCTGGGTCCATTTCCCCCAAACCTTTGTATCTCTGTATATATACATTATCAGGATAGTCCCATTTCTTCAAAATCTCCTCCTTTTCCTCTTCGGAATAAGCATATCTTTCTTCTTTACCTTTTCTTAAAAGGTATAATGGTGGTTGAGCTATATAAACATATCCTCCCTCAATCAGAGGCCTAAAATGCCTATAAAAGAATGTAAGTAAAAGAGTTCTTATATGAGCCCCATCCACATCAGCATCAGTCATAATAATAATTTTATGATATCTAAGTTTAGATAAATCGAAATCTTGACCTATACCTGTTCCTAAGGATGCAATTATAGTCTTTATCTCTTCACTAGACAGAATTTTGGTAAGATGCTGAGCTTTCTCCACATTTAGTATTTTACCCCTTAGAGGCAAAATAGCTTGATATCTTCTATCTCTTGCTTGTTTTGCAGAACCTCCTGCTGATTCTCCCTCAACTATAAAGAGTTCACACTTCGTGGGATCTTTTTCAGAACAATCTGCTAATTTTCCAGGGAGTAAGGTAGACTCCAGTAGACTCTTTCTTCTAACAAGCTCTCTTGCCTTTCTTGCTGCCTGTCTTGCCCTATAAGCCTCAATAATCTTACCAATTATTAATTTTCCAATATCCGAATTTTTACTAAAGTACTCTGTTAACTCTTCCTCTACAACCTTTTCTACAAATTTTTTAACCTCTGAATTACCAAGTTTTGTCTTAGTTTGCCCTTCAAATTGAGGATTAGGAACCTTAGTACTTATAATAGCAGTTAATCCTTCCCTTACATCTTCACCAGATAATGATTCAGCCTCCTTCCAAAGTCCCCAACTTCTAGCAAAACTGTTTACTACTTTTGTCAGAGCTGAACGAAACCCTGTTACATGAGTTCCACCCTCAATAGTATGTATATTGTTCACGTAAGACAATATTAATTCGTCATATCCAGTATTGTATTGGAGAACTACTTCTATAACTAAATTCTCCTCTTCTCTCTTAAAATAAAAGGGTTCATGTAATACTTCTTTACCCTTTGAGAGATATTCCATAAATTGTATTAAACCGCCCTCATATTTATATACGTTACTCTTACTGGTGTTTTCATCTTTTAATTCGATAGTAACACCAGGATTTAGAAAGGCTAACTCTCTCAATCTATTTGCAATAATTTCATAATCAAATTTCGTAGTCTCAAAAATCTCAGGATCTGGATAAAAAAGTATCTTTGTTCCTGTTTTATCAGTGCTACCTTTTTCTATCACAGGGGTAACAGGCTTTCCTTTCTCATAAGCCTGATAATATAATTTACCATCTCTCATTACCTCTACTTCTAATCTCCTTGAAAGAGCATTAACAACAGAAAGTCCAACCCCATGTAGTCCACCACTTATCTTATAAATAGAATTAGAGAACTTCCCCCCTGCATGAAGTGTAGTTAAAACAATCTCTAAAGCAGGTTTTTTTGCTTGAGGATGTAAGTCTACTGGAATACCTCTTCCATTATCCAACACTACAACCCCACCATCTTTACGCAATTCTACATATATATAATCACAATATCCTGCCATAACTTCATCAATACTGTTATCTACTAATTCAAAAACAAGATGATGGAGTCCTCTTACTCCCACATCTCCTATATACATACCTGGTCTTTTCCTTACTGCCTCTGTACCTTCCAATATTTGAATACTGTCTGCAGTGTATTTATCCTTTTTTGTTACGGTCATCTTTTATACCTCCTTTTTGCATAATGGCTAAGTTTCTATAATAATTTCTAAGAATTTCTCTTAACTCCTCATCTTTTACTTCCTCAACTATTTTAGCAATTCTTTCTTCTTCACGCAAAGAAAGTATAGGTTTTTGACTAATAGTAGTTTTTCTCTTTGCTTTAAAATTCCTACCTTTATCAATGAAGACGATATCTTTTATAATATTTGGAATAACAAGTTTATTATTTATTTTTTCTATTAATTTGTTCTTAAAAAGCATAAGTTCTTGTACCCATACACTGCTATCTACATATACATAGAGAATCCCATTTTTCACATATGCTGGTCTAGTATGAGATGATAAGGTCTCACCTACCACTTCTTCCCATTTCTCCATGGCTAAATATTCACATAATTTCTTTTCTAAATTGAGTCTTATAAAGACTTCCCAAAGCTTTGAATATAAAGAATCACTCATTATAGAATACTTCTCCGTTTTTCACTAAAAAATGTGGATAATCCTTTAAAAAATCTATTCTCATTGGCAAACTCATAAAAATCTGAAACATACTTATACCGTTCCAAACAAGTTTCTGTTTTTCTTCATCTAAATCTCCAAAAAGATCATCTATAATAAGAATTGGCTTTTCTCTTCTGAATTCGGAAAGAAGTTTTATAGTAGCTAATTTAAAGATTATAAAGGCAAGTTTTCTTTCACCAGCAGATGCATATTTTCTCATATCATATCTAAGAGAATCTTTCTTTATGTAAAATCTAAGATCATCTCTGTGAGGTCCCACCAATGTGTAACCTTTTTTATTCTCATCCTCAAATGATTCCTTTAGCTTTAGTTCAAAATTTTCCATTAAACTTTCTTCATTCATATTTTCTAAATTAACAATTGAGTAGTATTCTATTTCCAAAAAGTCTCTTCCCAAAAAATCAAGAGAAATATTATGAATAAGTTGTCTTAATTTATTAATTATCTTCAATCTTTCTACCAGTATATAAGTTCCACTTTTTACTAAGGAACCGTTCCATATCTCTACATTACCACCACTTTTTAACGTAAGATTTCTCTGATATAAAACCTTATAATACTCAGAAAGTGATTTATGATATTTGTAAGAAAGAGTCGAAATAAATCTATCCAAAATATATCTTCTTTCAGATGGGCCTTCTTTGAAACCTTCAATCTCTTCTTGTGAAAAAACAACCGCAGGAAATAGAAATATCATATCTTTTTGCTTCTTTAATAATTTTTGGTTTATCTTAATTTTTTTATCTGCCTTAGATAAGGCTGTTTCTAAAATCAATTTTTGATTTTGCCATAATACATTACCCTTTATATAAAAGCTTTCCTCATTCCAATTTATTAATTCCTTTTCATATGGTGTTCTAAAGGATTTTCCTGTAAAAAGAAAATAAATACTCTCCAGGAGATTAGTCTTTCCCTGAGCATTCTCCCCATAAAATATGTTTTTATCGAAAAATCTTAATTGTACATTTTTAAGATTTCTAAAGTTTACTACCCTCAAATCCTCTAAAAACACTAATCATCCCCTATTAATAAATATTTTTCTCCCCCTACTTCTACTACGTCCCCTTTCTTAAGTTTTCTTCCTCTATGAAGTTCTATCTCACCATTTACCTTTACTACACCAGAAAGGATTAGATTTTTAGCCTGTCCACCTGTATCCACAATCTTAGCCCACTTCAAAAATTGACCTAAGGTGATAGTATCTGTGTAAATTTTTATCTCTTTCATAATCTTACTGGCATTAATATATACATATAATTTTCATCTTCTGGAGAAGTTATCAATGCTGGTCCTAAATCAGTTGTAAATTTCATTATTATCTCATCCACACTCATATTATCTAAGGGATCCATCAAATATTCCACATTAAAACCAATCTCCAAACTTCCATTTATATCAATCTCTGCAGGAAGTACTTCTTTAGCAAACCCTCTTTCAGAAGGTAAAGTAGATACAACTACCTCATTGGAATTAATAGTAATTTTCACAGTATTTGTCTGATCAATTTCAGCAAAAACTTCCATTCTTTCTAAAAGATCAAGAAAATCTTTTCTATTTGCCTTAAAGGATGCTGTAAAATCAGTGGGAATTATTTTATCATAAGCAGGAAATTGTCCTTGTAGCAGTCTGGAAATAAAATATATCTCCCCACAATTAAAAACCACTTGACTATCAAGGCTTGCCATGTTTACCCTATCATCCTTAGCCTTTGTTAGAATCTTATGCCATTCTTTTAAACTTTTAGCTGGAATTATGGTAGGTGGAAAATCATTATCTACGTATAATGTTTTTAATGCTAATCTATGCCCATCTACTGCTACCACATTAAGTTTTCCATCTTTCCCCTCAAAAAGAACACCTGTAAGAACCTGTTTAATCTCATCTTCAGCTGCAGCAAAAATAGTTTCTTTAATAGCTCTTCCAAGCTCTATTCTATCTAAGGATATGTTATATTTATCTCCTATATCGCCTATTTCTACTTTTGGAAATTCTTCAGTACTTTCACCCTGTATCTCTATATCTGAATAACCCGCATGAATTATTGCTCTATTTCTCTCATTTACATGAATTTCTAAGGTAACATCGGGAAGTTTTCCCACAACTTCAATAAAAATACTAGCTGGAAGACATACTTCTCCGGGCTCCTCAACTATTACAGGCATACTTAGAGCAAGACCTATCTCAAGATTATTTCCTTGAAGATATAAAGTATCATTTTCAGCCTTCATATAAACATAAGTTAATATAGGGACAGTAGTTTTTGTGGCTACAGCACTTTTAACAAACAGTAAAGATTGATATAAATCTTCTCTTTGAGTTATAAATTTCATCCTTCCTTCCTCCTTTTCATGAATTATTCTATATAAAACAATTATACCTTGAGGCCTAAAAAATAAAAAGTTACATTTGACAAAATTATAATTCCGACTTAAAATGTATATGTTGAGTGAATCACTAAACATTTATGGAGAGGAGAAATGATGTTTAAAGTATCAGCAAAAATTGAATATGGGTTAAGAGCTATGATTCTTCTTGGCCTAAATTACAATATTGGAAGACTTTCTTTATCTGAGATAGCAAATAGCGAAAAAATTTCCAAAGAATTTTTAGCCCAGTTGATGTTAGATTTAAGAAAAGCAAATTTAGTAGAAAGTTACAAAGGTATAACAGGAGGATATTCGTTAACAAGACATCCCAGAGAAATAACATTAAAAGAAATATTAGAAGCTTTAGTAGGACCAATTCAAATTATAGAGTGTATACATGAAAACAACTTATGTGATAAACAAAATCTTTGTGTGACAAAAAATATTTGGGAATTCATAGAGATTAAAATTTTAGATTTATTCAACAATATTACCTTACAAGATTTAATTACAGGAAATATAAGAAAGGAGGCAAATATTTCATTATGACAGAAATGTTAAGAGTGGAGAATTTAAGGGTAGAAATCAAAGAGGAAACAATTCTAGAGAGATTAAATTTTTCCTTAGAGGAAGGTGTACATGTTCTCTTAGGACCTAATGGTACTGGTAAATCAACCCTTCTCGGTGCCATTATGGGCCTTCATAAGTATAAGTTATCAGGAAAGATTTACTTTTATGGTGAAGATATTACTGATTTAACTCCCGATCAAAGATTTAATAAAGGAATTTTTCTTGCATATCAACTTCCACCCGCTGTAAGAGGAGTAAGATTAAAGGATATATTAAAGAAAATCTTAGATATAGATCCCAAAAAAGACTTACCAGTTGAGATTTATAACTATCTAAAATCTTTAGATTTAGATGAGAGTTTCTTGGAAAGAGAAATCAATTATGGCTTCTCAGGAGGAGAAAGGAAAAAAAGTGAAATACTTCAACTACTTCTGGCAAAACCAAAACTAGCCTTATTAGATGAGCCTGATTCTGGAGTAGATATAGATTCCTTAAAGCTTATTGGTGAAGCTCTAAGAAAAATAGCTAAAGAAAGTAATTTACTGATAGTAACCCATAATCTAAAGATCTTAGATTATGTAGTGCCTGATTCTGTAATTGTCTTATTAGATGGTAAATTTGTGTATAAAGATGGTTTAGAAATAATCCATCAAATTGAAGAAAGAGGATATGATTATGTAAGGAGGTTGGTCTATGCTCAAAACTTATCTTAAAGAAATTAGAGAAAAAGCTTTTAAAGCTAAAGATAAGCCTGCTATTTTAGGACCAGATATAGATTTAGAACCCTATATGAGAACAATAGAAGAAACTCCAATAGGTGATCTGGAAAAACTACCGGATGAAATAAAAGAGAACATCTTATATTCTGGCATAACCCCCTCAGAAAATGATAGAGCGGGTACCTACTTTCAAATTAACCATAGTGTGGTTTATGAGAAATTACAAGAAATATATAAAGGAAAACTTGAAATAATGTCTATCCAAGAAGCTCTTGAGAAATATGATTGGTTGGAAAATTATTATAGTAGATTAATTCCGCCAGACACAGATAAGTACACTGCTTGGGCAGAAATAAAACCTACAGGAGGCTACTTTATCAGAGTATTTAAAGGTCAAAAAGTAGAACATCCTGTTCAATCCTGTCTATATATAAAGGAAGGGAATATAAGTCAAAATGTCCATAATATAATTATTGTAGAAGAAGGTGCAGAAATATTTGTAACTACAGGTTGTCTTACACATCTTAAGGATCAACCAGGAATCCATATAGGTATCTCAGAATTTTATGTAAAAAAAGGTGGAAAACTTTACTTTACAATGATACATAACTGGTCAGAAGAATTTCATGTAAGACCAAGAACTGCTGTATTAGTTGAAGAGGGAGGTGTCTTTATAAATAATTACGTAACCTTAAAACCTGTTAAATCAATCCAAAGCTACCCAACTGTATATGTGAGAAAAGGAGCTATTGCTCGTCTCTATAGTATCATCTATGGGAGAAAAGATTCCTACATAGATCTCGGAGGAAGATTGGTTTTTGAAGAGGAAGATGCCAAGGGAGAAATTGTCTCAAGAATCATAGCAAATGACTCATCCAAGATATATAGTAGAAGTGAAATTATTGGCAAGGCAAAAGGGACAAAAGGATTCTTAGATTGTAGAGGAATACTACTTAGTAAGTCCTCTCAAATAGTAGCTGTGCCTATCTTAGACGCTCAACATCCAGAAAGTGAATTGTCTCATGAAGCAGCCATAGGTCCAATTAATGAAGAAGAAATAGAATACCTTACAACAAGAGGTTTTGATAAAGATGAGGCCATGTCAACTATAACAAGAGGATTTTTAAGTTTAGAAATACCAGGGCTTCCAAAGGTAGCCAAAGAACAAATTAATTATGCTGTAGCCCAATTAGAAAAAGCTGGGTTATAATATGTTTAAATGGAAGAAAGTTTTAAAGAAATCCTTAGAGAAAAGGTAAAGAATATAGGTATTGAGCTTTCTCCCTCTCAAGAGGAGAATTTTTTTCTGTACTATAAAGTGTTAAAGGATTGGAATAGAAAGATAAACTTAACTTCTCTTGAGGGGGAGGAAGAGATTATCTTAAAACATTTTGTAGATTCCCTTACATGTATTATACCAATAAAAGATGAAAAAATAGAAAGGATTATTGATATAGGAACTGGGGCAGGATTTCCCGGCATTCCAATCAAAATTATTATCCCTACCCTTTATATCACCCTTCTCGAATCCCAAAAAAAGAAAGTTTCTTTTTTGGAAGAACTTATTAAGATATTAAATCTTGATAAAGTTGAAATTATATGGGACCGAGCAGAAAAATTAGGAAAGAATCCTCAATACAGAGAAACTTATGATTTGGCATTAGCAAGAGGAGTAGCAAAACCCAATATTGTTTTGGAATATGCTTTACCTTTTGTAAAAATCTCTGGATTATTTCTCGGTCAAGCCACCGAAAAAAATATAAATGAATGGTATATGGCTAAGAATGTAATATCAATCCTTGGTGGAAATCTGGAAAAGGAAATCTCAATTTCTATAGATTCCACCATTTCTCGAAAGCTATTAATTATTAGAAAAATCTCTCCAACTCCTGATAAATTTCCACGAAGGCCTGGAATCCCTGAAAAAAAACCACTAATTTAGAAAATGGGAGGAACAAAAATGACCATTGAGATTAAAGAGGTAAAAAGTAAAAAGGATAAAAAAGACTTTATAATGTTTCCATTTAAACTTTATAAGAATGATCCTCTTTGGGTGCCACCTTTAATCTATGAGATGAAAAGAATTATAGAAAGCCCTGGAAGCTTGTTATTTCAAAGTGGGCCTCATACTTTTTTTAATGCATATAAATCTGGGGAAATAGTTGGAAGAATTGCGGTAGGTATCGATGAAAAAATGAATAAGTGGAGAAATAAAAAGGAGGGTTATGTTACCCTTTTTGAATGTATAAATGATAAAGAAGTAGCCTTTTCTCTATTAAATAAAGCAGAAGAATGGTTAAAAGAAAGAGAAATGGAAGATATGGTTGGTCCTGTATCTCCTACAAATGGAGATGATTATAGAGGAATGTTAGTTGAAAATTTTGAGGATCCACCAGTTATATACACAACTTATAATCCCCCATATTATGTAGACTTCTTTGAAAGCTATGGTTTTGAAAGAGAACATACATTTGTAGCTTATAAATATGATTTAAATAAATTACCCTTAGACGACCATATAAAGGTAATTGAATATGCTAAGAGAAAATATAAATTTTACACTAGGCCTGCAGATTATTCAAGAATTCCTGAAGAAGCAAAAACTTTACAAAAAATAATAGAAAGATCGCTTACACCCTTAGAATATGATTATCTTATACCTCCTTCTGAAGAAGAGATGTTAATTCTGGCAAAAGATTTAGTAAAATTTATTCCATCAGAATTCGTACAATTAGCATTTTCTAATGAAAACCCAATTGGTTTTGCTGTTGCGATACCAGATTATAATCAAATATTAAAGAAGCTTAATGGTAGGCTTTTTCCGATTGGGTGGTTAAAATTCCTTATGTATAAAAATAAAATAAATAAAGCAAGAGTATTCTTACTTTTTGTAATTCCTGAGTACCAATCAAAAGGTGTTCCCGCAGCTCTTTTTATTGAGCTCCTCAGACATGCAAGAAAAAGAAGTTATACTTTTGCAGAGGGTTCTACCATAAATACTAATAACACTAAAATGTGCAGAGAGGCAGAAGGTGTTGGTGGAATTTTATATAAAAAGTTTGTAATATTTAAAAAGAAAATACAGTAAAAGGAGGTGAAAAAGAAAAGCTTTTTGATAAGAATATTGACATTATTAAGATTTTTCTTATACTTATATAGAACTTATAAAATTTAAGAAAGGGAGTAATAGAAATGGAAAACAAAAAGAATCTTACTATAGAAGAATGTGAAGCCTTGGCAGATGTATTTAAATCTTTATCAAGCCATGTAAGAATTCATATCTTATGTGCGTTAAAAGATGGAGAAAAAAGTGCAGGAGAAATAGCAAAAATTATAAATGCATCCTTCGCTAATACATCACAAAATCTTAAAGATCTCTATAACTTAGGTCTTTTAAAGAAAAGACGCGTAGGTCAATTCGTTTATTATTCTTTAGCAGATGACTCAGTATTGGAACTTTTAAATTTAGTTTATAAACTCAGATTTCGTGCAGTAAAAAGCTAAAAAAGGAGGGGAGAATTTCTCTCCCCTCCTTAAAAATTCATCTCTTAGAACTTTATAGATCCAGATAAACTAAGGGCTTGTGGCATTGTAAGATCCTGAGGATCAAAGGCAACTCCTAAATCCGCTTGAAGAAGAAGCAAATTCAAACCGAAACCTGCTGTATAAAGTTGTGGATTAAATTGAGTATCTAAAATAGCTCCTCCTCTTAATATAGCAACCATCATTATAGGCTGTTCAAAACCAATCCTGTATAATGTAGGAGAAAGATTGCTATCAAGATCTGCTCCAACCGCAATTCTTGTGCTAAGAACTGGTACTTTTACAAATACACCCGCCTTAAGAGACATAGGTGGAAGGGCTACCTCAATAGGATTAGTAGTTTCAGAATATGGTGTGTATTCGTTATAATTGCCATTACTATCATAATATCCTTCCTCATATCCATTAGTTTCTTTACCTTCAAGAGGCACACTATATACATCCTTTGCAAAAATTCCAGCCGCTAAGAATGGAGAAAATCTCATATAAGCACCAAGGTCAATAGAAATATATTTTTCATCTATAGAATTATATACTTTTTTATGAAAATCATTCTCATTGGGCTGATTTGAATCTTCAGCTAATAATACTCCACTCTGAGTTATTTTTACACTTTCATTGTAATAGTAATACATAGTATTATTTAATCTTATATTAGTACCGAGATTCAGTTTCAAGCCTAATAAATCTATGGCAGGTATAGCAATGGTTAAGGCACCATTAAGATTTGGAGTGGCAGTTACTTCAACATTTACATCAGCTTGTAGATCTTGAGAAGGATCATCTGAGGTATATTTTTAGAAATTAAAGTTCACATCACTATCTCCAAATAGTGTGATTCCTATTTTACTTATACCAAGATGTAGATATCCTGCAAAAGAAAGATAGGTATTAATATCACCATTTGGAGGTTCTGTATTACTATTTAATGTGTTGTAAAGATCTATAAAAGATTGCACATTAGAAATAGGTGCTAATCCAAGACCTGCTTTAAGAGTTAGCCTTGAATATTCACCTATTAGAGCTGGATTATATATGGCAGAGGTTGGCGAATCAGCAAGAGCTGTCATAGCACCTGCCACACCCATAGCCCTTGGATCATAAAGTAGATCCTTAAGATTATAACTTATAGTCACTCCGTAAGATACTGTAAAAAGAAAGATTAGAATCAAAAAGGAGCTCAAAATTAACTTACTTTTCATGTTCCTCTCACCTCTCTTAAAGATTTCTTTCAACTACATTGTATCACTTAAATAATAACTAATAAAGTGATTAAAATCACACTTTTATATATGGTATAATGGAAATAAAGATAAATAAAAAAATGTCTATATCTCTGGAGGATAAAAACCATGGAGAGAAAAAGAATATTTACACAAAGAGATGATCCTTTTGGTGGGGAAATATTTAGAATTGTTGACTGTTTCTATAGAGAAAGTTCTCGATTCTCTATGCAATGGGGAGCATGGGTGCCAAGAGTAGACGTATATGAAACCAATGATAAAGTAGTAGTCCTAGTAGAGATTGCAGGAGTGAAAATTCAAGACATTGATATTACCTTTCATGAAGGTAAATTAATCCTAAGAGGCACAAGACAGGAAAACTATATATCAGAGCCTGAGATATACCACAGAATGGAGATAAACTTCGGACCTTTTGAAAGGGTAATACCTTTACCCGTAGAAGTTGATGCTCAAAATGCTGAGGCATCATATAATGATGGGTTTTTGGAGATTGTTCTTCCCAAAAAGTAAAGAAAGGAGGGATGTAAAAATGGAAGAAAAAGAAATGAACCAAATGCCAGATATCCCAGAAGAACTACCAATTCTTCCACTAAGAGAAACAGTAGTATATCCTCAAATGCTTATTCCACTTGTTGTGGGAAGAGAAAAGAGCATTAAATTAGTAGAAGATGCCCTTGCTGGTAATAAAATAATTGGAATGTGCATGCAGAAAACTCCTGTGGAAGAACCAACACCGGATGATATTCATAGGATTGGTACTGTAGGAATAATAGTAAGAAGCTTAAGATTTCCTGACAATACTCTTAGACTATTTGTACAGGGATTACAAAGAATAAGAATAATAGAATTTACACAGACAGAACCATATTTTAAAGCTAAGGTAGAGGTAATAGAAGAAAAGGTAGAAAAAACTGTTGAAATAGAAGGATTAATGAGAAATCTTTTAAATCTATTCCAAAAGATGGCGTCTTTAATACCACAATTTCCAGAAGAACTAATAATTAATGCAATGAATATACAGGAACCAGGGAAATTAGCAGATTTTATAGCCTTTAATACTAATCTAAATATTAACGAGAAGCAAGAAATATTAGAAACTATTGATATAAAGGAAAGATTACAAAAAGTAACCTATTATCTTACAAGGGAGTTAGAGATCCTTGAGATTGCAAATAAAATCCAAAACGAAGTCAAAAATGAAATAGAAAAAAGCCAAAAAGAATATTTCTTAAGACAACAAATGAAAGCAATACAAAAAGAGCTTGGTGAGATTGATCCTAGAGAGATGGAAATAAATGAATTAAGACAAAAACTTCAAGAAGCAAAACTCCCTCCCGAAGCAATGAAAGAAGCAGAAAGAGAGTTAGAAAGACTTGCTTTAATGCCACCCGGCTCTGCCGAATATACTGTTACAAGGACCTATTTAGATTGGCTAATTAGCTTGCCATGGGCAAAGTCTACAGAAGATAACCTTGATATAAAAAGAGCTGAAGAAATTTTAAACGAAGACCATTATGACTTAGAGAGGGTTAAAGAAAGAATCTTAGAATACTTAGCTGTTAGGAAGTTAAAAAGTGACATGAAAGGTCCAATATTATGTTTTGTAGGACCCCCAGGTGTTGGTAAGACATCCCTTGGAAAATCCATAGCAAGAGCTCTTGGAAGAAAGTTTGTAAGAATATCATTGGGTGGTATAAGGGATGAAGCTGAAATAAGAGGACACAGAAGAACCTATGTAGGAGCATTGCCGGGAAGAATTATTCAAGGAATGAGAAAGGCTGAGTCTAATAACCCTATATTTATGCTTGATGAGATAGACAAATTAGGGGCAGATTTTAGAGGTGATCCAGCAGCAGCATTATTAGAGGTTCTTGACCCAGAACAAAATAACTCTTTTGTAGACAATTACTTAGGAGTACCTTTTGACCTTTCTAAGGTTATGTTTATAGCAACGGCAAACGTACTATACACTATACCTCCAGCTTTACTTGATAGAATGGAAGTACTAGAAATTCCTGGATATACAGAATACCAAAAACTTGGAATAGCAAAAGGTTTCTTAATTCCAAGACAATTAAAGGAACATGGGTTAGAAAATTACCAAATTGAATTTACTGATGAAGCCATAAAAAAAATTATAAGAGAATATACACGAGAGGCAGGGGTAAGAAATTTAGAAAGAGAAATTGCTTCTATTATTAGAAAGATTGCAAAAGGTATTGCAGAAGGAAGTATTACTGATAAGGTAATTGTTGATAAGGAAGATATACCTAAATACTTAGGTCCAGAGAAATATACCTTTGGTATGAAAGGAGAAAAGGATGAGGTAGGAGTAGCTACTGGTCTTGCATGGACAGAAGCAGGTGGTGATATTCTTTTTGTTGAAGCTTTAGTAGTTGAAGGGAAAGGAAATCTTATACTTACTGGTAAACTTGGAGAAGTAATGCAGGAGTCAGCAAAAACAGCCCTTTCTTATGTGAGATCAAAGTTAAAAGATCTAAATGTAAGTTACGAAATTCTTGAAAAATCAGATATCCATGTACATGTACCATCAGGTGCTATTCCTAAGGATGGCCCATCAGCGGGTGTAACAATAGCAACAGCTATAGCTTCAGCTCTTACCAAGAGACCTGTCAAAAAAGATATTGGAATGACAGGAGAAATCACTTTGCGTGGCAAAGTTCTTCCGGTAGGTGGAATACGAGAAAAGGTTCTTGCAGCTCACAGGGCAGGTCTTACAGCAGTAATAATGCCTAAGGAAAATCAAAAAGACTTGGAAGAAATACCAGAAGAAGTTAAAAATGAGCTAACTTTTTACTTTGTGGAACATGCTGATGAGGTCTTAAATCTTGCTCTTTTGGGGGTGAAGGAATATGCTGAGCAAAGAGATCCTGAAAGAACTGGGTAATCTTAATTTTTATCCGTATTTGATAACAACTCTTTACATAAATGTATCCCCCTTGATAAACCCCAAGGGGGAATATAAGATAATATGGAAAGATTTAAAAAAATCAGTTTTAGATAATCTAAATAATCAAAATTTAGAGGTAGAGATCAAAAAGTCAGTATTTTCAGATTTAGAAAAAATAGAGACTATCTTAGATCAGGGCTCTTTTGGTTCTGCCAATACCATTATATTAATGAGCTGTAGTGCCAAAGATTGGGAATATTATATACCTCTTTATCCTCCCCTTAAGAATAAATTAGTAGTAGATAAAGACCCCTATACAAAACCCCTATCCCATCTTATAGTTGCCAATAGACCTTATTATTTAGTAATTTTGTCAAAAGGAGATGCCAGAGTTTTCAAATATTTTTTGGGAGAAATTCATGAGGAAGGAGAGATAAGAGAAGAAATACCAAAAAAACATAAACAAGGAGGATGGGAAGCATCTGATTGGCAAAGATGGCATGAAACACATGTTATATGGTATTTTAAAGAAGTAGCTGAGTTTTTAGACAAAATAATAAATACAAATGAAAAGATAATAATAGGAAGTACTTCTCCTAAAAATATCTCTGAATTTCTAGAACTTCTTCCTAAAAGGCTCCATAATTCAATAATTGGAGAAATATCTTTAGAATTGGACTCTCCAATAAAGGATATTCTTGAGAAGACACATGGACTTATTAAGGACTATGAAGAAAAAGAGGCTAAAGACTTAGTAGAAAGTCTAATTGTGGCCAATGCAAAAGGAAAGGAAGCAGTCATGGGATTAGAAAATGTTGCCCACGAGGTATATCAGAAGAGAGTACAGAAAATATTAGTAGAAGAAAATTATGAACAAGAAGGATATGAATGCCCATCATGTTATTTTAGAAGTACTTATTTAGAAACTTGTCCTTATTGTAATATAAAGATGATCAAAAGATCAGATATAGTAGATGAAATTGTAGAAGATGCAATTATAGAAGGGGCAGAATTAAAATATATTGAAAATAAAGAACTTGCAAAAAAGATAAATAACATAGGTGCTTTCTTGAGATATTAAAAAAGAGGGGAGAAAGATTCTCCCCTCTTTATATTATCTTCTTGATTCTTAAATTTTATAGCCTCTCTGCTACATATCCTGTTAAGTCTGCTAGTCTGCAAGCATAACCCCACTCATTATCATACCAAGCAAAAACCTTTACCATATTCTTACCAATTACAATTGTAGATGGTAGATCTACTACTGTAGAATAAGTGGTTCCTTTGAAATCCATTGAAACAAGCTCCTCATCAGTGACTCCAAGAATTCCCTTCATCCTTCCTTCCGCTGCCTTTCTAAATGCATCATTCACTTCTTCTACTGTCACATCTTTTTGTAATACACATACCAAATCAGTTACAGATACAGTTGGAGTTGGCACTCTCAATGCTACCCCATGCATCTTTCCATCAAGTTCAGGGATGACTCTACCAATAGCTTTTGCTGCACCTGTAGATGTAGGAATAATATTTAATGCTGCAGCTCTTGCTCTCCTAAGATCTTTATGAGGAAGGTCTAAAATTCTTTGATCATTTGTATAGGAATGTACAGTAGTCATAAGACCTTTCTCAATACCAAAGTTATCTAATAAAACTTTTGCAACTGGAGCTAAACTGTTGGTGGTACAAGAAGCATTAGAAATAATATGATGCTTTGAAGGATCATATTTTTCCTCATTAACACCCATAACTATTGTTATATCTTCGCCTTTTGCAGGGGCAGAGATAATTACTTTCTTTGCTCCACCAGAGGTAATATGTACTTTTGCCTTATCAGCATCAGTAAAAAGTCCTGTTGATTCTATAACCACATCAACTCCTAAATCTTTCCAAGGAAGATTTGCTGGATCCTTTTCAGCAAAAACCCTTATCTCTTTTCCATCTATAATTATGGACTTATCTGTATATTTTACATCACCCTTATAGGTTCCATAGTTGGAATCATATTTAAATAGATGAGCTAAAGTTTTTGTATCAGTAATATCATTAACAGCCACCACTTCAACCTTATCAGGATACCTTTCTAAAAGTGCTTTAAGTACTTGTCTCCCAATTCTCCCAAAACCATTAATACCTACTTTAACAGCCATAAAAACACCTCCTAAATCGTTAAATTTTTCTTTATTTCATCCTCTTCATTATACCATTTACTTTTTACAAAAATTGTTAAAATGTTTTTAAAACTAAATATTGAAACTTAATATTTTACCAGGAATATAAACTACTTTCTTAATCTCTTTATTATCCAAATACTTTTTAACATTTTCTCTTTGTAATGCTAAATTCATAACTTCTTCTTGAGTTGCATCAGCACTTACATCTATTCGGTCTCTTACCTTTCCATTAATTTGAATAACTACGGTTACAATTTCCTCCTTTATTAACTCTGGATCATAAGAAGGCCAGGGTTGCATATGAATACTATATTCATTTCCTAACTCTTTCCACAGCTCTTCAGTGATATGGGGAACAAAGGGTGAAAGAAGTAACAATGAAGTCCTTACTGCTTCTTCAAAGGCAGGAGTCCTTCCATAAACCCTCTTGTGCTCTGTGAGAAGATTAGTTAATTCCATAATAGATGCAATAGCAGTATTAAATTTAAAATTCTCTATATCCTCCGTAACCTTCTTAATAGTCTTATGTAACTTTCTTCTTACAAGCTTTTCTTCCTCATCATCAATTTTTTGTTCATTTGCACTTTCTAAAACTAATCTCCAAAACCTATTCAAGAACCTATTTGCTCCTTCTACTCCTTCATCGCTCCACTCAATATCCACTTCAGGAGGAGCAACAAACAATATAAATAAACGGGCTGTATCAGCACCATAATTCTCCACCATATAATCTACAGAAACAATATTCCCTAAGGATTTAGACATTATCTGTCCATCTTTATAAACCATTCCTTGAGTAAAAAGTCTCTTAAATGGTTCTTTTACTGGGCTATATCCTGCATCATAAAGAACCTTCGTTATAAATCGAGAATAAAGTAAATGTAATACAGCATGTTCTATACCACCTGTATATTGATCAACAGGCATCCAATACTCTGCCTTTTCTCTTGAGAATGGCTCTTTATCATTGAGTGGGTCAGTATAACGAAAATAATACCATGAAGAATCAACAAATGTGGCAAGAGTATCGGTTTCCCTCTTTGCATGACTTCCACATTTTGGACACTTTGTATTTACAAATTCAGGAACTTTCGCTAAAGGACTTTCACCCGTTCCTGTGGGCTCAAAATCAGAAAGATCAGGAAGCTCTACTGGCAAATCCTCGTAAGGCACAGGTACTATTCCACAATTGGGGCAATAAATAATGGGAATAGGGGCTCCCCAGTATCTTTGACGAGATATTAACCAATCTCTTAATCTATATTGTACTTTTTTCTTTCCAATCCCTAAATTTTCAAACTTCTCAACAATAATTTTCCAAAATTCTGAACTTTTTAAACCATTGTATTCCTCTGAATTAATCATTATTCCTTCTTCTTCATAGGGAAGCGGAGGTTCTTTGCCAATTTCCGGAGTAATTACAGGGATTATTGGAAGATTATATTTTACTGCAAATTCATAATCTCGGGAGTCATGGGCAGGTACAGCCATTATTGCCCCTGTTCCGTAGGTTGCAAGTACATAATCAGCCACATATATCGGTACAGGTTTTTTATTAAGAGGATGTATTGCATAACTTCCTGTGAATACTCCAGTTTTATCCTTTTCTGAAACAATCCTTTCTAACTCACTTTTATTTTTAGCAATTTTTACATATTCTCTCACTTCATCTAAATATTCCTTTTTAGTTATTTTTTCTACCAATGGATGCTCTGGAGCTAGTACTACAAAAGTTACTCCATAGATAGTGTCAGGTCTTGTAGTATAAACATATATCTTCTCATCAGAATCCTGAATATCAAAGTAGAATTCAAGTCCTTCAGATTTACCTATCCAGTTCTTTTGCATTAGTTTAACTTTCTCTGGCCAATACTCCAGAGTATCTAAATCATTCAATAAATCTTCAGCATAAGCAGTAATTTTAAAGAACCATTGTTCAAATTCTCTCTTCTCAACCTCTGATTTACATCTCCAACATTTACCATCAATTACTTCCTCATTAGCAAGTACTGTCTTACAAGTAGGGCACCAGTTAGCAGGAGCTTTTTTTCTATATGCAAGTCCTCTTTCATAAAGTTTTAAAAAGATCCACTGAGTCCACTTATAATAGTCTGGAGCACAAGCTGTAACCTCCCTATCCCAATCATAAACCACACCCATTTTGAAAAGCTGTTCTTTCATCCTTGCTATATTTCTATAAGTCCATTCCTTTGGATGTACCTTATGCTTTATAGCTGCATTCTCTGCAGGCTGACCAAAAGCATCCCAACCCATAGGATTTAAAACATTGTAACCACGCATAGTATAGTATCTTGCTACCACATCACCAATAGTATAATTTCTCATATGTCCCATATGTAGATCTCCAGATGGATACGGGAACATAACCAAAGTATAGTACTTTGGTTTATCCTTTCTTTCAGTTACATGATACAATTTGTCCTCTTGCCATTTTCTCTGCCATTTAGGTTCTATTTCCTGTGGATTATACCTCTTCATTTTTTAAATCCCTCTCTCCTTTTACAAATTTTTCTTTATCTCCAATTATATAAAAGTAAATCTTTGAGGACAATAATTAAACTAATAAAATTAGGAAGACTTCCTTCTTAGAAATCCTATCTTCATTGTTAAAATTCTATCAGTAGAAAATATTTTTGCTGCAATTACTATAAGGGCTATAAAAACAACTACCATATATAATATCCCAAAAAATACAATATTATAATTTCCAAGTAAAATTTCCCTTGATGCAATAAAAGGATGACTAAAAGGTATAGCCATTATAATAAGCCTTACTGGCAAAGAAAGATTATTGATATCAGAAAAGAGAGAAACAAAATAAGGTACAATAACCAAAAAAACTAAAGGTAAAGACATACTTTGAGCACTTTTTAAATCTTCAGCTAAAACCCCTAAAATGGTAGACAAGGCTAAGCCACAAAGAATTGCTAAAAACAATGAAATTCCAAACAAGGTATAACCGTAAGGTGTAAAGCTCACACCTAATTTTTGAATAATATCAGATGTACTACTTACATCCACATTTCCACTTATTCCACCCATAAAAGATCTATATCCATACATATAAATTAAAGATGAAATTATTCCAACTATACCAGCTCCCATCATTTTAGCAATCACTATATGTTTTCTACCTATAGGTACTGTAAGGAGAGTCTCAAGGGTTTTATCCTGCTTCTCCATAGCTATAGCAGAAAGAACCATCTGGGATGTATACATGATTACTATCATTAGAATAATAGGAATAAATATTGATTGAGAATAAACTGAGTTAAGAACTTCTGATGTAGTACCTTCTGCAATCCTGTCTTTAACAATAACAAACTCTTTTTTCTTTATAGGGTTTTTCAAATTATCAGGATCTATCCCTGGAAATTTAGCTCTAATAAATTGGTCAGACATATACCTATTCATTGCGTTAATAACCTGATCCAAAACGGCAGATCCCACATTACTGCCCAATGAGAAACTCCTTATGAAAGAATATATCTCAATCTCTACTGGTTTAAATCTGGACACTAATGATCCAAAATTCTCAGGAATCAAAATAAAAAAATTTATTTTTTCTCTTCTTGCAAAATCAAAAGCTAAATCTTTATCTTCCTTTGAAAGAACTTCATTTAATAACTTAACCTTGAAATTTGCCAAAGAAAGATTACTCAAAAGTTCCCTTGATATTTCTGATTTATCAAGATCCAATACATAAATGTTTCTTGTCTCAACAGCCTTCTTAATTTCACTTTTTGTAATACTACCCATAAAATTAAAAAGTAATATTGTAAATATAAGAGATATTATTAATTGAAAAGTTACAAGTTCCTTTATTTCCTTTCTCAAAAGATTTAAAAATTTATTCATTGTACCACCCTCCTAAATACTTCCTCTAAATTTTTAGCATTGTATTTTTCCTTCAACTCTTCTGATCCACCTATCTCTAATATTTTTCCCTTGTCAATAAGAGCAACTCTATCAGAAAGAAACTCTATCTCCAACATATTATGAGAAGAAAGCAAAACAGATGTCCCTTCTTTAACATATTCTCTTATAATCTCTCTTATTTCTAAAGCATTAATAACATCTAAACCAGATGTAGGCTCATCCAAGATCGCTAGAGTAGGCTTCGTCATGAGAGCTCTTGCAAGCAAAAGTTTTCTAGTCATTCCTTTACTGTATGTTCCAACTTTATCATTTAATCTATCTCCAAGTCCACTTATTTCTTTTGCTCTATTTAAAAATTCTTCTAATTCTCTTTGATCCTTAGCATAAAAAGTTGCCATAAATTTTAAATAATCAATACCTTTCATATTCTTGTAAGCTCCTGCCTCCTCTGGTAGATAACTAATATTTTCCCTTACAAAATCAGGATTTTTTCTTAAATCTTTACCCATAAATGTGACTTTTCCATCTGATGGAGTAAGAAGAGTTGCGATTATTCTTAGAGTAGTTGTTTTACCAGCACCATTTGGTCCTATCAAAGCAAAAATCTCACCCTTTTTAACCTCAAAACTAATACCTTTAAGGGCTTCTAACTTACCATAAACCTTTCTAAGATTCTCTACTTGGAGAATATTGTCCAAAAATATCACCCCCAAACTAAATTTGTTTACTATGGGAATTATATCAATCAAATTTTAAAAAATCTATTAAAAATACGTTAATACACATCTCACTTGCAAAAATTTTTCATTTAGAATACAATTTTTACTAGAACTAAGCTGTTAGCATAAGGAGAGACTTCAAATGAATTTTAAAGAAAATTTGAAAAATAAAGGCATAAGATTGAGCAAACCAAGACTTATGGTCCTTGAGTTTTTTGAACAAAACAAAAAAGGACATTTTTCTATTTATGAAATTTATGAAGAATTAAAAAACCAAAATAAAAAAATATCTTTCACCTCTGTCTATAGGAGTTGTAAACTTTTAGAGCGTTTAGGATATATAAGGCCTATAAGCTTTGAAGAAAGACATATTCATTATGAAAGTAATTTAAATCCTCATATACATTTCCAATGTGTATCATGTGGGAAAGTAGAGGAAAAGGAATTAACAAATCCCTCGGAGATATCTAAGATAATAAAAACAGAAGATGATAATTTTATAGTTACATCAATAAAGATTCAAGCATTAGGAGTATGTGAAGAGTGCCAAAAGAAACAAAGGAGGGAATTATGATCAAAAAACTTATAGAATTAGAAAAGGGAGAAAAAGGAAAAGTAGTTAGTATTATAGGTGGCAAAGGAAAAATTTTAAGACTTGCAGAATTGGGAGTAATCCCAGGAGAAGAAATTGTTCTTTTTCAAAAATCTCTAGGACCTGTGATAGTAAAAGTCAAGGATACTAATTTAGCTTTAGGTAGAGGTTTAGCAGAAAGTATTCTTGTAGAGGTAGAGAACCATGAAAAAGAAAATTAAAGTAGGTTTAACTGGTAATCCCAATGTAGGAAAAAGTACTGTATTTAATCAACTTACAGGATTAAATCAACATACAGGTAACTGGCCAGGGAAAACAGTAGAGAAAAAGATCGGATATATAGAAAAAGAAGATTATCTAATAGAGGTGGTAGATCTTCCAGGAACTTATAGTCTTACTGCTCAATCCCTAGAAGAACTTATAGCAAGGGAATTTATAGTAGAAGAAAAGCCTGATATCTTAGTACTGGTTTTAGATGCTTCCCTTTTGGAAAGGAATTTATATTTGTTGTCTCAAATTTTAGAATTACACAATAATGTAATTATTGCTCTTAATATGATGGATATTTTAGAAAGCAAAAAATATAAATTAGATGTAAAAAAGTTTGAAGAAAAGTTAGGACTACCTGTGATTCCCATGGTAGCAAGTAAGGGTAAAGGCTTAAATGAACTTATAGAAAAGGTTATTGAGATTTATGAGAAAGATAATATTCAACCTACAAAAGTAAAATATTCAAAATTAGAAGAGACTATCAAAAGAATAGAAGATCTGTTACCTGACAAAATTCAAGAATACCCAAAAAGATGGGTAGCAGTAAAATTATTAGAAAATGATCCAATTATGATAGATTTATGTAAAAAGAATTTAAAAGATTGGGAAAAAATTCAAAAAATCATAGAAGAAAGAGAAGATAACCCTATAAGAGTTGCAACTGCAAGATATGAATGGATTAAAGAAATGTTAAAGGAAGTTATAGAAAAACCCAAAAAACAAGCAATTCTCTGGACTGATAAAATAGATGAATATGTTACTCATCCCATTTGGGGATTTGTTATAGCCCTTTTTATAGTAGTAACAATTTTCTATCTTACTTTCTCCATAAATAATATAATATCTATTCCTTTGGAAAATCTACTTGACATTATAGGAGAAAAGATATCAATCCTTTTGACTTTTTTACCAGAATTTCTAAGAAACTTGATAACTAAAGGCATTTGGCAAGGTATTGCAACTATTCTTTCTTTTACCCCTTTAATTACTATATTCTTCTTGTTTTTAGCTCTTTTAGAAGATACAGGCTATCTTGCAAGACTTGCTTTCATAACTGATAGAATAATGCATAGTTTAGGACTTCATGGTAAATCTTTCCTTCCATTAGTGATAAGCTTTGGTTGTAATGTACCTGGAGTAATGGCCACAAGAACCCTTGAAGATGAAAAAGACCGGATACTTTTAATAATTATTGATTCCTTTATCCCTTGTGTACCAAGAATATTAGTTGCCTCATTCTTCCTTGGAATATTCTTTCCCCAATATGCCTTTTTACTTCTATTAACGCTTTATATTATTAGTTTCACTTCCATATATATAAGTGGCAAATTACTAAGGAAAAAGGTACTTAAAACTTCCATGAATCCTCTTCTTATGGAACTACCAATATATAAAATTCCAAGCCCTAAAATAGTATTTTTATATATATGGGATAAACTAAAATCTTTTTTCATAAGAGCAGGAACTGTTATGGCTTTACTTTCAGGACTAACTTGGATTCTTACCAACATTCCCTCTGGAAATATAGAGAACTCATTATTCTCTCAAATAGGCAAATTATTTTTACCTTTAGTCTATCCCTTAGGTTTCAATTGGCAACTTACTACAGCCCTTCTTTCAGGATTTGTAGCTAAAGAAGCTTCACTTTCCACTTTAAGTGCTATCTATGGTCAAAGTGGAAATGAACTTGGTAATATATTGTTAAGAGAATTAAATCCCATAACAGCTTATAGTTTTGTAGTATTTCAACTCTTATATATACCATGTGCAGCCACAGCTGCTACAATCTATAAAGAAACAAATTCCATAAAATGGACAGTATTTGCTGTTTTTTACTCTTTTATCTATGCCTATATCTTCACTTTTATTCTCCATCATATATTAGTATTCTTATCAAGCATTTTATGATAGAAAAAGTGCTCGAATACATTAAAGACAAAAGAATTATAAATATTGACAAGCTGAAGAAGGATCTTCATTTATCTGATGAAGAATGGGAATTGATCCTTCTTCAGCTTAAAGATCTTGGTTATATAAAAAAGGAATCTTTATCAGAGAGTATAAAATGTTCCTCCTGTCCCTTTGCTAAATCTTGCTCTCAAGGATGTCTTCAATCTGGGATCTTATATTTTGTAAAACCTCATAAGGATTAGGACTCTGAGTAATAGGACGTCCAATAACCAAATAATCAGCTCCTTTCTCTATTGCTTCTCTTGGAGTCATTATTCTTTGCTGATCATCAGTTTTCTCCTTTGTAAGCCTTATTCCTGGTGTAACAATAAGCATAGGACGCCTAAAGTTTTTCCTAAGTAATTCTATCTCCCAAGGGGAAGCTATAACGCCATCAAGACCTGTCTCTTGTGCAAGTTGAGCTAAAAATAATACCTGTTCTGGTAAAGATCTGGATATTCCCCAACTTCTCCTAAGGGTTTCTTCATTGAAACTGGTTAATACAGTTACACCAAGAAGATAAGGATATTGTGTTTTATTACTCTCCTTAAATTGAGATACAACTTTAACTGATTCTTTTAACATATTTTCTCCACCAAGAATATGAAGAGTTATCATAAAAGGATCCAATGTAAGAAGTCTTTCAATAGTTCTTACGACCGTGTTAGGAATATCAAATAACTTTAAATCAATAAAAACATTAGTACCCATCTCTTTCAAGGCCTTTACCACATGAGGACCCGCTACGGAAAAAAGTTCAAGCCCAACCTTAAAATTTCTTACATGTGGTACCAAATTTTCAGCTATTTCTAAGGCTTTTTTCTCTTCAGGAAAATCAAGAGCTACAATAATAGGATCAAATTTCTTAATCATTTAATCAACCTCCCTATTAAAATGATGAGCTATTCCTATAACATCCTGAATTCTCTCATACTTAAAATAATCTTTAGCCTCTTTAACCAGCTTACTCCCAATCCATGGGTCTCTAAAATTAGCACTCCCTATCTCAACCAAAGAAGCTCCTGAAAAAAGATACTCTAAAACATCCGAGAAATTTACTATTCCTCCACATCCTACTATAGGAAGCAATTTTAACTCGTAGATTTCCCAAATATGCCTCAAAACCAATGGTTTAACAGCAGGTCCAGAATATCCAGCAAAAACACGTTTAAAAACAGGACTTCTTTTTTTTGTATCTATCGCAAGCCCTAAGAAAGTATTAAAAGCTACAACAGCTTCGCCACCTGAGTCTTTTACTACCCTTACTATATCCAAAATATTTGGAGCCTGAGGGGTTAATTTAACCCAAACAGGCTTGTTAATTATCTCCACAACCTTTTTTGTTATAACCTTTACCATATCTATATCAATTCCGAAGAGCATACCACCACCATCTACATTAGGGCAAGAAAGATTTAATTCCAAAACTGAGAAATTATAATCTCTAAGTTCTTTAGCAATCTGATAATATTCTTGTTCCCTTTCCCCTGCTATACTTATGATTACATGAGTATCCAATCTTTCTAAGTAGGGCATTTCTTCTTCGATAAATTTTTCTAATCCAGGATTTTCAAGTCCTATAGAATTTAATATTCCGGCATAACATTCCCATATCCTCGGTGTAGGATTTCCTTCTCTTGGTTTTAATGTAATACTTTTTGTTACAATACCACCTAAAATATTTACATCATAAAACTTTGCTATTTCTCTTCCAAAACCACATGTACCTGATGCAAGTAGAATTGGATTCTTAAAAATTATGCTACCAACTTTAATTTTTAAATTATCCACCGAATTCAACCTCCGATCCTACAATGATAGGTCCATCCCTACATACATGAAAATTGCGACTTCTTCCTTTCAAAAAACAAGATAAACATATTCCTACTCCACATCCCATTCTTTCTTCAAAAGAAATATAAAGCTTATCCTTTTGATCTACTAAATGATATAAACTTTCGAGCATTGGATAGGGACCACAAGCAATTATCTTGTCAAATTCTAATAAGGAGGGTAAAAATTCTAATATCTTTCCTTTATTACCTACACTTCCATCCTCGGTAGAAATCACAAAATTATAGCTATATTTTTGGATATCTCTATAAATTTTCTCTTCCACATACGAAGAAAAACCAATGTAGGAATAGAAAATCACATTTTCCTTAAAAAAATTAACAAGAAAATTCAATGGTGCTATGCCTACCCCTCCTCCAACAATAAGAACCTTCTCTCCTTGATTTAAAGAAGGAAAAGAATTTCCAAGAGGTAAAAGCATAGAAATTTTTTCACCAATCTTCTTTTTTGATAAAATCTCTGTTCCTCTTCCTATTTTCTGATAAAGAAAATATATAAAATTATCTTCCACATTATAAAAACTCATAGGTCTTCTTAAAAAAGGATCATAACTTTCCTCAACTTGCAACATTGCAAATTGGCCAGGTAAAATTTCAAAGGTATCTTTTGGAAGTCTTACTTTCAAAAGATAAATCCTTTCCGCTACTTTCTCATTTTCTACTATTTCTCCTACTATCTCTTTCATCTAAATATCTTCCCTTCCCTATATACTAACCTTCCCTCTACAAAGGTCATAATAGGCCATCCTTTCAATCTCCATCCATGAAAAGGAGTATTCTTGCCTTTAGAAAAAAACTTATCTTTATCAACTTCTTTCTCTGCTTCTATATCAATTATTGTAAGATTAGCTGGCACTCCTTCTTCTAAAGGAATAAATGGTAGATTAAGAATTTTTGCTGGATTATATGACATCTTCTTAAAGATTTTTAATAATGGAATTTTTCTTTGATGAAATCCATAGGTAACCATAAGAGGAATAGCTGTTTCAATACCACTGATTCCAAACTCTGCCAAATTGTACTCTATCATTTTCTCATCTATATGATGTGGGGCATGATCTGTAGCAATAACATCTATAATATCTGACTCTAATGCTTCCCAAAGCACTTCCTGATCTTTCTCTGTTCTTAAAGGAGGATTCATTTTAGTATTTGTATCATATCCACTTTCTTTAACATAATCCTCGGTAAGAACTAAATGATGAGGAGTAACCTCACATGTTACATTTATACCTTTTTCCTTTCCCCATCTGATCATTTCAACACTTTGCCAACAAGATATGTGGGCCAAATGTAATTTTCCCTCTGTCAATGATGCAAGAAAAATATCTCTTGCTACTATACTAGCCTCTGCTACCCATGGCATCCCTTTTAATCCAAGGACTATAGCAGTTTTTCCCCAATTCATACTGCCTTCGGAGGTTAAGTTAGTATCTTCCGCATGTTCTATGATAGGAACATCAAAGGCCTTTGCATATTCTAAAGCACATCTTAATACTTCACTATTCAATACACATTTTCCATCATCTGAAAAAGCTTTAGCACCTGCTAAAAACATATCTCCTATCTCTGAAATCTCTATACCTTCTCTCCCTTTAGTTATAGTTCCAATTGGATATATTCTTGCTAAACCTATAATATTAGATTTTTCATATATATACCTCACAATCATTCTGTTATCTATAGGGGGATTTGTATTAGGCATACAAGCCACAGCAGTAAATCCACCAGCTACAGCTGCCATTGAACCTGTCTCCAGTGTTTCTTTCCATTCATAACCTGGTTCTCTAAAATGTACATGCATATCTATTAAAGTAGGCACAACAACTTTATTCTTACCATCCACAATCTCCACATTTTGGTCCAAATTTAACTCTTTTCCAATACCTCTAATATGACCGTCTTCTATGTATAGATCTCCAATCTCCTCTTTATTTTTATCTGTATGTAACAAAATAGCATTCTTAATTAATATTTTCATCTGACCTACCTCCCAACATAAGATAAAGAAGCGCCATTCTTACTGCTACACCATTCGTTACCTGTTCATTAATCAAAGATAACGTACTATCGGCAACTTCTGAAGATATCTCTACACCCCTATTCATAGGACCAGGATGCATAATTAAAACATCTTTTTTAGCCTTTTTTAAACGCTCTTCTGTAACTCCAAATAAAGCATGATATTCCCTTAAGCTTGGGAAAAGCCCTTTCTTTTGCCTTTCTAACTGAAGTCTTAAAATATATACAATATCGGCATCTTCAATAGCCTCATCTAAATTATATGTGACTTTAGCATTTAAATAATGAATATCCTTAGGAATTAAAGTAGGAGGGCCACATACTATAACAGAGCTTCCCAGCTTACTCCAAGCATATATATTAGATCTTGCAACTCTACTATGGAATATATCCCCAACTATAGCTATCTTTAATCCATCAACTCTATTCTTTTTTTCATAAACGGTAAAAACATCCAAGAGAGCCTGGGTGGGATGTTCATGCATTCCATCACCTGCATTTATAACTTTTGACTTTATGTTTTTAGCAATAAAAAGGGGTACCCCAGAAGAACTATGTCTAATAACAAATAATTCTACCCCCATAGCCTCTATAGTCTTAACAGTATCAAGAAGAGTTTCACCTTTCTGTATACTACTTGTAGATGTTGCAATACTTATAGTATCAGCACTTAAATATTTTGCAGCAAGTTCAAAAGAGGAACGAGTTCTTGTGCTTGGTTCATAAAAAAGAGTACATATGGTTCTTCCTCTCAAAGTTGGTACTTTTTTAATCCTTCTATTCAATATATCTTTCATAGACTTTGCTGTTTCAATAATTAGTTCAATCTCCTCCTTTTTAAGTTCTTCAATACCTATTAAATCTTTTCTATCCCACATTATTATTCCTCCTTCCATTCTCCAATTACAACTTCATCTACCCCATCTATCTCTTCCAATCTAACCTCAATTTGTTCTTTTCGAGAAGTAGGTACGTTTTTTCCAACATAATCAGCTCTAATAGGAAGTTCTCTATGACCTCTATCAACTAAAACAGAAAGTTGTACTGTTCTTGGTCTACCTATATCCATAAGAGCATCTAAAGCAGATCTTACCGTCCTTCCTGTGTAAAGTACATCATCCACTAAAATCACATCTTTACCTTCAATGGAAAAATTAATTTCCGTTTTACCCACCTTTGGTTGATCCAATCTTAAATTCAGATCATCTCTATATAAGGTAATATCTAAACTACCAACAGGAACTTCTTTTCTCTCTATCTCAGCAAGAAATTTTTGTAACCTTTTAGCTAATGGTACACCTCTTCTTCTTATTCCGATAAGTACTACGTTATCTACGCCTTTATTCCTTTCTACAATTTCATGAGCGATTCTTTTAAGAGCTCGCTGTATAGCTTCCTTATCCATTATTCGTGCCTTTTCCTGAAAATACATATATGTTTGAACCCCCTTTCTTTTATATGAGATAAAAAAACGGACATACCCACATTTTTATTATGGATATGTCCGCTTTATAATCATTTATTTTTAATATTTTTTTCAATTTTCCTCCCTTTTTAGCCTCACTGGGCTAAATTAAAGGACCAATGTATTATAAAAAATAAAAGACTAAGTGTCAATTAAAACTAATGATTTATAAATTCCTCAACAATCTCTTTTTTACATGTATTTTGTAAGATTTTCAGTTCATTAAATCTCTTATACAAACAAGAAAAAATAATAGCTATTGACTCATGTACACCATAAGTAGGATCTGGATCTGTTGCTTCATGTATTGATATCTTTAATTTATGGTCATTAAGATAAAGAGAGATAAAAAACCTTTGTTTTAGGGAACCTTCTACTACGACAGTATCAATCAATATTTCATTTTTCCTTGAATAGAAACTTATATAATTAATTATCTTGTTATCCTTTTCATATATACCCTTAGGAAGAATGTTTAGAACTTCTTCTATTTTAAGATCTTTTTTTAATTCCATAATTATATAAGGCATAATAATCTCCTCCTTCTTTAACTTCAAAAGAGGATAAAAATCCTTAATCCATAACGGCATCTCTATTGTTTCCAATTTTTTATAGCCTATATAATAGATGGGAAGCCCAATAGATATCCATTTTCTTGCATATTTCGTTTTATAATATTCAGGAAAATCGCTTATTATGCTTTTTTCCCATAAAGGTTTAAAAACTCCTATTTTTTCAAAAATATCTACAGTATAATTAGCATAATCTAAACTATCTGTCGCCATAATAAAATGCCCTTCTATTTCTAACCTATCTCCTAAGAGATAAATAAAAGCATCGTTTATAATTCTTCTTTCTTTATGGGATTTTTTTGGCCAAGGATCAGGAAAATTCATATAGACAGCCTTTAAAGATTGGGAGTTAAATAGTTTGCAGAGAGCTTTAGCTCCTTCTATTCTTACAATTCTCAGATTTTCTAAATTGGCTTTATTTACTTTCCTTTCAGCTTTTTTAAGAATTTCTTTGGATACATCTATACCAATAACGTTAATATGTGGATTATTTTGAGCAAGCCATATAGAAAACTCCCCATTCCCCATTCCAATTTCCAAGTAGAGAGGAGCTCTCTTTCCAAATATACTTTCCCAATCTGGAAAAAATCCTAAATCTTTCTCTTTTAATAATAAACTCTCCATATTAAATGTTATGATATACTAATTTATAATTTGTGAAAAGGAGGTTAAAATGAAAGAAAAAAGAGAGCCGATAGTATTAGAGAATTTCGGACAAAAAATTTTTGGAGTCCTTCATATACCCGAAAAAACACCTGCTCCTTTTGTGCTCTTTTGTCATGGTTTTACAGGTACAAAAGTAGAACCTCATAGAATTTTTGTAAATACAGCAGAAGCTCTTTCAAAAGAGGGAATTGGTGTATTGAGAATTGATTTTCGTGGTTCTGGAGACAGTGAGGGTTCTTTCAAAGATATGACTGTGGAAGGTGAAGTCTCAGATGCTCTCATAGCTCTTGATTTTCTTAGACAAAATAATTTAGTAGACAAGGAAAGAATAGGTATATTAGGTCTATCTATGGGTGGAGCAGTGGCCAGTATCGCTTCTGGAAGAAGTTCTATTGTAAAATCCTGTGTTTTGTGGTCCGCTGTATGTCATTTTGATATATTCTTTAACAGATCCCCAGAAGAAATGCAAAAAATTAAAGATTACGGGGATTTTATCGATCTTGGAGGAAATCCTGTAGGTAAAAAATTTTTAGCTGAAATAGTAGGAATAAAACCATTAGAAGAATTAAAAAAAAGAATATTGCCTGTATTAATTATTCATGGAAGTAGTGATCCTGTAGTACCAGTACAACATGCCTATGATTATTACGAAGGAATTAAGAAAACTCATAAAGCCAAACTAGAAATAATAGAAGGGGCAGATCATACTTTTAACTCCATTGAATGGGAAAGAAAAGTCATAGACAGTACCTTAAAATGGTTTAAAGAGACATTATAAAAAGGTAGATATAATTTCTTCTTTTATTTCCTTAAAAACCAGATCTCTAGTTTCAGGAGTAAGATAATATGTTTTACCATATTTCTTAAATGCAGTTATAAAGTCCCTATGTAAAGATGCAATTATATTTTGATCACTATTTAAGATTTCAAAAATCTTATCTCTAAATTTACGAGATAAAAACTCCATTTTCCCTATTTCATCTATAATAAATATATCTCCTTTTTGACTAAATATATCCTCTATTATTTTCTCAAAACAATCTATATCTACAAAGTATTTCCCAAACCTATAAAGAGTAACATTATATACAGATGCAAAATTGACTCTCTCATTTGTTTTCAGTAAAATCATATCAAATCCAATTCTAAATTTTCCATCTCTAACCTCTTCCGTAACAAAACCACAAGTACTTATATTCCTTTCCCTACAAAAGGCATCAACCCTCTTAAGTAAAGTAGTCTTTCCAACTCCAGGCTGTCCTGTCACAAAAATTTTCATCCTTGATTCACCATTGAATCTCATAAGTTTTTGTATTATAACATAAAAGAGTTAAATGTATATTACAATAGATCTTGGAACCACAAATTTAAAAATAATTTTGTGGAACCATAAAGGAAAAATAGAAAAAAAGACAATTTTTCCTACTCCAATCTCATCTGACTATACAATTGATCCCTTAAAGATCATCCATCACCTCAATGATTTCTTCTCTAATTTAGAAAGAAAATACAAAAAGGATATACAGGGTATAGCTGTTGGAGGAATGGGCGAAGCAGGTTTACTTATAGATAAATATGGAAATCCATTAACTCCAATCTTTTCATGGTTAAATGATAAGGGAAAAGAAGAAATAAAAATCCTCGAAAGTATTGGCAAAAAAGATGTATTTTATATCACTGGACTTAAAGTTCATCATAAATATTCATTGGCAAAGATTTTATGGCTTCAAAAAAAGGAAAAAGATATTTGGATGAAAGCATACAAATGGATAAATGCTGTGGACTTTATTAACTTTTATTTAAGTAAAAAATTAGTTACAGATTATTCTCTTGCTAGCAGAATGCTTCTCTTTGACATAAATAAAAAAACTTGGTCTGAAGAAATTTTAGGATTATGTAACATATCACCTGAAAAATTACCTGATATTAAACCTACAGGATCTATAATTGGTGAAATTGATATCTTTATTAAAAATAAATTCTCATTAAATACATTTCCCATTATATTAGGCGGGCATGATCATCCCATAGGAAGCCTTATTTATAATCTTCAAAACTCAATATTTGATTCCTGGGGAACAGCTGAGGCCTTTATACTACACACTGAAAAACCTTTACTAAAAGAAGCAGTAAGAGAATTAGGGTTCTCGGTGGGATGCATAAAAAACTTCTATTATTTAATAGCAGGAATACACTTTTCGGGAGGAATATTAAAATGGTTAAAAGATAATATGAAATGGAAATTAATCATTGAAGAATACACTCCAACTAATGTCCTATTTTTTCCATTCTTGTTAGGTAAAGATTCAAGAAAATATAAGGAAAACATTAAGGCAATTTTTTATGGGATAGATTTAAATACTCAGATAAAAGACCTTATCAAGGCAGTATGGGAAGGAGTTTTTTATGAAAGTAGATATATATTAGAAAACATTGAAAATTTGGAAATACCAATAGAGAGAATCTATTTAAGTGGAGGTATGAGTAGATTTAAAAAAATCATTAAATTAAAAGCAAATATATTAAACAAACCTATATATATTTCAAAAGAAAAGGAATCTACCTCAAAAGGTTTAGCACTTCTTATTGCTGAAAATTCAAATGTGGAAAATACAAAAAATTTTAAGGATTCTCCCTTTGATATTATATCACCAACATCTTCAAAGATTTTTGAGGATAATTATATAAGATACAAAAAAATCAGGGGGCTCCTGGGAGTATAGCCAGAAGCCCCTCTCTTTAGATTATTTCAAACCTTCAAGAATTGCATTAATTGTTGCTTCAAACTTAGGTTTTAATGATTTTATAGACTTGGCAGGATTTGCTGGGTCAATCTGATCCATAAGCTCATTGAATCCAGGAATACCGGCAGCAGGATTAATAACTGTTCTTGTAGATGCGTCTATAAGTAAGTCATAAATCTCTTTTCCACCAACTCTCTCTATTTGATCTTTTACTATTAATTCCTTCTCTTTGTCTGTTGGCATTAGCATCCATATTAAGTATAATGCTGCAAGTTCTGGATCCTTAGAAGAAGAAGCAATAGCCCATGCTGCATCATCACCTTCATCAGCACTTTTCTTCTTACTATCAGGCCCCTTTGGGAATGGAACTATTCCAAGCTTCTTACCAAGGGCATTCCTCATATTAGTTAAATCCCATGGACCCCAATAATCCATACAGGTTATCCCTTTTTGAAATCTTCCTTGTGGATCTGTCCACCAGTCAGCAGGTCTCATCTTATATTTTGCATCCATATCATACAAGGCTTGGAATGCTCTATATGCCTTAGGATCATCTAAATTAAATACAGGCCTACCACCTATATACTTTATAGGTAAAACATCGTTAGTCCATAAGAAAGGATGATAAGTTCTCCAACTTGCATAGGCATACTGATCTATTTTTCCATCACCATTGGTATCTTGTGTAAGTTGCTTCCCTAATTCAAAGAAGGTATCCCATGTCCATTTACCCTGCTTATACAACTCTAATGGATCTGGTAACCCTGCCATCTCAAATTTCTCTTTATTATAGTAAAGAATATATGGAAATACATTATCATTATATATATTTGTTACTGCATAAATTTGTCCTCTCCATGTGAAATAATCTAAAATATTTTTCCTAAAACCTACAGCGTTCCAAAGATTTTTATCCTTAAAATTAATATACCTATCAAGAGGAAGAAGCATCTTCTTCATCATCCAAGTAGGTTTCTGTCTACTATCTATGTATACAATATCGGCTCCAGATCCAGACAAAATAGCAGCAGTTTGTTTTTCCACCTTGGTTTCCCATGTTACATATACAATTTTCACCTTAGCTCCAGTTATTTTTTCAAACTCTTCCCTTGATTGTTTAGGAGATCTTACACCAGGGATGTCACTTTTTTCCACCTCAGGCCAATGTTGCCAAACATAAATAGTTTTACCTCTATACTTTTGTGTATCAATATTCAATGTATAATTCCCAACTTTTACTGTATATACTCTTTGCCCAAAGCCCGGGACAAAAGTCACAAAAGAAAAGAAAACTATAAAGAACAAAATAAACAGAGATTTTTTACTCATTCTTTAACCTCCCCTTTAATAAATTTAAATTAAAAGATATTTAAGTTTAAAAAGTTTTAATTCTTTCCGTATACCCCCTTTCTTTTGTAAATAGTTTCCATCGTGTTTGTTTACATAGTACATCATTTGAAAATAATAACTAACATTATATTGACCTGAAATAGCAAAAATTTGCTCTCATAATACTGGTACAGTAGTATCCAATATCACACCTTCTGGGAAAAATTCAAAAATTATTTTTAGATTTGTTCCACTCTGAAGATTTTCAAAAACTTGCTTTCTTATAACCACTTGTGATTCAACAACATTAAAGTCATCCCAACCTCTAAGATAAGGAGTCCATGAATCTCTAATAGGTCTACCAGTTTTGGCATCAAAAATCTTTATCGCACATAATTTTGTACCATTAAAATTAATAAGAAATTTTGCATCCATTGGCACTCCACTAATAATATTAAATGGTTTATCTAATAAAACTGGGTCTTTGTATTGAATAATCTCTAAAGGATAGTCTACTCCTTTTGTGAATTTAAACATGAGAATTCCATTTCTTCCATATACACCAGGTTTAATTATTGTTTTTATTAAACTGGATTTCAGTAAAACTTGATCATTCTTAAGCAAAATATAATCTTTATTTAAATCTAATTTCCTTTCCCCTAAATATATACCTTCCAATTTATTCTCATTCAATTCTAAAGAGATTACTATATCTTTAATCTCTTGTTTCTCTTTTAAATAAAGTATCCCAGGATTTAAAAAGGCATTAGGATTCCCCATTGAAGCATTAATAATGATTTTCACAAGTACTTCATCCCTCCACATCCTATTTCTCCTATCATAATTATCAAAACCATTATCCCAATAAAAGGTTGCCATCTTATATTTTTTAGCTGTTCTTATAAGGTTATCAATAAAATACCACTCTGCTGGTTTATTCCCATTAGATACTCCAAACTCACCAATTATAAAAGCATGATTTGGAAATTTTTCTCTAACAATACGAATATCATTATCCATCTGTGCTTTATCTTTATTGCTTCCCCATGTTTTCCTTCCCCACCAATTAGCCACAAAATCCCATGGCGAATAATAATGGATACCAATGATTATATTTTCATCCTTTGGAGGTATTAGGTATTTCTCAGCCTTATATGTATCTGTCAAGAGTGGAGGTATTACTAATAATCTTTTATCATTAAATCCTCCTGAATTTCTTATAAGTTTTAGAATTCTTTCATTTACTTCATTTTGAATTTTTCCAGCCTCTTCTTCGGAGAACCCCTCATAAGTAGGTTCATTTATTATCTCAAAAATCAGTTTCTCTGAATAATCCTTAAATCTTTTAGCTATCTGCTCCCACAATTTCTCTAATTTTCTCATTGTTTCTTCCTTATCCTGCTTCATTTCCTTACTTAACCATCTCCAAGAATCATGATGAACATTTATTATTACAAAAAGATCCCTTTCAAGAGCCATATTCACAACCTCTTCTACCCTGTTCATCCAAGCCTCATCCACATTATAATCAGGAGCAGGCCCCATATGATCAACCCATGTAACAGGAATTCTCACACTTTTAAATCCTGTTTTCTTAATATCATCAAAGATGTATCCTTCAGTTTTAGGATTTCCCCAAGAAGTTTCATCAGGTATGGCATCCAGAGAATTTCCAAGATTCCATCCAGGATCCATTTCTTCTACTGCTTTATGAGGATCAATATAACTAAAACTTCCCTTATATGAACTTGCATATCCTTGATTACAAAAGATTATTAAGAAGAATAGTAAATTTAGCAAAACTATTACCCCAGTGATTTTCATAATACATCACCTTATTTTACAAATTTGATGTCATCCACATACAAAATAGTCTTTCCAGACGGAACCCCAGAAACCTCTATGCTCATCCCCCATATTCTTTTTAGATCTACAGTAACGAAAGACTTTAAAGGAATTGAAATTTTTGTCCAAGAAGTAGGCACTCCACCTGAAATGGTATATTTTTCAGAATAAACCTCTTTTCCTCCTTTTTCACTTGGTGCTTCTGCAAGAGTTATTAAAAGATTGTAATTATCAGTTTTCTCAGATTTAATATAAAACTCTAAAGTTTTATATTGAGATAGATCAAATATTTTATCTTTATTATCAAAATTCCACTTTGCAAAATTAATTCCCATCCCAGCCCACCAGCTTTCCCAAACAAAGCTGATTTTAAGACTTCTCTTACCAGAATATGCAATACCCTCTAATTCTTCAGCCTTACAACCTTCAGGAGCAACCCAAAAACCCAACGAAGACAAATTAGAATTGTCACTCTCTCCATCGTAGATTAATAATACATTACCTATTTGAGAAAAAATCAATGTTACGACCATTAAAAAAAGAATAGAAATCTTTAAGAATCTCTTCATATAAATACCCCCTTTTAATTTTTTTTAACCAATTATTCCTGTTCTTTCCACACTCTCAACAAAAAACCTTTGGGTAAATATATAGAATATTAGCATAGGTAACATAACTAATACAGCTCCAGCATACTGCGGTGGCAATATTAGTAAAGGATCAAATATTTGTGTACCACCAGTAATAATGGATCTTATATTTGCTAAGTTTAAAGAAAGAGTATACTTATCAAAATCACCAATAAAAACAGATGGCTCAAAAACATCATTCCAATGCCAAACCACCGAAAATAAGAAAACAGTCACTATTGCTGGTATAGAATTAGGAATAAAAATTCTAAGATAGGTTTGAAAAGGAGAAGCACCATCCACATAAGCTGCCTCTTCTAACTCCTTAGACATACCTCTGAAAAACTGTCTAAAAATATATATAAATAGACCACTTCTTAAACCACCACCTAAGATGGTAGGAAGAATAATAGGATAATAGGAATTTAATAGATTTAGAGGTTCACCCCTTATTAATCCGATAATATTTAAGATGTCAAACCTTTGATAAAACACATATAAAGGAATAAGCAAAACCTGGGGTGGAACTATAAGGGTAAATATAATAAGTGCAAATATAATTTCCCTTTCTTTAAATTTAAATCTGGCAAGTCCGTATCCTATCATGGAACAAGCAATAACGTTAAAAATAGCAGGAATAATAGAAATAATAAGACTATTTTTAAAAGCATTAAAATAATTTAAAGATTTAAATGCCAATATAAAATTTTCAAGAGTTGGATGCTTTGGAATCCATACTACAGTAGGATCAATAAGATCTTCTCTACTTTTAAGTGCTGTACTAAACATAAAAAGAACCGGTCTTAATAATACGTAAGAAAGACCTATAAAAAGTAAGATTTTTAAAATATTATATGTCCAGACACTTATTTTATGCTTCCATATAAGAATTAATTCTTCTTTTTTATATTGTTTAAACATATATTTTCCTCCTTACTCATTCATGTAAAATACCCGTTTAGATATAATCCAAATTAAAATAAGTAAAATAGCACCTACAATCAAGAAATAGAGCCATGCAATAGCTGCACTATAACCGTGATTTAATTGTCTAAAGGCCACTTCAAGAATATATCTAAGCACATCATTACTATAATCAGTGAAAGAATCTATAACCGTATATATGACATTCACAAGAATAATAGGAGAAATCATAGGTAATGTAATCTTCCAAAATACTTCCCAAGAAGTTGCTCCTTCTACTTGGGCTACCTCATATAACGATGAAGGAATAGATTGTAATCCAGCTAAAAATATAAGTATCTGCACACCTGATTTCCAAATAATTTCATATATCCTATCAATGGCATTAATAACGGGCATTAAAAATGGAATATTACCTGTTATCCTTACTAAAAACATTCTAAAATCTATACCTCTCAAAAAGGGTGAGTTAGACATAGCCATTCCTGCTTGGGCACCAATATTAAATTGCTCCAAAGAATTAGATTCAAAAACATAAAGTAATGCTCCCGACATAACGACAACAGGTAAGAAAAAAATAGCTCTTACTATAGTTCTTCCTTTAAATCTTTGGTTCAAAAGTATAGCAATAAATAAAGAAAACATTATTATTAAAGGAATATTTACCACAATATTTCCAATTTCAGTGGTCAGATATCTTATAAAATTAGGATCTTCCCTTAAAGCCTTTATAAAATTACTCAATCCCACAAAAGTCAATTTATATCCTTCTGGAGAAACATCTAATTGACTAAAGGCAAAAATTATAGATTGAATAAAAGGCCATGCAAAAAAGATCACAAATCCAACAAGCCATGGGTAAACAAATAATCTACCTATTCTTGCTTGTCTTTGAGCCAAAGTTTTAAATCTTTTTTGTTTTTTCATAGATTATTTCCCCCTTATTTCTTTCCTAAGGAGAATAAAAAGTCTTCTCCTCTAACCATTTTACCTTTATATAGATAAGATGCTTTATTATAATTAACTACTATTTCAGCCCCATTCTCATACTCAACTCGATAAACCCCATCTGTAAGCTTATTATGGGACTTTATAGGAACATCATATATATTCAGATACAAATTCTTAACTTTATTGTATTCTTCTACTGCCTGTTCAATCCAATCCTTATAATTGGAACTTAACATTTCGTTATAAAAACTCTTTTTAAAATATGATGAATCTTTATAAATGAACATATAATATGGTATAGCACCATACTCTACCATTCTTAAAAATTCTTTCTTTTGACTCTCTCTTAAATTTCCTGGTCTTCCACTAAAAGGAATATATCCATGAATAATCATTGGATAAAAAGGAATAGCTTCTGATTCTATTGAAAAATTACTACAATCAAGAGAAACATCAAGGAGCATAGAAGTATAAGGAAGAATATAAAGATTACCAGAGGTAAATATAAAGTTATATTTATCTATATTACTAGATAAAGCCTCTCTCCACAATGAAATTACCTCTTCTCTGGAGAGCAATCTTGGAAATTTATTTTGAGAATAGACATACTCTCCCATCTTCTCGATTAAAGCATTATTTATTCCATATTTAGATATACCCTTCAAGAAATTATTTAGATAACTTGGAACCTTACTTGGAAGCACAATAAACCATGGATCATAATCTCTATTCTTCTTCTTAATAACAGGATCCCATTTATATAGAAAAGCAAGACCATTATTTAAATATCTATTTCCATCTCTTGAAGGTGAAAAACCATTACCAGATTCGTGTATTTCTATAATTTCTGCAGTTAAATATAAAGGTATATTGTTCTTCTTACAATAATCTAAAAGCCTTCTTAATCCATTGTCTCCTCCAATTCTTGCTTCTACTTTTACTCCATTTGTGATTTTACTCATATATCCCCCTGATTGATACCCTTTCAAAATAAGGTTTATATTATCAATACCTTTAGATTTTAATTCCTGTAATATCTTAATAGTCTCATCAAAAGTGGTAAGTGGAAAAAGATCAACAACAGGAATTCCAGCCTTAGTAGTTTTTATTTTTATGCTATTAATAATTGTCAAATTAAAAGGTACTTTATCTACTTTTACAGATTTTTTATAAAGATATCCATTATTGAGAAGATAATTCCTATATGTTCTTGCCATTAAAGAATAATCAACATCTTTACCGGTAAAAAGATAATAATTTATAACAATATCACTCTTAAGAGTATAAGGAGAAAACTTACTTACCAATACATCTACCACTTCTCCTGGCTGTCCTGTTGATGCCTCCCTTTCATAAAGTAAGAACTTATGAATCCTACGATAATTAAAGATTGGATAAACCCTATAATATGAAGTAGCATTACCCGCCATATAACAAGCCAAACTTGCATCAGCATCCCCACTCTCAATAATTCCCAAGATTCCTAAATCGTTTCTTTTCACTCCATATATAGGTAAATTTATATTCTCTGTTTTTGGAGGCATATTATATAAAGGGAGTCCATAATCTAAACCATATATTGGAATTTCAAATCCTCTCTCATTTCCAGCCTTATGATCAAATCTTACTAAAGCTCCAGAACCATCAGGCAAAACAAGATAACCATTATCTCTTTTTTCACCATATATAAAATAAGGTAAAACCCAAATTCTATTTAACTTTAAATCTCCTTCTTCCTTTACAGAATCCATAGGTACTCTAACTTTTAATCCATACGAGGTCAAATAAAACTCTATAGAAATAGATAAGCCCTGAGTAGAAAATTCATAATCAAATCTTATTCCATCCTTAATATTCTTCACTTTATAGTTTCCTCTCATAACTCCTAAAGCATAGGTATTATAAACAGTAATTTTCCCTTCTTGATCTGCCATCTCTACCACTAAATGAGACGGAATACTAAACTTAGTAACCCCCATAGAAGGATCGTTTTCCCAATTTTCTGGAAATTGTCTAAAAATTTTTCCTGTTTTATTCTCCTTAATCATAACTTCAGCTGTTTGTCTATTAAGCAACATAGAGAATTTCTCATTTTGAGCTACAACTTTTAAACCATTATCTTGGCTATATAGAGGGATAATTAATAAAAGGATTATTATAACTACAAAAAAATTACTGTATTTCAAGAAGTATCTTTTCATCTTTTCACCTCTTAACCAATCATATATTTAATTTCTAAATAAACTGTATAGACAAATCTAATAAATTGTTGAAAAGTAGCAAAGAAAACCATACCTATAAACATAGCAAATATTATTCCACCTAAGGTTACTAAAGACGTTCCTATAGCTTTACTTAGGGTATATTCTTGGAGTTCCATCATGCCAGAAAGAATGATCCATATTGACCAAAGAGTTCCTATAGTACCTATGAAATAGTAAAATGCTGCCTCATCTAAGGTAAAAACATGACTCAATAAAGTTTGAGGCAAAATCAAAAGAGCCAGTGGGAAAATACCATATACTGTCATAATAAAAATCTCTCTCATTTTTGCCTTTCCTTCCATTATGGTGGTAACCGCCCAATTTATAATCACCCATACTAAAATAGGAATTAACACTCTGCCTATCTCCCAGAGAATATTCAATTCTTCAGGTCGATATGGATTAAAATGAAAAGCAGTCATTAACCTTTGTATTATAAAAGAGAGAATTATAAAAATTAATAAGATAAGAGCTCCTCTAAAAGCTTTAGGTTTCCTTCTTAACTCGTAGAATCCATCAAAAGGATGCCTAATCACATAAAAAACATACATTACAGTATAAAAAAGTTCATGATTTCTGAGAAAATTATGATAATGACTTCTAATAGTATTTCCCAAAAATCTGTTTATCAAATATAAAGCTAAGATCAACAAAAGTATAGTGTTCATTATTAATGTAAAATTCCTTCTCATATACTCTATTCTGTATCCTCTTAAGGCTTTTGAATATCCTGTAGGATAAAAACCAAGTCTAAAACTTTCCATTGCTTCTTTATATTTTTCTTCATGGAGATAGTTTTTGCCTATACCAATATAAGCAAGATCATAATTGGCATCCATCTTAACAACTTTGTCCCATATATTAGCAGCTTTTCCATAATAACCTTGAACATAATAAGAATTCGCTTTTAATACTAAATCTCCAAAAGTGGTAGGTTTAAAAGTAGTTATTGTACCCTTATTCTCATCTAAAACAAAAACTTTTCCTTTATCTATATCTATAGCGGTTGGATATTGGAAGGTCCCCTTTTGATTTCCAATATCACCAAAAACAAAAAGATAATCACCAAGATTGTTATAAACAAAAACCCTACCTACTCTACCATCCAAAACATAAAGATTCTCAGAATCATCTACAGCAATATCCACAATTTCTCCTCTAACAGTAAAACCAAAATATAGATCACCATACATACCGCCCGTGCGACCTTCCTGTTTAATAATATTGTCTCCTAAGGCATTTAATCTTTTAATTTGGTCATACCAAGCCCTTACACATCCATATATAAATCCATCTTTATCAGCTGTTACATTTCTATACTCAATCGGAATAAAAAGTACAAGTTGAGATCTTTGTTCTCTTGTAAGTACTCTTCTCCAGAAAAGTTCTACTGGATTTACCTCAACCCTATTACTTCCAAAAAATCTTTCAAAATTTCCATTTGGACTAAACTGTATTAAACCTTCAACCACATTCTCTGCTACCACATATATTCTTCCCAATTTATCCACAGCCACTTTTTTAGGAATATATACAAAATCCTTATGTATAACCTCTCCCACAGGTTTGCCTACAATTTTAAAAAGAGAACCATCTGGATTTAAAATCACAATTCTCGCATTCTGAGAGTCTGCTATATATAGTTTGCCCTCATCGGTTAAAAATAAACCTGTCGGTGCTTTAAATCCTTCTCTTTTACCATTATTGATAAAACCATCAATAATTTTCTTAAGTTTAAAATCTTTATCTATAACAACAATTCTATTATTTCCTGTATCTGCCACATATATATCTCCATTCCTTTTATCTACGAAAAGATCTTCTGGTGAAGAAAAATCTTTGTCTAATCCTATAGTTTCACCCGTATAGATCTTTTCCGGCTCATAAGCAGGTAAAGAAGGAACTGGCCTACGTCGCTCATTATAAATATAAGTGTGATAAGGTATACCTGCGTAAGTTACACAAATAATCAGAAAAAGAAAAACTATTAATCTAATGAAAAATCTTCTTTCTTTTCTCATAAACAATTACTCCTTAATACCTGCAGATTTCATAGTTTCTACTACATTGCTTTGGGTCACTATAAAAATAATTAAAGAAGGTAACATCATAAGAATAGCAGCAGCTGCTGCCGCTCCGGCTCTTACAAAGCCTCCTTGTTGAATATAGGTAAGTGCTAAGGAAAAAGGCTTCATAGCCTCATTATGTATATATAATGAAGGAGTGTATGTATCATTCCATGTATCTCTAAAAGCAAATAATATAAGAGTAAGCCATGCAGGCTTCACATTAGGCATAACCACATACCACCATATCTTAAACTCATTTGCCCCATCAATCCTAGCAGATTCAATATAGGAATCTGGAATCTGTTCCATAAACTGTTTCATCAAGAACAAACCTAAGGTAGCCCCTATATAGGGGAGAATAAGAGAAAAATATGTATCTAAAAGTCGCAATTTAGCCATTATAATAAACCTTGGAATATTGGTAACATAACCTGAAAACATTAAAGAAAATATCACAAGATTGAACAAAAACTTACTTCCTGGAAATTTATGTTTAGCCAAAGGGTAGGCAGCCATAGAAGCAATAAGCACATGTCCTAATGTGCTCATAAAACTGATAAAAATACTATTAAAAAGATATCTTGAAAAAGGCACAAAAGAATTACTCATGAGATAAAAGAGATCAGAAAAATTCTTTAAGGTTGGTCTTCTAACAAATAATCTGGGTGGAAAAAGAAATAATTCATCCAATGGTTTAAAAGCATTCATTATAGAATACACAAGGGGTAGAGCCATAAATACTGCTACAATTCCAAGTACAATTATTAGTATCAAATTTCCCCACCAAGATCTATTAATTCTTGATTTCATTTTAAAAGTAAAACCTCCTTATGAATATTAATCAGGCCTAATTAATTTTCTAACTCCTTGGTTAATACTCACTGTTATTAAGAATAAAATTACTGCTATTGCTGATGCATATCCCATTTCATATCTAATACTTCCATAATCCCACATATGAAGAACTATAGTATGAGCCGAATATAAAGGACTTGGAAAGCCAATCAATTGAGCAGATATGTCAGCCACAGCAAAGGACGCAGTAACTTGCATTATAGCCCCGAAAATAAGTTGAGGTTTCATAGAAGGTAAAGTTATATACCACAATTCTTGCCATCTATTTCTGATCCCATCTACTGCTCCTGCCTCATACAGACTTCTGTCTATAGTTTGAAATCCTGCAATAAAGGCTAAAAAGCTTGTCCCCAAACTCATCCAAAGTTGAATCACCATAAGCACGTATAGATTAATACGAGAATCCTGTAACCAATATATTGGTTCCTTTATTATGCCTAAATTCATTAGAATACCATTTAGCAATCCATATACATCACCAGAAAAGATGTAAGTCCATATGAAGAAAATTGCAGAAGATAGAGCAGGAGCATAAAAAAGTAAAGTTAAAAAAGCTCTAATTTTTGGGGGTAGTTCATTTATAAGCCAAGCAAAAAATAAGCAAGCAAGATAACTCAATGGTCCAGTAATTAAAGCAAACTTAAAGGTATTTTGTAAAGCAATTAGAAAAACGTCATCCTCTAAAAAGAGTCTTTTGTAGTTATTCCATCCAACGAATCTAGGCATCTGTATTACATTATAATTGGTAAAACTAAGGATAGCTCCTACAATAACAGGAATTACAGTGAAAGTAAAAAATAATATAAAATAAGGAAGAACTAAATAATAAGATTCTTTATTCTTTTTAATTTCCTTCCATAAATCTTTAAATTTTCCTCTCATTTTAAATTCTCCCTCTAATTATTCTTTTGCTAATTCAAGTCCAAACTCTTCTCGTTTTCTATCAATTTCCTTATTAATCTCTTTAGTATATTTCTCTATGGCTTCTCTTGGTATCTCTCCAAGCATAACTACTTCCCTAAAAGCATTATCTAAATGTCTATATGTATAGTAGCTACCAGGAACATTAGGAATCTCCTTAAGATATTTCCATTGCTCAGAAAGGACCTTATAGTCTGAAGAAGGCCATGGTAAATAACTCATAGCTTCTACATTAGCAGTGTTATATCTTGCACCTGCCCCTAAAACAGCTTCTAATTCCCTACCAAACCTTGCTTGTACATCAGATGATAACCACCACTTAACAAATTCCCATGCCTCAAGGATTTTTTTGGATTGAGCAAATATTAATACTGCGTTACCACCACCAGCAACACTTCTATCTATACTACCATCTGATTTTCTTCTTCCTGGAACAGGTGCTATTCCCCATAATCCACTTATTTCCGGAGCTGCTACTTTAAATTGATTATACATAGTATAAGGACCAATACCTAAGGGCATCTCTCCTGTTCTAAATCTGTTAAAGAAATCATAATAAAGCGGTATTCCATAGAGAACATATAAATTTGTCCACTCTCTAAATGCATCTACACCTTCCTCATTATTTAGTACACACCTTTTACCATCTTCTGTATAATATTTTCCTCCCCTTTGTAGAAGCAACATGTTGAAAATATCAAAACTTGTACCACCTGTTCCTGCAGCAAATTGTAAATTATAACTCTGAAGCTTTGCGATAGTTTTGTAAAGCTCATCCCATGTATCTGGAATCTCAATGTTTAGACGACCAAGGATATCTGCCCTATAAAACATTATTGGAAAATCTTGAGTCATTGGCAAACCGTATACTTTTCCTCCGAAACCATATGGAACAAGAGCATACTTAGCAAATCTACTTTTTACTTCTTCAAAACCGGGTAATTTTGAAACATCTACCAATGCCCCACGTATTCCATAATCTACAGCAAGACCTCGAGATACATTAAGAGCCACATCTGGAGGATTCTCTTTTGATGCAACCGAGAAAAGTAGTGCAGCCTCAGTAGTTATAATATTAATGTTTACACCTATTCCTGTTTTTGGAGTAAACTCAGTATCTATTAACATCTTCAAGGTTTCAGCTTGATCTCTACCCATTTGTACCCACACATTAATAGCCTTATCCTTTTCATATACAGTACCAATTAAGTTATAATCTTCAATAAAAGATATGAAAAACTTTTTAGTTGCATCAATAACCCTTTCAAATATATTGGGATTTATCCTTGGTACTTGTGCATCTTGTGAGGCTATTACAATATAATCAATATCTAATGGCTGTTCTCTAATTGTAAGAACCCACGCAGATAATGAAGATAAGTTATCTCTATATCTTTGCAATCTTTGAGCAATTGTTTCTGGCTCTCTTGCCATTCCTTCCAATTGAATTGCCACAGTTTCCAAGGTAGCTGCTTCACTTGCCTTTTCACCACCAATTTTCCTTATCTTTTCTGCATTTTCTCTCAATAATTTTGCATTTTTAAGGAGAGTATCTATAAGATCAGGAATATTTTGCTCTAACAGATAATCCCTGTAAGGGTCTGGATTAGGAGAAGTAATCATAACAATTTTTGTATATAATTGAGATAAATCAATAGAACATTGAAGTACATTTCTTATTATATCTGCAATGCTTTCATAAGTAACTTTAAGACGCAGGGTATGTTCACCCTTTTTTAAATAAAATAAATACGGATCTTTATCATTTCCCAAATATGAAAATTGCCAGTGAGTATTATATTTAAACTTAATATTTTTAACCTCTTCAAAAGGAATTTTTCCATCTATATAAAGAGTTCTTTCTGATGGTATTCCTGGATTAGCATTCTGTCTATATTTAATTCCTATTTTATATAAACCATCTTCAGGTACATTAAACTTCCACTCAATCCACTGACCTGCAGATCTCCAATTATATCCCCCTATGATATTTAATACTTTTCTTCTAGAATCATAAGGTTCGTTAAGGGGATTAGACCTATCAGAGATTGGATAAAGAGTAGGCTCCGATTTTAAGGTAGCATTTTCACCTTGTACCTTTATAAAAATACCGCTTAGTTTCTTATCTTCCCTATTTTTTTGTGAAACTTCTTCATATTTTAGTTTTTTTTCTTCGTTAAAAATCTTTATATAATCAATAACCATAGGTTCTTTCACTGATACAAATCTTATAGTATGTTTTCCTGGTGAAAAATAAAAAAGGAAAGGATCAGCATATAAACCATCAGGATCCTCTAAAATCTTTTCTACCCAAATAGGATTTTCCACCTGTATAGGTCTAAGTTCATTACCCCTGTTGTCTTTTAAAGCAGGTCCTCCATCTTTCCATATTCTTTCAAATCTCAAAATCCTGGCTTCATTAAAAGGTCTTTTTCCATCAATAAGAAGTTCTCTTTCAATACTTGAATTTTTACCTTTTATAGGGAAATATTTAACTGCTATGTTATATAAACCTTCCTCTTTTATATTAAAAGTCCACTCTATATATCCATTCTCTCCAGTAAGTATAACTGGATGTTTGTCAGAGGTTAGATCAGTTAAGACTTTTAAATTTAAATCTTTAGAAAAACTAGAATATTTCACACCAGGAATAATAATAACTGATTTAGGTCTTGGTTTATCTACATATTTCGATATGTAAGTTTCATAAGAATTTTCTCTACTTATAAGTTCAAAAATAACATTTAATTTATAATTCTGATTTTGAGCAAAAGAAAATGAAAGCAAGAAATTAACAATAAATATGAAGGTAACCACTTTCAGAAAAGTTTTCATCACCTTTTCCAATTTACATTCCTCCACTTTTTTGTAAACAATTTTATATCTTTTTGGGAGAGAAGACAAGTATTTTATTGTCTTCTCTCCCTAAGACTAAACTACTTCAACCCTTCTAAAATAGCATCAATAGCAGCTTGGAATTTAGGTTTCAAGGCCTTTATAGATTTAGCAGGATTAGCCACATCAATTTGATTAATTAGATCCCAAAAACCAGGAATTCCAGATATAGGATCAATAACTGCTCTCGTAGAAGCATCTAAAAGCAAATCATAAATCTCCTTTCCGCCAACCCTTTCTATCTGATCTTTCACTATTAATTCCTTCTCTCTGTCTGTTGGCATTAGCATCCATATTAAGTATAGGGCTGCAAGCTCTGGATATTTAGAAGAAGAAGCAATAGCCCATGCGCCACCATCTGCCATATCTGCACTCTTTTTCTTACTATTAGGTCCCTTTGGGAATGGAACTATTCCAAGCTTTTTACCAAGAGCATTTCTCATTCCACTAAGTTCCCATGGACCCCAATAATCCATACAAGTTATCCCCTTTTGAAATCTTCCCTGTGGATCTGTCCACCAGTCAGCAGGTCTCATCTTATATTTTGCATCCATTTCATATATAGCTTGAAATGCCCTATATGCCTTTTGATCATCCATTGCAAAAACAGGCCTTCCTCCAATATATTTCACAACTTCCACATCATTAGTAAAAAGGAATGGTTGTATAACTGCCCATGTAGCATAAGCATACTGATCTATTTTTCCATCACCATTGGTGTCTTGTGTAAGTTGCTTCCCTGCATTAAAAAAAGCCTCCCATGTCCATTTACCCTGCTTATATAACTCTAATGGATCTGGTAACCCTGCCATCTCAAATTTCTCTTTGTTATAATAAAGAATAAAAGGGAATACGTTGTCACTATATATATTTGCTACTGCATAAACTTGCCCTCTCCATGTGAAGAAGTCTACAGTACTTTTCCTAAAACCTACAGCATTCCAAAGATTTTTGTCTTTAAAGTCAATATATCTATTAAGAGGAAGGAGCATCTTCTTCATCATCCAAGTAGGTTTTTCACCTGCACCAATATACACTACATCTGCTCCTGCTCCCGACAATATGGCTGCACTTAATTTAGGTGTGTAGTTTTCCCATGTCGTATATACGATCTGTACTTTAGCACCAGTTATTTTTTCAAATTCTTCTCTTACTTGCTTTGCTGATCGAATACCTGGAATACTACTTTTTTCTTCTTCTGGCCAAAATTGCCAGACATAAATAGTCTTACCCCTGTACTTTTGCGTATCAATATTTAATGTATAATTCCCAACCTTTACTGTATATACCTTTTGACCAAAAGACGGAACTATAGCAGTTACAGATAAAAACATAAAAATTAAACAAAAGAGAAAAAATTTTTTCATGGCTTAAACCTCCCACCTAAAAAAATCATACCTTTCAAGTTAATTTTATCTTTAATAAAATTTTACCTTCTACTACAATTTTGGTAAAAAATAAAAATATTTTGCTTTATATTAAAATTCCATTAAAAACATGAATGGATTAATTATAGATTGAAAATTAAATGTTTATAATGATTTTGAGTATTTATAAATACCTTTATAAATTTAATAATTTTGCTTTCTAAATTTGAGGGGCGTTATCTGCATATATCTCTTGAATACCTTAATAAAATAACTTATGTTATTAAAACCACATTCTAAAGCTATTTCAGATACGCTCAAATCAGTGTTTCTAAGTAATTCTATAGCTTTCTCTACTCTTACTTTATTTATATATTCCACCGGACTCATTTTAAGATTATCTTTAAATAATCTACAAAGATAAAATTTACTCATATCTACTTCTTTACTTAACTCTTCCAATGTAAGATCTTTGTTATAATTTTTGTTTATATAATTTAATACATCTTTTATCCTCTCTAATTTATAACCTAATCTACCATCAGTTTTAATAGGTTGTACATAATATCTAAAAAGTCTTCCAAAAATATTAAAAAGCAAGCCTTTAATAAAAAGTTCATAGCCATAGGGTTTTTCTATAAAAACTTCAATAATATCTTCCACATCTCTTCTTATTTTGTCATCGTTTATCAAATTTGGTATATATATTTTTTTATTAACAAGAGGCATAAAGTACTCATATTTACAATAATCTGGTTCCTCCGAATAAAGAATTCCAAGATCAAATACAATTGCATATCCTATTGTTCTTCTTATAAGTTCCTCTCCAGAATGAATTGCACCACCATTGACAAAGAGATACTCTCCTTCCTTTATTTTATACTCATAGCTATCAATATAAAATCTACCTATACCTTTTTTTATATAAAGTATTTCAAATTCATTATGCCAATGAGGATCTATCTTACCATTTTTATAGACAAATATATCCTCATGTACAAAAAGATGAAAATCTGGTGTTCCATGGTCAATGTCTTCTATTAAATCTGCTTTCCTATGACCCATATCTACCTCATTACATTTAATTAAAATTCTTATTATTTATTATAGACTATAAGCACAAATTCGGTTAAAATTTCATTTTAGTATGGGAGAAATATATCTGATAAGACACGGAGAAACAGATTGGAATAGGGATGGAAGATTTCAGGGAAGAACAGATGTTCCCTTAAATGAAAAGGGCAAAAAACAAGCCCAAATATTGTCTGAATATTTAATTAGGGAAAATATTGATTTTATTTATTCAAGTCCCTTAAAAAGAGCTTATGAAACAGCTCTTCCTCTATCGCAAAAGTTAAATAAGGAGATTATCATAAGAAAAAATTGGATAGAGTTTGATTTTGGTGAATGGGAAGGACTTACTGTAAAAGAAGTACATGAAAAATATCCTATAGAGAGAGATTTATGGTTATATCATACTGAGAGAGGAAGAATTCCTAAAGGTGAAAGTTTTAAAAATGCCTATGAAAGATTAAAATTAGAAAAAGAATTTATCTTAGAAGAGCATCAAGAACATAAAATAGCAATATTTACTCATGGAGCAATAATAAGAGCAGCTTTATATGTTTTTTTAGAAATTCCTTACTTAGGTTTTGGAAGAGTTACTGTTAGCTCTTGCTCAGTCACTCATTTTAAAATAAATAAAGGCAAATTTATTCTTACTAGGTTAAACTATTTATTCCCACACGAAATCTTTGAGATTTAGGTTCTAAAGATTTTTAAATGGCGGAGAGGGAGGGATTCGAACCCTCGGTACGGGTTTTTGCCCGTACAACCGCTTAGCAGGCGGCTGCCTTAAACCGACTCGGCCACCTCTCCAAGCATTGAAGATTATACCATAGGGTATTAACAAAAAGCAATATTAATGAAAAGCCCTTAATTTGAGTTAACTATCTTTGAAGTTCCTTAATTATTTTATCTAAATTTACTCCTTGTGAACTAAGAATTTTACTAGCAAAAGATGTATTTTCTTTTAATATTCCTAAAAGTAAATGCTCAGAATCTATAGCATCATCACCAAATTTTTTTGCAAAATCCTGAGCATAATCTAAAATTTTTGACAATCTTGGGCTTATCGGATACATTTCATACTTTTCAGTTTTGAGATTCTTAATTTCTTTTTCTAGTTCTGTTTTTATTCTCTTTAAATCTACTCCTACCCTTTTAAGAATTCCACCAACGATGCTATTTTCTTCTTTTATTAATCCTAAAAGTAAATGCTCTACATCAACACAAGGAGAACTATAAGCTAATGCAATCTCTTGAGCATAAATCAAAAATTTATCAGCCCTAATTTTAAAAGTCTTCATAAAATTTCCCTCCCTCTACCCATCACCATTTTAGATATTTTACAATATCTAAAAACTACTTACAAGATATAAAGTATCAAAAAGAAAATACTTAAATCTTATTTAACAAATTTGAGTATCCTATACAAAAACTATTAATGATATAATAAGAATATGAAGAACAGAGATGTAGCTCAAATATTAGATGAGATAGCCACCCTTTTAGAGATAAAGGGAGAAAATAGATATAAAGTTGCAGCTTATCAAGAGGCTGCAAGAAGAATAGAGAATTTACCAGAAGACATAGAAAAATTATTTAAAGAAGGGAAATTGTATCAAATAAAGGGGATTGGAGAAAGTATTGGGCAAAAGATAAAAGAATATTTAACTACAGGAAAAGTAACTTATTTAGAAGAATTACGAAAAGAAATACCTCCAGAAATCCTTGAACTTCTAAAAATACCAGGAATCGGTCCCAAACTCGCTTATAGACTTTACACAGAACTTGGAATAAAAGATTTAGAATCCTTAGAGAAGGCAGCAAAAGAAGGTAAAATAAGGCTGTTACCAAGACTTGGACCAAAAGTTGAGCAAAATATATTAGAAGCCATAAAAGAATACAAAGAGAAACAGCAAGTATCAGAAAGAATACCTTTAGGAGTAGCCTTACCCTTAGTGGAAGAAATCGTAAATTACCTATCTCAATATCCCTTTGTAACAGACATAGTACCAGCAGGAAGTATAAGAAGAAGAAAAGAAACCATAGGAGACATTGATATTCTTATAACCACTAATGATATGGAAAAAGTAAACCAAGTTTTAAAAAGTTTACCTATATTAAGAAACATACTTGCAGCCGGAACAACTAAAACAAGTATCATTGTAGAACCCGGAATCCAAGTAGATTTTAGAGTTGTAGACAAAGGCTCCTTTGGATCTGCCCTCCAATATTTCACAGGATCTAAAGCTCATAATATAAAACTAAGAGAAATAGCTATAAAGAAGGGATTAAAAATCAATGAATATGGAGTTTTTAGAATTAGCGATAACAAAAAGTTATGTGGAGAAAAAGAAGAGGAAATTTACGAGTTATTAGGTCTACAGTTTATACCCCCTGAACTCAGAGAAGATCAAGGCGAGATAGAATCAGCAATGGAAGGTAAACTACCAGAGTTAATTGAGGAAAAAGATATTTTAGGAGATATGCATGTACATACAGACTGGAGTGATGGAGCAAATACCTTGGAAGAAATGGTAGAGACAGCATATAGATTAGGATACAAATATGTAGTAATATCAGATCATAGTCAAGCACTTGGAGTTGCAGGTGGCTTAACTCCAGAACAAATTGAAAAGCAGAGACAAAGAATCAATGAATTAAATAGAAAATATAAGGATTTTAAAATTTTACATAGTATCGAAGCTAACATATTAAGCGATGGTAGCATAGATTTACCAGAGGAAGTTTTAAAGAACTTTGATCTTGTCATTGCAGGATTACATTCTGGCTTTAAACAGCCAAAAGAGAAAATAACTGAGAGATTGATTTCTGCTATCAAAAATCCATGGGTAGATATAATAAGCCATCCTACAGGAAGATTAATAAATAAGAGACCAGCCTATGAAGTGGATTTTCCTGCTATTCTTTATTGGGCTAAAGAAACAGGTACCGTACTAGAAATAAATGCTCAACCCGATAGACTTGATTTATGCGATATAGATGCTAGGATAGCTCGTGAGAAATATGGCATTTATTTATCTATAGGAACAGATAGTCATGATATTCGTAGTTATTCACTTATAAATTATGGAATCTATGTAGCAAGAAGGGCTTGGCTTAAAAAAGAAGATGTTATAAATACATATCCTTGGGAAGAAGCAAAACTTAAACTTAAAAGATATAAAGAGAAAAGATGAAAATAAGAAGAAAAGGAAAACTCTCCGAAGGCGAATGGGTTATCCTTTGGGAAAGTAAAAGACGGTATCTTATTCAATTAGAAAAAGACAAGACCTTCCATTACCACAAGGGTTATGTACGACATAATGACATAATAGGACTCGAAGAAGGAAGTATCATAAAATCATCCCATGGTGGAAATCTATTAGTTTTAAGACCAACCTATGCAGACTATATCCTTGAAATGCCAAGAGGTGCCCAAATTATATATCCTAAGGATATAGGCACTATATTAGTATGGGGAGACATCTATCCTGGAGCAAGAGTATTAGAGGCTGGTATAGGATCTGGAGCTCTTACCATAGCACTTTTACAAGCAGTAGGAGAAACAGGAGTAGTTATATCCTACGAGATAAGAGAGGATTTTGCAAAGAGAGCACTTATAAATATAGAAAATTTCTTAGGAAGAAGAGATAATCATATATTAAGATTAAAGGATATATATCAAGAAATAGACGAAGAAGATAAAGATATAGATAGAGTTATTCTTGATCTCCCAGAACCATGGAGAGCTATTAAACATATTGATAAAGTTTTAAGACCAGGTGGAATACTTGTAATTTATACACCTACCATATTACAAGTTCAAAAAACAGTAGAATGCTTAGAAAGCTTTAAATCTTTCACCCTTATTGAAACAATAGAAACCCTTCTTAGACCATGGCAGATAGAGAGTCTATCTGTAAGACCTTATCATAGAATGGTAGCACATACTGCTTTTCTAACTATAGCAAGGAAAGTACTTATAAAAGAAGAGAATATATTTCAGAAGGCTTTGCCTTCTGTAGAAACTGAAGAAAATTTTGAACCAAATTGGTAAATATTTCCCTTTCTTCTTTTTCTAAATATGGTAATTTTTCTTGCATCCTCTTATAACCTTCAATAAACTCATCTTTTCCGAAAAGCAAAATAATATGTCGACCAAACCTTGACCACTTGATAAACTCTAAGTCTGTGAGAGGAGGTTTTAAAAATACCAAATATTTATATATTTTGTTTGGTATCTTGTTAGGATAAAAATATACATCTCTTCCTTCAAAAGATCTAATATCTTTATCTCTTGTTTTAGAAAACCTTGCATCTGTAAAAGAAGGCGTATATACCTTATTAGGTAAACGAAGATTTTTTATTCCTAAAAGATCTGAAAGCATTAATCTTTTTTCCTCATTTTTAAGGTAAGAAATAAAAATAATAGGATTTTTTAAATTCTTAACAGTTTCTAAAAATTTTTGAAAAACTTGTTCCTTCAAAAATAACTCTGAATCATCCCATAATAAAATTGTATCTTTGTTAATTTGAATTGATTCTAAACTCCATGGAGAACACAAATTTAATTCCCCAAAATTTTCATTCCAATTAGGAGATACTATGATATAATCTCTTTCTCTTTTCTTTATCTCATCTATAAGATTTAACACTTCAAATATATTATCAACAAAATATAATATATACTTAATTTTGTCTCTTTTAATACTCTTTAAGGATTCTTCAGATTCTTTCCACTCCTCAAGATAGAAATTAAAATATTCTCTCCCTTGATACCCTTCTTTCTCTATTTTTAAAACAATATCTACTGTCTTAGGAATATCCTTAAAAGTCTCTTCTCCTATACTGAGGGAAAAGATGGGAGCCGAAAAAACTCTTCCTGTTATATCTCCTATCTTTATTTTATATCTTGCACCATTACCCATCTTTTCAAAATTTGTAAAAGTTGTAGAATTTATCTTAAATCTTGGCTCCTCATTACCAGGGCCAAAAGGCGGTAATAAATCAAGCTCAGAAAGAAATTTGGATAAAAATTCTTTGCTGACCTTATCTAAAGATATTTCAGCATCTATTTTTACTTTAGGTGTAAAATCCAAGTCTTTCCAAAGATTGTTTGCAGTATTTATTGCCTCTAATTTAAAATCTACATAATCTTTATTTAGAATAGAGAACCCAACCGCACCTTTATGCCCACCATAATTTATTAAGTATGAGGATAGCCTAGATATATAATCAAACAAATCTACCTCTTCCACTCCTCTACCTGAGAAGACAATCATTTCACCCTCTTTTCTTCCAAGAAAGAATGGAAGGTTATATTCCTCACTTAACATTGAGGCAACAACCCCTATAACTCCTCCTACCTCTTTTCCCCAATTTTCACTATACAAAAAAACTACACGATTTTTCTCTAAATCCTCATACTTTACTAATTCTTTTGCCATCTCATAGACTCTTTCTACTTCCTCTTTTCGTTTCCTATTAAATTCATCAAGCTTATCTGCCAAAGACTCTGCTTCATCTGCATCTTCGGTTAGAAAAAGTCTTACTGCTTCCTCTACTTCCTTAAATCTTCCTACTGCATTTATTCTGGGAGTAATGCTAAAGATTATATCTTTAGTACTTATCAGGGTATTGCGATCCAAGCCAGCCTTCCTAATTAGAGCTCTCAAACCTAAAATATCCGAATTTAAGATCTTTTCTAATCCATATTTCACAAGTATTCTGTTTTCATCCTTTAATTCCATCATATCTCCCAGGGTGCCTAAGGTTACAAGTTCTAATACACCTTTTTCATTATAAATATTTTTACCTATAGCATCCCCTAAAACCTTTAAAAACTTAAATGCTACTCCTACACCCGCCATATATGGGTATGGATAATTATTTAAATAAGGATCAAAAACCAATAAAGCATCTGGAATACATGTTTCATCTGGAATATGGTGATCCGTCACAATTACCTCAATACCATTCTTTCTTAAATAATCTATTTCTTTTTTATTCTTAATACCACAATCTGCAGTCAATATAAGCCTTACAAATTCATTTTGAGTTAAAGCTCTCTTAATACTTTTTTCTTTAAGTCCATATCCCTCTTCTAATCTATGAGGAATATAATAAGAAACATTAAAACCCCAATTGGATAATACACTATAAAGAATAGTTGTAGCTGTAATACCATCAACATCATAATCTCCAAAGATAAGAATTTTGCCATTTATTTCCCGAAGCTTTAATAAATATTTAATAGCCTTTTCAAAATCTGAAAAAAAGAAAGAAGGATCATATAAGTCTTCCATTTTGGGGTAAAGAAACTTTTTTGCTTTGTTTACCTCATTAATTCCTCTATTTATAAGAAGACGGGCAAGAAGAGATGAAACTCCAAGTTTTCTTGCAAGATCCTCTTCCTGCCCTTTATTTTCTTCAAAAAGAAGAATCCATTTTCTCATCATCTATGAACTATGTATATCTTTCCACTCACAAAGTAAAGATGTAGCTATGTATATAGTACTATAAGTACCTATTATTATTCCAAAATACAAAGCAATTATAAAAGATCTTAAAACTGATCCACCCCATATAAGAAAAGGTGTTATTGCTAATAAAGTAGTTAAAACTGTATATATAGTTCTTGCCAGGGTTTGATTAATACTTTTGTTAGCAAGAGTTGTAAAATTTTCTTTTGGATTCTGTTTCATATTCTCCCTTATTCTATCGAATATTATTATATTATCATTAATAGCATAACCTAAAAGAGTTAATATAGCTGCTATAAAGGATGGACTAACTTCCCATTGGAAAATAGAAAATAGAGAGATAGTAGCCAAAAGAACAAAAGCTTCACTTACAATAGCAGAAATTGCAAAATCAAATCTAAATCTTATAGTTATATACACAAGCATTATGATTATTGCTAAAATAGATGCAAGAATAGCCTTTTCTCTGAGTTCTTTGCTTATAGTTGGCTCAATAGTAGTTAGTTCTCTACCCTCATATTTCCCCAAAACTTTCTCAATCTCTGAAGAAAGTTTTTTAACATCTTCTTCATTTAAAAATTTCGTTCTTATCCAAATCTCTTTACCCTCCGATCCTGTCTGTACTGTGGCTTTGTCATAAAGGCTTTTCGCTATATTTCTTATCTTTGAAATCTGATCAGAAGATAGAGGAGAAGACAATTTATAATAAATAACACTTCCGCTTTGAAAATCAATACTATAATTCAACCCCTTTGTAAAAAAGAACACCATTCCAACTATTATAAAAATGAGAGACATGATAAGAAAAAATCTTCTCACATTTTTCCCCAAAAAATTTATTTCCCTTTTCACGATTTTTCCTCCCTTCCCTAAAATCCAAGTAACTTTGATGCTTTTTTAAATATAGGAAGCGATAACAAATTCTCAAGAAGAGTTCTTGTCACTACAATAGATGTAAACATACTAAGAGCCACACCTAATGACAATGTTACTGCAAATCCTCTTATAGGTCCTGTCCCAAAATAGAAAAGTATTAATGCTGCAAGGATAGTGGTAACATTACTATCAATAATAGCCCTTAAGGCATTCCTAAAGCCAGAATCTAAAGCTGCTATAGGAGTTTTACCCTTTGCATATTCTTCTCTCATTCTTGCAAAAATTAAACAATTAGCATCTACAGCCATACCTATAGAGAGAATAATACCTGCAATACCTGGTAAAGTTAAAGTGGCATTTAAAAGCTTAAGAGCAGCAAGATCTAATACTATATAGACTAAAAGAGCAATATCTGCTACAAGTCCCATCATTCTAAAAACAAGAATCATAAACAAGATAACAAGGATTCCACCTATAATTCCATTCCTATAAGCAGACTCCATAGTATCCTTTCCTAAGGTTGGATCGATAGTTCTATTTTCAATAACCTTTACAGGTACAGGTAAAGCTCCAGCCCTAAGAAGTATTGCAAGTTTTTGTGCCTCATCAAAAGTAAATCTTCCTGTTATCACTCCCACTCCTTCAGTTATAGGCTCTTTTATTACAGGATTGGATATTACCTTACCATCAAGTACAATAAAAACCTGCTTTCCTACATTTTTAGCAGTAAAATCTGCGAATATCTTAGCACCCTCAGGGTTCATCTCTACCCTGACCATAGGTTGTCCAACTTGATCAAATTCCACTTTTGCACTCTTTAACGCAGAACCAGTCAGTATAGTATTTCCTTTTTCATCTTTGAATTCAAGTAAAGCAGTCTGACCAATAATTTCCAGTGCTCTTTCTGGATCTTTTATACCAGGAAGCTCTACTACAATCTTATCTGTACCCTCTTTATAGATAGAAGGTTCTGTAACTCCTAATTGATCTATACGATTTCTAATGACCTCGATAGTTCTTCTCACAGCATCATCTGTAATCTCAACTCCTTCTGCCTTTTGACATTGTAATGTAACCCTAATACCGCCCCTAATATCTAATCCAAATCTAAATGGAAAAGTAAGGAGAATCCAGATGGCTACACCCAAAAGAAGTACAATAAAAGCTGTTTTATATTCTGTCCTTATATTCATTATTTCATATCTCCCCTTTCTCTGCTAATCTTTTAAAGGATAAGCAACTCCATCAAGCAGCATCTCAAAAACTATACCTTTTGCAAAAGAAACTTGTATTGTCCTTTTCTGTTTGTTTATAGCTACTATCTGCCCTATCAATCCCCCTTTTGTTACTATTTTATCCCCTACTTTTAGAGAATTTAACATTTCTTCTCTCTTTTTAGCTTCTTTTTTTTGGGGAATTACAAGGATAAAGTAAAAAATAGCTAAGAAAACTCCCCAAACAACTATTAAACCTAATAAATTAACAGCTTGTTCCATATATCCTCCTTCTCCAATCTATTTTCTTTATCAGAGATCAAATACTTATAAAGAAATTCTCTTTTGAACTCACCAAACCTCCCTTCCTGTATACTTTTTCTTATTTCTTCCATAAGTCTAAATAGAAATCTTAAATTATGAATTGTGAGAAGTCTATAAGAAAGGGTCTCATGCTGTAAAAATAAATGTCTTATATAAGCCTTGGTAAATTTTTTACATGAATAACAATCACAATCTTCCTCCAAAGGTGTAAAATCCTCTTTATATTTTGCATTTTTAACATTTTTTCTTCCCTCTTTTGTATAAAAAACACCATGTCTTGCAAGCCTCGTAGGTAAAACACAATCAAACATATCTACTCCCATGGAAACTCCAATTATCAAATCCTCTGGAGCCCCAACTCCCATAAGGTATCTTGGTTTATCTTTGGGAAGTAAATCTAAGGTATACCCCATTATCTCATACATGGCTTCCTTAGGCTCACCTACACTTATACCCCCGATAGCTATACCTTTTAAATCAAATTCTAAAAGCTTTTCAACAGCCTCTTTTCTAAGTTCTTTGTAAAAACCACCTTGTACAATACCAAAAAGAATCTGATTAGAATTCCCTATCTTTTCTTTATAGTCTATAGTTCTTTTTAGCCAGGAAATAGTAGTTTTTAATGCATCTTTAGTTTCCCAGTATGAAGCACCATATCCTAAACATATATCAAGAGGCATTATAATATCTGAACCTAAAGCTTTCTGTATATCCATAACAAGTTCTGGAGTAAAAAAATATTGAGTACCATCAATATGAGAATTAAAGTAAACACCTTCTTCGTCTATTTTCCTTAATCTGGCAAGGCTAAAAACTTGATAACCCCCACTATCAGTTAATATTGGCCTATCCCATCCCATAAAAACATGAAGCCCCCCAGCTTTTTCTATCAATTCGTGACCAGGTCTCAAAAACAAATGATAAGTATTAGAAAGAATTATTTCAGCTCCTAACTCTTTTACTTCTTCTGGAGTAACAGTTTTTATAGCACCTTGCGTACCAACAGGCATAAAAACAGGAGTATTAATCTCTCCATGGTAGGTTCTTAATTTTCCTAATCTTGCTTTTGTTATGTTATCATCTAATATTTTCTCAAAAATCATATTTATATCTCCTAATATATAAACATGGCATCCCCAAAACTATAAAATCTTAATCTTTCATCTATAGCTTTCTGATATGCCTTTTTCATAAGATCATACCCCATAAATGCTGCAACAAGCATAAGAAGAGTAGATTTTGGAAGATGAAAATTGGTTATAAGGCCCTCAAGAATTCTAAATTCAAAACCAGGATATATAAACAAGGAAACCAAACCCTTTCCAGATTCTACTCTCCCAGATCTTCCTTGAGCTTCAAGAACCCTCGTTACTGTAGTACCAACAGCGATAACTCTTCTTCCTTCTTCCTTTGCTTTGTTTATCCTATAGGCTACATCCTCTGATAACTCAAAATATTCAGGTTCTAATTTATGTTGGGTAATATCTTCAACCACTACGGGTTTAAAGGTACCAAGCCCTACATGAAGAGTGACATATAATATCTCTACTCCCATGTTTTTCAAATTTTCCAAAAGTTCAGGTGTAAAATGTAATCCAGCTGTTGGAGCAGCAACAGCACCCTCTTTTTCAGCATAAACAGTCTGATAACGATTTGGATCTTTTATTGGCTTTTTAATGTATGGAGGTAAAGGTACTTCTCCGATCTCTGGAAGAATGCTTTCTATATTATCCTGTGAAAAGCGTAAAACAAAGATTCCTTCCATATTTCTTTCAATTACCTCAGCATAAATATCCTTTTCAAAAAATATCTTTGAACCAATTTTGGCTCTTTTTCCAGGCTTTATTAATGCCTCATATTCCTTATCAGCTGTTTTCTTTAAAAGGAGTATTTCAATCTTAGCACCAGTTTCCTTTTTTCCATATATCCTTGCAGGAACGACTTTTGTATTATTAAGTACTAATACATCTCCTTTTTTTAAAAAATTCTTTATATCTCTAAAAATATGGATAGAGATATCTCCTGTACTCCTATCTACCACCATAAGTTTAGAAGAATCCCTTGGTTCAGCCGGCTCTTGAGCAATAAGTTCTTCAGGAAGATAATAATCATAATCTGACAATTTCAATACCATTTAACAACATCCACTCCTTGATAATAGTATTTTAAAATCTCTCTATAATTATAACCTTTTTCTGCCAAAAATTTTGCGCCTTTCTGAGAAAGACCTACCCCATGTCCATTCCCTCTACCCACAATTAAGATTTGACCGCAACTATTCAAGGAAAAATTAAATAAAGTACTTGGTAGATTAAATAAATATCTAAAAGTCGTACCTTTAACATAATATACTCCGTAGTCATCCTTAAAAATTATATTATATACTCTATTTGATGGCGTTTTCTCTACTTCTATAGAAAATTCATTACTCAAAGAAATTCCTAAAGATCTTATTTTGACCAAAAGATCTCCTAAAGTTACCTCTCTTGTCCATGCGTCTAATAAAAGTTCATCCACGTCTTTAACACTTTGCAAATATGGTAAATCTTGTCCCCAAACATATTTACAAGCTTCGGTACAACCACCTGAAGATGAATGGAAAAAAGCTTTTATAGGAGTACCATTATATACAATTACCTCTCCCTTGGTGTCCATTACTGCTTTTGTAGATCTTTCATTCTCTTTTTTCATCCCTTTATAGACTTGACAATGAGTAGTATTGCAAAGATCAAATTCTTCATGTCTACCTATATTAGCTAAAGCATAAGTTCGTGAAGCAACTGCTTGTGCTTTTAAAGCTTCTAAGGGATAGTAAGTAGGCATCTCTGATGGTACTACTGACAACAAATAATCTTCCATATTTATCACATTTATTAACCATCCACTTTTTGATATCTCCATATATCCACGATAAAAATCGTTATTATAATTTAAATAATACCCATCCGGGTAGATTTTAATTGGCAAAGTAGTTGTAAGTATACCATTTTCTGCTTCTATAATAGCACTACCATCCTTAACTATAATCTTTATAATCCCCTTACCTTCAACCTTAATGTTAAGATAGTCTGTAATAATCTCACCTATATTTGAGAAGAAAACCTCACCATCAATCTTTTCAATACCAATTCTTAAAGTTGGAACCTCTTGAGAATAGGATAAACTAAAAAGGGATAAAGAAAAAAGAATAAACAATAGTAAAAGTATCCTCATTTTAACATAACTTTACTTTTTGAGTCTCAATATGATATTTATGATTATGGTAAGGAAAAGACTCAAAAGAATAGAGGTAGTCAATGGAAAATAAAAAACAAAATTCTTCCTCTCTATTCTAATATCTCCAGGAAGTTTACCTAATAAAGGAATTTTATCTACAAAGAGAAAAACTAATCCTAAAATTATAAGTAAAATTCCCAAAAAAATAAGTACTTTACCCATAAAGTCCACAGTTACATACCCCCTATAATCTTTTGAAATTTATGCATTGTTTTAAAGGTAATCTCGTTTCTTGTTATAAGCTCACCATCATAACTAATTATAAGTTCACTATCTGATTTTATTGTTACTTCTTTACTCCTATAAAATTTTACATGAGGATTAATGGTATGTTTTCCTATATATACAAGAGGAAAAGTAGCAATCAACTCCGCAGTATGAATCTTTTGAGCAATAGCTATATCAAGAAAACCATCATCCACCTTAGAATTAGGAAGTAATTTCATACCACCACCATAATACATCGTATTTCCCAAAGCCACCAACGTAATTCTACCTTTCCAAGTTATAGAGTCAAAAAAAATCTCGCACTCTGGATATTTGAACCCCTTTAATGTGGTAAAAACAGAAATAACATACCCTTTAAATCCTGTCAAATTCAGCTTATTCGAATTATAATTTACATCTCCTACAAAACCAGTTCCTGCTATACCCACAAAATATCTTCCATCTAATACTCCAATATCCACTTCTCTTATATTCTGGGATTTTAAAAGTTTTATAGATTTTTCTATATTTCTTGGGATACCATAGGATATAGCTATATCATTACCTCTTCCAAGAGGGATTATTCCTAAAATTCCTCTACCCTTAAGCCCATTAACCACCTCATTTATAGTACCATCACCCCCAGCTGCAACTACCACATCTACTCCTTTATCCAATGCCTTCTCCACCTGTTCAAAAGTTTTTTTACCACCAATAGTATATTCTATTGAATAATCTAATCCCTCTCTATCTAAAATATCTATAAGTCTTGGATATATTTTTTCAGCCTTTCCTCTATTAGAAGTAGGATTAAACAAAATATGATATTTCATTTTTTTCCTTCCCTCCAATATCTGTCTTTTTCACTATATATACATCCGCAATATTTCTGTCTATAAAGACCATACTCCTTAGAAAGCTTGACTCCCTCACTATATCCCACTCTAAAATCTTTATAATAAAATTCTAAACCAAATTCCTTTGCTAAAAGATAGCCTATATCTTTTATTAAATCATGTTTTTGATAAGGGCTTACCAATAAAGTGGTAGAAAAGAGCTTATATCCAAGTTCTTTTGCTTTTTGGGCTGTCCTTTTAAGCCTCATGTAATAACAAACAGGGCATCTATTATCTTCTCTATAAACTACTTGTCTTATAAATTCCTCTAAAGCGTAATCATCCTCATACACTACTTGTAAATTCTGACTTTCTGCAAAGGATTTAAGAGTAGAAAGTCTGAGAGAATATTCGGTATAAGGATGAATATTGGGATTATACCAAAAACCAGTAATTTCATAACCTTCCTCTCTAAGAACTTTCAAAGGATAAGTAAGACAAGGAGCACAACATATATGAAGAAATATTCTTTTATCCTCCATCAGAGCACCTCATTAAATGAGAAAGTCCAAGGGGAGTTATTATTCTTCCTCTTGGTGTCCTTTGAATAAAACCTATTCTTAAAAGATATGGCTCATAAACTACCTCAATAGTTTCAGGAGACTCATTAAGAACAGCAGCTAAGGTTTTTATACCTACAGGTCCACCAGAAAACTTATCTCTAAGGGTAAAAAGGATCTTTCTATCTAAATCATCTAAACCCTTATCATCTATCCCCATAAGGTCAAGAATTTTTTTCACTTCTTCTTTATCTATAATTCCCATTTCCTCCACTTCTATATAATCTCTTATTCTTTTTAAAAGACGATTTGCAATTCTTGGTACTCCTCTTGATCTTTTAGCAACCTCATGTACGCCTTCCTCAGAAAGCTCTATACCAAGTAATTTTTGAGACCTCTTAATAATTTCTACCATCTCATCATGAGAATAATAATCAAGAGAGGCAATAAAACCAAAGCGATCCCTCAAAGGATTACTAAGAAGCGCAGGTCTTGTAGTAGCACCTACTAAGGTAAAAGGAGGAAGCTTAAAATTAAGTACTCTTGCTCCAGGTCCCTTGCCAGCAATAAAACTTATACTTCTATCTTCCATGGCAGAATACAATATCTCTTCCAAAGATGAAGATAATCTATGGATTTCATCTATAAAAACAATTCCATTTTCTGGAGCATTTGTCAAAAGAGCTACAAGATCCCCTATTTTTTGTAAAGAAGGAGCCGAAATAGCTTTTATTGAAACCTTTTGCTCTTCTGCTAAAATAAAAGCAAGAGTAGTTTTACCAACACCAGGAGGACCTACAAATAGTATATGATCTATAGGTTCTTTTCTTTTTTTAGCACCGTTTATTATCAAACTAAGTCTTTCTTTTATCTTTTTTTGTCCAATAAACTCAGAAAGATTTTTAGGTCTTAAAATATTATCTAAGAGAGGTTCCCTCTGAGTTAAAGAAGAGGCTGGAATCTTTCTCATTTTCATAATTCCTTAGATAATCTTTGTAGAGCAAATTTAATAATCTCTTCTATATTCTCAAAATCTTTAAATTTTTTTCTAATCTCTTTCATAACCTCATTAACCTCTTCTTTATTATAACCTAAGTTATATAAAGCTTTCCTTATAGTACTTTCCTCCTTTTTCTCCTTGGGCAATAACCCATTCTTTTCCAAGAATATTTTTTGAGCCACTTTTTTGCCAATTCCCGGAACTCTTAGTAGAGAATTTATATCTTCATTTTCTAAGATTTCATTAAATTCCTCTGGAGAGAAATAATTTACAATCCTTAATGCTATTTTCTCCCCTACCCCTTTTATACGTTTAAGATCTTCAAAAAGATCTCTTTTATTCTCATCCAAAAAACCAAAGATCTTAATCTCTTCCTTATCGATACTTTCAGAGATATAAATCTTTACTTTTTGACCTATATTATTACCCAAAAGGATCAGGTCCTTTTCTCCCAAAATAATCCTAAAACTAAAAAAATCCAAACTCACTACCACAAAATTATCATATATCTTATCTAATTTCCCTTCTATTGAATGAAAAAATGACAATTAAATATTCTCCCCTCTGCTATAAATATATGCTAATGCAATAGCTAAAGCATCAGCAGTATCATCTGGTTTAGGAATATCTTTCAAATTTAAGACTTCTTTGACCATATATTGGATTTGGCTTTTGGATGCCCTTCCATATCCAACTATTGATAATTTAACCTCTAAAGGACTAAACATAAATATCTCTTTTTGGTGTTGGTAAACAGCAAGCAAAATTATACCTTGGGATTGCCCAATACTTATAGCAGTTTTTACATTTTTATTAAAAAATATATTCTCCATCACAACAATGTCAGGATCATAACTCTCTAATAGAGCTGAGATTTGATCATATAAATAATTTAATCTCCTTCCTAAACTCCAATTAGAAGGAGTTATTAGAGCCCCATAATCTATAACATTAATATAGTCTTCTTCCTTATTTAAAATGCCAAAACCAGTTATAGCTGTTCCAGGATCAAGTCCTAAAACTTTCATCTAAGATAGAGCTTGTAAGATCTCGTCAGGTATATCAAAATTAGCATAAGTCTTTTGTACATCATCATGATCCTCAAGCTCTTCCATAAGCTTAAGAAGTTTTTCTGCATCTGGACCTTCTACTGGAACTAAATTCTTCGGAACTTTTGTTACTTCAGCTTGAGTTATTACATATCCTTTTTCTTGTAATTTAGCTTTAACTTCAGAAAAGTTTTGGGGGTCTGTTATTATTTCAACACTATCACTACTTATTTGAACATCTTCTGCGCCAGCTTCTAAAGCATCACTAATTAATTGATCCTCATCCTTAACACATTCCTTATCAATAAAAATGCTACCTTTATCTTCAAATATCCATGCCACACATCCTGCCTCTCCTAAACTTCCACCGTGTTTCGTAAATATTCTTCTTATTTCCGAAGCAGTTCTATTTTTATTGTCTGTAACTACTTCTACCATTATAGCTACACCGCCTGGTCCATATCCTTCATAGGTAACCTCTTCATATGTTACACCAGGAATCTCTCCTGTACCTCTCTTTATAGCCCTTTCAATATTCTCCTTTGGCATATTAGCTTCTCTTGCTCTCTCAATTGCAGCTCTTAAACGGGGGTTAGTTTCTGGATTTCCTCCGCCTTGTTTAGCTGCAATAATAATCTCCTTACTTAAAGCTGAAAAAAGTTTTCCTTTTTTAGCATCTGCTGCAGCTTTTCTGTGTTTAATATTTGCCCACTTAGAATGTCCTGACATAATCTTCGCCTCCTTAGTTTAAAGACTTGAATATTAGTGTTTTCAATGGCATTCTACAATATTTTATAAAGTTTGACAAGAATCATAATTTTCGATAAACTTTCATACCATGGATATAAAATTGATATTAACAGATATAGAAGGATGTATAACCAAAGATAAAGGATATCCCTTAGACTTAGATGGGCTAAAATGGATTAGAGACCATCTTAAACTTCTTCCTCCTATATCTTTAAACACAGGAAGATCAAAACCATATATAGAAGCAATGCTTCAAGCAATAGGCCAATTTGAGGATTCTATAGGAGAAAATGGATGCATTATATATCTAATTGATAAAGATGATATAATTTTGCATCCCAAAATAAAAGAAGAATTTTTAAGGCAGAGAGAAGAACTCAAAAAATTTTTAAAAGAGAAATTAAAAGGCTATGGACATATAGAGCCAGGTAAAGAAGTTTGTGTATCCATATTTCCAGAAAAAGATATTCCTGTACCAGAATTAGCAAAAATGTCTCAAGAATTAATCGAAACAAATTTTCCAAACTTTCAATTAGTTTATTCCTCTGTTGCAGTAGATATTACTCCTAAAGGAATAGATAAAGGAGCAGGAATGGATCTCCTTTTGGAAATAAAAGGATTAGACTATGATGAGGTATTAGGTATAGGAGATAGTTTAGGAGATCTCCCCTTTTTAAGTAAATTAAAATATAAAGCAACACCATATAATGGACATCCACAATTAAAAGAAATAGCAAATTATGTGGCAAAAGAAGAAGATATTTTAGGTCTAATAGAGATTTTTAAATACTTTTTCCTTTAAAGATTTCCATAAAAATATCTGGAAGAAAATCTATAATATCTGACGAAATCATACCGTAATTTCCTCTATTTCTCTTCCAAAAATTAACAGAAAATCCATGAATATAGTTCCCTAAAATACATGCATTATTCTCACTAAGGCCTTGGGCTAAAAGACTTGCTAAAATACCAGTAAGAACATCACCAGATCCTGCAGTAGCAAGTAAAGAATCTGCAAAAGGATTTACATAAATTTGTCCTTCTTTGGTAAAGGTTAAAGAATAAGGACCTTTAAGTATTAAGTTTATTTTGTATTTTCTTACAAAGTCTTCACCAATCAAGAATCTATTTTTCTGTATATAACCAACGGGAAGATTTAAAATTTTCGACATCTCTCCATAATGAGGTGTAATAATTATCTTTTTTCCTTTTATCTCTTCCAAAATATCCTTGATATATACTAAAGCATCAGCATCTACCACTATAGGAATATCTACTTTCGTAATAAGTCCTTTGACAAAAAAACTAGTGTCTGAATATAATCCGATACCAGGTCCTAAACCTATAGCATCAATTTCATAGCTATTTATAAACTCAATAATATAATCTAAATTTTCCGAAGAAATATAACCATCAATTTCTTTAAGAGGAATATATATTATTTCGGGATATAAAGCCCTGTAAATCATATGAATACTTTCTGGTACAGAAAGATAGACCATACCTGCCCCACTTCTTAAAGCGGATAAAGCAGAAAGAATCGGTGCTCCTGTATATTTCAAAGATCCCCCAATAATTAATACTTTTCCTTTTTTTCCTTTATAAACCATCTTAGTATGAACAGGAATTAACTTTTGTACCATATTTTCATCCACAAGCTCCATATTACTTTTTACTATAGAATCCAAAAACATATCCCCAAAGTTAAGTCTACCTACTACTAAATTTCCAATATACTCTATAGCAGGATATTCAAAAAATCCCTTTTTAGGATAAAACATAGTTAAAGTATATGAGGACTTTATAGCAGAACCCCTAATTTCACCAGTATCAGAGTCAATTCCAGAAGGGACATCTATAGAAATTACAAATTTTTTTAATTCATTTATATATTCGAAAATATTTTTAAGATTATCTTCGATATCTCTTTTTAACCCAATTCCAAATATTCCATCTACAATAATATCAAACAAGCTTAGATCTTTATAATTAGCCTTTAAATCTAATATAAGAACATCATTTATAAGACTCAGTTGAATTTTTAAAAGATCTGATATTTTTTTATCCCAAAAATAAGAAAACACGTATACATTTTTCACACCATAATTTAGAAGGTGCCTAACTAAAGCAACACCATCTCCCCCATTATTCCCAGGACCACAAAGAATAGCCACATTCTTGCTTTTTAAATCTGGGATATTATCTTTTAAGAAATTAAAAAGAAAGATCGAGGCATTCTCCATCAACATAAGAGTTGGAATCTTATATTGCTCTTCTAAAATTTTCTCCAAATTTCTTATATCTTCAGAATTTACAATTTTCATATTCTACCTCTCAAGAGTTATTATAACTCTATTAGGTAAGCAAACAATGCTTTCTCCCGTTTTATTTATAAATCCTTGTTTTATGCATATTTTATCAGGGCAAGGGGATGAGATCATATGTACTCCTTTTCCTTCTATATATTCAAAAATACTATCTCCTAAGGGGCCTTTTACTTTATATTTATCACCACTTTTAAGTTTTGTTAGGGGTATTCTTAATACTTCTCTATTTTCTACTTGTATAACTAAAAATTTGGTTTCGCCTTTCGGTAGAAATAAATATATAATACTTATAATAGAAGAAATTAAAAGAATAAAAATTAACAAATTTGCTTTTTTCATATTCATCATAAAAATTATACCACATCATCATATCACAAAGAGTACTTCAGAAATTTTATTTCTTTGATATAATTTATAATCATGGTAAAGCTAAATAATTTTCAGAATAAAAATATCAAGCTACCAACACCTATTTGTAAAGGTCATTTATCCATAGAAGAAGCATTACTTTTAAGAAGGTCGGTAAGAACATATAAAGAGAACCCCATTAATTTACAAGATTTATCTCAAATATTATGGTCTGCCCAAGGAATAACAGAAAAGAATTACAAATTTAGGACATGTCCTTCTGCAGGTGCTACTTTTCCATTAGAAATATATGTCTTTGCTTATAAAGTTCATGATTTAGATATAGGAATTTACAAGTATATTCCTGAGAGCCATGAATTAAATCTCCATTTAAAAGGTGATAAGAGAGAAGATCTTTTTATCGCATGTTTAAGACAAGAATGGATTAGGAGAGCCCCAGTTATTATCATAATATCAGCTAATTACTATAAAACCACTGCAAGATATGGGGAAAGAGGAATAAGATATGTATTTATGGAAGCAGGACATTGTGCCCAAAATATTTATTTACAATGTGTATCTCTGAACTTGGGAACTGTAGCAGTAGGAGCCTTTAATGATGAAGATGTAAAAAGAATAATACATCTTCCTAAAAATGAGTTTCCTCTATATTTACTGCCTATTGGAAAGATTTAGTAAACATAGTTGATAAAATAAGCTAAGATGTGTTAGACTTATCCAAAAAGAGTATTAGGAGGGTGAATAATAATGAATAAATTTATGATTAAAGAGATTAGAGAAAGTTTTCAAATTATTAAGGGATACAAGGAAAGGGTAGAAGAATTTAAAAATATATCCGACGAACTCAAGAAGTATAATTTTAATCATGTGGTCTTCGTAGCAAGAGGTTCATCTGATAACGCTGCTATATGGGGAAAATATTATATAGAGTCTCATATAGGAATACCTGTTTCATTATGTGCCCCTTCCCTCTTCACCATCTACAAAAGACCCCCAAACCTAAAAAATTCCTTAGTTATAGCCATATCTCAATCGGGAGAAAGTGATGATATATGTGAAGTAATAAGAACCGCTAATGAACAAGGTACATTAACTATTGGAATAACAAATAATCCAGAAGGCAAATTAGCAAAACTTGCCAAAATCAATATATTTACCAATGCTGGACAAGAAAAAAGTGTGGCAGCCACAAAAACATATCTATCTCAACTTGTTTCTCTGTATTTTCTTATAAATTCTATAAAGGGTAGAATTTATATGGATGAATTTGATAAAATATTAAAGGCTATGGATACAATTTTGGGTATGGAAGAGAAAATAAAAGAAGAGGTAAAACCCTTTAAATATATGGAACATTGCGCTGTGTTAGGAAGAGGTTTTAACCTTTCCACAGCATTAGAAACAGCATTAAAATTCAAGGAGACTTCCTATATTATAGCCCAACCATATTCTTCCGCTGATTTTATGCACGGCCCCTTAGCTCTCGCCACTGAAGGTTTTCCTGTATTCTTCTTTGCCCCAAAAGGGGAGAGCTTAAACCATTCCTTAGAAATACTATCTATATTAAAAGAAAAGGGTACCGACATATATTTATTCAGTAACGAACCTAATCTTCATAAAGATTACCAAGGCTTCTTTATTGACTGTGATATTCCTGAAGATGTGTCTCCTATATTGTTAATATATCCAGCTCAATTCTTTGCTTATTATTTAGCTGAATTAAAAGGTAGAGATCCGGATAATCCAAGAAATATAAGAAAGGTGACCATAACACGGTAGATATGATAAAAATAGTTATTGATCTAATTAACAATCCAATTTTCATTATTCCTTTCCTCGTAGTAATAATTACTCAAGGGCTGAAGGGTATTATAAAAATTATTCAAGAAAAAAAGTTTTTATGGATAGCCTTCTTTGAGTGGGGAGGAATGCCAAGTTCTCACTCAGCCCTTGTTGTATCTTTATCATTAATAATAGGTATAAAGGAAGGTTTTAATTCTACCATTTTTATATTATCTATGTTCTTAGCTGGAATAGTAATTGCAGATGCAATTGGAGTAAGACTTGCTACAGAAGAGCAAGCAAAAGTAATAAATAAGATAATTCAAAGGGAGTTAAAAGATCCAGAATTAAAAGAGATAAATCTAAAAGAATCTATTGGACATACCCCTATAGAAGCTATAGTCGGAGGAATAATCGGTTTAATCTTAGGACATCTTCTATATTACGGGATATTTCATAGATGAAAATAGGCTTCTTTAGTGATACCTATAAACCTCAAAAGAACGGTGTAGCTACCGCCCTATTTTTTCAGAAGAAAACCTTAGAAGAAGAAGGTCATGAAGTACATCTATTTATTCCTTATATACCTAAAATCTTACCAGAAAAACATGTCTATCAGCTTTTTTCTATTACTTTTCCATTTCAAAAAGAACATAGAATAGCAACTCCTTTTTCTGCAAATTATGATCTATATCTTAACAATCTTAAATTGGATGTAATTCATACCCATACTCCTTTTTCCTTAGGAATTTTTGGAGCTTATGAAGCTAAAAAAAGAAAAATCCCTCTTATACATACCTACCACACCTTGCTTACTGAATACGCCTACTACATATGGGATCATTTTCCAGATATGGTCAAAAAACATATAATAACTGAGGAAAGAGCAAAAGATATAGCAATATGGATTAGTAGATCTTATTGCAACCTCTGTGATACTGTAATCGCCCCTTCCACAAAGATTAAAAAACTACTTATTGATTTTGGAGTTAAGAAACCTATAGAAATAATTCCTAATGGTTTAGATTTGAGGAATTTTCATCCCATTGATAAAAAAGTAGCAAGAGATAGATTACATCTTCCTACTGATGCATATATTTTACTATTTGTGGGAAGGTTAGGAAAAGAAAAGAACATAGAATTTTTATTGAAAGTTATGAATAAATTAAAAAATTATCCCAAAATCTACCTTCTCATTGTAGGAGATAACCCTGACAAGAGAGTAATAAATAATCTAAAAGAAGAAGCTAAAAACCTTAATATTGAAGATAGGGTAATATTTACTGGCTATCTTGATTACGATAAAGTAATAGAGGCCTACTATTCTTCAGATATATTTGTCTTCTCGTCTTTGTCCGAGACCCAAGGTTTAGTAGTGTTAGAAGCTCTTACAGCTGGGCTTCCTGTAATTGCTTTAGAAGATGAGGCTATTGCAGATTTTGTAAAAGATGAAACAAATGGTTTTCTAATACCCTTCAAAACTTCTAACATAGAGGAAAGTATTATCTTATTTTCAAATAAAGTTATAGAATTATTAGAAAACTATAACTTATATAAAAAATTATCAGAAAATGCCATAAGTAGTGCCCAAAATTTCAGTGTTCAAAAGATTAATAAAAAACTCCTTGACTTGTATAACAACCTTATCAAAGAATATAATATTTAAAAATGCCTGAATTTATTTCTCTTTTTATAGAAGAGTTAAACAGAAAAAAAGAAAAAATAAATAATCTTTTTTTCAAAAAAGATATAAAAGATAGGTCTTTTTTTGTAAACTTTGTAGAAACTCTATGGCATAAAATACCAGAAAATTTACAAAGTAATGGTCATAAAATCTTTGCTATTGATGCCTCACAAAGAACCCTATCCTTTTCTCTTGGTCCGTATCTTCTTTTAACTCAAGGTTTAGCTATAGGTACTGAAGGTTATGAGAAAGCTACCATCTCATTAGATCCAATACCCGCATCAATTTCTGAAAATCAATTGGCATGGATACGGGATTTAATAATGCAAAAAATAGAAACTGAACTTGCCCTTAAAATTATAGAAGAAATTAAACCCCCCTTCATCTTATTTATTGATGGCTCTATCATCTCACGACTTTCATATCTATTAAGATATATAAATCTTATAGAGGAAGAGCCTTACAAAGACTTGGCTCTTAATGTTTTAAATACCACCATAGAACTCATTCTAAAATCCAAAAATAAAAATATAGAATTAATATCTATATCAAAATCAAGTAGAAACACCTTTTTCTTTCAAATTTTATCAATAGACCATCCTGAATTAAAAGAAGAACTTCCCTACACCCCTATTGACGCAGAATTTTTAAATATCCTTTCCTGGGAGCCAGGATATAGTACTCCCCTACTAATAGGAGCAGAAATGGGACTTGGTCATAATCAAATAGAGCTCATAGAGAAAGATCCTAATCTTCAAACCTTGCTAAAAGATATACCAGCTTTTATTACTTTCTATGTAAGACTCATTCCAAGAGACCAAATTTTAAGAATTGATATACCAAACTACTTAATAGAGGATTCAACCACACTTTTAGAAGTAAACTTTCATTGGGAAAAAGATGTAAATATAGATAATATCCTTGCTATACTTAGAGAAAATTGTATAAACTCTCAAATATATCAAACTCCTTTGTATTTAGTAGATAACATTGTCAGAATTAAAAAAACCCCCGATTTAGAAAGGTATATAATGATTCTTAAAAAAGAATTTCCTGACATCTTAGAATTAGATAGATCTCAAAGGAGGTTTTTCTAAATAATCATGGACTTAAAATGTGTAGGATACTTGGTGGGTGAAAGTTTTTGCGATAGTTTTCAATTTATTACTAATGAAGAATTAGCCCCTAAAAGATTGGAATATGTCATAATTAAAGGAACTGCTGCATCGGATGAAGAGGTAGACGTATTAGCTCAAGTAGAAAGTCTAAAGGCTTTTTCAGATATATTAACAGAAGATCAGGAATATGATGCAACCACAAGACTTTTAGAATTAAATTACAAAATACCACTAAAGCTCATTGCTACAGCCAGAGTTTTAGGCTATTTAGATATTGATGATAATATTCAGCTTCCAAGATCAGTTTCCTTACCAGGTTCTCCGGTTTTTTTAGCTCCTGATGATCTTCTTAGAAGATTCTTCACTCATAAAAAGGCCACCGCTATAGAAATTGGAACCTTACTTTATAGGCCTAATGTCAAAGTAACTCTTGATCCCAATGGACTTAGGAGACATCTGGCCATAATTGCTCAAACAGGAGCAGGTAAATCTTATCTTACAGGATTACTTTTAGAGAAACTTGTAAAACTTGGTGCTACTATTTTAGTATTTGATCCTAATAGTGACTATGTCTTACTAAGAAGGAAAAGAAATAATTTAAAAGAATTTTCATCTATTGCCCAACAAGTTAACATTTATAGAATACCTCAAGTAAAAGGGAGATTTACGGATGATATCATTGGGGGTGTAATACCCTATTCAATCAGATTTAGTGAGTTAGAAAACGAACAAATAGCAGAAATATTAGGAATCTCAGAATATAGTAACATAAGAGATGCAGTTGAAACAGCTATAGAGGAACTTAGAAAAGAAGGTGTTGATTTTACCCCAAAGGAACTTTATGAAAAATTACAATCTATGGCAGGTATAGACGAGGAAGAGGAAAAAGAAGAAATATTAGATTTTGACGACTATGAAAAAAAATATGTAAAAAAAATAGAGAAAAAGAATAAAAAATACTCTGAAGAAACAATGATTGGAGCAAGAAAAGCATTAAAATATGTAAAATGGATAAAAGATTATCCAATATGGGGATTTAAAGATATAAAGATTGAGGAAATTCTAAAACCTGCTCAGATATCTGTCATAGATTTGGCAGGTATAGAGAAGAACCTACAAGATTTAGTAGTAAGTAAATTGTTAAATGATATATGGACTAAAGCAAAATCAGAAGGACTTACATATCCCTTATTTATTGTATTAGAAGAAGCCCATAATTTAGTGCCAAAAGAGAAAGCAGAGAAATTAAGAAGTGCTAAGATAATAAATTCAATTGCAGCGGAAGGACGAAAATTTAAAGTATTTCTTATTGTGGTCACACAAAGGCCCTATAAAATAAGCAGTAATACTTTATCCCAATGTGGAAGCCAGATAATAATGAGATTAACCAATCCTACAGATCAAAACGCAGTAAAAGAAGCATCAGAAGCTCTTTCAGAAAACTTATTTAATGATCTTCCTGGATTAAACATTGGAGAAGCTATTATCTTAGGAAGATTAACCCGTATTCCTGTAATGGTAAAGATTGGGGAAAGAGAAACTGCAGAAGGAGGTTTTGATATAGACATAGATGAAGAATTTGAAAAAGCTCTAAAAGATGCTCAAAATAGAGATATATTCGAAGATATTATAACCGATCTCCCTGATATTGGGAGTGAAATCTAAACATGATAAAAATTCTTATAACTGCTGATAACCATTTAGGTAAATACTACAAAAAGTTAGTACCAGAAAGACTAAACGAAAGAAGAAGAAAGATAAGAGAAGCATTTAAAAAAACAGTAGATTATGCCATTGAAGAAAAGGTAGATATATTTATACAAGCTGGAGATTTATTTGATTCTACAAATCCCAGGAATCAAGATTTGGCCTTTGTTGCTCGAGAGTTTTCAAGATTAAAAAGAAACTATATTCAAATTTATACTATTGGTGGAAACCACGATGCTCCAAATATGATAGATAGTGATGCCTTTCCCATGAAAATTTATGAAGAAGTAGGTTTAATAAAATCTTTTTTATCTCAATCTAATATTAACGTAGATATATTTGAGAAGGATCAGAAATTAATTATATCTGGTTTATCCCATGATCCAAGAAAAAAGGGAAGAATTGATCCCTTAGAAAATATAAAATTATCAGATTCTATACCTCAAGATAATAATATATGGAAAATCCTAATTCTCCATTACTCCTTTGAAAAATATGCTCATCCAAAATCTTCTGAGCCTCAAGTATCACTACATACTTTATATAGCCTCCCCTTTAATATTTATATATTGGGACACCTCCATGAGAAGAATATTTATAAATTTGGAGATAAAATACTAATAATACCAGGAAGTACTGAAAGATTTGATTTTGGAGAAATAGATCTTACTCCAGGTTTTTACCTATTAAAAATAGAAGGAAAAAAGATTGACATAATTCACGAAAAAATAGAACCACAACCTATGAAAATCATGGAAATAAAACTTTCAGAAATTACAGAAAAAGATTATACCAATGCTATTATTGAAAAAATATTAAGAGAATCTCAAAAAGATCTTATGTTAAAATGCAAAATTGTAGGAGAAATTCCTATATCTATATATAGTTCCATAAATTTTAGCAAGATACTAGACGAAGGACTTAAAGCTAATTTCTTATTTGACTTAGATACGCAAAATTTGAGAATAAAAGGGAAAGAGATATCAATAATACCATCAGAAGATTTCAGTTTTGAAAAGAATCTGTCTAAAATAACAGAAAAATACTTGGAAGAAAACAAAGAAGATCAAGAAGCTATAATAGAAGCAGTTAAATGGATAAGAGAAGAGTTAAAAATTAGAGGAGAGTTCTTATGATAAAACTTGTGAGCTTAAAACTTAGAAATTTTAAACAATATGAAATAGCATCTCTAAATTTTCCAGATCAGGGAAGAATACTTATAAAAGGGAGGAATGAGGCAGGAAAAAGTAGTATATTTGAGGCAATTTATTTTGCACTTTTTGGGGAAGGACTCGAGCACAATAATAGTGATCTTATAAGATTTGGAACTAACGAAACAACAGTAGAGCTTACTGTAAAAACTAATGATAAATTAATAACCATAAGAAGAGTCCTTCCTCTTAATAAAAACCAAGACGCCTCTTTGGTTATAAAAAATATAAATGAGCAAACTACAAAACAAGAAATAGTAAAAGGACCAAGAATTGTAAACAGTAGAATAGTTAAAGAGATAGGTCTTGATGGAGATATATTATTAAACACATGTCTTGTAGCACAAAAAAAATTAGATGCCTTAGAAACTTTAAAGGCTGGAGACAGAAGAGAAATAATATCCAAATTATTTAACTTGGATTATCTTTTGAATATTTCTGAGAAGGCAAAACAGATCAAAAATGAACTTGAGAAACAAAAACCCCAATATGAACTTTTGAAGAAAGCAGCTGAGGCTAAAAGAGTTTTACCAGAAATTGAAGAGGAATTAGATAAAATCCATATAGAAATAGGAAGGATTGAAAAAATCGAAAAATCTAAAAATATATACAATTTGGAATTAACTTTAAATAATCTTAAAGAAGAAATTAGAGGCTTGGAACAAAATCTTGAAAACCTAAAAAATAAAGTAGAAACCTTAGAATTCTTAAGAGAAGAAAAAAGAAAAATAGAAGAAATAACAAGCATTAAAGAAAAACTTCAAATATTAGAAAATCAGAGAGAAAAGCTTCAAAAAGAAATAACTAATTTAGAAGAAAGAATAACTAAAGAAAAGGAACTTTCAACTCAACTTGAAGGGCTTAATAATGTTATTAAGATAAAGCAAGAAATTGAAAAATTAGAAAAAGTATTAAGTGATGGAAATAATTTAATATCAAACCTTCAAGAAAAATTCACAAAATATAAGGAATTAGAAAACAAAACATCAAAAGAAAAAGAATTACAGGAGGAGAAAGATAAGCTCCAAAAAGAAGAGAGAAACTCACTTCTTAAGAAAAATCTGTTAGAATTAAGAATTAAGAAACTAAGAGATATATTAGGAAAAATACAAGAAATACCTCAAATAGAAGATACATATAAAAGGGCTTTAGAATATCATCAACAAAAGAATAAGGTTTATGAATTAATTTATAAAGTACAAAAAACTAAAAAATACTTTGTTACCTCATCATTCATTACACTACTATCTTTAACATTAGCTATCCTTTTATCAAAAATATTTTTTATCACTACAGGAATATTAACCATTTTATCCATCTACTTTTATCAGAATTATGCAAAGATCAATAAAGAGTTTACCAAAGAAAAAAATCTTCAAGAATATATTGAGAAAGACATTCCTCTCGAACTCAAAGAAAAGAATCAAGAAGAGTTAGCCTTAATATTAAATAAAATTAAAGAGAAAAAAACATATAAAAAGGAACAAATAGAAAGATTAGAAGAAAAACTTAAAATGAAACTTAATCAAACCAATAATTTAATTACAGAAATAGTACAAAAGAAAGCTCACATAGAAAGTGAACTTAAAAATATTGATTCTTACAAAAATGAAATCCATAAATTATCCTTAGAATTCCAAGAAAAATTAAAAGAAAGTAACTTGGACAAAATAGAAGAGAAGTTAAAAAAGTTATCAGACACCCTTAAAAAGAAGGAAGAAGAATTAATCTCCTTAAGAGAAAAGGATACTATGCCTGAAAAGGAACTATCTTATCTCATTTCTCAAAAAGGCTCTATAGAAAACGAGCTTGAAAATATAAGGAGATTAAAAGAGGAATTAGAAAGGAAAAAAAGAGACCACAAAAATATTGAAAACGAAATATCAAAAGAACAGGCAAATTTAGAAGCAAAGATAAACGAATTAAGAAGAAGTGATGATAAGTATATGTCAGAAATAGAAGAATTAATAAGACAGCTGGAAAATGATAGAGTAAAAGAAGAATATGAAAAAATTGCTCAAGAACTAAACAAGAAAAAGGGCGAAAAAAACTCTATAGAGAAAAATTATCAGGATCTAATAACTGAATTTTCCAAAAGATTTGTAGAGGATTGGAGAAACTACATAAATGAAGTATTTGATGAAAATTTAAAAGAGAAATTAATAATAAAAGAAAAAGAACTCCTTCAACAAAAAGGTGAAAAAGAAGGAATACTAAAAGAATATGAGCTAAAAACAGGAAGTAAAAGAGAAGATTTAGACCCAGAAAGGATAAATCAAGAATATATTAAATTAGAAAAAGAAATTATTAAAATGAACTATGCAATGAAGATTGCAGATACCACAAGAGAAACTATATTAAAAGCAATTAGACCAAGAACAGAATCCTTCATGCAAAAAATATTACCCATTTTAACCTCAGATAGATATCATTATGTAGAGATTGGGGACGATTACAAATTAAAAGTTTACACAAGTTTCAAAAAGGAACCCTTAGAAAAAAACATTTTTAGCGGAGGAACACAAGATCAACTTTCCTTAGCTTTAAGACTTGCTTTTGCTATGGCCACGTTACCTCAAGATAAGGGTATACAGCCCAAATTTATATTCTTAGATGAACCTCTTGGATCTTTTGATGAGGACAGAGCAAAAGGCTTATTATACCTTCTCACTGAAGGAGAAGTAGCAGAGCATTTTGATCAAATCTTTCTTATAACACATGTTCCTATCGATGAATCTATTTTTGATGAAATCTACTATGTAGAAAATGGTAAAATAACAAAAGTACAGGAAAACATTACTCAATCTTTAGATTACGAAGATAATTCTTAAATTGTTCTCCTAAATCTTCTCTCTGAAGAGCAAGTTCTACTGAAGCCTTTAAAAAACCAAGTTTACTTCCAGTATCATATCTCTTTCCCTTAAATTCATAAGCATATATAGCTTCCTTCTCTAATAATAATTTAAGTCCATCAGTAAGTTGTATCTCTCCCCCCCTTCCTGGCCTTACCTTCTCAAGCATATTAAAGATTTCAGGAGTTAATATGTATCTCCCAACAATAGCTAAATTAGAAGGAGCTTCTTCCACGGAGGGTTTCTCTACCAGATCTGTTACTTGATAAATCCCTTCTTCAATCTCTCTTCCAGAAATAATACCATAGTTTTTAACCTCATTCCTTGGCACCCTTTCCACTGCAACAATAGAACACTTATATCTCTCGTAAATCTCTATCATTTGCTTTATACATGGAATATTACTGACTATTAAATCATCACTCAAAATAACAGCAAAAGGTTCATCTTTCACTAATGCCTTTGTTACAAGCACAGCATGACCAAGACCCAAAGGTTCCTTCTGTCTTATATAATAAACTGTACCAAGCTCTGATATTTCCCTAACTTGTCTTAAAAGATCTAAATCACCTTTCTTTTGAAGAAAATATTCCAACTCAAAAGATATATCAAAATGATCCTCAATAGCCCTTTTATTCCTACCAGTTACTATTATGATTTCTTCAATTCCTGAATTTACAGCCTCTTCTACAGCATATTGTATTATAGGTTTATCAACTACTGGAAGCATCTCTTTAGGCTGAGCCTTTGTAGCAGGTAAAAATCTGGTACCAAGACCAGCAGCAGGAAAAACAGCTTTCTTAATACTCATCTTTGAGTTCCTCCTCTAATTTTCAGGAATTTTAACTATAACTAAAGTTAAACTCTCATTTTCTACTCTAAGCTGATGACAAATCCCAGCGGGAATTATTAAGACATCACCATCTTTTATATTTATCTCCTCTGGTTCTATAATTTCACATTTTCTTATTTCTCCTTCCTCAATCTCTGTACCCCCACTATATTTATCACTTAATAATACTTTCCCTCTCCCTTTAAATACGATATACATATCATTGACTCTTTTATGAACCTCTGTATCACTTATAAAAGTTGGAGAAAAGTTTAAAAACCTAACCATAAAATTACCTTTTTTATAATCTTCCAAATTCCCTTCAGAAAGTGAAAATTTTCTAAACATATCATTCCTCCCCAAAAAGTTTAACAAACCTCTAATTATTCTATACATTAAAGATTATTTAAGCAACTTTTTTTAATTACAATTTTGTGCTAAAATTAAATGGAAAAGCTGATAAAAATCGCAAAGGTGCTTTGGACGAAAGGGGCCAAAGCACCTTTTTTAGTTTTTAGTGAAAGATAAATATTTAAACAAGGAGGCGTATAAAATATGAAGGATACAGAAATAAAGATAGTAGATACAACATTGAGAGATGGAGAACAAACAGCTGGAGTAGTATTCTCAAAAGCTGAAAAACTCCAAATAGCAAGAATGCTTGACGAAATAGGAGTACATCAGATCGAGGCTGGTATCCCTGTCATGGGAGGAGATGAGGAGGAAGCAATAAAGGCTATAGTAAAGGCTGGCCTCAAAGCCAGTATTATGGGATGGAATAGAGCTGTTATAAGTGATATTGAGGCATCATTGAGATGTGGTGTGGATGCAGTAGCTATTTCTATTTCTACTTCCGATATCCATATAAAATATAAACTTAAAAAGACAAGAGAATGGGTTTTGGAAAATATGGTTAAAGCTACAGAATTTGCCAAGAAACATGGAGTATATATATCGGTAAACGCAGAAGATGCCTCAAGAACAGACTTAGAATTCCTACTCCAGTTTGCAAAAGCAGCCAAAGAAGCAGGCGCAGACAGATTGCGATTTTGTGATACTGTTGGAATAATGGAACCTTTCACAATATACGAGATTGTTAAGACCATTATAGAAAAGGTAGGAATTCCTGTAGAAATGCATACCCATAATGATTTTGGTATGGCTACTGCCAATGCTTTAGCAGGAGTAAGAGCTGGGGCAACCTATGTAGGCGTAACTGTAAATGGACTTGGTGAAAGAGCTGGAAATGCAGCATTGGAAGAAGTGGTCATGGCCTTGAAGTATATTTATAACATAGATGTAGGAATTAAAACTTATAAATTGAAAGAATTATGTGAGTATGTAGCAAAAGCTTCTGCAAGAGAATTACCTGTAAATAAAGCTATAGTAGGTAAAAATATATTTGCTCATGAATCTGGCATACATGCAGATGGTGTAATTAAATATCCTAAAACATATGAAGTATTCTCTCCAGAAGAGGTAGGAGGAGAAAGACAGATAGTAATTGGTAAACATTCAGGTACTCATGCTCTTATAAGAAAATTCCAAGAATATGGAATCACTTTATCTGAAGAGGATGCCCAAGAATTACTTAAAAAGGTAAGAGCTCTTGCTGTAGAACTTAAAAGACCTTTATTTGATAAAGAATTAATGTATCTTTATAATGACTATCTAAAAGAAAAATTAGAAAAAGAAGGAGTGTAAAGATGGGAAAAACCATAGTAGAAAAAATTTTTTCTAAGCATGCTGGTAAAGATGTTAGAGCAGGAGATATTGTTATTGCTAAATTAGATGCTTTAATGGGACAAGATGGCACATCCCCATTAGCAATAAAAGTCTTTGAGGAATTAGGAGGAACAAGAGTTGTAAATGCAGAAAAAGTACTTATTGTTATGGACCACTCTGTTCCTCCCCCTAACGAAGGAGTGGCTAACCTTCACAAGTTAATGAGAGAATTTGCAGAAAAATATGGAACTCAGATTACGGAATTTGGAGAAGGGGTATGTCACCAAGTTTTTATGGAAAGAGGTTTAGCTATTCCAGGAAGTCTGGTAATTGGGGCGGACTCCCATACATGCACTTATGGGGCATTAAACTGCTTTTCCACTGGGGTAGGATCCAGTGAGCTTGCAGCAGCAATGTATACGGGTAAATTGTGGTTTAAAGTTCCAAATACTGTTAAAATCAATCTCAATGGCAAACTTCCTAAGTGGGTTGTTTCAAAGGATATCATATTATACTTAGTAGGATACTTTAAAGCTGATGGATTAACATACAAAGCAATTGAATTTGATGGAGAAACTATTAGAGACCTTTCTATAGATGGAAGAGCTACAATAACTAATATGGTCGTAGAAATGGGTGCAAAAGCTGGTATTATGCCATTTGATGAAAAAACAAGGGAATTTTTTAAAAACATAGGAATGGATATAAATAGTGGTATTGAAGCAGACAAAGACGCAGAATATGAGGCTGTTTATAATTTTGATATTTCTAATTTAGAGCCACAAGTAGCCTTACCCCATACTGTGGACAATGTATATCCCATATCTCAAATAGAGAAAATAAAAATTCATGAAGCTTTTATAGGAACATGTACTAATGGTAGATTGGAAGATTTAAGATATGCAGCTCAGATATTAAAGGGGAAAAAGGTAGATAAAAATGTTAAACTTATAATCACTCCAGCATCTAAGCGAATATATACGCAAGCCTTAAAAGAAGGACTTATTGAAATATTTTTAAATGCAGGAGCTATAGTTACAAATCCTGGTTGTGGTCCATGTGTAGGAACACATCAAGGAGTACCAGCTGATGGAGAGAATGTTATATCTACTGCAAATAGAAATTTTAAAGGAAGAATGGGAAACAATAAAGCCTTAATTTACCTTGCATCTCCTTTAACAGTAGCTGCCTCAGCGATAAAGGGAGAAATTACTGATCCTCGTGAATTTTTAAATTAGGAGGAAAGAATAAAAATGATATTAAAAGGTAAAGCTCATAAATTCGGAGACGATATAAATACTGATTATATTATATCTGGAAAATACAAATTTAAATCCTTAGACTTTAATGAGATGTCAAAACATCTCTTTGAAGATTTAGATCCAGAATTTTATAAAAAGATAAACCCAGGGGATATAATAGTGGCTGGAAAGAATTTCGGATGTGGCTCCTCAAGAGAACAAGCCCCTTTAGTTATAAAATATGCAGGAATAAGTTTAGTAATTGCCAAAAGTTTTGCAAGAATATTTTACAGGAATTCAATTAATATTGGTCTTCCCCTCATAGAAGCTAATACTGATGAAATAGATAATGGAGATGAACTAGAGGTAGATTTATTTCAGGGAAAAATTTATAATAAGACTAAAAACATAACCATATTATCTAAGAGTACATTTCCAGATATCATGGTAAAAATATTACAAGCAGGAGGATTAGTAGAGTACCTTAAAAAAGAGGGAGATTTTAAAATATAAATGCAGAATTTTTCTTTTTATCTACCTGTAAAGATTAAATTCGGTATAGGACTCTGGGAAAGAATTCCCGAAGAGTCCTATGCTTTGGGAGCCAAAAAGATACTCTTAGTAACTGGTAGAAAGCATCTAAAAAATACAGGAATTTTAGATAAATTACTTCATCTTTTTAATAATTATCAAGTAGAAGTAATCGTTTTTGATGATGTACCTCCAGAACCACCATATTATGTAGTAGATAATGGTGCTGAGATTGCAAAATCAAAAGAAGTAGATTTAATTGTAGGAATAGGAGGTGGAAGTGTCTTAGATGTTGCAAAAGCTATAGCTTTAAAGATAAATCTTCCAGGTTCTATATGGGACTATATAGGTGAAAAAAGTGAAAAAATCTCTACACAAAGTATACCATGTATATTAGTCCCTACTACAGCGGGTACAGCAAGCGAAGTAACTAAGGTATCAGTACTTATTAACCCAGACACTAAAGAAAAACTAAGTATAAGGCATGATAGTTTATATGGAAAAATTGCTATTGTGGATCCTTTACTTACTTTATCCATGCCAAGAGAAAATACTATCTATAGTGGCTTAGATGCCTTTATTCATTCATTAGAATCTTTTTTATCACTAAATAGCAACATTTTAACTGATCCCATTTCCATTAATTCTCTTAAAATTGTTTATAAATATTTGCCAAGAGTAATTGAAAATTTAGAAAGAATAGACTTAAGGGAAAAATTACTTTATGCAAGCACTATTAGTGGAGTGGCTTTCTCTCAAACAGGACTTGGAGGCATTCATGCCTTAGCCCATCCTATAGGAGTATATGCTAATATACCTCATGGTCTTGCATGTGCTCTCGTTACCCTTCCAATGCTAGAATATAATTTGGATATTTTACCAAGAGAGAAAATCTCAACCCTTGGCAGAGCTGTAGGGGTCTATTCTTTGAGATCTGCAAAGGAGAAAATTTTGAAAAAAATAGAAGAATTTTTAAAAACTTTAGATATAAAATTAGGGCTCAGAAATTACGGAATATCAAAGGAACAGCTATCAATTATTGCTAAAGAAGCTCCAAAGACAGGCTCTTACAAAACGAATCCTCGAGCCCTAAACTATGAAGTAATCTTAGAAATTCTCAAAAAAGCTTGGTAAATCCTATTTTAAGCTAACTATATCTAAATCAGGTTTAAATTTTACTATTGAATTAGAAGGGAAATACCCTCTTACAGAAGCATTAGGATAAACTAGTACTTTTTTACCTAATATGGTGCCAGGATTTAAAACAGAATTACAACCTGTCTCACTCTCATCTCCTACAATTGCTCCCAATTTCCTTAATCCGGTATCATAAACTTCACCATTTACACTTATTCTTACTGTAGAGGAAGGTCCCATCTTTAAATTAGATATTTTTGTCCCAGCCCCTAAATTAACCTTATGACCTAAAATACTATCACCAACATAATTGAAATGAGGGGCTTTTGCACCATTTAGTAATATGCTATTTTTAACCTCTGTACAATGCCCCACTACACAATTATCCCCTATATAAACATTTCCTCGTATATATGCACCTTGTCTTATCTCACAATTTTTTCCTATATAGGCAGGACCCTTTATATATACAAATGGTTCTACGACTGTACCTTCACCTATATATACTGGACCCTCTATGAAAACTCCTCCCTGAATAATACCCTCTATATCTGGCTTTATATACTTTTCAAGAAAAGTTTTTAGATTTTTTAAGGCTTCCCAAACATATTCAACATTTTTAAAGAGATCTTCCTCTATTCCATCAATTTCAAAAAAATCTTCTGGTGCCCACATAGACATATCCTCCTTTACCATCTTAATATATTCATAACTTCTATAATATCTGATGGCTTAGATGCAAGAAAATGAACACCATTAACCAACTTACTTTCTTTAATTTTACTACATAAATCTACACAAAGTTCAATACCAATATTTTTTATGTTATCTTTTCTCTCAAATTTTTCTAAAATATACCTTGGTATTTTTATGCCTGGCACATTATTTATCATATAGTCAATCATCTCCAAGGATTTAAAAATAGTAACTCCAACGATTATCTTTACCCCACTACCTACCTTTTCTCTTACCCTTTCCATTATTGATAGATCAAATACCAATTGGGTTTGAAAAAACTCAGCTCCTGCTAAAATTTTCTTTTTCATCTTTAAAATCTCAATATCTAAAGGAGTAAGATTAGGATTAAAGACTGCTCCCAAGAAAAAATTAGGACTTTTATTTAATTTTTTTCCTGCAAAATCTTCCCCTGATTCTAACATCTTTGCTATCTTTAATATATTTACTGCGTCTAAATCAAACACAGGTTTAGCACTTTTAGATATACCAGTGGTTGTATAATCCCCTGTTAAAACTAAAACATTTTTTATACCAAGGGTATACGCACTTAATAGCTCACCCGAAATGGCAACCCTATTCCTATCCCTGGCTGTAATTTGAAAGATAGGCTCTATTCCCTCTTTTAACAACAAATAGCTTCCTACTAAAGAGGTGATTCTAACACCTACATTTTGGAAATCAGTAACATTTACTGCATCTACTCTATCTTTTAACATTAAAGTCTTGCTAACAAAAGAAGAAACATCCACTCCTCTCGGAGGACTGACTTCTGCTGTAATTATGAATTTTCCCGATTTTAATTTTTCCTCAAAATTCATTCTTGTAAAAGTATTTTACTAAAATCTTTTGGTGGAACAATCTTGAGGAAATCTTCTTCAGATATTCTATTTGTTCTAAACAAAATTACCCAAGGACATAATCTCTCGTAAACCTCACATATCCCATCTTCTGCTCCACCACAAGGTCCATTTCTCATCTTTTTAGGACATAACTTTTCCATACAAAGATTCCCTGTATAATAAATCCAACATTCTCCACAAGCAGAACATAATCTTGCAAAACTACCCAATGATCTACCAGGTTCGATCTTCAGGGTATTAGTAGCTGGGATAACAGGTTTCTTAATATAATTTGGTAATATTTGAGGTAATCCCCCACAAGTAAATGTCAAAATATTATCAGCTCTACTTATATCAATCCCAATCTCATCTATTATCCTCTTTAAACTACCCACATTACACTTATCCTTAGTAAGATCATAAACTCTCACTATATCTATTTCTAACTCAGACAAATAAGAAAATATCTCTTTATTCTTTTTCTCAATACTTTCAAAACCACAATTATCACAAGAGAAAATAAATATTTTTTCTCCTGATATTAAATTTTTTATTTCTTCTATCTTTTTAATTTCGATCTTCATTCTTTTCTATAGCCTTTAATAAATTTAACGCCAATATTCTCGTGGTTATTACCCCTACTCCACCTGGAACAGGAGTTATAGCTTCAACCTTATTCTTTACGCTCTCAAAATCAACATCACCTACTAATTTTCCATCTAACACATTAGTTCCTATATCAATTACAATCCCATTCTCTTTTACCATATCATCTGTAATTATACCAGGTTTACCTACAGCTACCATCAAGATATCTGCCATCTTAGTATAAAACTTTAGATCTATTGTTTTTGAGTGACATATTGTTACAGTTGCATTTCTTTGCAAAAGAAGAAGGGATAAAGGTCTTCCCACAGAAATACTTCTACCTACAACTACTACATTTTTACCCTCTATAGGAATATTATAAAAGTCAAGAAGTTCGATAACCGCCTGTGGTGTACAAGGAAAAAATGTATCTTCACCAGCCATCAATTTACCTAAGTTCTCATAAGTTATTCCTTCCACATCTTTTGAAGGCGGAATATACTGGAAAGCCTTCAATTTTTCTAAATTTTGAGAAAGAGGTCTGAGAAGCAAAATCCCATGAATATCTTTATTTATACCAAGCAAATTTATTTCGTTAATAAAATTATCTATAGAGATATTTTCATCAAGATTTATATTATTTATTTTTATTCCAAATTTTTTAAAGATCTTTTCTATACTATTTGCATAAGCCTCTGCTTCAGGATTATTACCCACTCTAACTACACAAAGAGTTGGAGTAATTCCCTTTTCTATATATTTTCTTACCTTTTCTATAATTTTTCCTTCCAAATTTTCTGCCACACTCTTTCCATATAAAATCTTCGCCATTTTACCCTCCTAAATCACTCCCTTAATATCCCCATTATCATCAATATCCATTTTACAAGCTGATGGTATCTTAGGTAATCCTGGCATTGTCATTATATTTCCAGTATATACAACTATAAATCCTGCCCCTCCAGAAATCTTTATTCTTTGCACATTTATTACAAAATTCTCTGGCTTTCCAATAAGCTTAGGATTATCTGAGAGAGAAAATTGGGTTTTTGCCATACAAACAGGTAATCTTTTAAATCCCCATTTTTCTATTTTTTTAAGATCTTCTTTTGCCTCGTCTAAAAACACAACATCTTTTGCTCCATAGACATTTACTGCAATCTTACGGATTTTATCCTCATAAGGTTCATCAAGATCATAAAGAAAAGCAAAGTTATTTGGATCATTTTCAATAGCAAAAAGAACTTCTTTTGCTAATTCTAATCCACCTTTTCCACCCTTTTCATATACTTCAGAAACAGCAACCCTTATACCTTTTTCCTTTAACATCTTCATTACAAAATTTATCTCTTTTTCTGTATCTGTAGGAAACCTGTTTATCGCTACAACAACTGGCAAACCAAATACTTCCTTGACAATATAAACATGGTGGAGAAGATTAGGAAGTCCTTTTTCTAAAGCATCTATATTTTCCTTATCCCAATCTTTTTTTAATCCACCATGATACTTCAAAGCTCTTATTGTTGCAACTAAAACTACCACATTGGGTTTTATATCACCTATTCTACATTTTATATTAAAAAACTTTTCAGCTCCCAGATCCGCCCCAAAACCAGCCTCAGTAACCACAAAATCAGCAAGCCTCAAGGCCATCTCCGTAGATATAAGAGAATTACAACCATGAGCAATATTAGCAAAAGGACCCCCATGTACAAAGGCAGGAGATCCTTCTAAGGTTTGTACCAAATTGGGAGATAAGGCATCTTTTAAAAGTACTGCCATAGATTTATGAGCTTCTAAATCCCTACTAAAAACAGGATCTCCTTTTTTGTTTATACCAACAACAATATTGCTAAGTCTCTCCTTTAGTTCCTGAATATCTCTTGAAAGAGAAAGAATAGCCATAACCTCAGAAGCAGCAGTTATATCAAATCCATCTTCCCTTGGTATGCCATTGCCTTTTCCTCCAAGTCCACTTACTATAAATCTTAGTTGGCGATCATTCATATCTAAACATCTTTTCCAGAAAATTTGATTAATGTCTATTCCAAGTCCATTTCCTTGATATATGTGATTATCTAACATAGCAGACAACAAATTATTAGCAGAAGTTACTGCATGAATATCACCTGTGAAATGTAAATTTATATTTTCCTCTGGAATAACCTTGGCCTTACCACCCCCAACAGCTCCCCCCTTAACTCCAAAAATAGGACCCATAGAAGGCTCTCTTATACATATAATGGTTTTATAAGATAAAAAATTTAAAGCATCACCAAGTCCTATAGTTGTTGTGGTTTTTCCCTCACCTAAAGGGGTAGGATTCATAGCACTTACAAGAATCAATTTCCCCTTTTCTTTATCTTTAAGTCTACTTAAAACCCTCCAATTAACTTTTCCTATATACCATCCATAAGGCAAGATATCTTTTTCGGAAAGTCCCAATTCTGATACAAGATCAAAAATCTTCTTCACTCTATACCTCCAAGATTCAGGTCTATAGTAATTATTTCTCCCCAGACCTTATCTCCATCTATATAAAGATAACCTATAGTATTTTTATCAGTAAAAAATCTATCTGTTGGAGATCCTGGATTGAAAAAGAAAATTTTATCATCCCATTCCATAAGAGCATGATGAGTATGCCCAAAGACAATAACATTAATATTCTCTAAATCTTCTTCAAAAACCTTCTTGACCCTGTCTTTAATTCCCCATGGAGCACCGCTACCATGAGTGATTCCAACCTTTACTCTTTCAAGAGTAATAATCCTTTTAGAAGGTAAAACTTTTTTCACTTCCCATGAATCCATATTTCCATGTACACCAATAACATCAGCTATTTTTTTAAGTTCAGGAAGAAAGAAAAGCTCTTCCCAATCACCAGCATGCAATATAAGATCAACTCCTACTAATTTTTCTAAAATAATTTTAGGAAGATACGGAAAACGAGAAGGAAGATGTGTATCAGAAATTACTCCAATTTTTAACATTCGTTCCTCCAACGTTAGAGAAACATTTTTAAAATATATAATAAAAAATTGGCGGGGAGGGTGGGACTCGAACCCACATGGCCGCGAAGGCCTTACCGGTTTTCAAGACCGGCCCCTTAGCCAATTCGGACACCTCCCCGATGTCCAAGAAAATTATACCATAAAAATTTTTAATTTTGTTTAAAATCTTGTGATATAATCTAAGAAAAAGGAAGGAAATTTTATAAAATGGATGTTAAAAAAGCAATTCAAGAAAGAAGATCTTTAAGATCATTAGAACCTTTTGAAGTTACCGAAGAATTAATTTTAGATCTTGCTGAATCTGCATCCCTTGCACCTTCATGTTTTAATAATCAACCATGGAGATTTATATTTACATATGACAAAGAACTCTTAAAAGAACTATATACTGCTCTAACACCAAGAAATAATTGGGCTTTTGTATCATCATTAATAGTAACTGTATTTACAAAATATGAATTAGATTGCCAAATAAAAGGGAGAGATTATGCTCTATTTGATACTGGAATAGCAGTAGGCTTTATGTTATTAAGGGCAACTGAGCTCGAAATGATAGCTCATCCAATAGCAGGTTATGATGAAGAAAAGGTTAAAAAGATTTTAAACATACCTGAGGATATGCAAGTAATAGCCCTTATTATATTTGGGAAAAAAGCTGAAAAGCTAAGTACTTTATTATCTGATGAACAAAAAGAAAGAGAATTAAAAAGACCAGAAAGGCTTCCTATAGAAAAATTTGTATTTATAAATAAATATACAGAAAAATGAAAATATCGTGTTCTACAGCAGCTTTTATTGATCCATCCTCATCTACAGAACAAAAATTAAAAGATTCTATAGAAGCTATCAACAATATAGTTAAACATGGCTATGATGGTATAGAACTTTTTATACCAAATGTATTCTCTGATGAACAAAAAGAAATCCTATTCCAAGAAGCTTCAAAAATAAAAGGAAAAATACTTACGATTCATGCCCCTAAAAATACTCTTCATCGACCCTTAAAAGAAATTTTTACTCCTTTAACTAAATTAATCAAAAAGGCATCAGATTTAGAGGTAAATTATATAGTTTTACATCCACCATTCCAAAAAAACTTCAAATCCTTAATAAGAACAATATTCTACATTTTGGACAATATTTTACTTTTTGCTAAAAGAAACAATGTTACACTTACAATAGAAAATGTACCATACCTTTTAGATCCTCCAAAGTTTTTTAAAAACATTTGTGAAAAATATAAGGATGGTTTTGGAATAACCATTGATATAGAATATCTTTATTCCACTCCCTATTCCTTAGACAAATACCCTAAAGACCTTCTCTCCAAATATCTGAAGAATATTCATATAAGAGATTATGATGGAAAAAGTTTTGACGAAGAAGGAAATAGAAGATACCTAAAACTTGGTGAAGGCTTTATAAACTTCAAAGAACTCTTCGAAAAACTTTTTGAGATAAACTATGACAGTATCCTAACAGTAGAGACTGTATTTAACGATAAGATAGAAGATCTAATCTATAGTAAAGAATTTATAATTAAACATCTACCTCAGAAATCATTAGCTTCTGGATAAGAACCAAGTATTTTAAAATCTAAACATTCTTCCTTTATCTTATCCAATGCTCCCTTTACTTTATCATCTTCAACATGTCCCTGAAAATCAACAAAAAATCTATACTCAAAAGGTTTAGAAGGTACTGGTCTTGATTGAATTAAAGTCATATTTAATCCAAAATCATGAAGAGGCCGTAAAGCCCTATAAAGAGCTCCCGCTTGATGTTTCACTGAAAAAATTATGGAGGTTTTATCCTTACCTGTCGGTTTTGGAATATTTTTACCAAGCACTAAGAATCTCGTCTTATTATTCCATGCATCTTGTATATTTTCAGCCATTATATTTAAGCCAAAAATTTCAGCTGCAAAATTACTTGCTATTGCTGCACTATTTTTTTCTTTTAACACTAACATGGCAGCATAACTAGTACTAGAAGTTGGTATTTCTTCTACATCAGGTAAATTTTGCCTCATCCATCTCCTACATTGGGCTAATGCTTGAGGATGAGAATAAACTCTTTTAATCTTTTTAATATCCTTCTCTGTGGATAATAAGGAATGTCTAATGTCCAAATATACCTCACCTATTACCTTATTTGTAGTAATTGCTAAAAAATCCATAGTAACCCCTACTGTTCCTTCTAAAGAATTCTCAATAGGTACTACTCCAAAATCTGATCCTTCCTCTAAAACCTTAAAAATATCTTCCACAGAAGGTAAAGGAACAAATCTAACTCCTTCCCCAAAAAATTTAACAGCAGCCTGATGTGTAAAACTTCCTTCAGGGCCAAGATAGACTACAGTTAAATCTTTTTCAAGACTCCTCAAATAACTCATTATACTTTTAAAAATTCCATAAACCGCCTCTGGAGGTAGAGGCCCCTCATTTTCCTTTATAAGTCTTTCCAATATTTCCTTTTCCCTTTTAGGGTCAAAAACAGGATAGTCTTTTTCTTTTTTCCAGTTTTTAATTTCTAACACTATCTTTGCTCTCTCATTTAAAAGATTCAAAATCTTTTTGTCAATCTCATCTATCAATCCCCTTAATTCATTTAATTTTTCCATAACTAACCTCTTTTAAATCTATAAATTTTTATAAATTCTATAAGATAAAATCTTATTAGGTCAATATCTATTGTAATCTTGAGAAAAGTTTTGATTAAAAATTTTTTAATGATATAATAAAAACGTTAACGTAATCTTTTTAAAAAGGGGTGATAAAGCATTAAACCAGAAAAACAAAGAAAAAGAGGATTCTTCAAGGAATTTAACATTCTTATTGCCCTTATTGTACTTTGTGTATTTATAACCATTCTCAACCCAAAATTTATAACTCCCTTTAACTTACAAGTAATAGCAAGACAAGTAGCAATATATGGTCTTTTAGCTATAGGTGAAACTCTTATTATTATTGGAGGAGGTATTGATCTTTCTGTAGGGTCTTTGGTAGCTTTAACTGGAGTTTTAGTAGCTCTTTTCATGAAAAATGGAATTGATATGTACATTTCCATATTATTAGTTCTTCTATTTTCCTCTACAATAGGTTTATGGCATGGATTTTTTGTTACTAAGCTTAATGTACCACCTTTCATAATAACTCTGGGAACATTAACAGCTGCAAGAGGACTTGCTTCAGTAATAACAAAGGGTTGGCCTATAATAGGCCTTCCAGAAAAGTTCTTTTTTATAGGTCAAGGTGAAATTTTAGGAATACCCTTTCCATTAATAATTCTTATTTTTTTCACTCTTCTTTCCTTTTTCATCACTAAATATACTGTTCTCGGAAGAAATTTATATGCCATTGGCGGAAATATTGAAGCGGCAAGACTTTCTGGAATAGATGTGGATAAAATTAGAATATATACTTACATCTTTGGATCCTTTCTTGCAGGAGTAACAGGAATAATAATTGCATCAAGACTAAGTCAGGGACAGGCAGGAGTAGGTGGAGGATATGAACTAAGTGCTATTGCTGCAGCTGTTATAGGTGGAACATCCTTATCAGGCGGTGAAGGTACTATTCTTGGTACGATTATAGGTGCCACCATAATGTCAGTTATTTACAATGGACTAATTCTATTGGAGATATCTTCTTATTGGCATGATGTGGTAATGGGACTTGTCATTGTTACAGCAGTAACCTTAGATATCTGGAGGAAAAAGAAAAAGCCATAAGTTGGAAAGGAGGTGAAAATTTTTCTTAATTTGTTAATCTAAACAAAATTTCTGAACCTTAAATTAAAAAAATTAACAGGGGGGAATAAAAAAATGCGTAAATTACTTGTTATCTTATTGATTTTAGTATTTCCTTTCATATTCTCTACTGGATTTTCAAAAGATATACATGTAGCGGTTATAGGAAAATCTGTACATCCCTATTGGGCAGAAGTAGAATTAGGGGTAAAGAAAGCTGCCCAAGATTTAGGAGTTAAAGCCACATTCTTTGTACCTCAAAAAGAAGATATTCCAGCACAGATTTCTCAAATGGAATCTTTCATTGCTATGGGAGTAAGTGGTATAGCTATAGCACCATCCGATCCTACAGCCATTGCCCCTACTATTGAAAAGGCTATGGCAAAAGGTATTCCAGTAATAACCTTAGATACTGATGCTCCTCAAAGCAAGAGACTAATATACATTGGAACTGATAACTACTCAGCTGGAAAAATTGCTGGTTTGGTAATGTCTGATCTTTTAGGAGTACGTGGCGGAAAAGTAGCAATAGGTACAGGATCACTTACTGCTATGAATTCCTTAGAAAGAATGAGAGGATTCATGGATGGTATAGCTAATAACAAAAGAATTACAGTAGTTACAAAACCTGCACTCTGTGACTTTGAGGATACAGGAAGAGCAGTAACTCTTGCTGAACAAGCCTTACTTACCTACCCAGATCTGAGAGGTTTCTTCGGGGTATATGCATTTAATGGGCCAGCTGCAGCAAAAGCTGTAAAATCAGCTGGAAAAGTAGGCCAAGTAATCATAGTATGTTTTGATACCACAGCTGAGCATATGCAACTTATAAAAGAAGGAGTTATTGCTGCAACCGTAGGACAGAGACCATATATGATGGGTTATAAGAGTGTAGAGGTACTTACTAAGATGGCTCAAAAGGGTGTAGATGCAACCCTTAAAGAATTACCTGCTAATAGAATTATTGACACTGGAGTTGATGTGGTAGCAGGAGATAAATATGTAAAGAGCATAAAGAGCGTACAAGCTCTTACAGTAGAACAATATAGAAAGAAGCTCCAAGAGTTAGGAATTCCTGTACAAGGCTGGTAAATTTATTAAAGGAGAGGGGTTTTATTACCCCTCTCCTTTAAAATAAAATGGAGGTGTAGATTATAAAATGAACCAAGAGATATTGATAGAGATGAGAAATATATATAAAAGTTTTCCAGGAGTTCAAGCCCTGTCAGATGTCAACATAACAGTATATAAAGGAGAAATTTTAGCAATTGTAGGTGAAAATGGAGCAGGAAAGTCTACCCTAATGAAGATTCTTGCTGGTATATATCAAAAGGATAGTGGTAAAATAATATTTAAAGGTAAAGAAATTAATCCTCAAACACCTCACGAAGCCCAAAGTCTTGGAATATCTATGATACATCAAGAATTTAATTTAGCACCCAATTTAGATATTGCAACCAACATCTTTTTGGGAAAAGAACCCAAAAAGGGGAAATTAATAAAAATTTTTGATTATAAAAAAGCATTCTATGAATCCCAAAAATTATTAGAAATAATAGGTTTAGATTTACCTTCTGATACATTAGTAAGGAATCTTACAGTTGCCCAACAACAAATTGTAGAAATCGCTAAAGCTCTTGCATCAAAATCAGAGATAATAATTATGGATGAACCTACATCAGCATTAGCAGGAAAAGAAGTAGAAAAACTATTTGAAATTGCAAGGAATCTTAAGAATCAAGGAGTTTCCATCATATTTATAACCCATCGTTTAGAAGAAGTCTTCCAAATTGCTGAAAGAATAATTGTTTTAAGAGATGGGAAAAAGGTAGGAGAATTGCCTGCAGACAAAGAAAGATATAATGAAGTTATAAGATTAATGGTAGGAAGAGACCTAAGAGTTATTCCAAAACCTGAAACTGAAAAAGGAGATATAGTATTAGAGGTAAAGAACCTTTCATCAAATAAAATCCACAATATATCTTTTTATTTAAAAAAGGGTGAAGTTTTAGGTATTGCTGGACTTGTAGGAGCAGGAAGAACAGAGATTGTCAGAGCAATTTTTGGAGCAGATCCAAAAACCAAAGGGGAGATATATTTAGAAGGTAAAAAAGTAGATATTAGGACTCCTAAAGATGCGGTAAAATTGGGTATAGGATTAGTGCCAGAGGATAGAAAGTTACAAGGACTTATTTTAAATATGGCTATATATGAGAATATATCTCTTGCTTCCTTACCCTTTTTATTCCCAAACTATATTATAAAGGCAGAAAAAGAATATAAATTAGCAAATCACTTTGTAGAAAAGTTAAAGATTAGAACCCCAAGTATTTTTCAAAAGGTATTAAATCTATCAGGAGGAAACCAACAAAAGGTTGTTTTATCAAAGTGGCTTGCCTTAAATCCTAAGGTCTTAATATTGGACGAACCAACAAGAGGTATAGATGTAGGAGCAAAAGCAGAAATACACTCTTTAATTGGTGAATTAGCAAAACAAGGTATTGGAATTATACTTATTTCTTCAGAACTTCCAGAGATTTTAGCCTTATCTGACAGAGTATTGATAATCTCAAAGGGGAGAATAACAGCAGAATTACCTAAGGAAAATATATCTCAAGAAACTATAATGCAATATGCAGTAATTTAACATCTCTAAAAAATAGGATAAAATAATTGCAAAATATATACTTAAAGGAGGAAATTGTATGTCCTATATTGTATTAATAACAGGAGCGTCAAAAGGTTTAGGTTATTCGTTATCTGAGCTTTATCTTTCAAAGGGTGATTATGTAATTGCTACCTATCGAAAGAATTTAGAAAACTTAGAGAAGATCAAAGATAACCCTAATCTCCTATTATACAAAATGGATGTAGCAGATGAAAATTCTGTAAAAGATGCTTTTGAATTTATAAAAGGCAAAGTTCCCCATATTGATATATTAATTAACAATGCAGCAGTCTATTTGGAAGACAAAACAAAAACAATCGAAAATGTAGATATAGAAAAAGCCATACAAACACTGAATATAAACTCTATAGGCCCCTTAAGAGTATTAAAATACTTCTTCTCTTTAGTTGAAAGAGGGAACAAGAAATTAATAATTAATGTATCTTCTGAAGCGGGTAGCATATCAAATTGTTGGAGAGATAGAGAATATGCCTATTGTATGTCAAAATCAGCCTTAAATATGCTTTCTGCTATATTACAAAATTATAGCAGAAACAAAGGTATAAAAGTGCTTGCAATTCATCCTGGATGGATGAGAACCGATATGGGTGGTCCTAATGCTGATATTCCCCCAGAAGAAGCAGCAGAAGGAATTTATAATTTATCTATGAAAGAATGGGACATTAATGATAAAAACATCTATATGGATTATAATGGAAATCTTATGACGTGGTAGATTTATGAATTATACTTTGTGGGAGGGACTTAAATTAGTCCCTCCCTTTTTTTACAATATTTGAAATGTTTTTAAGCTATTTTCAAAAAGAGGCAAGTATTTATCAAAAGTATCCTTAAGAGCAGAGAAGGTAAAAACATAGAATTTATGATCTTTAATAAAGTAAACTTGCTTTTGTTTTATAGCTATATCTCCTACCACCTTAATTAGATAAACTAATTCATATCCTTCAAATCCCGCCACATCCCTTTTACCCTCACTTTGGAATTCTATTTCCCCTAATTCCTCTGAAACATAGCTTAATTCTTTTTTGATTGATGATATTAACTCATCGTTTATAACAGCTTCCTCATCTTCTGGAATATTTAGTATGTTAATATTAAAGTTAACTCTAAAACCCAAATCAGCAGGACCAACAAAAATAGCAGCCAAATTATAAGGAGCACCATCCTTAAATTCCCAATCTATAGGTGGAATTATTGAAAATCCATATTTTTCATTTATATACCTTTCTGTATCTGCTAAAATAAGATTGATGTTAATAGTAAGCAAAACTAAAGAGACTATTAAAAATCTAAAAATTCTTTTATAAAACATTAGCTTAAATTCCCCCCATTTTTAAAAATTTACAATTTCCCAAAAAGCCTTCTTAGGATTGTGATTCTTATCAAAAAGAAGTGGATAATCTTCTCTCCCTCTTACAGGCCAAAAGAAAAGCCATGTATAATCATCAGCGACTCCCCAAAAAGTAACTCCTGTAACTTTTCCTTTGTATTTTCTTAATATTGCAAAAGCTTCTTTATAAAGTTGAGCTTGTCTTTCAAGTCTATCCTCAGGTGGAACTTTAAAGTTATTATTTTCATTTCTATCATAATAAATCGATATATCGAATTCTGTAATCTGCACTTCTACACCAAGCTCTAAAAATCTCTTTATTGAATCTTCAAGCATCTTAGGAGTCGGCCAACTCAAAGTCCAATGTCCTTGAATACCAATACCATGAATTGGTACCCCTTTTTCTTTCAATCTTTTCACCAATTGATATGCTTTCTCTCTCTTTACCGGATCCTCCAAATTGTAATCGTTATAGAACAACTTTGCATTCGGATCTACCTCATGTGCCCATATAAAAGCTTTTTCTATAACTTCTTCTCCACAAATATCGTACCATGGGGCTTTCCTTAAAAATTCATACGGATTATCTGATAATGCTTCATTTACCACATCCCAAGCATAAACCTTTCCCTTATAATGGCCTACTACTTCCCTTATATGTTCCTTTAATCTTTCTAATATTTCCTCTTTAGTACCTGTTCCTCCCTCTTTTCCAGCAAAAACCCATGGTGGAGTCTGATTGTGCCAAACCAAAGTATGTCCCCTTACTTTCATACCATTTTTCATGGCAAATTCTACAATTTCATCAGCAGGATCAAAATTATAAACATAAGGTCTAGGATGAATAACTTCCCATTTCATCTGGTTTTCAGGAGTCAAACTGTTGAAATGCTTTTTAAGAAGTTCTTCATAATTATAAATATTTAAATTACTTACAGCAGCACCAATTAAAAAATAATCTTTATAAACTTCCTTAAGCGATGGTATCTCCATAGCTTTCACCTCCCTTAAAGGGGTCATTATAGAAAGTACTAAAAGAAACAAAACAAAAATTTTTAAACTGAACCTCATAAGAATTAACCTCCTTTCTGTTTTTTCATTGAATTTTTTATATTTTCAAGCTTTAAATATAGATCTTTCAATTCTTTCTCAAAGAAGAATACCAAGAGAAAAAGCAAAATACCACATGGATACCAGAAAATAGAAGAAATTGATAAAGAAAAATCAAGTTTCGAAAATTTAATAAGATCTATAGCTCTTTCAGGAGGAACATTTATACTTACATTGGCTAAGACTCCTCCTATATATCTTCCAATTCCAGTACCTACCGAATCTGTCAGATTAAAAATGGAAAAAATTGAAGTTCTATTTTCTGGTACATTAACATTCATAAGCATCATCTTTACATTAGGTCCTGTTAAAGAAGAAAAGAAACTTGCCAAGGTCCCCAAAAGGGCAAAATTCAAAAAAGCTTTTGAGGGTATATAAGCAAAGACAATATATGCAAGAGTTGCTCCAAGGATAGTACTTACACTACAAAATAAAGGAGTATACTTAGGTCTCTTTTTATAAAGAGCTCCACCTATAAAACCTCCCAAAAGAATTCCTAAAAGATTTCCTAAACCAAATAAGAAGTATATAAAGGTAGCCTGCCCCTGCGATAAATCTCTTTTTCCTACGAGGAAAGCTATAAGAAAATAAGGAATAGCTCCCCATGGTATAGTACCTGCTATACCCTGCAAAAAAAGAAGAAGATTGGTTTTTATTTTAACAAGATTTGCGTAGTCTCTAATATTTATCGTCCTTGGATAAACATAACCTGCCTTAATTAAATCTTCTATACCCTTTTCAGAATATCCTCTTTCTACATTAGGAATGAAAAATAAATAAAGTAAAGCAAGAATCCAGTTTGGTACTGATACAACTATAAAAGGTAATCTGAAATTTCCTGTATATTCATATACAAGGCTTGAAAGAATTACCCCAATAAGAACTCCCAATGATAGCGAAGAAGCAACAATAGAGGTTGCTTTACCTCTTTCTTCCTCTTTATACAAATCGCTAACAATAGAGAAAGCAAGTGGAAAAACCACACCTACACCTATACCCGTGAGAACTCTTAATATAAAAAATTGAGTCCAATTTTGGGCAAAAGCAGTTAAAAAACATGGTATTTCTCCTATGAGAATCCCAGTCACAAAAAGTATCTTTCTATTTATTTTGTCTCCAAAATATCCCCAAAAAAGTGATATGAAAGCTCCAAAAATAGTAAAAACAAGACCTAATTCTCCAAGATGGTTAAAATTTACATTAAACTCTTTCATAATCTGATCCATAAAAGGAGACATCACCAACTGATCAGCATTTAGAAAAACCATCATTAAAACTATTAAGGATAAGGCAAATCCTCTAACCCCCTTTTTCACAATAAATTACCCCCTCTTATACTTTTTGATTAATTCTTAAATCAACCACCATAAATGGAATAGCAATTCCATTATCATCAAACTTTTTCTTTATTCTAATACTTAATGAGTTTGCAGCGTTGAAATAATTATCTCTATCTACCCAAAAATATATTGTATATGTAACACCAGAACTACCATATTCTTTAAATGCAACAATATTTGTTACAGAAGGATCTTTTACTACTAATGGTTCCTCCTCTAAGGCTTCTTTTATTAACCCAATAACTTTATTAAGATCCGAAGAATAATCAACAGTTACATCAAAATTTATTCTGCGATAAGGGCCTGGCCAATATTTAGTAACCATTCCAGACCATACTTTTCTATTAGGTATGTAAACCATCTTTCCATCAAAGGTTTTTAATCTGGTATGATTCATCTCCACAATATCTACCATTCCACTTATTCCATCAATTTCTACTGCCTCTCCTTCAAATACTTTTCTTGTAACTAGAACAAGTATTCCAGAAAGGAAATTAGTAAGAGGTTCTTGAAAGGCGAGTCCTAAAACAACACCTGATATACCAAGACCGGCAAGATACGGAGTTAAATTAATATTCCATATAGACAAAACAATTGCTAACCCAAAACCATATAAAAGGAAACCAATAATCATGGAAACTGTTTTAGGGGCCTTTATCTCTTTTCCTGTCCTTGAAACAGCCCTATATATGCCTTTCATGATAAATCTATGTCCAAAGAATGTTATAAATAATATTAATATGGAAAAGAAAACGTTTAAATATATGTTACCTAAATTCATTTTCTATACTAACCTCCAGCTAAACGCAAAATCTTTAAATATTATATCATCAGAATAATTTTATCTCAATTAATGGAATTATGGAGTAAAAAATGAGTTTGATTAAAAAATAAAGAGGGGGAGGAAAAACTCCTCTCCCCATCATTTTTTTACACAGAAAACTCTTTATATGAGCTTTTAGGAGCCCCACAAACAGGACATTTCTCTGGTGGCTCACCTTCTACAGTATGTCCACAGACTGGGCATATATAAATTTTTTCTGCTGTATAATCTTCATTTTTCTCCACTAATTCCTTTGCCTTTTTATACATTTCAGCATGTATCTTTTCTGCTTCCCAAGCAAATCTGGTGCTTCTTTCTGCCCCTTTTTCGTTTTGGAACAAAGCTGTATTGTTATACACTGGGTACATTTCTTCTATTTCAAAAGTTTCCCCCTCTATACATTGCATAACATTTTCTGCCATCTGTCCACTTATAAGCCCAAGTTCTCTATAATGGTTTCTTGCATGGATATACTCTGCATAGGCTATTGCTTTAAAAAGATTTGCAAGCTTAACTAAACCCTTCTTCTCAGCCTCTTCAGCAAAAATCATATACTTCATATGAGCCATACTTTCTCCTGCAAAAGCCTCATGAAGAAATTTTTCGGTCATCTTTCTCATATTTTTAACCCCCTTTATCTATTTCTTTATTTATAATTATAACAATTTTTTCTAATTCTCAAAACTTACTTTAACTATTTTTTTCTTATTCTGATCTCAAAAGCTCTTTTTGGATTTTCTATTAGAAACTTGTTTATTATCTCCTGAGAAATATTTCTCTTGATTAACTCAGGTATCAGTTTGTAAAAAATATCAGTATAACCTCTTATTTTTTGTCTTCCCCCATTCTTTTCTCCTACAGCATACCAACCTGCATCATGAGAGAGAAGTATCCTATCTTCAAATCCTTCTTTTATAACCCTTTCTATCAGCCTAACATGGTAATCAATAGGTCTTGCCCCAATTGAATCGTACTCAAGCCATATTCCTCTTTTTAATAACATTAAATGTACATCAAAATCCTCTATATTATCAGCATGTACTATTATAAGAGAAGAGAGATCTATACCCACTTTCTTAATAATATCTGTAACTTCAATGGCACAAACAGCTTCTCCAGTATGACATGCTATAGTAAGTCCTGTTTCAAGATGTGTTATAGCAGTAGCTATTATAAGTTTTTTATCTAAATCGCTGAGAGGTCCAGGATTTACTGCAGTCTTAATAAATCCTGGTTTTATATCCGTATCTTCAATACCTTCTTTCCACTCTTTAATAAACATTTCTGCTATTTTTTCTGCAGTTTCCCCATAATATTTTTTTGGAACATGTTTTCCATTACCTGCCCCATAAAATCCCGTATTTGTAACAATATTTAAACCTGAAAGTTCAGAAAGAATTTTTAATGTTTTAACATCCCTTCCTACATATTTAGGGGTGCATTCAAAAAAAGTTTTAACACCCAAATTCTTTATTTCTAATAAATAAGGCAACATGGTATTGATAATATCGGACCTTATAGAATTTGTTATCTCTATCTGATCTTCTGCAGAAGAAAAATCTACAAGAAGGTGTTCATGTACTAAAGTGAGCCCTAAACTTTCCCCATCTATAGCACCCTTTACAGTCATAATCATAAAAATTTACCTCCTTAAAAGATTTATTCCCTTAGTTTAGTATAACAGAAGATTAGTTTTAGATCTTTATTTAAAAATTTTAAAAAGATATAATTTAAATATGAGAAAGTTCATTAAGCCTAAAATAGTTTTAAGTTCATGTCTAAATTTAGAACCCGTAAGGTATAATGGAGAAATCATTAAAGATCCCTTTGTTATAAAACTTAGAGAATATTGTGAGATAATTTCTGTATGTCCTGAAGTATCCATTGGCCTCGGAGTTCCAAGAGACAAGATCATAGTTTATAAAGAAAAAGACAATTACGGTATTTATCAACCCAGCAAAGATTTAGATTTAACTCAAGATATGTTAAGTTTTACATATAATCTTTTATCAAATCTTCCACAAGTTGATGGCTTTTTATTAAAAAGTAAATCACCTTCTTGTGGAGTTTCCAATACACTTGTATATGCAGATAAACATGGTAAGGAATTTTACTTCAAAGGGAAAGGAATATTTGCTCAAATAATATTAGAAAAATTACCAAATCTACCTATAGAAGATGAAGGAAGGTTAAGAAATAGAGAAATAAGAGAAAAATATTTGATAAGAATTTTTAGTCTATCTGAATTGAGAAATCTTGAAAATCAACTAAAAAATATATCCCAACTTATAGATTTTCATCAAAGATATAAATATCTATTAATGGCCTTTTCACAAAAACATTTGAAAATTATGGGAAACTTAATAGGAAATTTTAATAAAGAAAAACCGTTGGAAGATATTAAAAAAACGTATTCTAATCTATTTAAAGAGGCCTTATCCTCAGCATTAAAGAGGGGAAATCAAGCCAATGTCTTACTCCATATTTTTGGACATTTTTCTAAAAAATTAAAAGAAGGAGAAAAATCTCATTTTCTCTCTTTAATTGAAAAATACAGAATGGGAAAGATAGAAATAAAGGTACTTCGTGAAATAATCAAATCCTGGGCTTATAGATTTGACGATCAATATATTATGAATCAAACTTATTTAGAACCTTATCCTGAAGATCTTGAAGAATCTTAATAAATACTAAGGGGGACAGTCTTATGAAAAATCAAGGTTGGCTTCTTAAAGAAATAAAAAGGTTAGAACTCATTGAAACACCTTATCCGTCAATAAAGGATGATGAAGTATTATTAGAAGTAATCTATGCAGGAATTTGTGGATCTGATCTTCATGCCTACCTGGGAGAACATCCCTTTGTAAAACCAGGCATTGTTTTAGGCCACGAATTTGTTGGAAAAGTAATTGATAAAGGAGAAAAAGTTAAAAATATGAATTTAGGAGATTATGTTGTAATTGAACCAAGTCTAACATGTGGAAATTGTTACAATTGTGTTCATGGAAGATATAATATTTGTAAAAATTTGGATGTAATTGGATGTACAAAAACTAACGGTGGATTCCAAAGATACATATCAATTCCCTCTCACAAGGTATATTCAATAAACGATATTCCTTTAAAAAGGGCTGTCTTAACAGAACCTTTAGCAGTAGCTGTTCATGGGGTTAGAAGATCGAGTTTCAAACCAGGAGATGAAGTATTAGTTATAGGTAGTGGTCCTATCGGTCTTCTTACTACCATATTTCTATATCTATCATTGCCTAAAAAGATAGTAGTTGTAGATCCTATTGATAAAAGATTAAAACTTGTAAAAGATTTATGCCCCAACATTATACCTATAAAGCCAGATGAGTTAACAAATTCCCTCTTTACCCAAGAAGGCCCTGACGTGACCTTTGAATGTGTAGGTATAGATCAAACAATAAATATGGCTATTGAAAATGCAAAAAAAGGAACAGATATAATCCTTATTGGTGTTCCTAAGGAGATATCTTTAGCTAAGCTTATTTATATCCAAGACAGAGAACTAAACTTAAAAGGCTCTCTTATGTATACAAAAGACGATTACCTAATTGCTATAGATTTACTAAGGAAAAATCAAGTAGATTACGAAAGATTAATCTCCCATATCTACCCATTTGAGGAGGTAAATAAAGCTTTTGAAGATATCATTAATGAGAAAGAAAAATATCTAAAGGTAATAATTGAAATAGCAAAATAAAGTCAAAATTTAAAAAAAATTGTAAATAATTTACTCAAGCATTATTCTAATATTTCACACGTTTTTCTCTTGCATTTGTTACAAAAAATATGTAATTATTTACAAATTTTTTACTATTTGATATACTTTTTAAAGAAAGTTAAAACGAAGGGGGTACATAAATATATGAAAAAACTAAAACTCCTAAACACATTACTTCTATTTTTAATCTTTATAAGTCTAATTTCTGGCTGTACTAAAACAACTGATATTTACAATAATACATTAACAGAAGATAATACCGTAATAATAACTAAAGAAAATATAAATAAGGCACCCAGTACATCTGGCATAAAGGGGGTTAATAATCCCCACATTTGGTTTGATTCACAAGCATATTCCGCCCTTGATACCATAAAAAGCTATGGTTTTAATACAGTTAGAATTGTTTGGCAAACAAATGGATCAGCCTCAAGATTGAAACAGATAATTGATAGATGTAAAAGCTTAGGTCTTAAACCCATTCCTGAATTGCATGATGTTACAGGTAGTACATCTACTAGTGACTTAGATAGAATGGTATCTTGGTGGATAAATAATAAATCATATATCACCAGTGATGTCTGGATAAATATTGCAAATGAGTGGGGACCAAGAAACAGTACTATTTGGAGAGATGCTTACAAAAACGCTGTAAGTAGAATGAGAAATGCTGGAATAAATAATGTATTAGTAATCGACTCGGGTGGATGGGGACAAGATGACCAAGATATTTTAAACTATGCCTTAGAGGTACTAAATTCTGATCCATTAAAGAATATTGTCTTTAGCATACACATGTATGGAGAATGGAATGATAATAGCAAAATTTATAATTTTTTGTCTACTTGTAAGAACCGTGGTATTCCTATCATTGTAGGTGAATTTGGATATAACTACAATAACGGTAACAACAATCTTGGATGTAAAGTTGATGCTTTATACCTAATGCAAACCTGTAGAAATCTTGGAATAGGCTTTATTGCATGGTCATGGACAGGCAATAACAGTGAAAATGCATGGCTTGATATGACTTCCCCTTCAGATTGGAAGACTCTAACTTATTGGGGCAAAATGGTAGTGTACGAAAAAGACCCAAATGCTGGAAATTCGTCAGTATTATATAATTTTGAAGGTAGTACTCAAAATTGGACAGGTACAAATGTAGTTGGAGGACCATGGTCCGTAAATGAATGGGCCTACAATGGAAGTTATTCTTTAAAAGCTGATGTAGACTTAGGTACAGGTAAGCAATTTTACCTTTGTATAATTTCAAATCATAATTTTTCTGGAAAATCAAAACTTAAAGCAGTAGTAAGACATGCAGCCTGGGGTGATCAAGGAACAGGCATGCAAGCCAAATTATATATAAAGGTGGGAAGTAATTGGAAATGGTATGATGGAGGCACTGTTAATATTAGCTCAAATACATCAGGGACTGTATTAACTTTAAATCTATCGGGAATTTCAGGACTAAATGACGTAAGAGAATTAGGAGTTCAATTTTTATCTGGCAGTGGATCATCAGGAAGATCTGCTATTTACCTTGATTATTTAACTATCGAGTAAAATAACTTCATTTTGTGGTATAATTACTAAAAATTGAAGATAGGGTTTCCAGGGGAGCTGAGGGGAAAAGCTCGGCTGAGAGGAGGTCTATAATCCCGACCTCGACCCTTAGAACCTGACCCGGGTAATACCGGCGGAGGGAGTGAAAATTATTGGAATTTAAAGGACCGCTTGGTAATATCCGGGCGGTCCTTTAAGTTTTATATGGAGGTGAAATTTATATGTTAGTAAACGATATAGAAATAAAGTACAAGGGAAACATTAAAGGACTTCTTTTAAAACTTAAATACCCTTTAGAAAAAATAGCCGTTCTTGTTAACGGAGAAATTATTAAAAAAGAAGATTGGGAAAAATATTATCTTAAAGATGAAGATTATGTGGAAATAGTATCCTTAGTAGGAGGGGGTTAAGAAGAATATGCAGTTTGAAATTGGTGGAAAAATAATAAACAATAGGTTATTTGTGGGAACTGGAAAATTACCAGATTATAGCATTATCAAAAATATGTATGAAGAACTCAAAATAGAAGTATTTGTCGTAGCAGTGAGAAGAATAAATACAGATATAAATAAAGGCAACTCTATATTAGATTTTATCCCAAGAGATGCTACCATCATGATAAATACCTCTGGGGCAAGAAATCATAAAGAAGCTGTAAAAATAGCTCTTATCGGTAGAGAAATTACAGGATCAAACTGGATTAAGATCGAAATCACAGGAGAAATGAAATATCTTCTGCCCGATAATGAAGAGACAATTAAAGCATCAGAAATTTTAGTAAAAGAAGGCTTCAAAGTATTTCCATATATATCACCTGATCTTATAATTGCCAAAAAACTTGAAGAAAAGGGAGTTTCAGCAGTAATGCCTTTAGGATCTCCCATAGGTAGTAATAAGGGCATTGATTCAGAAATACTAATTAAAGCAATAATTAATGAAATTTCTATTCCTGTAATAATAGATGCAGGAATTGGTAAACCTTCTCACGCCGCAAAAGCTATGGAGTTAGGAGCTGATGCTGTACTTATAAATACAGCCATAGCTACTTCAAAAGATCCCTTAAATATGGCAAGGGCTTTTAATTACGCTGTAAAAGCTGGAAGATTGGCATATGAAATAGGACTTCCAGAAGAAAAAGATTACGCAAGTGCAAGCTCTCCACTTTATGATCTCATTAAAAGTTTGGATTAATAGGTGAGCCAATGTTAGAAAAAGTTCTAAATTGGGCTGATAATTTTTTAGAACAAATTAGAAAAGAAAAGAAAAAGTATGATATAAGGAAAATTTTAAAAAAGGAAGAAATAAACGAAGAAGAACTTTATATTCTACTATCTGATACAGACGACAATAATCTTGTACTTATGGCAGAAAAGTCAAAAAAACTTACAGAAAGATACTATGGAAAAGTTATCACTCTATTTACCCCTCTTTACCTTTCTAATTATTGTCTTTCATCATGTAAATATTGTGGTTTTTCTATAGAAAACAAAATAAAAAGAATAAAATTAAAAAAAGAAGAATTAATCGAAGAATATAAACACATAAAAAATTTTGGAATTGATAGTATTTTATTATTAACAGGATGTGATAGAATCAATACACCTTTTGAATATATACTCTCTGCTGTAGAAGAAGCAAAAAATTACTTTTCTGAAATCATAATAGAGGTATATCCAATGGATGAAGAAGAATATAAAATCCTTGTTAATAGAGGTCTAACAGGAGTAACACAATATCAAGAGACATATAACTTAAAAATATATGAAGAATTACATCCTTATGGCCCTAAAAAAGATTTCTGGTACCGAATAAAAACTCAAGAAAGAGCAATAAAAGCAGGAGTTTTTGAAGTTACCTTAGGTATTCTACTTGGGCTAAATAATCCCATTGAAGATACATTCAAAATGCTACTTCATGCTAAATATCTCATGCAAAAATATCCTAAGGCAGAAATAAATATCTCTTTTCCAAGATATCGCCCTGCTGGAACAAATTTTGTTCCCCAATATATTGTGAATTCAAAGACCCTATTACGTCTCATTTTTACCTCTCGAATTTATTTACCTCCAATCGGAATCACCATTTCAACTCGTGAATCTCCAAAACTTAGAGATCTTATTATAGGTTATGGCGTTACAAAAATGTCGGCAGGTTCTAAAACATCCGTCGGTGGATACGCAAAAGATAGAGAATCAGAAACACAATTTGAGGTAGAAGATAAAAGAAGCATAAAAGAAATAATTGAGATAATTAAAAGCAAAGGATATAGGCCAGAATTTACAAATTGGATTAAAGGAGGCATAGCATGAATGACTTTAGAGACATGCTTATAAATTATTTTACTCAAGAAGAATTAAATAAAATTCGTAAGACAAAAATAGTAATAGCAGGTTGTGGGGGATTAGGCTCAAATGCTGCTATAACTCTCACAAGAACAGGTTTTGAAAATTTTATTCTCATAGATCATGATAAAGTAGAAACATCAAATTTAAATAGGCAAGCCTATTTCTACAATCAAATAGGTAAACCAAAAGTTATTGCTCTTAAAGAAAATATTCTTTCTATAAATTCTCATTGTAACATTATCACTTTTGAGGTGAAGATCACATCTGAGAATGTAATAGATCTATTATCTCAAGGAGACATCATTTTAGAAGCAGTAGACACTGCAGAAACAAAAGCCCTATTAATTAACACTGCTGTTAGTTTAGGTAAAAAGATCGTCTCAGCTATAGGAGTTTGTGGATTTGGTGACATTGAGAAAATAAAGATTAAAAAATTTAAAAACATAACCCTTATTGGAGATTTTCAAAGTGATAATAAAAACTTTCAACCTTATGCTCCTAAAGTAATTGCTATTTCAAGTATGCAATGTGATGAAATTTTAAGGATGGTGCTATATGAAATCTAAGAAATTAGATCTACTAAAGAATTACAATCTTTACTGCATTACAGCCGAAAATTTATCTTTAGGTAGAAACAATATAGAAGTAGTAAAAGAAATGCTATCTTCAGGTGTAAAAATCATACAATACAGAGAAAAGAAAAAAACATTAAAAGAAAAATATAAGGAAGCATTAATTTTAAGAGAACTTACTCTACAATATAATGCCATTTTAATAGTTAATGATCATTTGGACCTTGCAAAAATTGTTGGGGCAGATGGGGTACATATTGGTCAAGACGATTATCCTATAGAAGTAGCAAGGGAATTATTAGGAGAAGAATTTATTATAGGAGTTACTACCCATAATAAAGAACAAGCCAAAAAAGCTGAAAAAGAGGGGGCTGATTATATTGGTCTTGGACCAATTTTTGAAAGTTTTACAAAAGAAAACCCCCATCCTCCAATTGGATTAGAGATTCTAAAATGGGCTACCGCAAATATAAAAATTCCAGTAGTAGCGATAGGAGGTATTAAAGAAAACAATTTAAAACAAGTTTTTGAAAATGGAGGAAAATGTATAGCTATGGTAAGTGAGATTGTAGCTTCAGCTGATATTAAAGAAAAAATAAAAAATCTCATGAAGATAATGGAGGTTTACAAAAATGGAACAAACAATTCTTGAAAAACTAAGAATAAATCAAGTCCCTCAAGAAATAGAAATAGCATATAAAAATGAAGAATTTCCATCTATAGAGGAGTTTATTAGAAAAACAAAAGAAGGGAAAATTGTAGTTCCAGCTAATAAAAAAAGAAAAAGAAATAAATATTATGCTATAGGAGATGGCTGTAGCATAAAAATAAACGCTAATATTGGGGTAACATCGGATTTTTCAAGTTTTGATCTGGAATTAAAGAAGGCTGAAATTTGTGAAAAATATAATGTGGAATCGGTAATGGATCTTTCTTGTGGCAAATATGCAAAATCCTTTAGAGAAAAATTAGTAAGAGAATTCAGTTTTTTGGTAGGGAGTGTACCAGTTTATGATATAGCAGTCCGTGCAAAGAATTTTATTAAAACAAAGCCAAAAGATTTTCTTGAGGTTTTAGAAGAACATGCAGACTCAGGAGTAGATTTTGTAACTATACATGCAGGAATAAACTTAAGATTGGCAAAAGAATTAGAAAAATCACAAAGAATTTTAAATATAGTATCCCGCGGAGGTTCTATGATATATAAATGGATGATAGAAAATCAATCTGAAAATCCTTACTATGAATACTTTGATGAAGTACTAAAGATACTAAAAAAATACGATGTAACCATAAGCATAGGTGACGCATTTAGGCCAGGATGTATTTTTGATTCAGGTAATAATTTACAGTTTGAGGAAATATTAGAAGTAAGTAAATTAGCCAAAATAGCCCATGATTATGGTGTACAAGTAATCATTGAGGGTCCTGGTCATATGAAAGCAGATGAAATACCCTATACCATAAAGACCATAAAAAAGATATGTCATGATTTTCCTTTGTATGTCCTTGGACCTCTAACCACTGATATTGCAGCAGGATATGATCATATATCAGGAAGCATGGGAGCATTAATTGCAGGTTTGAATGGAGCTGATTTTATATGTTATGTAACACCAGCAGAGCATCTAAGATTACCAAATATAGAAGACGTGAAAGAAGGAATCATCGCCTTTAAAATAGCAGCTCATAGTGTTAACTTGGTGAAAGGATTTAAAAAGAGTATAGAAAGGGATTATACTATGGCTTTAGCAAGAAAAAATTTAGATTGGGAAAAAATCATAAATACATCTATAGATCCTGATAAAGCAAAAGAATATAGAAAGGATTTATCAATAACCACATGTACTATGTGTGGTGATCTTTGTGCAATCAAGAATAGCTCATAAAAAGAAGATTCTCATAATATCTGGGTATGATCCAACAGGTGGAGCAGGTATTTTATTGGATACAAAAACTATTCATCTTCTTAATGGTTATGCTTTAGGAGTACCCACATGCCTTACTATTCAAGATACTCAAAGAGTATATAAAGTTTACGAAATAGATTCCAAATATTTTATAAAATCTCTCGAGTACTTAATAAATGATGTGAAAGAGATTGATGCAGTAAAAATAGGAGCTTTGTACTCAGAGAAAATTATTAATACTGTGATAGATATTATAATAAAATATAGATTAACTAATATTGTTCTTGATCCAATAATTAAACCAACAAAAGGTACCAAACTACTAAAGAAAAATAGTTTACAAAAATTAGTTCAACTAATGTCCTTATGTACTATAATAACCCCAAATATTCCCGAAGCAGAGGCACTTTTAAACATCAAGATAGAGACTTTAGAAGATATTAAAACAACCATTTTCAATTTAAATAAACAATTTAATATAAAAAATATTGTATTGAAAGGCGGACATCTTCCCATAAATAACAAGGTATATGACATTCTTTATACAAAGGATAAATATATCTTTTACCCCAAAATTCTTAGACAAAACCTAAATGTACATGGTACAGGTTGTGTTTTCTCTTCAATCTTTGCTTATTATTTATCTAAAGAAAAAAATATAGAAGATGCCTTTTATAATACTGAATATACATTTGATAAGATCATAAACAATATAATACAAATAGGTCACGGACAAAAGGTATTTAATATATAGATTTTACCACTCCATCCTTATTACTTCTTCTCTAATTCCTGAATCCTTTACCTCCATTAAAATAAAGTGAGGTTATCTTCATATAAATTGCATGAAACGCAAGACCTTCCCGCACCTATTTCAGAAATTATATATATCATATGAAAAGGGAAGAAAATTACTGTATTCATATTCCTTATCGCTACTCTACCCAAGAATATCCTAACCCCAAATTATATAAAATCAAGCTTTATCTCCAATAATAGCAAAATTAAAGGGAAAAACTATACTAAAACCTTACTTTCCTAATTATTTAACCCTTAAACTACCATAGCAAATTTTTCCACATTTCTTGGATTTAATAGTTTAATTTCATCTAAGACTTTTTGCAATAATACTTTTAATTCAATTTCTCCAATTTTCTTTCTCATTTCATCAAAAATTAGGTCAATTCCGTCCTTAATGAATCCTACTATTTCTTCTTCTGAATATTTTTCCTTTTCTCTATTAAAATAAGCAAAGTTTGGTATACCCCCTTCAATTATATGGGAAAACATAAATCTGACATCCAAAAAAGAACTATCAATGTAGTTCCTATAAATTTTTATTAACTCATTATCTAAATCTTTCTCTTTCATTTCTCTTAAAAACCTTCTCCAGAATATATAAAAGGAATGAATTAAATCTAACTTTTTATCTTCTGATATGTCAATTATATGTTTATCTGTGATTAAGTCCACAATTATAGATTGCGTCTCTATTTTATCAAGTAAAGAATAATGAAATACTTGTTTTAAGGATCTCTCCCCATTAAAAAATAATGAAACTATCAACTCATTAGAATTTAGTTTTCTATTAGCAGGAACATATATATTATCACCTTTCTCACCCAATAAAATGGAAAATTGTTCCAATTTTTTCCTGTCAGATGGCATCTTTATCTGCTTGTTTAAAACTTCAAAAGCCTCCCTAAAAAATACCTCTATCTTACTCTCAGGAAACTTCACAATATTTCTATAAAAGTAATGCCAAGAAATCTTCTCTGAAGACGTTATATCTTCTACGATAAAAGCAAGCTCTTCTTGCATATCTGAAATAAAATCTTTAATAACCTTTCTAAGAGTCCTTTCATTTATCCCTATTTTGTTTCCTTCTTCTAAGAGATATCTCCAACGTCTCCAAAAAGTATACAGAAGGAAGACCCTACTATCCTCTTCAGGATATATTAACTTTTTCTCTTTTATAAGCTTTTTAATTATCTCTAAGCTCCTATACTCTCCTAAGGGAGAATTCAAAAGCACCTCTCTAACATTTAAGATACCATCAAAAGATGAAGCCACCACTTCTTCTTCTAAAGCCAAACCATCTACTCTTACTGGTAATAGCATAAAGTCACCAAGATAATTTACTAAGTCTATATAAACTGACACATTAATAAGCACTTCTAAAGGATCTAAATTTAAAAGCTTTTGGGAAATTTTTTCTTCAGGATGAAAAACAAAATCCCCCTTATCCCATAATACAATACCTAACAAGGCATCATATCCTTCAATAAACCCTGATCTTACATCTACAATCTTTCCATTTTCTATAAAGATTTCTGCTTTTTTAATTCCATTATCTATTTCCAATTTACCCGTTTTTTTCCCTATAGATATAGTCTGTAGAATCTCCCATAAAGGAATACTTTGTAAATTACCTTTAAGTCCCACAAATTTTCCCTCCTTCTAAAATTTTCTTTCTCCCTCTACCCCCCTCCCAGAGATTTTTATAACATTCTTATCTTATTATTCCCATTTTTTTCTTTCTATATTGATCAAATATAATAGCAGCAATTATAATTGCACCAATAGCTGATGGTTGCCAATAGGCTGGAAAACCTAAAAGTACCATTCCAGTTCTCAAAACTTGCATTATTGCTGCACCAATAATTACTCCTAAAACAGTACCCTCACCTCCAGTAAGAGAAGCTCCTCCTATAACAGCTGCAGCAATAACATCTAACTCATAACCACTAGCTGCAGTAGGTGCTGCCACACCTAACCTTGCAGTCATTAATATTCCACCAATTGCCGTTAGAATTCCACATAGAGTATAAACGAGTATTTTCACTCTTCCTGTATTAATACCAGAAAGCCTTGCTGCTTGCTCATTTCCACCCACTGCATAGATTCTGTATCCCCATGAGGTCCTATTAAGAAAAATTGAGGTTATTATACCTAAAATTATCATAAAAACAACAGGAAGAGGAATACCAACACCTAAAAAGGGTATATCATACTGACCTAAAATATTAAAACTCCTTGGTAAATCTCTAACAGGCCATCCTCCAGTAATCCCATAACAGAATCCCCTTGCTATATTCATGGTACCCAGGGTTGCTATAAATGGAGGCAAATTTGTTTTACTTATAAGGAGACCATTAATAAAACCAATAAATGCTCCTATCAATATACCTCCTATAATCGATAGAAATACACCAAAATTAGCCTTTAGCATCATTGCAGTTATTAAACCAGACATAGCCATAACCGATCCAACCGATAAATCAATACCACCAGTTATAATAACCATTAAAATTCCAAAACCACTTATCGCAATCCATGAAAAGGCACGCAATATATTAAAAATATTTGTTGAAGTTAAGAAGGTTTCAGTAGTTAAACTTAAAAAAAGACATAAAACAAAAAGAATGATTAATATGCCAATCTCTTGCATTCTTATCGTTTTTAATATCCCTCTTTTATCTTTAGAGGCTTCCTTCATTGTAATACCTCCCTCCGATATAGAAAATTAGTAACTACCAGATGCATAAGCCATTATTTTTTCCTGTGTTGCTTCACTTCTTGGTAGCTCTGCTACAATCTTTCCCTCACTCATAACAAGAATTCTATCACTCATAGCAAGAATCTCTGGAATCTCTGAAGATATCATAATAATTCCTATTCCAGTTTTAGCAAGCTGACTCATTATTGCGTGAATTTCAGCTTTTGCACCTACATCTATACCCCTTGTTGGTTCATCTAATATCAATACCTTAGGATTTGATGCGAGCCATTTTGCAAGAACAACTTTTTGTTGATTTCCACCTGACAGATATAAAACTTTTTCAAAAATACTTGGAGTTTTAATATTCAATCTCTTTACGAAATTTTCTGCTATCTCGGTAAGTTTATTCTTATCTATAAAACCCAAAAATTTCAAGATCTTCCTAATGATTGTAACTCCAATATTTTCTCTTACAGACATCTTTAATATCAAACCTTGATTTTGTCTATCTTCTGGAACTAAGCCAATACCATGTTTTACCGCGTCTTCCGGTGATTGAATCTCAACTTTTTCTCCATTTAAGTATATTTCACCTGAAATCTTAGGATCTGCACCAAAAATTAATCTTACGAGTTCCGTTCTACCAGAACCCACCAATCCTGCTATACCAAGAATTTCACCCTCATATAGAGTAAAACTTACATCCTTTATTATCTCACTTTTTAAGTTCTTAACGTCAAGAAGAGGTTTACCTTTAGAAACCTCTTCCTTTTTAAACATATCTCCAAGGGGCCTGTTTACCATAAGATATATGACTTTATCAAAAGTAGCCTCATCCCTACTCATTAATCCAACCATTTTTCCATCTCTGAGGATTGTTATTCTATCTGCTATTTTAAATATTTCTTCTAGCCTATGAGAGATAAATATAATAGCAATACCGTGCTCTTTCAGCTGTCTAATAATTTCAAATAGTTTTTCAACTTCCTCAGGACCTAAAGCAGAGGTTGGTTCGTCCATAATGATTATCTTTGCATCAAGAGATAGAGCCTTAGCTATTTCTACCATTTGTCTTTGAGCCACCGAAAGATTTTTTACCAATTCCTTAGGATCAATATTAGCTCCTACTCTATCAAGAATCTCTTTTGCTCTCTTTTCCATTTCCTTCTTATCTACAAAACCTAATTTCCCTAATATTCCTTTTCTTTTAATTTCTCTTCCCAAAAAGATATTCTGAGCTACAGTTTGATTCGGGGTGACATTTAATTCCTGATATATAGTACTGATACCCAAAAGTTGAGCATGATATGGATCCTGAATTTCTACCCTTTTTCCATCTACATAAATCCTTCCTGCATCCTTTCTATAAGCACCACTAAGGATTTTCATTAATGTAGATTTTCCGGCACCATTTTCCCCAACAAGAGCCATAACCTCACCACTATAAGCCTCAAAATCTACCCTATCTAATGCTTGAACTCCTGGAAATGTTTTAGATATTCCTTCCATTCTAAGTATTGGTTCCAAATTTTGTCACCTCCTCTAAACCAATAGGGGGTACAAAGAATATCTTTGTACCCCCACTCTTTATTAATCTAAAAAACTAACTCACTTTTTATTAAAATGCAGGTGGAAGTGGAGTTTTGAAATCTTTCAATAGCCATGCTCTTATCATCGCATCTACATTCTTTTTAGTAACAATATCAAAACCAGTATCTATCCATTCAGGGAATTTTTCGTTATTTACAACTTTTCTATAAAGGATATCTATAGCATCATAACCCCATCCCCAATATTTTTGACCAACAAGACCTACAAGATATCCCTCTTTCAAAAGTTGTAACTCTACTGGTAATGTGTCAAAAGCAACAGTAAATACTTTCTTTGCCTTTGCAGCTTTTTCCCAAAGTGGCATAGATCCTCTCTCTGCAAAGAGAGGCCAAAGTCCTACAAAGAACCATCCCTTTAACTTAGGATATTTCTGCATAGTCTCTTCTACTACTTGAACTCCCCTATTAATGTCATCATAACATGCTACAGTAGTTACTATCTTAATCTTAGGATATTTCTTTATTTCATCTCTAAATCCTCTCATTCTCTCTTCCAAATTAAGAGCACCAGGTACTCCAGTAAGCATCGCCACATCCCCACTTGTTCCCATAGCTTTAACTAATAATTTTGCTGCCCATTTTCCACCCTCATAATTGTTTACACCAAGGTAAGTAAATCTCTTACTCTCTGGCGAATCAGCATCAAAGGTCATAACAGGTATACCTGCTTCTACCGCTTTATTAATGACATCTATTAATGCTGTGGGATCATTACAAGAAATAGCTATTCCATCCACTTTCCTTGCTACAACATCTTCCACTACTCTTGCTTGTTCTGTAGCATCAGATGCTACAGAAGCCACATAAAGAATTTCTACCTTATATGGCCCCTTCTTTGAAAGTTCCTCTGCTCTCTTGAAAGCACCATCTCTTCCAAGTTCAAAAACCGGATTGTTTAATGCCTTTGGAATCCATGCAAAAACAAGTTTTTTAGGAGTTTGAGCCGTTGTAGCCATTAAAAGAAATACAAAAACAATAAACACAATCATCAACAACCTCTTCATATAAAGCACCCCCTATTAATAATATTTTGTGAACAAAATTTACAAAAGGAAAACGTTTACCCTACATTAGATTCTTATCTACCCTCTTATATCCTCTCTCATCCCCTTCCCATATAATTATTTTCAGAAAACATTATAACATCAGTCTAATAATTTTTCAATTTAAATTAAAAATCGATATAGTAAAGAATAGGCAATTTGATAAGACTTCATTTTGGTACTTCATTTTATAAACATCATGCGTTAACTTTTCCTGTTATACCTTTAGTAGATTTATTAAGAACTACAGTTTTTAAAATATACTCTCTTTTTCCATAAAAGAATTTACCTCCCCTACCATCAGGGATAATTCAACTAATGTTTTGTATCATTTATATCCTTTTTATGCTATATTTATTAAAAAAATCGTGAGGTGATAATATGCCTATAATATACGATGAGAATAACAAAATCTTTCATCTAATTTCTGGAAATTCCAGTTATATAATGAAAAATTTTAAGAACAAATATTTAGTCCACTTATATTGGGGAAAAAAATTAAATCATTCAGACTTTTCTGAAGCTTTTATAACTTCTCCCTTTGGAGCAAATCCTGATCCTAATGATAAAACTTACACTTTAGATAGAATGCTATTAGAATATCCAGCCTATGGAAATTCAGATTTTAGACATCCTGCATATCAAATAGAACAAGAAGATGGATCAAGAATTACAAACCTTATATTTAAAGATTACAAGATTTATAAAGGAAAACCAAAGCTCCAAGGACTACCAGCAACTTATGTGGAAGACGAAAATGAAGCAGAAACCCTTGAAATAGAGCTCATAGATGATCTTATTAATCTAAGAGTTATTCTCCTATATACAGCATTTAGAGACTACAATGTTATTACAAGAAGTGCTAAGTTTATAAATGATGGGAATCAAAAATTAAAAATATTAAGAGCTTTAAGTACTTGTGTAGATTTTGATCACTGTAAGTTTGACCTTTTACATCTTTGGGGATCATGGGCAAGAGAAAGATATATAGAAAGAACTCCTTTAATGCAGGGTATAAAGACCATTGAAAGTTCACGAGGAGAAAGCTCTCACCAACATAATCCATTTATTGCTCTACTTTCTAAAGACGCAGATGAAAAACACGGAGACGTATATGGCTTTAGTCTAGTATATAGTGGAAACTTTTCAGCTAATATAGAAGTAGATCAATTTAATACTACAAGAGTAACCATGGGGATAAATCCATTTGAATTTACTTGGATATTAAAAAAAGGAGAGACCTTTCAAACACCAGAAGTAGTAATGGTCTATTCTTCTGAAGGTTTGGGAGAAATGTCAAGAACCTATCATAGGCTATATCGTAAAAGACTTTGTAGAGGTGAATATAGAGACAAAAGAAGACCTATTCTTGTGAATACATGGGAAGCAGTTTATTTCAATATTAATGAAGATAAACTCTTAGCTCTTGCTCAAAAGGCAAAAGAGTTAGGAATAGAACTTTTTGTCTTAGATGATGGATGGTTTGGCAAAAGGGATGATGACACTAGCTCTCTTGGGGATTGGTATGTGGATAGAAGAAAATTACCAAACGGGCTTGATGGTCTTAGTAAAAAATTAAATGAAATGGGGTTAAAATTTGGACTATGGTTTGAACCAGAAATGGTTTCACCAAACAGTGAGCTTTATAAAAAACATCCTGATTGGTGCATACAAGTCCAAGGAAGGACATTATCTCAATGTAGAAATCAGTATGTTCTCGACATAACACGAGAAGAAGTAAGAAAGGAAATTCTTAAAATGATGAAGGAAATTATAAGAAACACCCCTATTGAATATATAAAATGGGATATGAATAGACCTCTAACAGAAGTAGGCTCTCTTGCCCTTCCTCCAGAAAAACAAAAAGAAGTATTTCATAGATATGTTTTAGCATTATACGAAATGATGGAAGAGTTAACAGCAGAATTTCCACATATTCTTTTTGAAGGTTGTTCAGGTGGAGGAGGAAGATTTGATCCTGGAATCCTATATTATATGCCTCAAATATGGACTAGTGATAATACTGATGCTATAGAAAGATTAAAGATTCAGTGGGGAACAAGTATTGTGTATCCTGCATCCACTATGGGTGCCCACGTGTCTGCGGTACCTAATCACCAAGTTGGGAGAATTACACCTCTTAAGACAAGAGGATATGTAGCAATGTCAGGTGTTTTTGGATATGAAATGGACCTTACTAAATTAACAAAGGAAGAGGAAGAAATAATAAAAGATCAAATAGAATTCTATAAAAAGATATGGCATATAGTTTTTGAAGGAGATCTATATAGATTAATAAGCCCATTCGAAGAAAATGCTGCGTCTTGGATGTTTGTTACTCCGGATAAAAAAGAGGCCTTTGTAATATATGTAAATATCTTAGCTTTTCCTAATCCACCCTTTTTAAAGCTCAAATTGGACGGACTTGATCCTAACAAAATATATAAAATAGAGGGAACCAATAGAGAATTTTATGGTGATGAATTAATGAATATAGGAATTAATATACCCCCAATGAAAGATTTTGAATCTTTTGCATTCATACTAAAATCAAAAGAATAAAGGAGGATAAACCTAATATGAAAGTAATATTTAGAAGAGAAAATGAAATAAAAGAAATAAAAGGAAATTACAAAGTAAATGAAATACTTAAAATTTTAAATATAAATCCAGAAACCGTCATTGTAGTAAAGGGAGATGAAATTGTTACACCTGACAAATTAATAAAAGATGATGAAGAAATAGAAATCATACCCGTTATATCTGGAGGAAGTATATAATGAAATGCATAAAATGCAAAAATGAAGCAAACATATACATAAGGCGCCATAATAGTGCCTTCTGTAAAGATCATTTTATTGAATATGTATTTCATCAAACAGAAAAGGCAATAAAGCAATATAAAATGTTTACCCAAGAGGAAAAAATTTTAGTTGCCGTCTCAGGAGGAAAGGATAGTTTAGCTTTATGGGATATTCTTATATCCTTAGGATATAAAGCAGATGGCATGTATATAGATCTTGGTATCGGCGAATATTCTGAAAAATCTAAAGAAAAGGTTAAAAAATACGCCAATACCAAAGATCAAAAATTACATATAATTTCTCTAAAAGAGATTTATGGGATCGGAATTGAAGAAATAGCCAAAAGAAATAAAAAAGTCCCCTGCTCTACTTGTGGAGTAATTAAAAGATATATAATGAATTTAACTGCAAGAGAATTAGGTTATAGTGTAATAACCACTGGCCATAATTTAGATGATGAGGCTGCTACACTTCTTGGTAATATCCTACACTGGCAAATAGATTATTTAGAGGTCCAAGAACCTATTCATAAAGAGGAGAAATATTTTGTAAGAAAAGTAAAACCTCTATACAGACTAACAGAAATGGAAACATCTTCGTACTGCTTAATAAAAAAGATAGATTACATAATAGATGAATGCCCTATGTCTTATGATGCAAGATCTCTTATGTTTAAAGAAGTCCTTAATATATTAGAAAACAAATCTCCTGGGACAAAAGAACATTTTTATTATGGATTTTTAGAAAAGGGTATTAAATATATCAAAAGCCAAGAAAAAAAATTAGAATTAAAAAATTGTCAAATCTGTGGAGAACCTACAACTAAGGATATATGTGTATTCTGTAAGCAAATGGAAAAAGCCCACCTAAATTCCTTAGATATAAAAAATGCCATAAAAAGGATTAAATTACAACAATAGTTATTTCATTAAGTATACTATTATTCCTAATATAGCCTTTTATATCTAAGGATAAGTTATCCTTTAATTTAATAGCTAATATCAAATAAAAAATATCCTTCAACATATGATTAATATCATCCAGAGAGGGCTCTACCCCCTTCTCTGGATGGGAATGATAAACTCCTAACATTTTTAAGCCATTTTTCTCAATATCTCTAAATACATAAAGCTCATCTAAGGGATCTATTAAATAGCTATTATAAGGTGATAAAGAAGCATTCTTGACTTTATAAACCTTCTCAATGATAAATTTTTCCTCCTTTGTATTTCCCCCAAAAATACCACAAGCTTCTTTTGGATACTCATCAATAGCATGATTAATTACAAACTTTAACTGATCTTTTTTTAAGATTATTCTCATCTATTTACCCATTGCAGTCAAAACATTAGGACAATAAGGATCAGGCTTTCTCAAATCCCCATTAATTATCCAAGATCTCGCATAACAGCCACCCCCACAAAAATCCAATATCTCACAATTGTAACAATAATTAGTTCTCTCCTTAAGTTCTTTATATAAAGGATTCTTTAATATATCATTGATTGCCTCTTTCAATGATTTTGTCCTAATTTCTGCTATAGGAATATCAATAACATCACAAATTAATATATCTCCTGTAGGTGCAAGATCAATAAAATCAAAAGCATGACATTTATCCACATAAATATTTTGAGGAAGGTCTAAAAGTTTAAGAAAAGGGGCACACCAAATATTTATTTTATAGTTTTCTTCCATTGCTTTAACGGATAATTCCTTTATGCTCTCTAATATTCTTGAGGAATCAAGATAAATATGAGATTTCTTAGCCTCACCTGAAGGGATAACAGGAATAATACAGAGTTCCTTAGCAAGATTTTTCTTTGCAAAATCTACCATGTTAGGTAAATCTTTATAATTAAATGTGGAAACCGAAAAAATTATGGAATAAGGTATATCCAAATTGTTAAGTATTTCTAATTTTTTTAATAAAATATCAAAGGTTCCTTTTCCCCTCAATTTTTCATAAATTTCTTTATCACTTCCATCAACAGACACATAAAGATAGACATCATTTTCTTTTATAAATTTCGCTTTTTCATAGTCTAAAAGAAGGAGATTTGTATTTATGGAGACATTTAAATCTAAGTTCTTAGCCTCAACAATGTAATCAAATAATTCGGGGATTAAGAGAGTCTCTCCTCCTGTAAAATCAATATGAGTAAAATTTAATTTTTTTGCTTCTCCTATTAATTTTAATACTCTTTCTTTTGATATTTTTTTCTCCCAATTTCTAGCATGTACATAACAATGTGGACAATTCAAATTACATTTAATATCTAAAATCCAAATTATTTCAGTAAAGAAGATATCAACCTCCCTTTTTAAGATTTAAATTATTTTATTTTTTGAGTATTTAAAGTTTACAATCTTAAAAAAAATTTGTCAAAAAATTGGAATCAATTTTTAAAAAATGAATTTTTAAAAGAACTATAAATCTCAGCTTAAATAAATATTAAGAAAACAATAATGTAACTAATACCATGACCATTTGACATAGAAAATTAATTTGTGATAATCTTTATCCCAAGAAGCGTAGGGTAGGTAAAAAGCCCGGGCGAGTGTAAACAATACGCTCTCCGGGCTTCTAAAATTTATCTTTATTAACACATGTTAATGAGGAGGAAAACATGAATAAAAAATTGAAATTTATTATAATCTTTTTATTTATTACCCTTTTATTTTTATTTTATGCCCATGGATATAATTTACCTTGGTACAAAAATGCAACTTTTTATGAGATTTTCGTTAGATCTTTTGCAGATAGTGATGGTGATAAAGTGGGAGATTTAAAAGGATTAACTAATAAATTAGATTATCTAAAAGAACTTAATATAGATGGCATATGGTTAATGCCCATATTTATGTCTGTAAGTTATCATGGATACGATGTAACTGACTTTTATGACATTCATCCAGCATATGGAAATATGGAAGATTTTGAAGAATTAATTAAAGAAGCCCATAGAAAAAAGATAAAAATAATTCTTGATTTAGTTGTAAATCACACCTCATCCCGACATCCTTGGTTCATAAGTGCATCAAACTCTTATACTTCCCTATACAGAGATTATTATATTTGGAACAATACAAAACCAACTCAGAACTCCAATTTTTGGTATTATAAAAATACGGGTTATTACTATGCCTTCTTTTGGTCTGAAATGCCTGATCTAAACTTTGATAATACAAAGGTTAGAGAAGAAATCAAAAAGATAGCTAAATATTGGCTCGAAAAAGGTGTAGATGGATTTAGACTTGACGCTGTAAAGCATATATATGATGACGATAATAAAAACATATTATGGTGGAAAGAGTTTTATGATTATTTAAAAAAAATCAAACCAGATGTATATCTTGTGGGAGAAGTCTGGGACAACGAATATGTAATAGCAGAATATTATAAGTCACTTCCTTCGCTTTTTAACTTTCCCCTTTCAGACAAAATTATGAGTTCAGTAGCAAATCAAAGAGATTTAGGAATATGCGATTTTTTAGATATGGAAAGAGAAATGTTTAAAGAAAATTATTCCGATTTTACTGATGCTACCTTCTTAAGAAATCATGATCAGGTTAGAGTAAGAACATCTTTTGGGGGGAGTATTGATAAAAGTCTACTTGCAGGTTCCATATACCTAACTCTTCCTGGAACTCCCTTTATATATTATGGTGAAGAAATAGGGATGGAAGGAGCAAAACCAGACGAATACATAAGAGAACCTTTTAAATGGACAGATCAAATGAATTCCAAAGAACAAACCTACTGGATAAAGCCTAAATATAATATTCCTAACAATGGCATATCCTATACTACAGAAAAAGAGGATAAGAATAGTATATTAAACCATTATAAACTACTCCTTAAACTAAGGAAAGAATATAAAGCTTTATCCTTGGGAGAAATGAAAAAAATTAATCTAAATGATAAAAGTTTATTGGCATACCTAAGAGAAATAGATAATGAAGAAATATTAGTAATACATAATCTTAATAGGGTAGAAAAGATGATAAGTCTAAACTTTACTTTTAAGAATATTCTCTATTCAAGAAACACTAACATAAAAGATAATAAAATAATATTAGGTCCCTTTAGCAGTATCATAATCGAAGTTCAATAATTTTTCCCAGATTTTACTATCTACCATATAACCTGCTTTTTCATAAGCAATTAAGGCAGCTCCTACCGCTGGAGGTATTCTAAGAGGTACAACCTTACTTTTTTCTGCGAACATTTTCATCTTGGAATGAATATACTCAGGAAGCCAACTTGCTCCCTTATATATACTTCCGGCTAAAACAACTGGTGTTTCATCTTCTAATAAATCTAATTTTTGCATCAAATTATAAGCAGAAATTACAGTTTCATCTACTATTTTCTCTACAATTCTCCTTGCCACTTTATCTCCCTTTCTTACACACTCAAAAAGTAAAGGAGCAAGTCCTAAAACCTTATGATATTCCTCAGAGTTATAATATAATCTTTTGGCAAGTTCATTATAGTCCTTTGCAGAAAAATACTTCAGTACTTCACTTTCAAGGAGGGTTTTCTCCCCTCTACCATCATAAGATCTAAAAGCGTAGAATAACATCTCTTGTACTACAGATGAAGCACCTCCCCAATCTCCAAAAACATAGCCTTCCCCAAAATATCTATATGATCTTCCATCCTTTGATCTTCCATATCCATTATTGCCAGTACCCATTATTATGATTACACCCCAGAACTCCATATTCCCAGCCCTTAAAGCAATGGGGGCATCATTTTCAATAACTAAATCCTTAGCTATGTTTAAGGATCTTGCATCTTTCTCCAACATCTCAAAATCCTCTGGGAAATCTGCACCTGCAAGCCCAAAACATGCAAAATCAAATATAATATCCCCTATTTTTTCTTTAGCCTTATCTATAGCTAACATCCAATTTTTCTTTGCCCTTTCAATACCTATACCCTCATAATTTCCAGGGCCAGATCTACCAAAGCCTACAATTTCTCCTTTTTCATTTAAAATAATAGCCTCTGTTTTTGTACCTCCAGCATCTAAGCCAAGAAAGTATCTCATATATTACTCCTTAACTTAATTTTGGGAAATATTCTTTATTTTCCTCTATTAATCTATTAAGAACTTTTTCCGCAAGAGTAAATGAAGAGATTAATGGATGTTGTGCAAGAGCAAAAACAGCCTTTTTATACGAACCTTCCATAGCAGACTCTATTGTCAATCTCTCATATACTTTTACAGCCTGTATGATTCCTTTTACTTCGAGAGGTAAATTACCTATAATATACCTTTGAAACATATCATGTTTTACGTAAACCGGTATCTCCACCACTGAATCATCCGGAAGATCTCTTATAGCCCCATTATTCATAACGTTTATTATCTGAAACCCATCTTTCATACCTAAAAGATGCATAATCAGATTAACAGCAGATATTGAATAATATGCTCCCCCTCTTTTGGAAAGTTCCACTGGTTTATTATCTACCTTAGGGTCACTATATATTTTTAATAACTCTTCTTCTACTTTCATCACTTCTTCTGCTCTTTTTGGTTTATGTTTTAACTCTTCAACTTTTTCCTCTCTAAAAAAGTAATATCTGAGATAATAATTGGGGAATAAACCTAAAATGTCTATAATTCTTTTTTCCTCTTCCGACAATTTTTCTTTTGCCTTATCTAATAAATATTGAGTTTTATCTTCTCCCTTTATAAATATTCTTCTTACAAAACTCAAATGATTAAGACCAAAATAGTCTAAAAAGACCTCTTCTAAGCTTACACCTGATAAATCAGCAAAAAATTTTTGAAAATTTATAGGCACATTACATAAACCTATAGCCTTTACTTTAGTATATCTGAGAAGCATTTCTGTGATTATTCCGGAAGGATTAGTAAAATTAATAAACCAAGCATTAGGAGCATATCTTTCTACCTTTTTTGCTATATCATAAACCACTGGTATAGTTCTAAGAGCATTTGCAAATCCGCCTGCCCCAGTAGTCTCTTGTCCTAAAAGATTAAATTCTAAAGGAATAGTTTCATCTAAGAGTCGCGATTTATTACCTCCAACCCTTATTTGATTTATTATAAAATCAGCTCCCTCTAAATTTTCTTCCAAATTTGTACTTTTTAAAAATTCTATTTCAGCTCCAGCTTTTCTGGCCATCCTTAATAGAAAATCATATACAATATTTAATCTTTCAGTATTAATATCAATAAGAACAATTTTTATAGGATGAACCTCTTGCCAAATATTTAAAAACCCTTCAATTAATTCTGGAGCATATGTACTACCTCCACCAATAACTACTACTTTCATTTTGGAATACCTCCAAGAATTATTTTGTTTCTTCTAATTATAACATACTTTATGGTTTTGTAAACCATGTTTACTATTTTATTACATTCTTTACATAAATTTTTTTACTATTTTATCAAACATATCATTAGGATCTCTCTTCTTTTTATATAGAGGTTCGCCTTGTAATTGAGGAATAACCTCTTCAAAGGTTGGTCTCTCTTTTTTATAAATAACTCCTATAGGTATCCTTTCACTCCATTCAAGAGATTTCTCAAAAGCCAAGTGTATATCTGAAGGATCATAATCTGGACCAAGTTTATATACTCTTTCTTTATACCATTGAAAAGTATTTACCTTATTAAAAGTTACACATGGTTGAAGAATATCTAATAGAGCAAACCCATTGTGAAGTATAGCAAGTTTCATCATTTCTGTAAGATGATCTGGATCTCCAGAAAAGGACCTTGCTGCAAAAGATGCACCACTTGCAATAGCTAAGGATATGGGATTCAAGGACGGATAAGGTACCCCCAACGGCTGAACCTTAGTCTTCATTCCCATATCGCTTGTGGGTGATGCCTGACCTTTTGTTAGACCGTATATTTGGTTATTATGTACAAAAACTTTTATATTTAAATTTCTTCTCATATTATGAATCAAATGATTACCTCCTTCTCCATAGGTATTTCCATCTCCTGATTCACATATCACAAGAAGCTCTTTATTAGCTATCTTAGCTCCACAGGCTACTGGTATATCTCTTCCATGAAGTCCATTAAAGAGGTTGCATTTAAAATAGTGAGGCGCTTTTGCAGCTTGACCAATACCAGAAACCATTAGTAATCTATAAGGTGGAATCTCAAGTTCTGCCAATGCTCTTTTTATACAATTCAAAATAGACCAGTTTCCACATCCTGGACACCATGCAGGTATTTGATTATTATCAAAGTCCTCTATTCTCATCCCATTATCTCCCTCACTCCCTCCATAATTTCTTCTACAAAAAATGGCATACCATTATATTTAACAATACCTCTATCTACTTTTATGCATAATTCTTTTCTTATTAAAGCAGCTAATTGTCCTTCATAATTTCCTTCTATGGTATATAGTTTTTTATCTTTAAAATCATTAAGAATTTTTGTTGGTAAAGGGTAGACATCAGAAAAATGTAAATGTCCTATCTCATATCCTTCCTTCAACAAATTAGAAATAGCTTCTCTTATTACCCCGTATGTTGATCCCCAACCGATAAAAACTACCTTGGACTTATCTACACCAAAATAAACAGGTTCTTCCACATCTCTCATAATAGCTAATTTCTTTCTCAACCTCTTTTCTACCATCTTTTTTCTTATATTTAAATCTTCTGTAATATGTCCCTCTTCATCATGTTCATCACTATCAGTAATCACAAAACCCTCAAATTCTCCTGGGATAGCCAAAGGAGAAATTCCATCCTCAGTAATCTTATGCCTTAAATAGTTTTTATCTCCCAATATCCTATAATTCTTAATCCCAGGAACATGAAGACCATCTATAACAGCCTTAGAATCAATAAGATACTGATCAGTAAGAATAATAGATGGCACCTGATATTTTTCAGCTATCTCAAAAGCCTTTATAGTTTTATAATAAGCATCCTTCTGATCTCTTGGTGCAGTGACATATTTGGGAAATTCTCCATGACCCGCATGAATAACAAAATTAAGATCAGCTTGTTCTGTTCTTGTAGGAAGACCTGTAGCTGGTCCAGGACGTTGAGCTACATGAATAACCACAGGAGTTTCTGTCATACCAGCCAAGCTCAAGCCCTCCACCATTAAAGCAAATCCTCCTCCAGAGGTGGTTACCATAGATCTTGCTCCTGCAAAAAAACCTCCAACTGCCATATTTATTGCAGCGATTTCATCTTCAGCTTGTTCTACTACAATATCAAAATCAATTTCATGTTCTGCTAAAAAATTCATTACTGCAGTACCTGGAGTCATAGGATAAGAAGCAAGGAATTTACAACCTGCTACAATAGCACCAAATCCTACAGCCTCTCCTCCATTTATTATTAATCTTCCTTCTCTTTCTCTTTTTGGAAATTCTCCACATCTTCTATTTATATTCAATGCATAAATATATCCTGCCTCTAATGCTTTAATGTTCATATCTATGTATTCATCTTTAAAGGATTCAGAAATCACTTTTTTCATCTCTTCTAAGTCACCAGATACTAATCCCAAAAGAACCCCACAAATAACAGTATTTTCTACTAACTTCGTCTTAGCCACCTCTTGGGCAATTTTTCTAACTGGGACTTTATACATCCCATCAAAACTAAAATCTCCTTTTATATTTTCATCACAAATAATATGTCCACCTTTTTTAACATGTCCCTTATGAAGCTCAATAGTTTCACTATTTAAGGCAACAAGAATATCTATTTTCTCACTATCTATAGCATAAATAGGATTATCCGAAATTCTTATTAAGCTATAATTATGGCCACCTCTTATGCGGGATTGATAACTTTCAATAGTAAAAATAAAATAGCCTATTCGGTAAAAAAATTTAGAAAGGATATTAGATATGGTTTGTATTCCTTGGCCAGCCTCTCCCCCTATTAATATTTTACAATCCATTTTTTCTCTACCCCTTTTTTGTAATTATTATAACTTATTTTAAACCTCTTTAAAATACCCTAAAAACCCTAATATACCAGCTCCTATTAACAGACTATCTCTACCTAATTTTGATGAATAAAAGAAAATCTTACCCCTCAAATTATTAAATATATGTTTTTCTACTTTTTCTTTTAAAATTTTTGTGATCATATCAAGAATATTTTGATTTATAAACATATTACCAGAAATACATACAGCTTCAGGAGCCAAAAGATGTATAGCATTTGCTAACGAAATCCCTAAATAATTAAAAGTTCTCTCCAGAATTTCATTTTCCCTTTTATACAAAAATTCCTTCAGAACGTTTTCAAAATCGTTCTCATAACCAAAATCCTTAACTATTTTAGAAAGGGAGGCATAAATTTCCAAACAACCAGAATTACCACACCAACACTTCTCACCATTTTCTTTAATAGTAGTATGACCAATTTCACCTTCGATACCCTGAAAACCTTCCAAGATCTCTCCTTTATAAAATATTCCAAGTCCAATACCTTTCTCTAATAATAGATAAAAAAATGTATTATATCTACCAGCATCCCCATACCAATTTTCAGCTATTAATCCCACATTAGTATCCTTTTCTATATATATAGGTTTCTTATAATATTTTTCTAAAAATGATATAATCTCGAAATTTTCCCAATTTAAACTTACAGAAAGAATAACCTTTCCATTTTCCCTATCAATTATTCCTGGTACTGAGAGAAAAATAGCAATTATTTTTTCACTGTATTTCCTATAAAGAGGATCTATAAGCTTTAATAAATCTTCTTTAGCATCTATCTTGTATGATATACTCTCCTCAATTTCTCCTTTTGCATTAAAAATAGCAGATCTTCCTTCCATACCACTAAGATCTACTGAAAGTACCTTCAAATCTGGATTAATAATTAACTTAGTAGGCCTTCTTCCTCTCTCTGTCTCCACTTTTCCTACTTCTATTATTATTTTCTTTTTAATAAGATCATCTACTATCTCTGAAATAGCAGTCTTTGTAAGATTAGATATTCGAGCAAGTTCAGCTCGTGATCTTGGTCCTGTTCTCATTAATATTTCAAGAATAAGATTTTTGTTATATGTTCCTATATATTCAGGAGTTCTCCCTTTCTTCATACTACTTCTCTCCTTTTTGTTAAACTTAATATTAAATTCATTAAAATTTTAACATAAAAAATTTTTTTTCCAATTGTGATATAATATCCTACTAAAAACCAAAAAGGTGGTGTCAATTAAAATGAAAAAGATAGTTATTTTTATCATACTATCAATAATAACTCTTTTAAACAGCATTTATGGAATTCAAACCATATCAGTATCCATTCCTCCCATAGGTAGCATCTTAAGATATATTGCAGGTGAAAAATGGAGGATAGAAGTACTTTTACCCCAAAATACAAATCCTCATCTTTTTGAGCCAACCCCAAACACCATGAAAGCCATAGAAAACTCTAAACTTATAATAATAAATGGGGGAGATGTAGATCTATGGGCAATGAAACTTATTAATACTAAACAAAAAGATCTTCTCATAATAGCGGATAGGATTAAAAACAAAGACGATAACCCCCATTATTGGCTTGATCCTCTCATGGTAAAAGAGATAGCACAAGCCATTTACGAAAAATTAAGAAGCATTGATCCCCAAAATCAAGCTTATTATCAAAATAATTTAAAAATTGTGGAGAAGAATATCCAAGAAATTGATAATTATATAAGGAGAAGTCTATCTCCCTATAAGAAAAGGGAGATCATAGCATATCATCCTTCTTGGTATTACTTTTATAAAAGATATGATATCAAAGTATTGAGCTATATAGAGGAAGGAGAGGGAAAAGAGCCATCCTTGAAGAAGATTCAAGAGATCATAAATATTATTAAAAAACATAAGATTAAATATATTGTAAAAGAACCTTTTATTAATCCACCAGTGATAAGAACAATACAAAAAGAAACAGGAGTAAAAGTAGTAGACATGGATCCTATAGGTTTCAATAAAGATTATTTTTCCTTAATAAAAGAAAATACTAATATTTTGAGAAGTATATTTTATGAACAAAATCATTGAAATAAAGAATCTAACTTTTTATTACAATAATGATAAGATATTAGACAACATAAATTTAGAGGTAGATGAAGGAGAATTTTTGGGTATTATAGGCCCTAATGGGGCTGGAAAATCTACCCTTTTAAAACTAATAGTTGGCATATTAAAACCTCAACAGGGTAAAATAATTTTATTTGGAAAAGAAATAGATAATATCACTTATGAAAAAAAATTTGTTGGATATGTACCTCAAAAACCTGATATGGAAAAGTATCTACCATTAAAAGTAAAAGATATTGTTGCCTTTGGAAGAAGAATCGTTAGAGATTGGAAAGCACTTAACAAAGAAGACCATGAAATAATTAATAAAATAATGGAAAAGTTAGAGATCAAAGAATATGCAGATAAAATATTTAGTGAACTTTCGGGTGGACAACAACAAAGAGTATTAATTGCAAGAGCCTTAGTTCAAAACCCCAAAATTCTCCTTTTAGATGAACCAACAGTAGGTGTGGATATAAAAACTCAATATAACTTTTATAGAATTCTTGAAGAGCTAAAAAATCAAAAGATCTCTATTATTTTAGTAACCCACGATATCGGAGCTATCACTAATAAGGTGGATAAACTTGCATGTCTAAATAGAAAGTTGTATATTCATGGATGCCCTGAAGAAATTAAAATACACGGGGCATTAAGAGAAATATATGGTGAAGAATTTATATATTTAACTCATAAGGAGGATTAATTTTGGATATTTTTCAATATTCTTTTATGCAAAAAAGTATTTTAGCTGGTATATTTATAAGTATAATTTCAAGTATTATAGGCATCTATATTCTCTTAAGAGGGATAACCTTCATGGGGGCAGGAATAAGTCATGCGGTATTTGGGGGGTTAGCTTTTGGTTATCTACTCAATATAAACATGACTTTAACATCTATAATATTTACTATAATAATATTATTAAGTATGCCATATATAACTAAAAAATCAAAATTAAAAGCAGACGTACCAATAGGTATTTACTTTTCCTCCTCTATGGCTTTAGGAGCATTGCTTTTAAGTTTTCATAAAGGTTACACAACTAATCTTTTTAGTTTCCTTTTTGGAAGTATTCTCTCTATAGGAGACCAGGATCTTTTTCTAACAATTACATTTACAATTTTTCTTTTGTTCTTTTCTTATAAAAATTATTGGAAGATTTTATTTATTATCTTCGATGAAGAATCTGCCAAAGCCTCTGGAATAAACACATCCCGTTTAGAAACCTATATATTAATCCTCACTGGTATAGCCATTGTACTTATAAGTAAACTTGTTGGCATCATCTTATCTTCAGCTTTAATTATTATTCCTGTAGCTACTTTAATACCTTTTATAAAAGACATAAAAAAATTAGCAATCTATACCATATTATTTACCTTTTTAAATATCTTATTGGGATTAATAATTTCCTACCACTTTGATACACCTTCTGGCTCCACTATCGTTATGCTTGGAACTCTTGTTTTCTTTATCTCCCTATTTTTTTCAAAAAAATAAAATTACCTATAAGTTTCTTCTTCCGCCTTCTCAAATATTTTTTTAAGCAAAGTCTCTTCTATTACCTCTGCTGCAGCTCCTATAGGTCCTGTTAAACCACCTAATTTAGTAGTAATAATCTCTGGTATAGGAGGAAAGGCATGAAGATTTACTACTCTCTTTACAGGATCCAAAAGAAGCTCCTCTGCTTTGGAAAGTCCTCCAGCAATAATAACAATTTCAGGATTTAGTATATTTATAAGATTAGCAATACCTATGCCTAAATAAGTTCCAAGCTCTTCAAAAATATTAAGAACAAATCTATCTCCAGATTTCCCAGCCTCAATAATCTCATCTAAAATCTCATCTCTACTCTTATTTTCCAAATTCACCTTCGTATATGCATTCTTGCGAATACCTTCTAATATTTTTTCATAGAGCACCTGCGTTGAAACATAACTCTCTAAACATCCATAACTTCCACATTTACATTTATTTCCATTTTTCTCTATAATTGTATGTCCAAACTCCCCAGCTCTATCATCAGGTCCCCTATAAATTTTACCATCAAGCACTAAGCCTGCACTCACACCACTTCCTACCCTTACACATATGAGATTATCCTTACCAATACCAGCACCATACCAAAGCTCTCCATAAGTGACAGCTTTTACTATATGTTCAATAAAAATAGGTACTCCCTCTATGTATTTAGAAAGATATTCCTTTATTTTTACATTTCTCCATCCAAGATTCGGCGAAAACAAACACACTCCTTCCTTTCTATTTATTGTACCAGGTACAGCTAACCCAACTCCAATAATATCCTCCTTATTTACTCCATCAATCAAAGAACGATATATATTAACTACTCCATTCAAAACCATATCTACATCATTGTTATATAAGACAATACTCTCTTTTCTCAAAACTCTCCCAGAAAGAGCCATTAATATGCCTGTAATCTTATCCTTCTCTATCTCTATTCCTATAGGATAATAACCTACCTCATTAAGAGTAAGTTCTATAGGACGCCTGCCAACTTTTGTTACCTGGGCAGGACTTTCCTTTATTATCCCCACACTTATTAGATTTTCCACAATACTAGATACTGCAGAAGGACTTAATTTTGTAATCTTAGAAATGTCATAACGAGATATAGGCCCCATTCTTCTTATGGTATCAAGTACCAAAGATATATTAGCAATTCTCATACTTTTTATATTTACAGGTTTCAACTTCTATTGACCTCCAATCAAAAATTTTTTTTACCATAAAAAATTATATTATTTTTTATAAATTAAAGTCAATAAAATAAATACAATTCAAGAATTATAAGAGGATAATAAAAGAATATCTTTTTACATCTGTATTATTTAACCTAAGCGTAAAAATTATCCATTGTGATAATATATAAGGAAGAAAGGAGGTAAAAAATGGAAGAAAAGATTTTATTGAAACTTCAGAGAAACGAAATAACCGAACACAATATATATAAAATTCTTTCAAAAGGGTTAAAAGATAAAAAAAATAGGGAAATACTTTTAAAAATTTCTCAAGATGAGTTTGCCCACTACAACGTACTAAGGAAAATAACCCAAAAAGATTTAAATCCTAATAAATTTAAGCTTTACTTGTATCTCTTTCTTACAAAGATTTTTGGTTTTACCTTTGTACTCAAACTTATGGAAAAAGGAGAGGATAAAGCAATAGAAAGCTATAGAAAAATTATTAATAAGTATCCACAAATTAATGAAATCCTTGATGATGAAAAAGAACATGAACAGAAATTATTAAATACCTTAGATGAAGAGAGATTAAACTATATTGGATCAATGGTTCTTGGATTGTCAGATGCCTTAGTGGAACTTACAGGTACCTTAGCAGGTTTAACCTTTGCCTTCCAAAATACAAAGCTTATATCCATATCTGGATTAATAACAGGAATCTCAGCTGCATTATCAATGGCAGGATCAGAGTATCTCTCTTCGAAAGCAGAATCTTCTGAAAGAAATCCTTTGAAATCTGCAATAACCACTGGAATAACATATATTATGACAGTTTTAATTCTAATCCTTCCCTACTTAATAACACAAAATTATATCCTTGCTTTAATTTTAACTCTTCTTTTTGCAGTCATTTTAGTTGTAATCTTCAATTTTTATATATCAGTTGCAAAGGACTATGAGTTTAATAAAAGATTTTTAGAAATGACAATTATTATCTTTTCTGTATCCTTTATAAGTTTCTTAATAGGGGTTTTTGTCAAAAAGGTTTTAGGAATCAATATAGATTAAGAAGGGGAAGCTATAAGCTTCCCCTTAAGATAAAACCCCTACTTTTCTCCCACATCTATTTGCCACACAATATTTTTCCTTAAAATGGTTTATAAATTCATCCTTAAAATATCTAATTGCAGAAACCACAGGAAGATGTACCGATTGTCCTAATGGACAGAAGGATGTATCCTTCATTACAAGACTAATATTTACCATTTCATCTATATCCTCTTTAGAACCCTCTAAATTAGCAAACCTATTTATTATTTCTACCAATCTCTTAGTACCAACTCTACAAGGAGTACACCTACCACAAGATTCATGCTCAAAAAATCTTAAAATACTCTTCAACATATCTACAATACATGCTGTTTCATTCATAACTAATATAGCCCCAGATCCAAGGACTGCTTTATATTCTTTTAAGTTTTCAAAATCCATCTTAACATCAAGCATTTCCTCTCCTAAAAAGGCACCAGCTGCTCCCCCTACTAATGCACACTTAAACTTTTTCCCATCCTTTATCCCGCCACCATATTGGAAAATTATCTCTCTCAAAGGAGTACCCATCTCTACTTCTATAAGGCCTGCATTTATCACATCTCCTAAAATGGTATAGACCTTAGTGCCTGGACATTTTTCTGTTCCAAATTGCCTAAACCATTCAGCTCCATTTCTTACAATATCAGGAATATTAGCCAATGTTTCCACATTGTTCACTACAGTTGGCTTATTTCTCAATCCCTGAGAAACAGGATAAGGAGGCTTTATTCTTGGTACTCCTCTTTTACCCTCCAAAGATTCTATTAAAGCTGTTTCTTCTCCACAGATATAAGCACCTGCTCCCTTCCTCACCTCTATATCAAAGGAAAAATTACTACCAAGAATATTATCTCCAAGAAGTCCATAATCTTTTGCTGTTTGGATAGCTTTCTGCATACGATCTATGGACAATTTATATTCCCCTCTAATATAAATATATCCCTTCTTAGCTCCTACCGCATAACCAGCAATAGTCATGGCTTCAACTATTCTATAAGGATCACCTTCTAAAATTAATCTATCTTTGAAGGTTCCCGGCTCTCCTTCATCAGCATTACATATAACATATTTTTCATCTGCAGGAATTTTATAAGTAAATTCCCATTTCAAACCTGTGGGAAAACCTGCTCCTCCTCTACCTCTAAGTCCTGAATCTTTAACCACTTTTATTACATCTTCAGGTTTCATTTCAAAAATAGCCTTAGTTAGGCCATCAAATCCATCAGAAGCTATATATTCTTCTATACTCTCGGGATTTATCACTCCACTATTTTTAAGTACAATCCTTACTTGTCTCTTGGTTAACCCAACCTCTTCCTTTACTACTACTGATGGGGTAGTAATTTCTTCTATCATAAGTCTTTTTAAAGGTCTTCCTTTTACAAAATGTTCCTCTACCAATTCTGGAATATCTTCCGGTTTTACATTGCCATAATAAACTCCTTCAGGATAAACCACCATTACTACACCTTTCCCAATAATTCCAAGAGGACCTGTTTCAATTACTCCTACTTCCTTATCAATACCCCTTTTTCTTAATTCATTTATCAAAGCTTCTTCTACAGCTTTTGCTCCTGCCAACAAAGTGTTTGCATCTATGGATATCAAAACATGACTTCTTACTATACTCATAAATTCCCCCTCTTTTCCTCCAAGATTTTATCAATCTTCTCAAAGGTAAGATTTCCATAAACATCATCATTAATCATCATAGCAGGAGCTACCGCACATACCCCAAGACAGCTTGTAAGTTCCAAAGTAAAAAGTCTATCAGGAGTAGTTTCTCCAACCTTTATCTTCAATTTTCTTTCTAAATATTCTAAAAGGGACTCAGATCCAACTAAATGACATGGGGGTGAATCGCACAATCTTATCACATATCTTCCCCTTGGTTTTAAACTAAACATGGAGTAAAAAGATGCCACACCTTCCACATAGCTCACAGGAAGATCTAAATATTCTGCACATAGTTTTATATCTTCTGGAGTTAAATAATTATAAGGGTTGCTATCTTGAAGGGCATGGAGAATCTCAATAATATAATCCGGATTTTTGGGAAAACTTTTAAGAATCTCCTCTTTTGTCTTCATATTTTACAACCCCCAAATTTTATGTTTCCTTTTAAATAGTGTAAAATATAACGATTTAATCTGTCAATAATTTTCCTCTATCATTTCCTCTTTTATAACCTCTATCATAATTTCGGCTATTTGAGGATCAAACTGTTTTCCCTTATTTTTCTCTATCTCTAAAATAGCCTCCTCAAAAGTCATCGCTCTTTTATAAGGTCTTTCACTGGTCATAGCATCAAAAGCATCAGATGTTGCAATAATTCTCGACTCCAATGGAATTTCATATGAGGATAATCCATCAGGATATCCTAACCCATCCCACCTCTCATGATGATATCTAACAATTTCTGCTAAATCTCTAAATTCATCTACCTGTTTTAATATCTCCTCACTTTTAATAGGATGGATTTTTACAATTTCAAATTCCTCCTGCGTTAATCTTCCATTTTTATTTAAAATACTTTGAGGAATATAAATTTTACCTATATCATGTAATAATGATGCCCAATATATCTTCTTAATTCTTTCCGGAGATAAAGCAAGCTTTTCTGCAACCTTTACAGCATATTTAGCAACCCTTTCAGAATGCCCCTGAGTATACTTATCATAGTATTCAAGAGTCTTAATAAGAAGAGTTACCATTTTGCTTAAATAAACTTCTCTTTCCCTAATATGTACTCTTATACCATAAAATGCTGAAATAATATTTCCAAACTTTTCAAGTATTTCCACATCCTTTTCATCAAAGGAATATATACTTTCCTTTGGAATAACACAAGCCAAATAACCATATATTTTTTCTTGCCATTTAAGAGGGTATAAAAGCATCTCTTTCATATTTATATCCTTTAAAAAACTTGGCTCTCTTACTAATGTAATATTTTGTATATTCAAAATGTTATTACTTTCTTCTTTTGAAATTAATAATCCTTCCAAATTATTATCATATCCATTCATGGCTAAAATCCTTAAAGAATCCATATGTCTATAAAAAAATACACCATAAGTATCTTTACCCAAGATTTTAACAATAATCTGTAATACTCTCTTCACAAAGTCATAATCCTTCAAATCTATGCTTGAAATATAAGATACATTTCTTATAAAGAATTCAAATTTGTCAATTTGTTCTCTGAGTTTATCATGAACTCTTTTCAATTCTTTTGTAGCTTCTCTTACTCTAATAGAGAGAATTCTATTATACGAAAGAACAATGATTAATATGGAAAGTCCAATAATCACAATATATAGAACAATTTTAGGAAGAATTGAAGGAACTTCTTCTTTAAATGAATATTTTTCTAATAATCTATCCATATCTTCTTGCGGTATTTTAGACAATCCCTCATTAATAACAGATACAATATGGGCTTTATTTTTAAGAGAAGCCACATAAAGATAGTTTGTATATATTACAGGCCCTTTAAAAAATTCATAAATCAAATCATATTTGGTCAAATAATAGAAAGCAGGTGGATCATCCATGATAAATACTTTTATTTCATCCTTTTTAGCAGAAAGTATTATATCAGAATAATTACTATAAAACTTAAAATTAACCTGCGGATTCTGTAAGAGAAAAATCTCTATTAAAGCATCGCCTCTTTTTGCCCCCACAATAAAGGGTGTAACATCCTTTGGATAATTTATTTTTGGTATACTTTTATGATAATAAATACTTGATGTAACCTTAAAAATCGGTTTAGAAAAAATTAAATACTTTTCTCTTTCAGGCGTTTTAAATATGGTATCTATAGCATCAACTTTTCCTTCAAAAAGTATATTTTGGGCTTTACTCCATTCTTCTGGAATAAGCTCTATTTTTATTCCTGTCTTCTCACTCCATATCTTCCAAAATTCTACTGATATTCCTACTAGATTTCCTTTCTCATCGATGTATGTAAAGGGAGGATAATCTTTATCTGTAATAATTTTTATAGAATTATTAGAAGATATAGGGGGTGCAATAAGACAAAATATTAATAATGTAAGAAGACATCTAAAAAATTTTAACTTCATATTAATCTTAATTTTATCATGTTTTATGCTATAATTTTACCATAAAAATATGAATTTACTGCTAATATCTATAGCTCCAGGAATTGCCATCTCTTGGTATGTGTATCATAAAGATAGATGGAATAAAGAACCATCAAAAACTATAATTTATGCATTTATATTAGGAGCCCTCGTATCTTTTCCATCTGCATTTTTAGAAGTTGTTATAGATTTACTTAATTTATTTAAACCACACAGAGATTTAGCCTCCCTTTTTATATATACATTTTTCGGAATTGCACTTATAGAAGAAGGAGCAAAGTACTACGTCATTTATAAATTTATCTATCCCAAAGAAGAATTTGATGAACCCTTTGATGGTATTGTTTATTCGGTAATGGTTGGTATGGGATTTGCCACAGTAGAAAACATATTCTACGTCCTACCGGAAGGATATGTGGTAGGTTTTACAAGAGCTTTTTTGGCTGTACCTGCCCATTTTGTTATGGCTCTTTTTATGGGATATGCATTTGGACTTGCAAAGTTTGGTGTTAAGCCTGAAAAACATCTAACACAAGCATTATTCTACCCAGTTTTTTGGCACGCACTTTACGACTTTTTAATTTTGACAAATATATGGTATCTTTCCATCCTTATTCTACCAATTGTATATATAGTGGGAAGGTGGATATGGAAAAGAGGACAAAGGCTGATTATAAATGAAAAAGGGGAGGAAAGTAAATATGATTAAAGCAATACTCTTTGATCTTGATGGCACCTTACTATATAGTGATTTAGAATTATTTACCAAACATTATTTCTCTATGTTAAGAGAAGAATTTAAGAAAATAGGAGATGCAGATTCTTTATTTAAAAGTTTAAATATAGCGGTAACGAAAATGATGCAAAATAGAGGACCTAAATCTAATAACGAGGTATTTTGGGAAGAATTCGAAAAATTAGTAAGCATAGATAGAAATATTATGGAAGATTTCTTTTATAACTTTTATATTGAAAAATTTCCAAAATTAAAAGATACGGTAAAAGCCAGACCAAATCCATACGCAAAAGAAGTTATTGAGAAAGCATTTGATTTAGGTCTCAAAGTAGTAATAGCCACTAATGCAGTTTTTCCACTCATAGCCATAAGGGAGAGATTAAGATGGGCAGAAATAGATAATTTTAATTATGACTTGATAACCTCTATGGAAATTATGCATGCTTGCAAACCATTTCCTGAATACTATAAGGAAATCTTGGAAAAAATAGGAGAAAAGCCAGAAAAAACCATAATGGTTGGAAATGATTTACAAGAAGATCTTTCTGCCAGCTCCTTAGGTATTATTACTTTTCTAACCAAGGATGGACAAATATTAAACGGAGATAAACCAAAGTATACTCCTGACATTATAGGAAAAATGGAGGATCTTTTAGAGATTCTTCCTCTACTTTCTAAATAAGGCCTTTTGTTTTATAATATTTTTGTATTTGTTTTCTCACAAAATAAGGGAGGTGACAATTTTGTTAAGCAAGATATTAATCATTCTATTTGGTATTATCTGTATTGGATTAGGCCTATGGGGGCTCATAGTCTGGTGGTCCTATTTTCTGAAGGCTTTAATGGCTGGGGTACCAATATTTTTAATTTTCTTAGGAATAATTTTGCTTATCTTTGGATATACAGAATTAAAAACTATACTTTCGGAAAAAAGAGAGAAAAAAGAATAATATATTAAAAAGAGGGGGACTTAATGCCCCCTCTTTTTTTTACTAATAACCAGCTTCTTTATCTACCACATTGATCATCCTTTCTACATTAGGATACTCTTTCAGATTCTTCAAAAAAATCTCCACTACCCTTTCATCATAATAAGGAGTCATTCCTGCAATATGCGGTGTTATAATTACATTCTCCATATCCCATAATGGGCTATCATTAGGTAAAGGTTCATTATAAAATACATCAAGTAGTGCACATTGTATTTTATTTTCCTGTAAAGCCTTTATTAAAGCCTTTTCATCTACTGTTCTACCTCTTCCCACATTAACAAAAATAACATTATTTTTCATTTTATTAAATTCTTCTTCAGAAATAAAATTTTCTGTTTCCTTAGTAAGAGGCAGTACTATCACAATAATATCTGAATCGTTCAAAAGCTTATCTAAATCTTGAAAAGTCAATAACTCATCAGGTTGTATTTTTATATTCTCTTTTTTCTTTTTAAGCCCTATAACCCTTATATCAAAACATTTAGCAATTCTTCCTATCTCTTGTCCTATATTACCGTAACCTATTATACCCATAGTTTTTCCAGTAAGTTCATCACACCACTCTATCTCATCTTTATTCCACCTTTTCTCTATTTTTCCTTTTATTGCCACATTTATCCTACGAGTCCATGAAAGAATTAAACCAAAAACATGTTCAGCAATAGATTTCGGATGAACTCCACTAGCAGAAGTCAAGATTACATCAGAGTTAATAATATCATCATAAAGCATATGATCCACACCCGCAGATGTTAATTGTATCCACTTTAAACTTTTAGCTTTCTTGAACTCTTCTTTGTTTAATCCCCAACCAAAAAATATATCCGCCTCTTCAATATTATCAGTTATTTCAACATTTTGACTAAGAGCTAAGATTTTATTAATATACTCTTTTTTTAATGGATACCTAACATAAATTTTCATAGAAACCTCCTTTGAAAAAGAATATCATTTTATGATATAATCTTACCACTATGGACTTATACCTTTATAATACTTTAACAAAGAAAAAAGAAAAGTTTGAACCAATAAATCCACCCTATGTGGGAATGTATACTTGTGGCCCTACAGTTTATAACTACGCCCACATAGGAAACTTAAGAACCTATATTTTTGAGGACATTTTAAAAAGAGTATTAATTTATAATGGATATATAGTTACTCATGTAATGAATATAACTGATGTGGGACATCTTACTTCTGATGCTGATGAGGGAGAAGATAAGATTGAAAAGGAAGCAAAAAAGGAAAGAAGAAGTGCATGGGAAATTGCAGAGTTTTACACCGAGGCTTTCAAAAGAGATTTGAAAAAATTAAATATTTTGGAACCAACTATCTGGTGTAAGGCAACAGATCATATACCTGACTTTATAGAACTTATAAAAATCCTTGAACAAAAAGGCTACACCTACAGGACATCTGATGGAATATATTTTGATACCTCAAAGGTGCCTGACTATGGTAAATTAGCAGGACAAGATTTAGAAGAGCTTCTACCAGGAGCAAGGGTGGAATTTAACCCTGAAAAAAGAAATCCTACTGATTTTGCTCTATGGAAATTCTCTCCTAAGGATGTAAAAAGGCAGATGGAATGGGATTCTCCATGGGGAGTAGGTTTTCCTGGATGGCATATTGAATGCTCAGTTATGTCTACAAAATATTTAGGACAACCCTTTGATATCCACTGTGGTGGTGTGGATCATATTCCTATTCATCATACAAATGAAATAGCCCAGTCTGAAGCTGCATATGAAAAGCCGATGGCTAAATATTGGTTGCACGGAGAATTCCTCATTATGGGAGAAAAGAAAATGGCAAAATCCGAAGGAAATTTTCTTACATTATCAGATCTGGAAGAAAAGAGTTATCATTCATTAGCATATAGATATTTTTGTCTTACCGCTCATTATAGAAGTCCATTAAGATTTACATGGTCAGCTATTGAAGGAGCACAAAGAGCTTTAAATAGACTTTATGAAAATATGAAAAGATATCCCAAGATAGAAGCTGATTTTGATAAAGAGTATGAAGAAAGATTTCATCAAGCCATAAATGATGATTTAGATATGCCAAAAGCACTTGCCATTTTATGGGAACTTGTGAAAGATGATAAAATAGCACCCGAGGTTAAGAGAGCTACAATTATTCAATTTGATAAAGTATTCGGATTATCCTTAGATAACCCTCCAGAAGTTAAAATTGAAGTACCTGAAGAAATTTGGCAACTTTTAGAAGAAAGAGAAAAAGCGAGAAAGGAAAAAAATTGGGAAAAAGCTGACAAAATTAGGGAAGAAATAAAACAAAGAGGCTATATAATAGAGGATACACCCCAAGGACCAAGAATCAAAAAAGCTACAATCCTTAATAAATAATTTTTATTTCTTTTCTTTATCTTTATACATTCTTTCATCAGCAATCTTTATTAATTCATCTAAGGACTTGCTATCTTCAGGGTAAGAGGCTATACCAAAGCTAAACCCTAAACTAATGCCATCAATATTTGAAAATCTTTCTTTAAAATCACAAAGGGTTCTCTTCATTATTTTCTCTGCCATTTCTCTTGTTGTATTTATAAGAATAATACAAAACTCATCTCCTCCAAACCTTATAATTACATCCCCAGATCTAAAATTCTTTTTAAAAAATTCTACTACTTCTTTTAGTATTTGATCCCCTACATCATGACCAAATTTATCATTAACATCCTTAAAATTGTCTATATCAACAAAGACAAGAGAAAAATAAATATTTTTATCCACTAATTCTTTGAAAATAACATCTAAATATCTTCTGTTGTAGGTTTGAGTTAAAACATCCAAATAAGCTATCTCTTTCATAATATCTCTTTCTATTAACAACTTTTCTTCTCTTATCTTGATCTTATCTATCATATTTTTAAAAGCTCTCATAAAATCGCCAATTTCGTCTTTTCTATGAATATCAAAATCCACATCATAATTTCCTCTTTCTATTTCCCTTGCTATTAGTACTAACTTCTCAAAAGGTCTCATTATATAGGAAATTAGAAATTGGGAAATCAAAAGAGATGATATTAATATAAAAAGAGTAAATGATATAAGCATTATTAAAGATGATCTATATATTAAATATATAATCTTGCTCTCTTTTTCTATATGAACCAATATGTTTTCACTTAAAGGAATCTCAATATGATAGGATGGATACTCATAATAATTTCTTAACTTTTCTTCTCTAACATCTCCTATATTTAAAATCGTTATTTTAGCATCTAAAAAATTCTCCCATTCTCTAATTATCTCTTCATCTATAGGTTTTGCAAACAACAAATAGGCATCATAAAAATATCTTTTATCATCGCTCATTACTGGACCTACAGCACATAGAAATACCTTTTCTCTATAAGAATAGAAGAAAACTTCTACCTCTTTTATTTTCTCTTTTAGAAAATCTTTTGGGATATTACGGAATGAAGAAGTGATAATTTCTCCATCTTTTGTAAAAAGAATCACATCATATTTAAGGGTTTTCTTAACCCATGGATTAATATTTGCCTCTAAAAACTCCTTGTCTCTTCTCTTAACTCCTTTTTCTCCCAAATCCATCCAATAAATATAATCTGATAGATTAACAATTAAAATACTCTTTTCTTTTTCCAATAATTTACTAAATAAGCTTTGAGTATTTCTAACTTCTTTGTTTATATTTTCTCTGAAAACGTTTTTTACAAGGAGTATACCCCCGAGAATAAAAACAAAGGAAATAAAAATATTAGTAATCACTAAAATCAAAGTTATTTTGGTTCTTAGACTTATCTTTTCTTGACCTCCTTTTCCATATTGAATAGATTATATCATAAGTTTTTGCTAAAATATTCATGAAGGAGAGGTGGCCGAGTGGACGAAGGCGCTCGCCTCGAAAGCGAGTAGGCTGACAAAGCCTCGTGGGTTCGAATCCCACCCTCTCCGCCATATTTTTTAATTACCATTAAAACGATTGCCTAAATAGATCTCTTATTGTAAAATATTTTAAAAACTAATAATAAGGAGGTATAAATTATGCCCTTTGTAGATCATCGTTCTCAAAAGATTAGGAGGAATAAAGAGGAACTTCTTAAACATCTTCAAACCTTCAAATTAGATCTTAAATTTTCAGTGGGTATCTGGTACTTCACTCCTGGAGGTGGCAGATTCCATGAACCTTACGTAGAACAAAAAAGTATTCCAGAAAGAATAGAAATGGCTGCTGAAATGGCTAAATATGGAGTGAAGGGAATAGAAGCTCACTATCCTGCAGAAGTCAATGAAGAGAATCTTCATCTTTATAAAAAACTCGAAAAAGAAGCTGGAATAAGACTTGTTGCTGTTCCTTTAAGCCTTTTTTACGATAAAATATTTGAATTTGGCTCTCTTTCTAATCCTTATGAAAAATATCGTAAGGTAGCCTATGAAAGATTAGTAAACGGTTTAAAATTGGTAAAAGAAGCTAACGCAGATATTTGTATAATATGGCCTGGAATTGATGGATATACTTATTCTTATGGACACCTTTACTATCATATGTGGGATACCTTTGAAGAATTAGTAGCCCAAGCTATGGACGAAGTACCAGGAGTACAAGTTGCTATTGAACCAAAACCTTATGAACCAGCACCAAACAATATATACAGAACTACTGCTGATGGAATATTAGCTGCGAGAGATATAGAGTCAAGACTCAAAAACCCCGAAAATCTCAAACTAATAAATGAAGGACATGCATTAGTAGGCTTAAATCCAGAGGTGGGTCATGTCAGAATGGGATTTGAGGATCTTCCTTATGCTTATGCCAGAGTTGCAAGAGAAGGTAGACTATTCCACACTCACTGGAACAGCCAACCTCTCGGAAACTATGACCAAGACCTAAATGTGGGAGTAGTTGACTGGGATTCTACAGAAGCATTACTTTATACACTAAAGATGATAGGTTATCAAGGATATTTTGGAATTGATATAAATCCTGAAAGAATGTCTGTACAAAAAGCAATAGAAATCAATACAAAAGTCCTCAACATTATGAATGAGAGAATTGAAAGACTACCTCACGAAAGAATCATTGAGTGCTATTTTGATCCAGAAAATCACAGAGGAGAATTAGAGTTAATCTTAGCAGAAAACCACAAATAAGAAGATCTTCATTAAGAGGGGGAGAAATATTTCTCCCCCTCTTTTTTAACCTTTTTTAACTTATGGTCAAAAAATTATAAAATAACTCATAATTTAAAATTTTTTGGTAAAAAAATCCTCATATCTCAGTTTTTTCCCCTTTGAACTATATATTGAGTTGTGATATAAATATAACCACAATATTTAGTGGGGGTATAGAAATGAGATGTCCATTTTGTAATTATGAAAATACTTCTGTTATTGATACCAGAGAAATAGAAGATCAAAGAGTAATAAGAAGAAGAAGAGTATGTCCAAGATGTAAGGGAAGATTCACCACCTACGAAAGAATAGAAGAAAAACCTATTATGGTAATCAAAAAAGATGGTAGAAGAGAACCTTTCGATAGAAATAAGCTTTTAGCAGGTTTACAAAGAGCAGTAGTTAAAAGAAATATTGATAGCGAAAAATTAGAAGCTATTATTGATGAAATTATAGGGGATATAAAGAAACAAGGAGTAAGTGAAATTTCCTCAAAGGAAATAGGAAAAATGGTATTAGAAAAATTAAAAGATTTAGATGCAGTTGCATATGTAAGATTTGCTTCTGTATATCAAGAGTTTAGTTCCTTAGAAGAATTTGCAAAACTTCTTTCTCAGATGAAAAAAGCATAAACTAAGCGAGGAGGTATGAAAAATGATTAGTAATCTGAATGATCTTATAAAAGAATACTTAAACAGAGAAGACTGGAGAGTAAACGAAAATTCAAATATGGGATATTCTCTCCAAGGCTTAAACTATTATCTTTATTCTTCTCTTATAGCAAGATATTGGTTAGAAGAAATCTATCCTCAAGAGATAGCAAGGGCTCATCAAAATGGAGATTTTCATATACATGACCTTGGATCTCTTTCAGTATATTGTGTGGGTTGGGATTTAGAAGATCTACTTTTAAAAGGATTTGGAGGGGTAGAAGGAAAAGTTGCCAGTAAACCAGCCAAACATTTCAGAACCGCTTTAGGACAAATTGTAAATTTCATGTTTACACTACAAGGTGAAGCAGCAGGAGCTATTGCCTTTTCAAATTTCGATACACTGCTGGCTCCATTTATAGCTTACGATAATCTTACTTATAAAGAAGTAAAACAAGCTATGCAAGAATTTGTTTTCAATCTTAATATTCCTACTCGAACGGGATTTCAAACTCCGTTTACTAATTTAAGTTTTGATTTAGTAGTACCAGATGATTTAAAAGATAAAAAAGTAATAATAGGAGGAGAAAGAAAAGAAGCCACATATGGAGAATTTCAAAGAGAAATGGACCTTTTAAATGAAGCTTTTGCAGAAGTAATGATAGAGGGTGACGCAAATGGAAGAATCTTTACCTTCCCTATACCAACTTATAGCATAACAAAAGATTTTCCATGGGAAAAGTCAAACTTAACTAAAATTTGGGAAATGACAGCTAAATATGGTACTCCTTACTTCTCAAACTTTGTTAACTCAGAAATGGATCCTTCAGATGTAAGATCTATGTGCTGTAGATTAAGATTAGACAATTCTCTGGTAAGACAAAGAGCTTTAAGTTTTTCTTTAAATGTAAATAATAAAAATGTGGATGAGTTGAAACATAGAGGCGGCGGATTATTTGGAGCAAATCCTCTTACAGGAAGTATTGGTGTGGTAACAATAAATATGCCCAGACTTGGTTATTTATCTAAGAATGAAGAAGAATTTTTTGAAAGACTATATTATCTAATGGATCTTGCAAAAGAAAGCCTTGAAATAAAAAGGAATGTAATAGAAGATCTCACACATAAAAATTTATATCCTTATTCCAAATATTATCTTTCTGGAGTTTATGAGTTAACAGGACAATATTGGGGAAATCATTTTGCCACCATCGGACTTATAGGTATGCATGAGGCATGTGTAAATTTACTTGGAGAAGGTATAGATACATCAGCTGGAAGGGAATTTGCCATAAAAGTTCTTAAATTTATGAGAGAGAAACTTTTAGAATATCAAAAAGAAACTAATAATCTTTACAACTTAGAAGCTACTCCTGGAGAAGGTACATCCTACAGATTAGCAAGAATAGATAAGTCAAAATATCCAGACATTTATACCTCGGGAGATAAAGAACCCTTCTATACCAATTCTACTCAACTTCCTGTTGATTATTCAGCAGATCCTTTTGAAGTGTTGGAACATCAAGATGAGCTCCAAAGTCTCTATACAGGTGGTACTGTATTGCATATATTCTTAGGTGAAGCATTGGAAGATATAGAAATGGTAAAAGAGGCAGTAAAACTTATCACAAATAACTATAGATTGCCATATTTCACATTAACTCCCACCTTTAGCATATGTCCTGAACATGGTTATCTTAGAGGAAATTACGAAAAATGCCCTACTTGTGGAAAAGAAACAGAAATTTATTCAAGAGTAGTAGGATATTACAGACCTGTTAAAAGTTGGAATAAAGGAAAACAAGAAGAGTTTAAATTAAGAAAAACCTTCACGTTGACATTAAAGGAGAGGAGAAAACATGAAAATCTCAGGTTACCTGGGATTTAGTCTCGTAGATTATCCTGGTAAACCAAGCTTTGTTATATTTACTCAGGGTTGTAACTTTCGTTGCCCCTTCTGTCACAATCCTGAGCTTATATCTACAAGGAAAAAAGGTATTTATTCTGAAGATTTTATAATAGAGGAAATTGATAGGAGAAAAAAAATAATAAAGGGGATTGTAATAACAGGAGGGGAGCCTACACTAAATGAGGATCTTCCCTCCTTTTTATTTAAATTAAAAAGAAAAAGATATTCCATAAAATTAGATACAAATGGATCAAATCCTAAAATGCTTATAGAACTAATCAAAGGCAAATTAGTTGATTATGTGGCTATGGACTTTAAAACATCACCCTCAAAATATGCTATGGCAATAGGACTTTCAGAAGAATTAGTTCAAAAATATTTAAATAAGATAAAAGAATCTTTAAGAATATTAAAAGAAAGTAACATTAACTTCGAGATTAGAACCACTGTAGTACCAAACATTGTAGAAAAAGAAGATATTATAGAGATAAAAAATATTATTGAAGATGTGCCTTACTATTTACAAACCTTCAAACCTGAAAAAACTTTAGATCATAATTACAGAAAACTATCTCCTTACTCCAAAGAATATTTAAAGGAGCTCAGTATATTGTCAAAAGGAAATTTAAGATAAATTTTTTAATCTACTATTTTTAATCTCTTTTAGAATTAAAAGCCCAAGAATAGAAGAAATTAATCCCTGCAAGAAATTAATCCTATATCCACCCAGATCAATAGTCATTCCAGAAGTAAAATATGCCAAAACCTGTGCCATAGAAATCATAAGAGTATTAACACCCACAAAACTTCCTGCTTTTCCCTTAGGTATATATTCAAGAACAAGACTATAAGGAATAACCATTAAAGACCCTAAACTAATGCCATAAATTATAGATGCAATAAAAGCATGAAAAATCCTGTAGGTTTGAGAAAATATAAAACTGCTCAATCCAAAAAGAAATAAAGAAAAAACAGAAAGTTTTTCTTTAGAATACTTATCAGCAAGGAAACCAGATACAAACGTAGAAATGGCAGTTAAAATTCCAAAAATAGCAAGTACTACCATATAATCATTAATAGAAGCTGAAAGAGCATCTTGAAAGAATAAAAGAATAAATGAACTAACCGACGAAACACCATACCAAATTGAAAATTGAAGAAAAAATAATAAAAACCATAATCTTCCTTTAAAGAATTCTAAATCTAATTTTAGATTTTCTTTTTTACTATCACCTGGTTTTTCAGGTAAAAATAATAGAAAAAATGCAGAAACTAACGTCCCATATTTAAGGAGTTTAAATACTAAATTAGATGCATGGGCAATTACCACGATGAATATATATAAACCTTGAAAAAATTGAGATGTAAAATTTATTATACCTGTTGCACGAGCATATGTATCTTTAGCTATCAGATCAGGAATTAGAGCTTGATAAATGGAAAAACCAGAATAAAAAAACATAAAAGAGAAAGTTATATAAAGATACAAACTGGATATGTCTTTTACTTTTTCAAGGCCACAAACAGAAAAAAGAAATAAAATTAGAAAAAATATTATTAAAATTTTTCTTCCTTTAAGAAAATTCCTAAGTTTATCTGATAAATATCCAATTAATGGGGGTACAACTATCCCTATAAAGCTTCCAAGAGAAAGCAAAATACCAATCTCTGTCTTTGATGAAACAAATTTATTTACAAAAAATACTAATGAAAAACTCCTAAAAGCTTGGAAAAAAGAAAAACTAATACCTCCCAAGCTAATAAGAGCAATAATCCTTATAAATAAACCTACATTTATTATTTTCACAATAATGTAATTTTACCATTTCTTGCTGTTAAAAAAAATTATTTTATATATGTCTCATTTAATAAATTAGCAACAGCAAGTTTTACCTGTTGAGAAGAAAATCTCTCAACGTTCTTAAGCACGTTATTAATTACCTCCTCTATTTCTTCCCTAGAAAGTACTTTAATTGCAAAATCATACACTACCTTAAGAGCTTCTCTTAAAAACGCTCTTAATTCATCTTCTTGCGATTTGGCTACATTTTTATAAAAATAGGGGAAATTAGGCTTAGCTTCAAAAGTTAGATGAGAGAAAAGATGCTTTACATCTGAAAGACTTTCATATATGAACTTATCCCAATCTTTTTTAAATTCCTCAGCCTTTCCCTTCTTTTCTAAATTTATAAGTATATCTTGCCAGAAATTAAAGAAATAATTCAAAAAATCAAGTTTTAAATTATCTCCTAAAGGTAGAACTAATTTTTTATCAATTACTGATTTTACAAGTTGTAATTTTCTTAGTTCACCAAAAGGTAAAATATCAAGCATTTCTCTTAAAACTCTCTTACCATCAAAAGACCAAAGAACAATATTTTCTTCAATAATTTCACTATGTTTTATAGGTACATACACCTTCTCCATATAAGGTTCTAATTCTTGGCTAAGAAACAAGATTTTTCCCGTATCAATAACATTGTTAATCTCAAGCTTTCTATAACTTTCTATAAAATGGAAAACATCCTTTATTACTGAAAAAAATTCAGAATTTGGAATATCCCTAATTAAAGGAAATATATTAAACCATTCTACTTTTCTATCACGAGTTAGAATTTCAAAAGTAAGTTTATAGGCAGATGGCATTCTATTTAATGTATCTGTCCATTTTTTACGAAAATCTCTTTCATTTTCCTTTTCAAGAGTATAAATAAAATATCTCCAGAAAGTATAAACCCAAAACAGATTTAAGTTTTCGTCTATTCTTAAAAGATTTCTATTTTTTCTAAGCTTTTCAATAATTCTTAAAGTCCTTGCTTCACCATAAGGAGAGTTCAAAATAATTTCCTTTGCAGGTCTAAGTCCATCAAATAACATTCCTACATACTTTTCTTCTTCATTGAGGTTAGTAATATTAATAAGTAGAAAGATAAGATCACCTAAATATTCAATAAGATCAATATCCTTGGACACATCTACAAGTATATGGAGAGGATCTAAACTTAAGTTTGCTTTAGGAGCTTTTTCATCTTGAAAGAAAGTAAAATTTCCTTCTTTCCATAAAGCAAGTCCTAATATAGCATCATTATCTTCACAGTTATCTGCTTTAATATGCTTAATTCTACCTTCTTCAAAATAGACATCAGTCTTTTTAGTACCATGCGTTAACTGTAGTCTTCCTGTTTTTCTACTAAAGGATAAAATCTCAAGAACTTCCCATAATGAAACGCTTTTCAAATCTCCATTTAAACTCATATTCCTCTCCTCTTCCCTTATTTTTTTAAAGGGGAAAGCATTCTCAGCTTTCCCCTATATATTATAACATAGTTTTAAGATAAATTTAAAATTTCCCTTTTTATAAATTATTTAATAACCTTTGCTACCAATTCGAATAATTTAGGAGTAATTCTAAAGGCACTCTTCCCTTCTACAATCACAAGGTCATCAATATAAAAATCGAGAGAAGTATTTGATGGAGCCTCCACATATAAGCTAAGATCAAGAATAGAAACATTAGCAGGAATCTCATAAGTACCAGAAAGCTCTACCCATTTTCCATTAGGTACGTTATTTTCATGCTTTATCCAATCATATTGAGTGTTAGAATCGGTATCATATTTTCTCTGCATAGTAAGGCCTAAATACTGACTTGATCCAGATTTTTGCATTACCCATACAGATATGCTATAAACCTTACCTGGCTTTAATATATCCTTCAACTGAATCTGAGCGCCATGCCATCCTGCACTTCTTCCAGAGACATATAAACTATACTTACCTGTATGTGCCTCTTTATCGGTTACTAAGATCTTCACATTATCCCCTCTTGCTGTCCATCCTTCTTCTTTGGAACTTTCAAAAGTTGTGATAATTAAAGCGTTAGGAATATTTGGTACTGAAGCAACCTCTTTCTTAATCTCTTCTAAAATTTGATTTTGTTCTGTGTTAGACATAGGAGCCTTAGCACAGCCAGCAATAAAAAACAATACTATCAATAAAGAACAGATACTAAAGACCCTTTTCATACTCGGTACCTCCCTTGTTTATAAATTTTTAGAAATGGTGGAAATTGTTTTTCCTCTCTCCTACTTTACCATTAAACCATCTATGTAATAGGACAAAGATTGATCTGGCGATTCAACATAAAGTAAAAGTTCTATTGCATCAGTAGGTACATTATAAGAACCTGAAAGCTCTACCCATGTCTCATTAGGTACATTCTTTTGCCAGACAATAGTATCATAGTTTGTACTTCCATCATTATTCGTTCTTTGCATAGTCAAAGTTATTTTTTGCTCTGATCCAGAATTTTGATAAACCCATACCTTTATACTATAAGTATTACCAGGTTGCAAATACTGTACTCCATCTTGAGAAAGTAAAGGTATTTGAGCTCCATGCCAATTACTGCTTCTACCAGATACGAATAAAGAATAATTTCCATATTTTGCCACATCAGAATTTATATTTATAGATACCCCTGATCCCCTTGGTTGCCAAGATTGAATGGTTTCGTCCTCAAAACTTGTGCTAACAATTGGAACTTCAATTTGAAACTCATTCGATATCCTATTACCCTTATCATTATAAGCTTTTATTCTATAAGAATATACACTATTACGGGAAACACTATCATCAATATAAGAGGTCGTGTTAGGTTCTAATTGCGCTATTGATTCATATTGACCACTACTTGTTTTTCTTTCTACTATAAACCCATCTTCATTATTAGAATTATCCTTCCATACAAGTTTAACTCTTACCTCAGTTAATATGGGATCTACTAATTCAGCAATTAAATTAGAAGGTGCTTCAGGTAGTCCCTCTAATGATGTCTTTGGAGTACAGCCCCCAATTAGAATAAAGATACAGAATAATAAACAAAGGACCAATAACTTTTTAAACATTACTTTGCACCTCCCCTTTATTTAAAAAAGTTTGTATAAACGTTTTAGAAAAATATAAAAAGGGGGAGAAGGGATATAATTCCCTTCTCCCTCAAAATTCTATTGTTTAAAGAAAAATTGTTCTGGGAATGAGTTAAGTTCAGATCTATAAGGATCATCCCATAGTATTCCAGATGGGACATTTCTTAAATTGTTCTTTACTATTACAAGCTGAGGCAATCCTCCCACTGTTCCAATAATCCAAATATTCTTTCTATGTAAAGCTATGATTTGCTTTATTATTGTATCTCTCTTTCTTGCATCCACAGTTCTATTAAATTCATCCCATAGATCATATATTTTTCTAATATCTCCAGAAGGTTCTTCTCCTTCTTGTCCTTTAGTCCAATACCATCTGGCATAAAGAGGTGCCCAAGGACCATCTGTCCATGTTCCAAGTAATCTTCCTGCATTTATAGCCACATTACTCATACGATCCATAACCCAAACACCAATTTCTATATCACCTGAATTACAATTTGTGGTATATAAACTTCTATCAACCTGTTTAACTATAGTTTTTATACCTATAGCCTCCCAATAGCTCTTAATAAGCTCCATTGTGCTCATATTAGCACTTCCTGGATATGTAGTAAAACTTACTATTAGCTCAATTGGTTTTCCATCTGGACCTAATCTAAATCCATCTTTCCCAACTTTTAAGCCCATTGCATCTAACAATATTTTAGCTCTCCCAGGATCATATTGAGCATAAGCTTTTGCCCAAGTCTCATCATAATATGCAGCTCCAGGTGGAATAGCTGCTTGCATTGGTACTCCTAAACCAAAGTAAAGAATCTTATTAATTTCTTCTCTGTTAATAGCAAGAGATAAAGCTTGTCTAAATCTTACATCTTGGAATAGTTTTCTCTTTACAGGATCTTTTATATTTTGATTTAGATATATAGCAGGATCTGCCCCTGTACCAGTCCTCCAAACAAGTACCCTGTAATTTCCTTTATCTTTATTTTGCATGAATAAAGTATAATTGGGAAGCCTCATATGTCTTGCTTGAAAGTCTATCTCTCCAGCTATAGCCTTCATATTTATCATTTCTGCATCACTAACAAGGTAGTGTACTACTCTATCAATATATGGTAATTGGTTCCCTTCGGTATCTACTACTGGATAATAAGGGTTTCTTTCCATAACGAATACTGGCTCATTAGGACTCTTGCTCACAATCTTCCAAGGTGACATGGTAGGTAAATCTGGATTCTGTATATAATCAATCATAAATTGGAATAGCTCATACCATTTATTAAAACCTTTTTGTTTGGCCATAGCCTCCAACTTGTCTTTTGGTGTATATTTAGGATGAAATTGAGAGAGATAATGCTTTGGTGCATAAAAGCTAAAAGATCCTTTTGAATTATCAATAAACCATCCTTGGGTTGGGAAGGTATAAATAAACATCGGATTTGGATTTTTAAATTCTATTCTAAAAGTATAATCATCAACCTTAACAAATTTTGCTCTAACCCCATCCTGTACAAAAGCAGATGGGAATGTAGGAGTAAGCTCCTCATTACCTATTACATCTTCATACCAGAAAATTACATCATCAGTTGTAAGTGGATGGCCATCTGACCATTTTAATCCTTCTCTTAACTTAAAAGTAAATATCCTACCATCCTTAGAAATAGTATATTTCTCTACAAGCCATGGAAGAATCGTCTTACTATCAGAAGCCCATCTCATTAAATTGTTAGCATCATAGCATATTTTAGCAATACCCCATCTATCACCAGGTCCTGTCCAAGCTCTTCTTAGAGTACCTCCATATCTACCAACTTCTTCAAGAGGTTTTACAACAATTGGATTTTTTGGTAATCTTTGCTCTACTGGTGGAAGTTTTCCTTCTTTTACAAGAGCCGAAAGCATAGGTGATTCATTGTATTTCTTTTGTCCTACAATAGTATTTCCGAAGATTAACAAGAATATTAACAAGAGAGATAATATTTTTATGGATCTCATCTTTTAACCCCCTCTCATCTATACAATTGGAATACCCTTCAAGTCAAGTTCTTTAGCAAAATGACAAGCCACGTAATGTTCATTACCTATATCAATTAAATCTGGCATCACCTCCTTACATATTTCCTTAGCATAATTACACCTTGGATGAAAATAACATCCAGAAGGAGGGTTTGAAGCATCAGGTACTTCTCCCTTTAATAAAATTCTACGAGTTCGCATCTTCGGATCAGGTTTCGGAACAGCAGAAAGTAAAGCTTCTGTATATGGATGTCTTGGTTTTTCAAAGATTTCCTCTGTCCTTGCCAATTCTACAATCTTACCTACATACATAACAGCCACCCTATCACAAATATGTTCTACTACTCCTAAATCATGAGATATAAAAAGATAGGTTAAATGAAATTCTTCTTGTAAATCTTTAAGAAGATTCAACACTTGGGCCTGAATTGAAACATCAAGAGCAGAAACTGGTTCATCACAAACCACTAATTTAGGATTAAGAGCCAAAGCCCTTGCAATACTTATTCTTTGTCTCTGTCCACCAGAAAAAGCATGAGGATATCTTCTCATATATTCAGGTCTTAATCCAACTTTCCTCATTAAATCCGCTACCCGTTCCTCTAACTCCTTACCCTTTGCAATCCCATTTACAAGAAGCGGCTCTCCAATAATCTCTTTAACAGTCATTCTTGGGTTCAAAGATCTAAAAGGATCCTGAAAGACCATCTGCATATATTTTCTAACTTTATTTAATTCATTATTGGGTAGCTTAGCCACATTAATAGATATTCCATCAACATGAAGAATAACATCTCCTCCTGTTGGGTCATATGCCCTCAATATTACTTTACCAGTCGTAGTTTTTCCACAACCAGACTCACCAACAAGCCCTAAGGTTTCTCCCTCCCTTACAAAAAAGCTAATATCATCTACAGCTTTAACCGTTGCAATCTGTTTTTTAAAGAAGCCTTTTGTCACAGGAAAATATTTCTTCAAATTTTTTACTTCCAAAAGGATACCATTCATGACTTTTCTACCTCTCCATAAAGTAAACAGCTCACTTTATGTCCTGGTTTTACTTCTTTTAATTCTGGAACTCTTACATTACATAAACCATTTACAAATTGTGGACATCTTGGATGAAATGTACAACCAGTTGGCATATTGTAAGGATCAGGAACAATTCCTTTTATAGCTTTTAATCTTCCCCTAACTTTCTTTCCTATTTTAGGAATAGATTCCAATAAGGCTTTCGTGTAAGGATGTAAGGGGTCATAGAATATATCTTCCACCGAACCACTCTCCACTATCTTTCCAAGATACATTACTATAACCTCTTCTGCCATTTCTGCTATAACTCCTAAGTTATGGGTTATCATCATAACTGCCATGCCAAATTGTTTCTGTAATTCCTTCATAAGCTCTAATATTTGAGCTTGAATTGTCACATCTAAGTTAGTTGTAGGTTCATCCGCTATCAATAATCTTGGTCTACAAGATAAAGCCATAGCAATCATTGCCCTTTGTAACATTCCACCACTGAATTGATGAGGATATTCATCTATTCTCAATTCTGGTCTTGGAATTCCTGCAATCCTCATTAACTCAATTGCTGCTTCTCTCGCAGACTTTTTGTCAAGCTTTTGATGTAACATAATAGCCTCTATAATCTGTTCCCCCACAGTATGTACAGGAGAAAAAGAGGCTCCAGGTTCTTGGAATATCATAGCAATCTCTTTCCCTCTTATACTTCTAATTTCGTTCCCCTTAGGATCTAACTTTACCAGATCAATAATTTCTCCATCTCTATATAAAAAGATTTCTCCTTGAATTTTACTTCTTGGACCAGTTAACTTTAATATGGAAAGGGCGGTAACGCTTTTACCACAACCCGATTCTCCAACAATCCCAAGAGTTTTTCCTTGCTTAATATCAAAGCTAATTCCATCAACTGCCTTTACCACTCCCTCTTCTAACACAAAATACGTTCTTAAATCTTTTACTTCCAATAATTTATCCATCATTTATTCCTCCTTATCTCGCATAAGGATCTGCCGCATCCCTCAAACCATCTCCTACAAAATTAAAAGAAAGAACAACTAATATTACAAACAAAACAGGAAGGAGTAACCAAGGAGCCAATGCCACAGTTCTAAAGTTTTGAGCATCCTGTATTAAAACCCCCCAACTAAGAGCAGGTGGTCTTATACCTAAGCCCAAGAAACTAAGAGATGTCTCTCCAATAATCATGCTAGGTATTGACAGGGTTAAAGAAGCTATAATATGGCTTAAGAAAGATGGTAATAAGTGTCTAAATATAACTCTTCTTTCACTGGCTCCAGCTAATTTTGCAGCTGTAACAAAATCTTCCTCTCTTAAAGACAAAAACTTACTTCTTACCTCACGAGCAAGACCCGTCCAACCAATAAAAGAAAGTATTATGGATATTGCAAAATAAACCTTTACAGGAGACCAATTAGCAGGTACAGCTGCGGAAAGTGCCATCCATAGAGGTAATGTTGGTATACTTCTTAAAATTTCTATAACTCTTTGAATAAGCAAGTCAAAAGGACCACCAAAATATCCTGAAATACCCCCAATCACTATTCCAAAAATAAAACTTAAAAAAATACCTACAAGACCCACAGTGGTAGAAATTCTCGTACCATATATTACCCTAGAAAATACATCTCTGCCTAAGCTATCAGTACCAAATAAAAATATGTGTCCATCTCCCTCTACTCCAAATAGATGAATATTACTTTTAAATAAACCTAATACTTTATACTCATGGCCCCTAACAAAAAATTTAATAGGATACTTTTTGGATTTATCTTCTGTATAGATCCTTTTTAAGGTATTAGGATCAACCTCCATTTTATATGCATATACAAAAGGCCTCAAATGAAAGCCAGTTTCATCAATAAAATGAATTTTTTGAGGTGGTGCAAGTACATAACGAACATCGTATTTGTAGGGATCACTTGGAGCAAAAAATTCACAAAAGACTGCAATTATATAAAAGATTATTAATATTATACCTCCTAAAATAGCCAATTTGTTTCTTTTGAATCTCCACCACATAAGTTTCCATTGAGAAGCCACATAAATTTTTTCCTCCTTCTCTATATAACTTTCTTCTATTATTTCTTCTCTCTTTTCCATCTTTGACATATTATCCCTCCTATTCATACCTTACCCTTGGATCTACCCATGCAAGAAGAATATCTGAGATCAATGTACCCAATAAGGTTAAACAACTTAACATAAGGAGGAATGCACCAGCTAAATACATATCCTGATTTCTTAAAGATTCTAAGAGCAAAGGTCCTGATGTAGGTAAATTTAATACGATAGCTGTAATCTCAGCTCCTGAAACCAAAAACGGAAGTGACCAACCAACAGTACTTATAAAAGGAATTAAAGCTATTCTAAGAGGATATTTAAATACTACTTTCCATTCTTGAAGTCCTTTTGCTCTTGCTGTTAATACATATGGCTTATTCAATTCATCTAAAAGATTAGCTCTTAGAGTTCTTATCATTCCTGCTGTGTTTGCAAGTCCAATAATCACTACTGGAACCCATATATGTTTCAACATATCTAAAAATTTTGCTAAACTCCAAGGAGCTTCTAAATATTCAGGAGAAAAAAGTCCTGTAAGATTTTGTCCAAAATAAGCATAAGCTACCCATAGCAATATTAAAGCAACCATAAAAGCAGGTACAGAAAGACCAATATATCCTAAAAAGGTAAATAAATAATCTCCAAAAGAGTATTGGTGAGTGGCAGAGTAGGTACCAATTAAAAATCCTACAACCCATATAAAGATAAGTGTAAATAAAGAAATAACGAAGGTTATTGCAAGCCTTTCTCCTATGAGTTCACTTACTGGTCTATTATATAAAAGAGATCTACCAAAATCCCCATGTAACACATTCCATATCCATAATAAATATTGCTCCCATATGGGTTTATCAAGACCATATTGTTTTTTTAAAGCTTCAATTGTTTCAAGATTTACAGACTCACCACTTGTAGCAAGTTGAGCTATATAAGAAGTAAGAAAATCCCCTGGAGGAAGTTGTATCACTATAAAAACAATTATAGATATAAAGAACAAAGTTAATATCATATATAGAAGTCTTTTGATGATATATTCTTTCACTTCTTTTCCCCCTTTAATCTATTCCAAGGATAATTTTTTGGTCCCCTAAAAATTATTATCCACTTTATAAGAAAACGCTTTGCAATCGTTTGCTTATAATATAAATTAAATTTTATTTTATGTCAATATTAAAGAAAGGTTTCATAAAAAAACTAATAAATGGTTCCAGTTTTATATTTCTTCTTGAAAGAATTCTTAAAAAAATTTAGAATAAAACAAACTGATTACAAAAAAATAAAAAATTTAAAGGAGAGAAGGAAGCATATGAGAAGACAAGAAAAAAAATCTCCAACAATGAAAGATGTGGCTAAATTAGCGGGAGTTTCCATTAGTACTGTTTCTCATGTGATAAATAAAACAAGATATGTAGAAAAAGAAACAAGAGAAAGAGTATATGAAGCTATAAAAACCTTAGGATATAGACCTAACATTTTAGCTAGTAGTTTACGAAAAAAAATAACTAATACCATAGGATTAATAATATCTAATATTACAAACCTATTCTATCCAGAGGTTGTTAGGGGCGTAGAGGATTATCTCACAAAATTTAACTATAATCTAATATTATGTAACTCTGATGAAGATGTAGAAAAGGAAAAAAACTATATAGAAGTGCTATTTAGTAGAAGAGTAGATGGATTAATAATTACTCCAAGTAAAAGTAGTGAAACAAGAGAAAATCTGGATTTATTTAGGGAAAAAAATATACCAATTGTTTTAGTAGATAGGAAAATAGAAGGATTAGATGAAGATGTGGTTTTAGTAGATAATGTGAAAGGTACTTATGATGCTATAAATTATTTAATAAGTTTAGGACATAAGAGAATTGGTATAATTACAGGACCATTAGACACTACAACAGGGTATGAAAGATTGGAGGGATATCTTAAAGCTTTAGAAGATAATAATATTAAAAAAGATAACAATTTAATTTATGAAGGAGACTTTAAAGAAAAGGGAGGTTATGAAGGAACAAGCTATCTTTTAAACTTAAAAAATCCACCAACAGCTATTTTCTCAAGTAATAACTTAATGGTGTTAGGATCACTAAAAAGGATTACTGAAATAGGAGTAAAAATTCCTTCTGATCTATCATTAATATCTTTTGATGATATGGAATGGTTCCCATATTTTTCACCCCCCCTAACAGCTGTATATCAACCAGCATATGAACTTGGTGAAACAGCTGTAAAACTTTTATTTGAAAGGCTTAAAAGAGGCAGAAAAAAGAAAAAAGAGGTTATACTACCCACCAAATTAGTAATAAGAGAATCATGTGCTCCCCCTAAAAAAATATGATTAAAATATATAATGCTTATTTAGATATTGAAACCACAGGGCTAAATCCTGCATCATCTTATATTACAGTTGTAGGTATACTTTTGGAAAACGATTATGAAGAATATTTTCACCAACTAATAGGTCCTGAAATAACAGCTTATAATATCATAATTTTATTGGAAAAAGCTCATACATTGTATACTTATAATGGATCTCGTTTTGATTTACCTTTCATAAAGGAAAAATTAGGTCTTGATCTTGAAGAACATATATACCATCAGGATTTAATGTATTCATGCTGGAAAAGGGGTTTATACGGAGGCTTAAAAAGAATTGAGGAAAAATTAGGTATCACAAGAAAATTAAAAAATATAGATGGTAAGATGGCTGTAATCTTATGGAATCATTATATAGAATATGGAGACATCTACGCTTTAAGATTATTATTAGAATACAATCGTGAAGATGTGATAAACCTTAAAATATTGAAGGAAAAATTACTACCATTAAATTTGTAATTTCCAACACTGGAAATCCTCAGCATATATATCATCAAAAAAGGAATAAGTCAAGGCCCTACAACCTATACAATCAGCCTCAGAACATAAACGGCACTTTCCCTTTAATTTATTTCTACTAAAATTATCCCTAAATTTTACAATCTTTTCATAAATTATACTGAAATCATCATATAAAGCATTTCCCAAAATCAAAGGTAATCTCCTACAAGGGTAAATGTCTCCATTCGGCATAATAGCACATGACTCTCCTAAATTGCACAAGGCTCCCCAGATAGTATTTTTCTCAAAATCAACATAAAAAGCTTTATAGGGTAAGAGATCTTCAACTTCACCATCACTCCAAAATGAAATTCTTTCTACTACATCATACCATTCCTTATAAGAAAGAACCATTTCTTTAATCTTATTTCCTTCGCCTAACGGAATAAATCTTTCAAGTATAAAGCCCTTTGCTCCTACTTTTTCTGCAAGCCTGTACATCAGATCCAATTCTTTGTAATTATATTTTGCTAGAGTGAACATTAACAGAAAAGGATATGAGATATTTTCAAGATTACTTATAACTCTTTTAAAAACCCCTTCTCCTCTTATAAGGTCATTAGTTTTTTCTGTCGCTCCTTCCAAAGAAACTTTTAAGTATTTTAATCTTTTAAACTTTTTAAGATGATTTTCATCCTTAAAATTTACACCATTAGTTATTATATTAACATCCTTAATTACCTGAATCTTTTCAATTTCTTCTAAAAGAGGAATTAAATGGGGGAATAAAAAAGGTTCACCACCCGTTAAATTGATGCTAACAGTCTCAAAGTTTTGCTTCTCAAAGTAATTCACCAAATTATAAAGGATCTTTTTAATATCATCAAAAGACTTATCTTTTCTATTATCATAACTATCTTGATAACAATGCTTACATCTAAGATTACAAAGATCTGTTAAATGCCATTGGAAAGAAAATTCTTTACCCATAAATAAATCTCTATATTTTGATATAATATGTATAAAAGGAGGTGATTTCTGATGGCTGAATGTAAAATACAGAATAATTTAAATAAATGTAATTGTACTTACGAGCCTTGCCCAAGAAAAGGTATTTGTTGTGAGTGTTTAGCATATCACAGAAGTCATGGAGAGCTTCCAGCATGTTATTTTCCTCCCGAAGTAGAAAGAACTTATGACAGATCTATAAGAAGATTCATTTCTTTGTATAAATAGGGAGGATTTAATCCTCCCTTTCTCCTTTTGGGTCAATATGAACCACAACATCTGAATTTTCAATATTTTTCTTTATAGAATCTTGAACCCTCAAAGCAATTTCATGAGCTTCTTTTGCGGTAAGATTATTTTCTACCTCGATATGTATAGTTATTACCTTTTGATTTTTATAATCATGCACTAATATATCGTGATAGTTTAAAACACCTGGTATAGAACATACAATACTTTCTATTTTCTTTATAAACTCCAATTTAGGGGCTTCTCCTATAAGAAAATTAGTAGAAGATTTAATCAAATCAAAACCAACTAAAAAAATTAATAACGAAACAATCAATCCTAAAATACCATCTAAGATATACCATTCAAACATTGCAAAGACAAGACTAAGAGCCACAAGAATAGTAGCAATAGCATCACTTCGGTGATGCCATGCATCAGCAATTAGGGTTGATGAATCAATCTTTTCTCCAAGAAAAATAGAAAATCTAGCCATCCATTCTTTAAAAATTGCAAAAATTATGAGTAATAGAAAAACCATAAGATTAAAACTAACTTTTTGAGAATGTAAAATTCTTTCAAAAGATTCTTTAGCAAGCTCAATTGCTACTATGATAAGAAGAATAGCTATTACAAGAGTGGCTATCTCTTCTATCCTACCATGGCCAAAAGGATGTTCCTTATCAGCAGGTTTATTCCCTAATCTAAAGCCAAGGATAACGATGATAGAAGTTAAAACATCAGAAAGAGAATGAAAAGCATCAGCTATAAGAGCAATACTTCTTAAATATACACCAGAAAAGTATTTAAAGAGAAAAAAAATCAAATTACCTACCACACTTATCCAACCTTCTAAATATCCTACATACCTTCTATCAACTTCTTTTTTAGAAAATATTTTTTCAAAAAGCCAGGCATTGAATTTCTTCATTGTTTATCCTCCTAAAAACAAAAATTCCTGCATTTCGCAGGAAGTCCCGCAAGCATATTAACAAAGCTTGCTGCCTTTAGATTACAAGGCCCGGCTTTATGGCCTGATCTTCCTTAAAAGGATTATATAAGATAAATTTTTAAAAGTCAAAAAACAATTAAAATTTGAATTTCTTAACTGCTTCTATTAAGGCTCTAATATTTTCTCCTGGTGTCCCTGGAGACACACCTCCTCCAGCTGATAATATAATACCCTTTTTTTGACCATAATCTTTTAATATATTTTCAACACTTCTTTTTACATCTTCTTCTTTTCCTTTAACAAGGATATCAAGAGGTGGAACATTTCCCATAAGACATATTTTCCCTTGAGTCATTTCATAAACATCTTTTATATTTTGAAGATGAGTAAAATTAAAAATATTAATTCCTAAATCTGGTAAATACTTGTAAAAAACATTATTATTTGTATCATTATGATAAATCTTAACTGGGAAATCAAAAGTAGAGAATATCTTTTTCAAAGATGGATGTACAAATTCTAAATAATCACGTTCAGAGAAGAAACCCACTATATCATCTAACACCAATATCCCCTCTACCTCATGCAATATTTCTATCTGAGCAGTAAGAAAATCAATTACAAGTTCTGTTGTAATATCAATTAGCTTTTTAGCCTCTTCTGGATATAATTTTATAGATACTAAGAACTCAGTAACCCCCATTAAATGAGACGCTACTGCAAAAGGTCCTCTTGCAGCTACAATTTTTATTGATTCACCCATACTATTTATTTTAGGTTCTACATATTTATATAATTCAAGTACAAGAGGCATTAGACCATCAGTTTTAGGATTTGGTTTTTTTACTCTCTTTAAAAATTCTGGAAGATCATCTGCAGAATATATAATTGGTTCTATACTTGGTGTAGAATTTTCATAGAAAATTATTTTTGATCCAAATCCTGAAGGCTCTTGTGCCATACCATATTCAACCCAAAAATCGGGTATAAAAATAACTTCGGAAAACTGTTTTTTTATCTCCTTATAAGCCTCAATCCAAATCTCAGGAACAACATAAAACTGTAGATGAGAAATTCCCAAATATCCAGGAATCCATGGACTATCCACAATCAGTGCTATAGGAATATCATCTTGTTCCTTAAACTGAACCGCTTTTAATAAAATATCCCAATCTTTTTCTTTCATCTCATTCTCCCCCTTATGGATATATTTTCCTTCCCTTATCGTCGGGAATTCCAGTCTTTCTAAAGAAATAAGTATTTATAACATCTCTCCATTCCTTCGCATGTTCCAACTGCATTTCCAATCTTTTAGAAACTCTTTCAAATATTTTATCATCAATTCTTTCTTTCAATTCATACCATTTTTCCTTAAGAACTTCTACTTCTTCTACCCCCTCAAAATGGAGGTCATATATTTGCTGTATAAGAGTTTTTCCAGATTTCAAAATAAATTTATATGGAACCCTGTGGAAGAAAAGAAGTAAGTCTTCTGGACATTTATTTATATCATCATAAATCTCTCTCCAAGGAGAATGATATTGAAGAGTATAACCTGTTCCTTTTGAAGTTCTATCAATTCCTATAGCCTCATAATTTGCCCTATGATATGTACCCCAACGAGAATACTCATAACCTTCAGGATTGGGTCCATAATGATACCCAGGATTCACCATCCAACCAAGTCCAAAAGGGGTTGTATACTTTTCATAAATTCTATGAGAATTTAACAACATATAAGAAATATTTTCTCTTACTTTGCTATCATCCCCAAATGTCAATTTTATCCAATCATCTACCACCTTAGCTATATCTCTATCTGGATTCCATGCTAATACTCCAAAAGTATAAAGATTCGCCTGAGCAAGATCATGTCCAGTCCAATTTGAACTATCTCCCACATTTGATACTCCTGCAAAACCATTATATTTAGTCTCAAAAATTTTTCCTTTCAAAATCTCTTTAACTTTTGAGCCTTCACCTTTGGCATAAGTATCAAATTCTAAAATTTCCTTCCACAATGTACCTAAATAACATAGATGAATTTGTTGCCCAGTATACTCTTGTGTTATTTGCAATTCTAAGATTTGATTAGTTTTTTCCATCCCCCCAAAAAGCGGTGATACAGGTTCCCTAACTTGAAAATCCATAGGTCCATATTTTATCTGAAGTACCACATTTTCATAAAAATTTCCATCTAAGGGCTTAAAGTTATCATAAGCTGCTCTAGCTCTATCTGTTTTATAATCTCTCCAGTCTTGCATACAATTATATACAAAGGTTCTCCATATCACATATCCCCCATATGGTTCTAAGGCTTCTGCAAGCATATTCGCCCCATCTGCATGAGTTCTCCCATACATGTGGGGACCAGGGTTAAATTCAGAATCAGCTTTCACTAAAAAGCCTCCAAAATAAGGTATATAATCATAAATTTCTTCTGCTTTTGTCTTCCACCAAATGGAAACTCTTTTGTCTAAAGGATCAGCAGTAGAAAGACCGCCAAGATAAATAGGAGAAGCAAAATTAATTGAAAGATAAATTTTTATTCCGTAATCCCAGAATATATTGGCAAGTCTTGAAAGAATCTTCAAATATTTATGGGTTATAAGCTCTACTTCTTTTTTCTTCACATTTACATTATTTATTACAACACCATTTATACCAATGGAGGATAAAAGTCTAGCATAGTCCCTTGTCCTCTCATTTATAATGATTTTGTTATCTTTAAAAAAAATGGAATTTCCTGCATACCCTCTTTCTACTGTTCCATCCAAATTATCCCAATGATTAATTATCCTAAAATAAGATGCAGGATTATCTACATGATTTAAATCATCTAATTTCTCACCTATTCTGAGATTTTCTATTAATTTAAAAACTGCATAAACCAAAGCCCTTTCATTTTTAGCAGTTATAATTAATATGTCTTTATCATTTTCCTTTATCCTCTTAAGTATAAAACCCTCATTATTTAATTTTCTTTCCCACATTTTAGCTTCTTTTATAATATCTTTCATTTGATCGATTTTGCCAATCAAAATATACTTAGAAAAATCAAAGCTTCCTTTTATTACTCTCGGATTAATTTTAAAGGAATATTTTATAAAGTGTTTAAGTTCCTTGATAGGGACCTCAAGAGATTTGTCATTATCTACAATACAAATAGTTCTAAATAAATCAAAATCTTTTATTTTTAAAGTTCTGTAATCCAACCAACACATATCATATGGCTTAACACTACTCATTATTTAACTCCCCTATCTTTTTTTAAAAATTATACCATAAAAAATGTTTGCACAATGGTTTTCTAGATAAGAGATTTTATTAGTTTATTTTACTAAAAATTAGACCCTATACATATTTTTAAAAAAGTAGTAAAATAAATGTAAAATTTAAATGTAAGAGGTGAGTTTATATATGCCATTAAAAGTCACAAAGATAAATGATAATATTACTGTGATACAGACACCGGAACAGCCCTTTTTATCTAATTCATATCTTGTTTCTTTAAATGGAAAAGAAAGAGTGTACCTTCTAGTTGACCCAACACCCCAAGAATATTTTAAAGACTTAATCTTTACATTAAACGATCTTATAGGAGGAGTAGAAAATTTAGATTTAATCTACGTAAATCATCAGGATCCAGATGTTACATCATCCTTAGCACCTATAATGGATATGAATAAAAATGCTCTTCTTATTACATCTGAAGATACATGGAGATTAATAAGATTTTATGGTATTCCTATAGAAAGATTTCAAGCCATAGAATATTTCCCAAATAGAAAAGTAGTACTTAAAACCAATGACACCTTAGAATTTATACATACACCCTTCTGCCACTTTAGAGGGGCTTGGATGCTATTTATTCCAGAGAAAAAAGCCCTCTTTTCAGGTGACCTTTTAGGAGGTCTATCTTCCAGAGAAGTTAATGGGGTATTTGCTACTGAAGATTCCTGGGAGGGAATCAAACTTTTTCATGAAATATATATGCCATCAAAAGAAGCCTTGAGACTTGCAATAGATAAAATAGGTAGGTTAACTCCTCTTCCCGATATTATACTTCCACAACATGGTGACATAATAAGAAAAAATTTAATTGTTGATTTTTTAGCTAAACTCAACGATTTAGAAGTAGGTTTAGATTATATTAAGAAATATGAATCCCAACAACAATTTTACCTCTATGCCTTTAATGAGATTTTACAAAATTTAAAGAATAACTATTCAGATAAAGAAAAATTAATGCAAAAACTGAAGGAGATTAACTCTTCTCCATTTTTCCCAGAATTAATACATTTTGAAAATGGAGTAGCAACAGAATTTAGAATCCAACCAGAAACAGCCATTGAATTGCTTTATGATAAATTTAGCGAGGATGCCCAACGAGAAGAAAGAGAAAGCTTAAGAATTGATATAATTAAAACTCTTAGAAAATATAATCTTGACATCCCTGAAGGTATATTATATGAAAGACAAAGAGTTTCTGAAAATCCATTTAGAAGAATCTTTAAAATATTCCAGAGGTGATATCAATGCCTATATTTGAGTTTAAATGTGAAGAATGTGGAGAAAAATTTGAAAAACTTGTATATTCTAATGAAGAGATACGATGTCCTAAGTGTGGAAGTAAAAATCTAAAAAAACTTATATCTTTGTTTGCCACATCTGGAATTGAACAAGGATCATCAGGTTGTTCTTCCTGTTCAGGAGGAAATTGTAGCTCTTGCCATTAAGAAAGGGAGAGGCTGTTACCTCTCCCTTTTTACATTCTAATTAATTCATAATCTCTACTTCCAAGTCCTATTTCTTCTGCATATTTTATTTGCAAACTCCAATCTATATTAGGATGTATAGCTTTAATTTTATCTTCTCCAGGATTAAAATTATCTGTTAAAGCTGTATCTTTTAGACCAATCTGTGAATTGATTAGGTCACAAGATGCCTGATCTATTGCAACTATATCCCAACTACCTAAAATTCCCACATCAGGAACAATATTAGCATCATGCCAACTTGCACAATCACAATCTGGAGATACATCCATTACAAAATTTATAAAGGCATATTTTGGTTCTTTTTGTTTCAGCATTCCATAAGTAAATTCTGCCATTTTCTCTTGTAATCCTATAGCAGATTCATTCCATAAAATTTTTATAGCGGATGTAGGACAAACAACTGCACATTCGCCACAACCTATACACAAATCAGGCCTTGTTAGCTTAGATTTCTTATTAACAAGTTCTAAGGCTCCAGTAGGACAGTGATTTACACATCTCTTACAGCCAATACAAAGGTTGGGGTTAGGATCAGGTTTAAATTGGGCATGTTGCATTTGTTTTCCTGATCTTGGTGCACACCCCATACCTACATTTTTTATTGCTCCACCCAATCCAGCACTCATATGACCCTTAACATGAGTTAAAACTAAGAGAAAATCTGCATCATGTATAGCTCCTGCCACTTTTATCTTCTTAAAATGTTTTAAATTTACCTCTACTTCCTTATAATAATCCCCATAAATTCCATCAGCTATTATTATGGGGGCTCCTACAGAGGAATATCCAAAACCATTGTAAATGGCTGATTCTAAATGATCCACAGCATTAGCTCTACCACCTTTATATAAAGTATTAGCATCAGTAAGAAAAGGTTTTCCTCCAAGCTCTCTTACAGCTTCCACCACCTGTCTAACAAATATAGGTCTTAAAAAGGCATGATTTCCTGGCTCTCCAAAATGAAGTTTTATAGCTACTATATCTCCCTTTGACATTCTTTCTTCTAAAAGCTTTTTAGCAAGTCTTTTTAATCTTCTCAGAACAGATTGATTTTCATTCTTTGCTCTTAGTGATAAAAAATATACAGGTGACTTCATAAATTTTCCTCCTTTAATGCCTTAATAAAAAGATTTGGAATTTCATTATCTATACCAATGAAATGAATCTCATCGAAAACATTTGGATTATGCTTTATAAAATCAAGAACAGTATTTACAATAATTTTGGTGCCAAGCTCTGGTGGAAAACCAAAAATTCCGCAACTTATTGCAGGGATACTTATAGATTTAATACCCCTTTCTTTTGCAATCTCTAAGACACTTCTTACTGCTTTTCGAAGCTTTTCTTGTTCATTTCCTTCTCCCCATCGAGGACCTACAGTATGGATAACATATTTTGTCTTCAAACTTCCACCAGATGTAACCATAGCTGATCCTACTGGAAGAGGTCCATATTTGGAAACATACTCATCGCTTTCCCTTTGTATTGTTTCACCACCTGCTTTAACTATAGCTCCTGCTACCCCACCTCCATGTTTTAAATAGGAGTTCGCTGGATTAACTATAGCATCTAAATTTTCTTGAGTTATATCTCCTTTAACAACCTTTAACTTAACATCATTTATATCTTTTTCAAATAAAATTTCCATGCCCTTTCACCTCCCTCTCAGTTTATTTCTTGTTATTATAAACCGAAAAGAGAAGCAAAAGGGCATGAAAAAATTATTATCTAAATATTAGGTATAAAGACAACATTTAACAATTCTTCCATCTACCTCCACATCTGGTACTGGATTTTTACATTTATCCATTCTATATGGACATCTACTTATAAATTTACAACCTTTCATTTGATATTCTTCTTCCTCTAAAGTAAGAATCTTAATATCCTTAGTCCATTTTTTCTTTGGATCTGGTTCTGGAATAGATTCTTTAAGTAACATTGTATATGGATGCTTAGGATCTGTTAGTACTTTATCAACAGATCCCATTTCCACTATTTCACCTCTAAACATTATGGCGATCCTATCACTAACATAATATGCTGTGGCAAGATCATGAGTAATATATAAAACACTTAACCCTATTTCTTTTTTAAGTTTTGCAAAGAGATTTACAATGGACATTCTCAAAGAAGCATCAACCATTGATACAGGCTCATCAGCCACAAGAAGAGTAGGATTAGTAAGTAAAGACCTGGCAATAGATATTCTTTGAAGCTGTCCTCCAGAAAACTCACTTGGATATTTATTTACCACGTCATTCCAAGTAAGTCCTACCAAATTTAATGCATTTTCTATCACTTCCTGATAATTACTATTTGCACCAAGATTTTTAGCAGTTTCTACAAGATAATTATGGACCATTCTTAATGGATTAAAAGTTTCAAATGGATTCTGAAAAACCGCTTGTACTTCTTTTCTAATAGACTTCTTATCTTCCTTTTGAGATTCTATTATATTTTTTCCTTTGTATATTATCTTTCCAGATGTAGGTTCAAGAAATCCCAAAATAATCTTGGCAACTGTAGTCTTACCACTACCACTTTCTCCAGCAAGCGTAAAAATTTCAGATTCTTTAATATTAAAGGAGACATTATTAACAGCACTTATCTTCACTCGAGAAAACATAGAACCCAATGTAAAAATTTTTGTTAAATTCTCAACCCTTAATAGTATCTCTTTATTCATAGCTCTCTCTCCTTTGAATATAAAAAGCATGCTACTCTATGTTCTGAATTTACACTTACAAATTCAGGTACATTAACTTTACATTCTTCCATAGCTTGACCACACCTTGGGTGAAATCTACAACCAGATGGTGGGTTTAAAAGGGATGGTGGTGCACCTGGAGCACTTACCCTATATGATTTATCTCCAATCTTGGGCAAAGCTCCTATAAGATATTTAGTATAAGGATGTAGTGGGCTCTCAAAAATCTCGGATGTAGGAGCCTCCTCTACAATCTTTCCAGCATACATTATAGCAATCCTATCAGATATACTTGCATGTACACCCATATCATGAGTAACAAGAATAACAGTGTTCTTCAAATTCTTTTGTATTTCTTTTAATAATTGAATCACTGCTCTTTGAGCCACTACATCCAAAGCAGTAGAAGGTTCATCAGCTACTATGATCTTTGGACTAAGAATAGTAGCAAGAGCTATTGTAACCCTTTGTCGCATACCCCCAGACAATTGGTGAGGATAAGCATCCAAAACCTTCGTGGGCAATCCTAGTAAAGCAAAATGCTCTTCTATATTTTTTCTCCAAGCACTTTTATCAGAAATATCAACATGAGAGCCAATAAAATCCCAAAAAGATTCAATTATTTTTACCACTGGATTTAATACACTCATTGATCCTTGAGGAATATATGAAATATAATTCCACCTTATACTCTCTAAGGACCCATTCGTAGAAAAAATATTTTTATATTCATTATCTATTCTATAATAGACTTTTCCACCTACTACATTTAGTGGTGGCTCTACCATACCATAAAGAGTTTTAATAAGAGTACTCTTTCCACACCCTGATTCGCCAGCAATGCCATAAATTTCATTCTCTTTAATAGATATATTTATATTATCAACTGCTCTTACAGAATGAAGCTTACCCCCTATATCTAATAGATAATAAGCCTTTAAATTTTCTGCCTTTAAGATCTCCATTTCATCACTCCCTTATAACTCTAATTCTTTGTATTCTTGTTCGAGGATCTAAATACTCACTTATACTCACAGAAAGTAGATATAAACTTACAAAAAGCAATACTGATGTTACGACAGGAGTTAACAACCACCACCACAAACCTAAAAGCATTGCTTGATAACTTATAGCCCACTGTAAAACTGTACCTAAGGTTGGAATTTCAAGATTAGTCAAACCTAAAATAGCAAGAGTTATCTCCATTCCAATAGCCCATGACATATTGTTTATCAATGTTGAAAAAACAATTGGAATAACGAAGGGAAAATATTCTTTGAATACTAATTGAATAGTATTTGTGCCAGATAATAGAGCAGTATATGTAAAATCTCTTTCTCTTAAACTTAATATCTGGGATCTAATTACTCGAGCATCCCAACTCCATCCAAAAACACTCAAAATAAGACCTAAGCCTACAAAGCTTAGCCTCCCTTTTATAAGAGATGAAATTAATATCAAAATTGGCAATAGTGGCAAAACCAAGAAGCTATCATTTATTCCCATTAAAAATCTATCCAGCCTTCCTCCTCTATATCCAGCTACGAGCCCAACAATAATAGCTATTATTCTAGAGAAAAACGCAGCTATTATAGCTATAGTTAAAGAGTTCCTTATGGCAAAGGTAAGTTGCCAAAATACATCTTGCCCTTGAGAATTAGTACCCAAAATATGTTGCAATGATGGAGGTAAATCTCTTGGAGCTACATTCCATCTTGTAGGATCATAGGGAGATACAAAAGAAAGCAAAGCTAAAAAGAGAATCAAACATATAATTATAAATCCTACCCTGAATTTTCCATCTCTCAATAAATCTTTAAAGATACCCACCATATTATTACCTCATTCCCTTCAAAAATTTTTATCTATATCTAACACGAGGGTCAAATAATGGATACAATAGATCTATAAGCAAGATAAAGGTTGAAATACCAAAAATAGATATAGTGGCAATTCCCATAATTAAGTTAAAATCTCCCGTAGCAATTGCGTTATATAGTAAAGTTCCCATTCCTGGATAAGAAAACACAATTTCGGTAATAAGAGCCCCACTAAATATTTGCCCCATAGATAAAGCCAAATTAGTAACCTGAGGAAGCATAGCATTTCTAATCACATATTTAAAAGCGATTATTCTTCTTTTTACTCCTCCAGCCCTTGCATAAGTTACAAAATCCTCTTTTACAATATTAGAAACTATAAGCCTCATAGTTTGTAATGTTACTGCAATCCCTAATACCATCATTGAAATTAAAGGTAAGAAAGCATACCTAAACAATTCAAATATAAATTTAATACTAAAACTTGGTACAACACCAACAGGCATACCACCACCCAAAGGAAACCATTTAAGAAGGTACGAAAAAACGATGAGAATTATAAGAGCAAATATATAATAGGGAATTGGCCTTATAACCATAGCTATACTTTCCATAACCCTTGCCCACCTTTTATCATAATAAAAACCTACAATTCCACCTAATATGTTTCCTATAAACCAAGATAAAAAAGTACTTATCGTAAGAAGTCCCAAGGTCCATGGCAAAGAATCCCCTATAAGTTTTATAACTGGAATAGGAAATCTAAAAAGTGATGGCCCAAAATCTCCATTTAAAAGTCTTCCCCAAAAAGCAAAATATTGCTCAAATAAATTTCCTTTCAATCCATATAACTCTTTCAAGGTCTCTGTCATTTTTTCTACTGCCTTTGGATCAAGATAGGTTCCCATTCTTGTAATTGTATTGATCATCTGTTGTACAGGATCCACGGGAGTAAGGCGGGGAACAAAAAAAACAATGGTTACACCAACAAAAATTACTAACAGATATTGTATTAACCTTGGTATCAGATATCTTTTAAACATTCCATACCTCCTTCCATTTTTTAGCCCCCCTTTCGGGGGGCTTATTTTTCATTTTCTTCCTGTTGGCTTCAAGAATGGTAACATGTACTTGAAATTGGGCCAATGATGATATGGTATACAATATGGATTTTCTACTGTTGGATAATTGGTCCAGTAATATTCATCATAGCTTGCTATACCTGGATAAGCACAAGTTGGAATTCCAGCCATTTCTTCAAATGCAATTTTTAATCCTTGCAATCCCAAAGTTTTAACTTTTACACTGTTCCAATCAGTATTTGCCAACTCTTCTATCACTTTATCCATCCTTGGATCAGACCATCTACTAGCATGACCAAATGTACGTTCACCTATTGGTCTTACATATTCGGATCTCCATGCATTAAAACTTCTATACATATCAGGATGTCCACCCCATGGTTCTGTAGCTGGCCAATCAGAAGAAGCCTCAAAATCTCCTACTTGTAGCATCGTGGCTCTTTGCTCTGTTGTCACTACCTCTACATCTATTCCAAATTTTTTCCATTGCTGGGATGCTGCAAAACTATTTCTAAAATCAGGATGGGCAGGATTAGTGTGAGCTAGAATTGTTATTTTCCACGGTTTACCATCTGGTGTTAGCCATTTTCCATCTTTATCTCTCTTAAATCCATTCTTTATCAATAATTTTTCAGCTATATCAGGTGCATACTTGAACCATCCATAACCAAATATTGCCCTAATTTCTTTCGGATCATTTGGAACTGTATATCCTCTTCTCTTAGCATATTCAGCCAGTCTCATAGGTGCATCTGGATCATAAATTTTAACTTTTTGACCATCCACCGTAATAGTAAAGTTTTTCATCCAATTTTCCAAAGGTTCATAATACCATTTCAAATATGCAGGTGTAGGAGGTACAAGAAGTGCTCCCATAGTAGCTGCACCATCAAAAGCAGTTGCTAAGTATTCAACTATATCAATTGATAAAGCTAATGCCCATCTAACTTCCTTATTATTATATGGAGCTTTTGAAGTATTAAAATATATTCCTGTAATACATGGGTCTACATTAACGATGTATGGGAAGTTCTTCATATATGCCCTTGCATATTTATTTGTAGATAATACTGATCTCAACCCTTCCATAGTTAGATCTGCCATGTCTAATTGATGGTTGTTTTGGGCAAGGACTTGTTTCTCAGTTGGTCCATAGTAGTAGAAGAGTACATATTTAGGTTGTGGCATTCCAAAGAGTTTTCCTGTTGGTGTTCTTTGCCAATCTTCTCTCCTCTGCCAGAGTACCCAGTATCCACCTGGATCATAGCTATGTAATACATATGGCCCTGAGCTTATTGGTGGTTTGAAATCAAAAGATACTGGATCTTTTACTTTTTCAAAAACATGTTTTGGTAATGGCCTACAAGCTCCCCATCTATCTAAGAAATAAGTATGAAATCTTGCATTAGGCTCTTTCAGGTCAATCCTAACAGTGTATTTATCAATCTTAGTTAATTTAACAACTTCCTGGAAAGAAGCATAATAACTCATTCCTGAATTACTTTTAGCAAGCTCTATTGTATAGATTAGATCATCCGCAGTAATTTCGACACCATCACTCCAATAACAAGCAGGTCTTAGTTTTACAGTTAGGGTTTTGAAATCCTTACTATACAGAGGAGAAGCGGCAGCTAATGCGTTAATTGCTTTGCCTGTGGCAGGATCTACAATCCATAGCGGTTCTAACATAAGCTGCTGAATACCTCTATCTGGAGTACGCCAAGTGGCAGCCCAAACATTAAAATTATCCGGAGTAACCACTCTACCTGTAAGAATATTAGCAATCAAAGTTTCATTTCTTGGTACATTTGGTCCTAACTGTGAAAAGGCTGTTTGAGATAATGTGATTACCATTAATAATACTAAACTCATGAAAACTAATTTCTTCATAAAATCACCTACCCCAAAAACTTTATTCTATAAAGGATAAAAACAAAATAAAACTTTTTCACCTCCTTTTATTTATAGGAAACCATTAAAGCAATCGTTTTGTTTTATATTATAAACCTCATCATAGTTTTGTCAATAAACATTTAAGAAGGACATATTAAAAACAACAAAGTTACATTATTGACCTTTAGAAAATTGAGATCTATAATTATATAAAATTTTGGTTATTTTGGATTTTTTGGAGGTGAGAGGATGAATACAGGATTAAAAATTAAAATGTACATAGGTGACATACTCTTTGAAAACCTATTTAAATATGTTTCAAAGAATCATGAAAAAAGAATCCCTAAACTTATAAATTTGGCAAGAAAATTTAGCCCTGATAAAGGTACCGACAAAATACTTGATACTGTAGAGGAATATTTATGTAATGAACCTGCAGTGAAGCGCTTAATTCACAGGGCATTTACTGATTACGATCCTAATTATGCAAGTAGAATTTTCACAAATGTAATACTAAACGTAGGGTTTTTCTGGGTATATTTTGACAAAAATAACCAAAAAAAGAACATACCTACCCCCTATACTATCCTTATCAGTCCTACTATGAGATGTAATCTCAGATGTATAGGATGCTATGCAGGAAATTACAGAAAAGAAGATGATCTTCCTCCCGAGGTTCTTGAAAGAATAATAAAAGAGGGAGAAGATATTGGTACATATTTTTATACCATATTAGGAGGAGAGCCTTTTGTTTATCCAGAATTATTGGATATTGTTAATAGACATAAAAGATCTGTATTTCAAATTTTTACAAATGCAACTCTTTTAGATGAAGATAAAATAGAAAGATTTTGGAAAAGTAAAAATGTAGTTCCAGTTCTCTCAATTGAAGGTGGTCAAGAAGAAACAGATAAAAGAAGAGGTAATGGTGTATATGAAAAAGTTATAAAGGCTATGGATCTTTTAAAAGAAGCAGGTATTCCTTTTGGTTATTCTATAACTCTTACAAGATACAACTATGATGCAGTAACTAAACCAGAATTTTATCAATGGTTAGCTGATAAAGGTGCTTTCTTTGGTTGGACTTTCCTCTATATGCCTGTTGGAAAGGATGACGATCCGTCATTAATGCCTACTCCTGAACAAAGGGCAGAATATGGAAAGTTTATAAGAAAAATTAGAGGTCATTTACCCATATTCCCAATGGACTTTTGGAATGATGCACCCTATGTGGGTGGCTGTATAGCAGGTGGCAGAAAATATCTCCATATAAACAATAAAGGAGAAGTAGAACCTTGCATATTTACCCATTTTGCAGTAGACAATATTAAGGAAAAATCTCTTATAGAAGTATTAAATTCAGATTTCTTCAAAGAAATAAGAAAAAGACAACCATTCCATGAAAATCTTTTGCTACCTTGTATGATTATTGATTCTCCTTGGATTCTTAGGGAAATTGTTGCTAAAACAGGAGCACATCCTACTCATGAGGGTGCAGATGATGTGATAACTAAATTCTCCAATATCCTGGATGAATATGCCAAGAATTTGAGAAGAGTACTTAATCCTATATGGAAAGAGGAATTCTATGGAAATATACAAGAAGAAAATACTGAAGAAAAGATAGGAGTGAAATAAAAGGTGAGCCTTACAAAAAGGAGAATACAATTTTTAGAGACATTAAGAAGTTTATATAAAACATACAATAGGCCAATTCACTATGAAGAAGTAGCTCAGAGACTATCAGTAAGTCCAGCTACAGCGTACGATATTCTCCAAACTTTATCTAAAGATGGTTATATAGATATGGTATATCTAAAAGATTTCCAAAATAGTAAAAAGGGTAGAGGCAAAGTATTCTTTCTACCAAAAGAGATAAAAGATGGGATTCAACAAAACATAAATAAAGAGAATAATAATTTAGAAAAGTATTCTAAACCATTGCTTATAGTAATATCCTTTATAACGTTACTACTTAGTGAAATAAAGCTTTCTAAGGAATTAAAATCTTTCTTAGCTTTTCTATTATCAAATTATCAATCTAATTGGGAATTGATTCTCCTTGTAATACCTTTCTTACTAATGAGTTATACAAAGAATCTATATAAATTAATTCCAGAAAGTAGTGTTAAAAAAAGTATTGATGATTATATAACATCCATAAATCAGTTGGCTTCAGAAGAAAAGAAATTATTAGTAAATTTTATCTTCGGTCTTCTTCAAGATTGATCTCCTACGTAGGGAGGAATGGGAAATATCTTTATATTTTACATTACGAAATATTTTCCTCCATTCCTCCCTAAAAGGTTCTAAGGTAATGTAATCTCTACGCATTCTTGGAGGATTTTTTAAAACTTCTCTGTAAACATCCATCATCATTTGGGCTACATTATCTGTACTATATTCATGAGCAAGCATTAAAGCTTTCTTCTTATATTCTTCTCTAAAGCTATTATCTTCAAATAATTTTACAATATAATTTCTAAACTCTTCATCATTTTTGGCTGGAATATACTTATCTTTATACGGTTCTTTATATTCCACATTGTCCCTAAGAAGTAAGGGTAAACCACAAGATGCAGCTTCCAAGACAGCCATTGGAAAATTCTCTTGAAAAGATGGGAAAAAGAATATATCAGCTGCATTCAAATACAAAGGCATATCTTCATAGGGTACAAGTCCAGTAAAGATAACATTAGAAGGAGCAGTCTTTATCTTTTCATTCATCTCCATGTAACCAGCTGTTAAAACTGAGAAGGGCTGTCCTCCTACCCATACAAATTTTATATATGGCAAACTTTTGGCCACCTCAATAAAAGTATCTACACCTTTTCGAGGTTGTAACTGACCAGAACAAATAGCCATAAAATCTTTGTTATTAATACCTAATCTTTTTCTACCCTCTTCTCTTAATTTTAAATCTGGATAAAATCTTTCTAAATTTACAGGATTTGGTACAAAAACAATAGGAGCCTTTACTCCTATCTCCTCTAAATCCCTTTTTACTCTTGGAGCTACTGCTACAACCACATCAGCTAAATTATAGTAATTTTTAAGGTAGAGGGTAAAAAAGGGAAGCCAAACATTAGCTAAAACTAAACTTCCTAAAACTGATTCAGGAACTACATGAGCTGATATTACAAGCCTTTTACCAGTAAGAAGTCCCTTACTTACTGCATATGGGCCCGGAGTATGTAAATGAGCTATATCATATAATCCACTTCCATTTAAATATACTTCCACATCATTTCTTTTTTTCAAAGCTTCCATAAGAACAAGAGTAGCTGTATAAACCCCTTGACCTTCTACCTTCCAAGCTTGAGCTTCTGAAACTATATTAACTTTAATTTTTTCCTTCATTACCATTCACCCTCGAAACTCTAATAAAACCTGCACAATTTAAAATCTCAATACCATTTCTCTCTAAGTAATCCATAAGAATATTCATACCTAATGAATCAGAAGCCATATGCCCTGCAATAACCACATTTATATGATATTTTTCAGCCTCTTTCCTATGTTCATCACTCATATGCATCCCTACTATCGTTCCTACTCCTACCTCTGATAGTTTAGAAATTATATCTACAGGACCTTCCGTTCCTCCAGTCATATCCACAAAAATCTTTCCTGCTCTATTTTTAGGATTACCAACAAGGATTTTAGGAGGATTATTTCTTCTTCCTGCCTCTCGATATTCTGGTATTTCCTCAAGTATATCTAAAACTTCTTGTAAATCATACGGAGTTCTCAAATCAAATATTTTCTGAAGATAAGTAGCTACACAATTATCTGCAGGAGTATGACAACACATGAAAGGGATATTTAGCAATCTTGCTGCATCTACACTTTTATTATGGTTAGCTGGCATAACTTTTCTTTCTACTTCTAATATTCTGGGATACATGACACCTTCTGCATAGTTAATAGGTACACCAATTTTAGAGAGTAAATCCTCTTGTAAATGCATAACCTCATAAAAATTTGCATAAGCTGGACCAGCAGGATGATGAGAAATCACTAAATCTATCTTAATACCATTTCTTTCAAGCTCTTTTGCTAAAAGAATTTCTGAAGTATCAATATCAATTCCTACAAGGACTCTCTTTACTTCCCTTTCAATATTCCCATTTAAGATTCTTGTATCTGCATAAGGGTTAAATAACTTTTCTTTGTCAAATTTATTTTTACTTTTTTCATCCATTTTCTCATAGTCTTTTTTTGCTCTCTCTAAAATCTCTTGAACCTTATCCCATCCTCTCGGATCATTCTCCATACCAAGTTTAACAAAAAGTTCGTATATTTCTTTTAGTTTCATATCTCTAAAATCCTCCTAATTTTCCTTATTTATTCACCCAATTTACTTATATTATAACAATAAAAATCTTTTTAAACAAAAAAGGGACTATCCTTATTCATAAATTAAAAATAAAGGATAGTCCCTTAGATAGTTTATTTCAAAAAGCTATTTAATCTTTTTTCCCCAAATTGCTATACCTTTTCCACTTAAACCAGTAAAAACAAGAGTAGGTTTCCAATTTTCAAAATCCCATGCTGGTAAAATTTTTACAGTCTCTGATTCATATTTTTGTTGTCTTTCATCTACTACCCATTTAATTTTTAAAGTATTAGGAGACAAAAATTCCCAAATTCCTCTTTTATTATCACCTTCTACATATCCATTATTTAAAAGATTTATCTCTTGTGATTCTGCTTGTATTTTTACATAAGGATCCAATACAATTCTCTCCCAGACACCTATTATTAAACTTTGAGGAATTTCTTGAATTTTCTCTCCTGCATACCTTTCAGGTAATACTACCGGCCATCCATCATCTGTCCATATAATTCTCCTAATATGCAAATACATCCAATTCTTATTTAAAGCCGGCCTGGCATGATGTACTATATACCAGTCATCACCATCCACAAGTACTGAATTATGACCTGGTGCTATCCAACCATCATCATTCTTAAATTTATAACCACCAAGTATCTTAGTACCCACCTCATTAGGAGGAAGTGTTAAATCGGTCATAACATTACCATTATAATCCACATAAGGTCCTGTAATTCTATCAGATCTTGCAACCCTCACATTATAATCTAAAGATAAAGAATCGTAAGACACAAATAGATAATATTTCTTGAATTTAGGATTATAAATTATATAAGAACCTTCAATTGCACCAGAAACTGTTCCTTTTCTCCTTGCTATATTTACACCAAAGCCCTTTTCTGCTGGTTTTCCATTTCTTTTATCAATTTTAATCAAATATATACCTGTCCAAAAAGATCCATAAGAAAGCCATGTATCTCCATTTTCATCAAAAATTAGACATGGGTCAATAGCATTAACAGGATCACCTTGCTTAGATTTTATAACTAAGCCTTCATCCTTCCATGGTCCTTCTGGATTAGGAGATGTTGCTAATCCAATATATGATTGATTCTTTCCAAAAGTAGATGCAGAATAATAAAGATAGTACTTATTATTAAAGAATTTTACATCAGGAGCCCATAAAGTAGAAGCTCTGCTCCATTCAAAGGCTTCTTGAGGAATACCTTTAAAAACATATTTATCATTGTCAAAAACATATCCTACAAACTGCCAATTTATAAGATCTTTTGATTTTCTTATCTGAATTCCAGGTCTTGGAATTCCATAAGCTTTTACATCAGTAGAGTAAATATAGTACCAACCATTATGAGCCTTAATTATGGAAGGGTCATGAACATTATTAATAGACCATTTCTTTTCATCATTTACAATAGAAGCATCAAATAACTCTATTTTTGGTGGTTCAGGAGGATATAAAATACTCTGAGTATAAACATTTTTACAGGATATAATTAATAACAAAATAGCTATCAATATTATCTTCTTTATCATATCATTTCTCACCTGCACTTAAAGAGATTCCTTGCATTAGATACTTATGGAAAACAATAAATATAATTAAAGTTGGAGCTACTGATACAAAAGCTCCTGCCATTAAAGGTCCAATTCCTCTAAAAGGATCTCCCCAACCCGCACTAAACCTTACCAATGCTATGGGAAGAGTTAATTTTTCAGGAGAGTTCAATACAAGTAAAGGCCATAAGAAACTATTCCAAGATCCTAAAAAGGACATTAAGGCTAAAGTAGTTAAAGCTGGCTTAACATAAGGCAAAACAACAGTAACTAAAAATCTTAATCTGGAACAACCATCAATCCAAGCTGCATCCTCCAATTCTCTTGGAATACCTAACATATACTGTCTTAACAAAAATACTCCAAAAGTACTTCCAAGACCGGGCAATATCAATGCCAAATAATTATCCATAAGCCCTAATCTATGAATAATAAAATATTGAGGCACCAAAAATAATACCCCAGGAAAAGCAAGAATAGCTACATAGCTCCAAAAAATTACATTTTTTCCTCTAAATCTTAATCTTGATAAAGCATAAGCAGCTGGAGTAGCTATAACAAGACCCAAAAAGGTTGAAATAATTGCCACAAAGAAGCTGTTTATTATCCCCCTCATTACACTTATACCACTGGCAGGTGAAAATACGATCTTATAATTTTCAAGGGTAGGTTCTTGAGGGATCCATCTTGGAGGATTCTCAGTTATAGCAACTTGCGAAGATTTCAAGGATGTAGATAACATCCAAAAAATAGGAATATACCAAATAGCAGCAATTATCCAAAGTATAATTGATAATACTATTCTTTGTAGTTCTTTATTACTCTTTAAGAGTTTCAGCCAGTTTTTTTCTTGCATAATTTCACTCCTCTGCACTTCTAATTGTCTTAGTAAGCATAAAAAGTTGAATCAAAGCAAAAATTAACACAATTGCAAATATATACCATGAAATAGCAGCAGCCTGTCCTAATTCTTGACGAGTAAAACCAATTAAATAGAGATAATAAACCATTGTCCTTGTACTTCCTGCAGGTCCTCCTCCAGTAAAGAAATAAACCTGGTCAAATAATCCGAACGCTAAAAGTACTTGTCTTACAACATCAAAAAAGAGTACATTTCTCATCCAAGGAAGAGTTACATTCCAGAAAATTCTCCAAGGACCAGCCCCGTCAATTTTTGCAGCCTCATATTGCTCAGGAGGTATTCTTTGTAAAGCACCAAGATATAGTAAAACACTGAATCCAACAATCCACCATACAGTGGTTATAATTATACAAAGCCATGCTCTGGCAGGAGTCTCAAACCAAGAAATAGCTTCACTAAGAATACCAAATTTTGTAAGATAATAATTTAGAAGACCTGTTGGATAAGATGCATATATCCATTTCCAAGTTGTAAGGATACCAACAGAACCAAAGAATGTGGGAGAAACAAAAGCTATTAATAACCATAATTTACCATAAATCTTTTGGTTAAGTATTAAGGCAATAATCATAGCAACTATAATTACTAACGGTATACTAACAACTGCAAAAATTACTGTATTTTTTACTGCAAGCCAAAATCTATCATCTGTCCAAATACGCACAAAATTCTGAAACCCCACAAAAGTTTTTTGTCCTAAAAGATTCCAATTATAAAAACTTATCTGTATATTTGAGATAAGTGGAATAATAATAAACAAAACAAAAAAGAAAAAGTGGGGGAGCAGGAACCCCCAGTTCCCAAGCTCCCACCACACTTTATTAGAAAAAATTTTCAGTTTCATAGTAGCCATTTCATATCTCTCCCTTATATATTTACCTTGCTGTTGACCAATAATCATCAAGAATTCTCTGCACAGCTTTTTCAGCTCTTTCCATTGCTTGCTCAGGAGTTAATTTTCTTGTTATAAGAACATCCTCTAAATAGACTGCTATTTCATCTAATACTTCAGAAATGTAAGGGAAGAATTGAAATGTTTTTACATATGGTAATTGCTGTGCAACCACATATATATGGGGTAGTTTCTTCTTTAATTCATCAGAAGTAGCTATAGACCTTCTTGAAGGAGTTTGCCCTGCTGCATACCAATCAAGAGCATGATCCCATAAATATTTTACCCATCTCATTGAAGCTTGATATATCTTAGAATCTTGAACCATAACTTCAGGCAAAGCTATAATATGGGAACCACCAAATACTGCTTTTTTAGTACCCACTTGTGGACATGGGGCATACCCAAAATCCTTTCCAAGAGCCTGCAACCATGGGTTTATAGTCCATATTCCAGTAATTAAGACAGAAGTTTGACCTGATTGGAATGGTGGACCAGGATCTACAGCAGCTTTTGGGAAAATACCTCTTTCTTGGAGATCCATAAGGAATTTAAGGGTTTGAACAGCTGCATCTTTAAATGCTGGCTTCTTAAAATCAGGAGTCAAAAGATCTCCACCAAATTGCCAGAGAAAATGAACAAATATCCAAGCCCATGTAGGATTTTCATAGTAAGGTGTTAATCCTTTTGGTGTTATTTTCTTTAAAGCCTCCATTGCCTTAATAAACTCATCCCTTGTTCTTGGAGGCCTCTCAGGGTCAAGCCCTGCTTTTTTGAAATTTGCTTTGTTGTATGCCATGTAAAAAATCCATACATCAAGTGGTATTCCATAATACTTGTTATCTTTAACTAAACCTTCCAATAAATTAGGGTATACATCTTTTATATTCACTCCGTATTTTGCTAATTCTCCTAATGTGAATCCCTTCATTTGATTAAGATACATTGGTAAATCAAACTTTCTAATAAGAAGAACCTGTGGGGCAGACTTTGTAGCTAAACCAGTCGATAACTTTTGCTTATATTCAACTGAACTACCTACAACCATGTGGACCACATTTACATCAGGATTTTCCTTGTTGAAATTCTGTATTATTTGGTCCATATATGCTCCATCAGCACCACTTAATGGGGTCATAAAAGTAATTTGAACTTTGGTTTGCGATGAAGAAATATTGAGAATAAACAGAAGAAGAATCAAAAGGATACTTAGTGGAAGAATCTTTTTCACAGAGGTCACCTCCCCTACTTTAATAAAATTTTCATTAAAAATTTTATCAACCAAAAACATAAATGTCAAGTATAAATTTTAAAATCCTTTATTTATCTAAATTTCTTTCTTATATTTAACACATTAATCCTACCCGAAAAGGTTTTCATATAACTCATCAAAAAGGGGAGCACATATTGATGCTCCCCTTTAGAACCTTATCTCACTCTATTTTAAAAAAGGATTTTCATGAGGATATCTTTCATTGGGTCCCAAATTATAATAAATTTCCTCTATACCAAGTAGTTTCAGCACCTCATAAATATATCTTGCAACATGCTTAAAACCAACTGCAGTGTGATGAGGAAATTTCTTTTCTAACATCACATATCTATAGAATCTCCCCATCTCTCTAATTGCAAAAACACCTATGCTACCAAAAGATCTTGGATCCATATCAAGAATTTCTCCTTCAGCAACATATGAGATTAATCTTGCATCAGGAGTTGCATGTAACCTAAATAGGAGCATTTCACCAGGTCTTAATCTTCCCTCTAAAGTACCTCTGGTAATATTAGGCTCCTTATCTGGCTCCATTAATCTATGCATAATCAATTGATATCTCATAGAATAATCAATAAGACAACAAGAAGGAGTGTTTCCACAATGAAATCCCATGAATAGATCTGTAGGTTTATAATCTTTCATTTTATCTTTTTGCTCTTCCATAAGATCATAAGGTACAGTATTATTTACATCTAAAAGAGTAGCTGGCATCTCACTGGTAGTATAAATAATATATTCACTAAGTGCACCATAAACATCAACCTCGCAAGCAACAGGGATTCCTCTTGTTGCAAGTCTTGAATTTATATAACAAGGAACAAAACCAAAATATTTCTCAAAGGCCGGCCAACACTTATTTGCAAATATACCAAATTCAGAAGCACCTAAGTTTTTCTCCATAAAATCAATTAATGCAATTTCATATTGAGCTAATTTTCTTAGCAATTCTGGATATTTATTTCCAGTTCCAAGTTCTTTAGCCATATCTTCCATCACTTCAGGAATTCTTGGATCATTTTCAGCTCGCTTATATACATCGTAGAGATCTAATTCACTATTCTCCATTATAGATATACCTATATCATATAGGGGTTTTATAGGTGTGTGCATTGTAACAAAATCTTGAGGTCTTGGACCAAAAGAGAAAATCTTTAATTTCTTTAAAGCAAGAATAGTTCTTGCTATTGGTATAAAATCCTTTATCATTTCTGCAATTTCTGAAGGTAAACCCACAGGATAATGTGGTATATAAGCTTTTACATTTCTTAGACCAAGGTTATAACATAAACTTAGAAAACCACAGTAAGCATCTCCTCTACCATTGAATAAATCTTTACCCGTTTCCTCTCCAGCTGCACATACCATAACAGGCCCATCAAAATTTTGAGCAAGCAGAGATGTAGGACCTTCAGGACCAAAATTTCCAAGATAAATTACCAAAGCATTTATCCCTTTTTCTTTAATTTCATTTAATACTTTAACAGTATCATTTTCGTTTTCTATTATTGTTTCCACATTTATTATCGGTATTTCTTTTTTATTACATTCCTCAATTACTTTATTTTTTCTATTACGAGAAAGCTCAATAGGAAAACAATCTCTACTTACAGCTACTATACCAAGTTTCACTTCAGGAACATTTTTCAAAAAAATCACCTCCTTATTTTATTTTTGTCCATAAACCTCATGAAACCTTTTAAACCATTTTTCAATCTCTTCCTTAGGAAGAAGATCAAGTTTACCTATTGTTAAAGCCAAATAACAAGTCTTAGCAATTTCTTCCACCATCACAGCATATTTCAGGGCTTCCGATGGTGTCCTTCCAAAAGTAAAAACACCATGACTTTTTAAAAGCACTACTGGTACAAAAGGTAAGTGCTTCTTTACCCATTCTGGTCTATCCTCTTTATTTATTACTTCTAATAACGCATTACCTACATCTTCTAATGGTAATGGAGAAGCATATCTCGCAACAGGTATTTCTTCACCAAAATAATCTGCATGAGAAGTAAGATAAACAGGAATAGGTTTACCTAATAATGCAAAGCTTGTAGCATAGGGTGAATGAGTATGAACAATACCACCTATATCTTTACGGCCTTTATAAACCACAAGATGTGAAAGAGTATCTACTGAAGGTTTTAAATCTCCTTCCACAATATTTCCTTCAATATCTACCACTACCATCTTTTCTGGTGTTAAATCTTCATATTTTACTCCGCTTGGTTTTATGACTATATATCCTGTCTCAAAATCTCTTCCACTTACATTTCCACTTGTCATAACAACAAGACCATTCTTAGGAAGTTCCATATTCATCTCATATACTTCTTTTCTTAACTTGGGTAACAGCATATTAACTACCCCTTTTCATCAATTTATCTTTTTCAATCTAATAACGTTCCAAGACAATCTTGGAAGTAAAACCTCAAGAATATTATTGTTAACCTTGGCATTATCTGCTAAATGAGGTACAACCTTATCAGGATTTTCAGGGGTATTTCCTTCAAAAGGATCATTGTTTTCATATACTATATTCTCAAGTACTATAAATTTTTCAAACCCCTTCAAGTTATACTCTACCAACAAATCTTCCTTTGCATCTCTATTAACTGCAAATATATTTATCGTATCTTCTTCTTCATCGTATGTTGCAATAGTTTCTATAACAGGCACATCTGTGTAAAGCCTTGAATCATACTTAGGAGAATCTATCTTGGGATTTAGAACTATTCCATGTCCATAATTTGAAGCATGCAAGAAAGGATAATAAATAGTCTGTCTATATGCTATACCACCTTTAACTGTCATTATAGGAGCCAACACATTAACCAATTGAGCTAAACATGCAATTTTAACTCTATCAGCATGTCTTAAAAGTGTTATGATCATACATCCCACAAGTATAGCATCAGCAAAATTATAATCTTCCTCAAGAAGAGGCGGTGCTATCTGCCATGGTTCAATTTTTCTATCTTTATTAAATGAATGATACCACACATTCCATTCATCAAAAGATATATAAATATCTTTCTTAGCTCTTTTAACAGCCTTTACATAATCTATTGTGGATACTACAGTCTTAATAAATCTATCCATATCTAAATTCTTTGCCATAAAACTTGCTAAATCTGGATTATTAGGTAACTCAATAAACTCAGGACCACTTGGAAAATTAGCATAGTAATGTAAAGATACATAATCCACCACATCATATGTATGTTCAAGGACGAGTCTCTCCCATTCTGGGAAAGTAGGCATACCAGGACCAGAACTTCCACATACAACAAGTTCTATGTTTGGATCAACCTGCCTCATAACTTTTGCTACTTCTCTTGCCAATCTTCCATATTCATGAGGTAATTTGTGTCCTATCTGCCATTCCCCATCCATTTCATTCCCAAGATTCCAAACTTTTATTTTATGAGGTTCTGGATAACCATGCTTCTTCCTTAAATCACTATAAAATGTACCTCCAGGAAAATTACAATATTCTACTAAATTTCGTGCTTCATCAATACCACGAGTCCCTAAATTTACCGCCATCATTACTTCAGAGCCAACCTTCTTAGTCCAATCTACAAATTCATTTATCCCAACCTCATTTGGTTCTATACTTCTCCAAGCAAGCTCAAGTCTTTTAGGTCTTCGCTCTTTTGGTCCCACACCATCTTCCCAATTGTATCCTGAAACAAAGTTGCCTCCAGGATATCTTATAATTGGAGTTTTAAGGACCTTTACTAACTCAATAACATCTTTTCTAAATCCTTGTTCATCGGCCTGAGGATGACCAGGCTCATAAATCCCTGTATATATAGCTCTTCCTAAATGTTCAATAAAAGACCCATAAATCCTTTTATCTACTTCTGAAATCGTAAAATCTTTATCCAGTATAACCTTAGCTTTTTTCATAACATTACAACCTCCTTATATTTTAAGTAGATTCTCTTACCACCAACTTAGGTGTAAAAACCTTTTGAAATAAATGTTTCTCAGCATTTTCAGTATTTAAGATCTCTAAAAGAGCTTCTGCTGCTTTTACACCCATATCATACTTTGATATATCAATAGTTGTAAGAGACGGATTTAATAACTCCGTATAATCTAAATTATCACATCCCACTATAGCAACATCATCAGGTATTCTAAGTTTCATATTTTTTAAAATTTTCATAACTTCTACAGCTATAGAATCACAAAAGCAGAAAATAGCAGTTGGTCTTGTTTTCATAGAAAAAATATTCTCTATAATAGCTTTTAAATCTGAATTTGGATGTAAAGAATAAATAAGTTTCGGATTAATCAATAAACCTGCCTCTCTTAAAGCAGTTTTATATCCTTCTAACCTTAATTTTGCACTCGAGTTTCTCCATGAGTTAAGAAAAAAAATCTTTCTATACCCTCTTTCTATCAAATGTTCTGTGGCCATTTTTCCCACTAAGAAATCATCACAAACTACATAGTTTGTATTTTCATCAGCTGTTCTTCTTGCCACTAATACAAAGGGTATCTGATTCTCACAAAGATATTTTACATTTTGAGATTCATATTCAATAGGAGCTAATATAATGCCATCTACTCTCTGTCCTATTAATGAAAGAATTGCTTCTTTCTCTTTTTTGGGATCCTCGTTGGAGTTATATAAAATTAAATTATACCCTCTTGATACCAGAATGCTTTCTATACCACTTACTAAATTAGCATAAAATGGATTTAATATAGTAGTAATAATTACTCCAATTTTTTTTGTTTTTCCAGATAAAAGACCTCTTGCAAGAGAATTAGGTACATACCCTAATTTTTGTGCAGCCTCCAGAACCCTTTTTCTTGTAGCTGGACTAACCTCCCCTCTATTATTAAGGGCCCTGGAAGCTGTAGCAATTCCAACACCAGCTAATTTTGCAACATCTCTTATTGTAACATGTCTCACTTTAATCTCCCTCTTTTTTTAGTAAAATTTATACTATATTTTTAAAAATTTTTCAATATAAAAATGAGGTAGGAGAAGCTTAGTAACCCCTCCTACCTCATGTAAAAAACATATTTATTGTTTTGTGGCAAGAGACAAAACCTCAGAATCAGTCAGAACACCATTGTAAACTCTTAAATCGTCAATTACTCCTTTAAAAGGTGAATCCCAGTAGTTTACTCCTAAAGCAAAAAGAGCATCTTTTCCTGTGAAAAGATCTGGAAAACCACCATTATCAAATTTCTTTTCACCATTTATATATATCTTAATATTACCATTGTTTACTGTTACTGCAATATGGTACCATCTATCTGTTTCTAATGTGTATCCTGTCTTACCATCATACCATCCCTGTCCATTATTATAATTTGACCATACCGCAAGTTGACTTGGAGGATCATATAAATCATGTCCACCTGGAATTATACTTAACCACTCATTTGGTACATCTTTCTTAACTGCACCAAAAAAGACTGGGGTAAAATAGGAAAGGGTCTCTGCATTTAACCAAAGCGATATACTATATTGATAAGTAGATATTAAATTATTAGGCAATAGTATTCCAGAAGCCCCATCTAAATAAACCGCTTTTCCATCAATTCCTACAGTGTAAGTAATATTACCTCCAGGTTCACCTATTTTACCTCCACAAACTTGTCCTTCACCATAGTTTCCTACAGAGTCACTTAAATCTTCCTCAAATTTATAATGGGCCAACAATACTGCAGAAGATGTTGTTATGGGTTTACTACAACCTGATAAAAAAACTATTAATAAAGTTATAATTATTAAGCTAACTATCTTTCTCATACACTTAATTCCCCCTTCATCTACAAAAATCTACTTTCCTAAACTTGCAAGCTCTCTTACCTCTTCATCAGTTAGAACCTTATTATAAATTCTTAGTTCATCAATTTTACCTTTAAAGGGTAGATCCCACCAATTTACTCCTAAGGTTATTACAACTTTATCTCCTCTAAATAAATCTTGTACCTTCTTACCTTCAAATCTTTTTTCTCCATTTATATATACTCTAACTAATCCATTATCTACTGTAACGACAAAGTGATACCATTTCCCAACCTCAAATTTAACATCTGTCCAACCATCAAACCATGCACTTCCAGACCAAAAACCAGCTCTACCTTCAAATAATGAATGACCTCCGGGGACAATACTTATCCAAGTATCAGGATTTACAGCTGCAAAAAAAGCGGTAGTGTAATAGTTTAATTCCTCAGGGTAAATCCAAAGAGCTATAGAATATTCATATGTTTCTATAGACCCTTCATAAAGTAAAACTCCAGAATTTCCATCTAAAACTAATGCCTTACCAACAACTCCATCTCCAAAACTTACTTGTCCACCTGTTTGATCAACTTTAGGACCAATAACTTTACCCTCTCCTAACAAACCATTAGCGTCTCTTAAATCTCCATCAAAAGGATAATAAGCCACTAATCCTTTGGGAAGTTCAAGCCTTTGTGGTATCTGTTGAATTTGTTGTAAAGATGTTTCTCCTGTTTTATTACATCCTGCAATCAGCAACAACATAACTAAAACTCCTAATACACTTATTGCTTTTTTCATCTTTTAAACCCCCTTTAAATTAATATTTAATTTTAAAACTATATCTTTTATAAACACCATAGAATTGAAAAATCTTTCAAATATCACCTCCCCCTGTTATTCAATTTCTGGAAAGGTTTCCATATACATATAAAAATAAAATTTTCAATAAAAACTATATCATTTTATAATCTTAGTTAATAAAATTTTTATTTAAATTTTAACCCCATACTTTTAAATAGTCAATAGGAAGATAAGGGGGATTACAACATCCCCCTCAATATGAATTAACAAACTTATTTTTTCTTTATCCTAATAATAGTCAAAGAATACTTAGGAAATTCGTAAACAAAATTATCTCCAACTCCACTAAAGCTCATAATTTGAGGGAAAATCTTTTTAGGATTATCCATAGAATTTTCATCTTTTAAATCATTAGAAGTTAAAACAATTACCTCTGCAACAGGTAATATAGCCTTTTTAGAAATTCCTTTTAAAGAAATATTAAGCTTTTTATTTTCTTCTGAAATATTAACCACCTTTAATACTACATCTCCATTTGTATCCTCCACAGCACTAGCATAAATTTCTTTCTTTTCCATTTTGTCCTCTACATCGTGAACCAATACTCCGTCAAGGTAACAACGAATTCTATTCCCATTTACTTCGATCTTGATATCATACCATTTATCTTCTATCACTCTAATATTAGCTGAATTTCCTACTATACTTTTTATACCATTTACAGATTTTTCTATTGCAGTATAAGAATTTCCCCAACCTCCTATATTCCACCAGTAGAAATTATCAAAATCTTTTACACCAAACATTATAAGGAATCCTTCTCTCCCAGAATTTTTCTTTGCCTTTACATGAATAGTATAATTTTTCCATTCTTTATTTCCTGTTATAGTGAAACAATTCTCAGAAAGAGTAGATTGAGAGAATACACCATTCCTTTGTGTCCATATACCTCTAAAAACAATCCAATTTTTCATAGTATCTTTAAAATTATCCTCATGAAGTACGCTTCGAGTAATATTATCTATTATTGTTAAATCTTTATATTCAACTGCTGTTTGCCAAGATCCTAATCCTATCATTCCTGTAATATTCATTTTAGAAGGATCTGCTTGAATATTTAAATTCATAGGTAAGATATATTTCCCTCTATTCTCATTTAGCATCTTAATTACATAATAATTAGGTGTAGCATACGAAGATTTATTATCAAACCATATAAGATTTGGTTGCCATTGACTTGCTCCTTCTTTTCCAAATAGAGGTGCATAAGAAATCATTTTTACTACATCCGAATATTTCTCAATATTTATAAGATATGCGGCTTCTGATAATGCAGACTCTAAATTATTTCTTCTTCCTTTCCCATGGGCAGCATATTCTCCTACAAACACTTTATAATTTTTATCATAGTTGGCATATCTATCAGTATTAGATAAGAACCAATCAGGTGCCATATAATAATGCTCATCCACTAAATCTGCTTTTCCTTTACTCTTAACCCAATTCCACCCATCATCAAAAATTTTACCACTTGGAGAAGGACCTACCCCAAAAATTACATTTATATTGGGGTATTTTCTCTTTATAGCATCATAAAACTTCTCATATCTCACATAATAATCGTATCCCCACTGCTCATTTCCTATCTCTATAAATTTCATATTAAAAGGTTCAGGATGCCCAAGTTGAGCTCTTATAGCTCCCCATTTTGTATTTACCGAACCATTGGCAAATTCTATTAAATCTAAAGCATCTTGTATATACTCATCAAGTTTATCCAAAGGAACCATATCATTTGGGCCACTTCCTTGAAAAGCCATACCACAATTTATAACAGGCACAGGTTCCGCTCCTATATCTTCACAAAATAAAAAATATTCATAAAATCCTAAACCTAAACTCTGGTAATATCCCCAAAAGTTTGGTATTGTAGGTCTCTCAGATGGATCACCAATAGTCTTCTTCCAACGATAAGCATCAGCCATTGTTCTTCCTTGTACTAAACATCCACCTGGAAATCTAACAAAGGAAGGCTTCAGATCTGCAACTAACTTTGCTAAATCATATCTAAGACCGTTTTTTCTACCTTTCCATGTGTTTTGAGGGAATAAAGATATAAAATCCAAATCTAATATTCCTTTGTGATTAACAGTAATTACAAACCTTCCATCTTCTATCTCATTCTCACAAGTTACTGTTTTTTCATATTTTTGCCAATTTTTTCCGATTCCTTCTATAATTCCTCTAAATCCAATATTACCTTTCCTATCCGATACTTCAAATAAAATATTTTTTATACTATCATCTGGACTTCTGGCATAAAGAGCAACTCTATAATTTTCTCCCTTTTTTACAGTAATACCATGATATCCTTGGTTAGAAATAAGTACTCCTTTATCAATACTACTTATAACAATTCGTAAATATGTGGGGTTTTTAGAGCTTATAGGATTATTCTTTTCAATAATATATCCAGCTTTATCTTTACCCAACGAATTTATAGACCAACTATGTAAAGGGGTAGGAAATTCAAATGATCTATTTTGAATTAGCTCCGCATATAATCCTCCGTCACCAGCGTAATTAATGTCTTCAAAAAAAACTCCATATAATATAGGACTAATTTCTATTCCTCTTTTTGAAGTATCAACTTCTAATGTATCGATATTTTCAGACCCTAATTCTATACTCAACATTAAAAGCATACATATAGAAAGTAACAATAGTGTTCTTTTAAGTCTCATTTTTTACCTCCTTTTATACTAATTTATGGAAACCTTTCCGGAATAAAGTATATTAATAATTTTACATTGTCTATATATGCTATTATTGTAATTTAAACATCCATACTCTTATAAAATTAAACTTGAACAAAGAAACCACCAAAATTTTAAAAATATCTATATTCATATTAACGTTAATTGCATCAAAATCTTACCCTTAAAAAATTTTAACTTTACATTCATCTTACTATACATCTTTATTTTTCACTAAAACTTTTACTAAATAATATAAACTTAAAATTTCTTAAAGTCAAGAGTAAATGTTGACTAAAAAGAAAAAAAATAGTATAGTTTATAATAAAATTTTATTAATTCAACAAAAGGGATTACCATGAAACAAGAGGAGATAAAAAAGAAAGTAAAACTTAAAGATATAGCTAAAGCAGCTGGAGTGTCTATTTCAGCTGTGTCTTTTGCCCTTAATAATAAGGGTTCATTAAATCCAGAAACCAAAATGAAGATATTAAAAATAGCACAAGAATTAGGTTATGCTCCAGAAAGAGAATGTAAAAAAACATATACAATAGGTTTAGTTATAAGTGATGTAACAAATCCTTTTTATCCTGCTGTAGTGATTGGAGTAGAAAATGTACTCTTAAAGCATGGATACAGCTTATTTTTATGTAATACAGACTATGATCCAGACCTTGGATGTACTTCTATAAAAAGATTTATTGATAGAAATGTTGATGGTGTAATTATAATGACAAATAGATTAGATGATTCAGTTATAGAACTTCTCAAGCTTAATAGAATTCCGGTAGTAGTTTTTGATAGAAATATTGAGGGATTAGATGTAAGCGGACTTTTAGTAGATTTTCAGTCAGGAATATCTGAAGCAGTAACACACTTAGTTAATCTAGGCCATACAGATATTGCTATAATAACAGGACCATTAGATTTAGAAACTGCTCAAGCGAGGCTTAGGGCTTTTAAAATGGCTCTTAAAAGATACCATATTGATTTACCAGAGGATAGAATATTTGAGGGAGATTTTAAAATGAGAAGTGGAGAAGAAGCTATGAGGAAAATACTAAAGCTTGATCCAAGACCAACAGCAGTCTTTGCTTCCAACGATATGATGGCAATAGGAGCTTTAAGAGAAGCTCAAAATCAAGGTTTAAAAATACCAGATGATATATCCATTGTAGGATTAGATGATATTATGATGGCTTCCTATGTAAACCCTCCTCTTACTACTGTGGTTTTTCCTCAACAAGAAGTAGGCTCTAAAGCAGCTGAACTAATATTGAGACTCATTGAAAAGGGAGAAAAAGTAGTATCTTATATTCACACATACCTTGTAGTGAGAAAATCTACTGGACCAGCCCCTATAAGATAAAGGAAATTACATTTCTCTGGCAAAAAGTGCAGCTCCTAATGCTCCCATTATTTGTGGTTCTTCAGGAACATACACATTTAACCCAAGTAAATTTTCAAGAGTTTGAACTACACCCTTGTTTTTAGCTACACCACCACTCATAACTATATCTTTATCTATACCTACTCTTTTTGCTAATGATAATGCCCTTTTGGCCACTGAATAATTTAAGCCTTTTATTATTTTTTCTTTTTCAATACCTTCTGTAATCAGTGTTATTACTTCCGACTCAGCAAAAACAGTACATATATTAGTTATCTCAACATAATCAGGAACCATATTGTGAATATGTCCAAAATTTTTTAGATCTTCCTGAAGAACTTCTGCCATAATCTCTAAAAATCTCCCAGTTCCTGCAGCACATTTATCATTCATAACAAAATCAACAACTGCCCCATTTTTTCCTACTTTTATAACTTTAGAATCTTGTCCTCCAATATCTATTATTGTTCTTGCATTTGGGAAAATAAAACTTACTCCTTTAGCATGACAAGATATCTCTGTCTTAGTCTTATCCGTAAAATTAACCTTTACCCTTCCATATCCTGTTGCCACAATACTTTTTATCTCTTCCATTCTTATACCATGCTTATCCAATATATCATTTATAAGCCCCAATGCCGTTTTATTTCCATCTGGACCAGTCTCCTGTATACCATAATCAATAATCTCAGTTTTATCAAAACCCCTATCAGATATTAAAACAATCTTAGTAGTTGTAGATCCAATATCAACACCTAAGTAGTAATTCATGATATCACCTCAAAAAAAGCCTCCAAACGTGTTTTTATTTGCTCTTTCGGAAAATTAGTTTCATCAATTAGATCTCCGTCTATAACTATTGTAGGAATACCCTCTTCCATAAATTTTCTTCTTAATAAATAAGAGGGTACTGATCCTTGTCTACAACCCCATTGATTAAAAATTATTATGCCATCAGCCTTATATTTATTTACATTCTCTGTACCCAATTTAAATCTCTCCTCTAAAGTAGAAAAAGCCTTAAGATTAAGCATTTTTTTGGCTAACGATTCAAAGGGATTATTTTCATCTAAAATCTCCCAAGATATAGATGTGGATTCTTCAAATACAATATAAGCTCCTTTTTCTCTCATCCACAAAAAGAAATCGGTTTTAAAATAAGGGCCAAGATGCATCCAATATAATCTAATTTTAGGTTTTAATTCTTTACCTTCTTTTATTCTCCTCTTTATCTCGTCTCTTAAAGTTTTAAAAAATAGAACCCCATGCTTAGAACCAAAGGATGAAAAAATCATAGCTGCAAAATCAAGAAAATCTTTGCCATCCATAACAGTATGATCTCTCCTTAGTTCTTTAACCTCTTCAAAATATTTATATGCTTCATTAGAAAGGTGTATAGTCTTTTTTAATTTATCATTTGCATCTTTTATATTCAACCTTTTAGACATGTAATAATATAATTCCTCAAGATTTTCAGCTAAATGATCTACTTTATCGTAAGAATCTAAGACAAAGTACTCTCCTCCTTTTAATCTGCTAATAATATTAAAAGAATATATAGGAGAATGACATGGTTTAGTATAAGTTACAAGATAATCAGGATTAGGGAAAATATTAAGTTTTGCCAAACCTATAATTCCCCTGTGCACACTACATACATCTGCTGCACTCACAACTTCTTCGCTCTCTTGAAGGGGCCTCCTTATTAAACCCATAGCCCCTAGAAAACCAGATGCTACCTCAGGAAGTAATGGATACAAATCTAAAGCATAGAAAATTTCTGTTGGTGTGAAAATATTTACCATTACTACTTTTTTCTTATTACTATAGATAGAACGTACCAAATCTATAGCATAAAGATAAGAAACCTTTGTAACATGCTCGTTTTTATATCTTTTAAGTACAAATGCTTTTGCTCCCCAAAATACTGGACTAAAATTTAATAGCTTTTTTAATAGGTCATTTTTTTCATATATTATTTTCTCTATGTTCATATAACATCTCCATAAAAGCTTCTATGCGTGTCCTAATTTGTTCTTTGGAAGAAAGGGTATAATCATCGTCAATGATAAGAGTCGGTATATTATTCTCTTTTAGTAATTTCTTCAATAAACCTCCATGATATATGATAGGATCACAATATTTTAGAGTGTAAATTATTACACCATCTATTTTATCCTTTATAACAAAAATTTTTTCTAACCTTTTATTTAAACTCAGATCTCTTATACAAGACATTTTATTAAGATAATGAAAAGAAATATTATAATAAGGATCATCTTTATAAGATTCTATCCTTTCCAGATTTTTATTACCAAAACATGAGTCAATATATTCCACCTTAATCCCAAATTGTTCTAAGTAATCGATAAAACTAACTGGAATCATAGAAGCTAATAGGTAAACTTTTATTCTATATTCATAATCTTTTTCCTTTTCTATATAAGCCTCTCCAGAAGAAATATAGAAGTAAGATAAGAATGAATAACTATTTGAGTGGCAAATTATTTTTTCTCTTAAATTATTAAAATAAGAAACACTTTCTAATATTTTATCTTCAGATTTTCCATTTAAAAAATTCTTATAAAGATCTCTCAATTCTTTAGAGAAATATAATACATCTTCTTCTCTCCTATCAAAGGGAATTTTTAAAAAATATGCATCTTTAACTATTCCCAATTCTTTCCAACATTCATAAATTCTCTTTGAAGAATCACAGCTATCTGTAACAACTACTTTTTCAAGGGTTATATCTTCCCTAAAAAGAAATTCACTTATATTTTTAAGATATGGACAAAAGTATTTAGGAAAATAAGAATCTACTCTCTCTGGATACAAAGAATCATAAGTTAATAATAGTGGTTTGAAACCTGAAGCGTGAATAATCTCAGGGGGGATATATGAGCACATATACCCCACATATCCCCCTCTTTTAATCTCATTTTTCAAAAATTCATTATATCCATATATATCTCCCATTAAATGGTATTATATCATCAAGTATTACTTTACTCCTTTAACTTTATCTCTTATTTCAATAAGGTCTTTCATAACATGATATAGGTTATAGGATGCTTCTTTTGTACCAAATATGTCATGTAATTCTTTATAGAGATTATATAATCTATTATATATCTCTCTATCTTCTTTCCTTGGATTATAAACTACGTCCTTCACTCTACAAATGGCTTTCTGGGCTTCTTCCACATTTCTATAGCCACTTCTCTCATACCCCGCTGCAACTGTCCCAAATATGGCAGCCCCAAGAGCCGGAGTCTGAGAAGAGTAAGATATTTTTATAGTTTTACCTAAAACATCAGCATAAATCTGCATTATAAAAGGATTCTTTTCAGGAATTCCCCCACAAGCTATAACTTCATTTACTTTTACTCCATATTCTTCAAATCTTTCCATAATCACTCTCGCCCCAAAAGCTGTAGCTTCAATCAATGCTCTATATATTTCTTCAGGACGGGTATGTAAAGTCTGTCCTATAAGAAGCCCTGTTAGTTTTGCATCCACAAGAACAGTCCTATTACCATTATTCCAATCAAGGGCTAAAAGCCCACTTTCTCCAGTCTTTAATCTTTGAGCACGCTCAGTCAACAATTGATGAAGATCCTTATTTCGGGCTTCCTCTCCAAAATATTCTCTTGGAGTTAAGTATTTAACAAACCAGTTAAATATATCACCTACTGCCGATTGTCCAGCCTCCAATCCATAATATCCAGGAAGTATAGATCCATCTACAATACCACATAGACCTGGTATATCAGGAATTTTCTCAGTGTTAGGAACAACCATCATATCACATGTAGAAGTACCTATAACCTTTACAAGAATACCTGGCTTTATACCTGCTCCAACTCCTCCCATGTGTGCATCAAAAGCACCAACTGCTACTACCACATCTCCCCTTAGTCTAAATTTTTCTGCATAATAGGGAGAAATAGTACCAAATGGTATATCAGAAGTATAAGCTTTATCATAAAGTCTGTCTCTTAAATCAGCAAGCTTTGGGTGTAATTTTCCTAAAAACTCTTTGCTTGGAAGTCCACCCCATTCAGGATTATACATAGCCTTATGACCTGCTGCACATACGCTCCTCTTTATTTCCTCTGGTTTCTGTTTACCTGTAAGCACTCCTGGGATAAAATCACATATCTCTACCCATGTATAAGCAGAATCAAAAACCTTAGGGTCTACCCGTAAACAGTGAAGAATCTTTGAAAAGAACCATTCCGATGAATATACTCCTCCATACTTTCTCAGGTAAGGATATCCTCCCTCGTTAGCTAATCTCGTGATTTCCTCAGCCTCTTCATAACTGGAATGGTCCTTCCAAAGCCATGCTAAAGCGTTAATATTATCTTTAAACTCATCGTAAAAAGCTAATGGTATTCCCTCTCTATCTACTGGAAGTGGTGTACTACCAGTGGTATCAATTCCTATTCCTATAACATCTTCTCTTTTGAATTCTTTATTATTTTTTTCAGCCTCTATGAGAGCCCCCTCTATAGAAACCTCCAAGCCCTTTATATAATCCGCTGGGTGCTGTCTTGCCACATTGGGATTTTTAGGATCGAGAATAATTCCTGCCTCTCCATGTTCATAATTAAAAACGTAAGACCCTAATTCTTCTCCTGTATTGATATCAACCACTAAAGCTCTAACAGAGTTAGTACCATAATCAAGCCCTATAGCATATTTTCCCATAAAACACACCTCCTTCTATATTTTTACTAATAATTTTACTAAAAAAAATTAATAAACAAAATACCTCAATAGTTTAAATATTCTTTTAATTCATAATTAAAAGATTGATCCAATATTTCATTTAAAACCTTTTTTACCTGCTCATAAGATTTTGTTCTTGGATCTCTCACTAATATCTCCTCAAGAACTTTAATATCTCTTGATAAAAAACCTTCAAGGACCCATTCCATTCGTAGAATTCTTGGTAATAAATAAAATATTTTTATTCTTTGAGTCAAATCCGGATCTATTTTTTCATAGTGTATTCCCTCTTTATCCACCCATACAGGCACCTCTACTATCACATCATCAGGTATTCCTGAGATAGTCCCATTATTTGGAACATTTAAAATTAACCTCTTTTTATCTCCAAAAGTTATACCATTCATAAAGTGAATATGTTGTTCACCACTTAATTTATCTTTATTAAATATTTCAGGCCAAAGTTTAAGAAGTTTAATATCTCTACTTTTCTCAACTTCATTGGCCAATTCAATCATTCTTCTTCTCCCAAATCTCAATTGTTCATGAAATTTAGGCCTTTCAACCTCATTATCTATGCCTCCAAATTTACCATACCATCTTTTTTTAGTTTCAAGATTATAATTGTATTTCCAAGTACCATTTCTACATGTATCACCAATGGGCAGCATCCCATAAAACTTATACATATCAAGAGACGCTGGACTCATCTGTAAATCCCAAGGATTCTTAGGTTCCCATTTCGATAATTTTTCTTCCATCCATTTATCAAGAAGATGATAAGCATTCTCTCCCTTATATAAAAATCTATTCAAAAATATACCATGATTCACACCAGCAACCTGCCATTCTACATCCTTAGTATCAAGACCAAGAGTATTGAATACTTCAAAAACTCCATTAAAACCGTGACATATACCTACAACCTTTATATCTGTAACGCGTGTTAAAAGCTGTGTTATTTCAAATACTGGATTTGCTGTCTGCAAAAGCCAAGCAGATGGTGCATATTTCTTTATATTATTAGCTATGTCAAGGGCCAATTTCATATCGTAATAAGAAATTAAAACATAAGTGTAAGTAGATACCATATTCAATTCCTGACTATCAATACCCCTATAATAACCATGCTTCTCGCCAATCTTTGTAACAATATCGTACTTTACAAAACCATCATCATGTTCTTTTGGAAAAGGATTTGCTGTATTTATAACAAAATCTGCTCCTTCTATACCCTCTTCAAGCTTTGCTGTCTTCTCAAAATTTAAATCCACTCCAAGCTCTTCTACATATTTCTTTGCTAAAATATAAGAGGCTTTTAATCTTTCCTCGTGAATATCAACCAATGATATGGTAGAACCATGAAAATTTGGGGTCTTTGCAATATCACCTATAATCTGCATTGAAAATCTTATACTTCCTGAACCTATAATTGTAAATTTCATATAGACATCCCCCTTTGAGCTATTTTTTTATTTAAAAATTATAAGGAAGAAAGTTCCAATTAATATGGTTAAAGAAACATATAAAGAGGCAAATCTTGAATTTAATCCCATTTCATTTGAATAAATTACAACTACTAAAGGTGCTGGTAATAAAACTCCCAAGGAAATAATCCTAATAAATAGAGAATCCTCTAAAAATCTCCTCAAAAAAATAGCAAATAATATTCCAGGTATAAATCTTATAACAAGGCCATAAAATAAAGCCTCTATCTCTTTCTTATCCAATTTAAAATCAAGAAAATAACCGATTGTAAAAAGAGCAAGCGTAAAATTAGATAAAGATAAATAATTTAATATGGAAATAAAAATTGAAGGAAAATTTACTTTCAATAGATTTAAAATGAGAGATACAAAATATACATCCAATGGAAAAAATAATAACACCTTCTTAATCACATTTTTAACTTCAGAAAGAGACCAATTTCCCTCTGAGAGAATAGACAAAGCATATGATAATCCAAAAACTATAAAAGAGTTTCCTATATCAAACATGGCCATATATAAAAGTCCCTCATCTCCGTAAAAACTTCTTATAAAAGGATAAGAAAAAAGCCCCACATTATACCCACAGATACCAATAAGCAAAGTCCATCTCAGATTATTATCTAATTTCTTATTTCTTAAAAAAATAAAACCAATTATAAATACGACTATTCCAAAAGAAAATGAAATAAAAGGCAAAAAAAAGATATCATGGCTTATATAAGATGTTAAAAATACTTTAAGAATAGTAGCGGGAAGTGTAATATATATTACGAATCTACTTAAAGTTGATCCTGCCTCGGAAGGAAGTATTTTTATTTTCTTTATAAAATATCCCAGAAATATGATAAATATGTTTGTTATTATATTTTCTGTCATATCTTAATACCATTTTGACTAAATATTAAAAGAATTATACCATTTATAATAAAAGGAGGTAAGGAGAAAATGCTTATATGGGACAATGATTTTTCCAATCTCTTAGATTATATAAAAAAACAAAAGGAAATCCCATTAATTCTTTGTGACGAAAATACTTATGAAGTATGCGGGAAAGACATCTATAGAAATCTTGGTGACAACTCAAAACTGCTTGTTTTACCATATAATACTCATGCAGACGAAAAACACATTTGTAAATTAATCATAAACACCAATGACGACAATGTAATCATCTCAGTAGGTTCGGGAAGTATAACAGATATAGCAAGATTCGTAAGTTATAAACAACATCTAAAATTTATATCTGTACCAACAGCCCCATCTATGGATGGATATGCATCTTCAGTTGCCGCACTAACCATAGATGGAATCAAAACCACTTTACCAGCAAAACCCCCTGAGCTTATATTTGCAAATTTAGAAATACTTAAAAATGCCCCCCATTTACTTATAAAAGCAGGTTTTGGAGACTTAATGGGGAAATATACAGCTCTTTCAGATTGGAAGCTTGCTCACATTCTTTTAGATGAACCTTTAGATACAAATGTAGCAGAAGAAATGTTAAAAGCTTGTGAAGATACGCTAAAAAGTATAGACAAAAATGATTTTATTAAACCATTGTTTGAGGGTCTTGTAAAATCAGGAGAATTAATGACAAAGGTAGGAAACTCTCGTCCAGCTTCAGGAGCAGAGCATCATATTGCCCATTATTTAGAGTTTTTGGGATATGATCTATTTCATGGAATAAAAGTAGGAATAGCTACCTTTTACGTGATTAAATTATATGAATTCATATTAGAATTTGACTTTGAAAAAATGGATCAATATGTAGATTATGAAATAGATATAAAGGAATGGAGAAAAGAGATAGAAGAAAATTTTCCCAAAATACATAATAGAATAATAGAAGAAAATATAGAAAGAATAGAAATGTTTAATAACATTGAGTTCAGAAAAAGCCTCATTGAAAAAATAAAACTCCATCAAGATGATATTAAATCTCTTGCTGAAAACCTTTCTAAAAAGAAACGAGAAATAATAGATGGATTTAAAAAAATCAGATTCTCATTGGATATAGAAGATTGGAACATAAAAAAAGAAGATTTAAAAAAAGCTATTCTTTATTCCCTATTTATCAGAGATAGATTTACTATTCTTACATTATATTATTTTTTAGGTCTTTTAAAAGATTTTATAAAAGTAGTATAATAAATTGTTAACAATATTAACTATAGGAGAAGCTAATGCGAAAAAAGATAGGGGTAATTGTAAACTATTTATATGAAGGCTATCAGATGAAAATTCTATCAGGAATTTTCTCTGAAGCAGAAAAACTTAATACTGATATTTATGTCTTTGTAGGGGGAGATCTAAATCCAAACAATATTGAAAGCCAAAGAAGAAATAGGATTTATGATTTAATATCTAAGAAGAATATGGATGGACTAATAATATTAGGACTTGTAGTTGGATTCAATTTACCAAAAGAAGAAATAATTAAATTTTACAAAAGATTTTATCCTCAATTACCCGTCGTAAGTTTAGGATTAGAAACAGAAGAAATACCATGTGTAATAAGCGACAACAGAAAAGGTTTCCAAGAACTTCTCATTCATTTGATAGAAGATCACCGATATAGAAGTATTGCATATGTGGCTGGACCTATAAATAACGAAGAAGCTCAAATCAGAAACAACACTTTCTACGAAACACTTAGAGAATACGATATAGAAATAAAACCAGAATATATATATGAAAGTGATTTCACCACCCCTCAAGGTATATATGCTATAAGAACCTTCTTAGATGAAAGGAAAATAAAACCTGATGTCATTGTTTTTTCCAATGATAACATGGCAATAGCAGGTCTTGAAGAACTTAAAAGAAGAAAGATAAAAGTACCAAATGAAATTGCCATTACAGGATTTGATAATATATTGGAGTCCACTTTTGTAGAACCATCTTTATCTACGGTGGAACAAAATTTATCAGAATTAGGAAAAAAAGCTTTAGAAATGTGTCATTCTCTTATTTTAGGAAAAGAAATTCCTAAAAAGATAGAAATACCCACAAAAATGACAATCCGTGAGTCTTGTGGTTGTACAAGATTTTATATTAGACTATCAAAAAAAGAAGAAAAAGTTTGGTCGAAAATTTTTGATCTCAAAAAGGATAAAGAGGATTTTTATTCTCTATTAAATGAATATTTGATTTCAAATATAGAAACAAAAAGCCCTCGAAATATTAAATGGATAAAAAATATAATAAAAAAATTTTATAATAGTGTCATCGGAACTGAAGAAAACTTTATTACCGAAATAGAAAGTTTATTGTTAAATAATAATGTAGGTACTGAGTTATTGGAAGAAACTTTTAATAATATTAATTCTTTTATTGATATGCATTTTGAAAATTCTCTTCATCAAAAAGCCAAAAACCTTATTTTACAATCAATTAATGTTTTAAAAGATTATAAAGAAAAAAAATTAAAACATGAGATTTTCAAAACCAATGATTTAATTGATCATTTAGGATATATTGGAGCTGACCTTCTATCTACTCTTCAAATGGATGAAATTTTAAATAGGGTAAGCTATAGATTACCAGAAATAGATTTAAATACTTTCTATATATTTATGTATCAAAAAGATTCAAACTATAAAAAAGTCAAAAATATTCTATCGGTAGTAGATGGAAATATAAAAACAAAAGAAAAAGGCATATTTGATATAGAAGAAATTATACCAGAATCTTTACTACCTAAAAGGAGATTAAATCTTGTCCTCGAACCTCTCTTTGTTGAAAATGACCATTTGGGATATATAGTATTTGAATATGGGCCTAAAAAGGGAGTAATCTATGAGATACTCAGAGCAGAAATAAGTGGCGGTATTAAAGGTGCTTTAATAATTGAAGAATTAAAAAAATTAGCTATTACTGACCCATTAACTAGCCTACCTAATAGGAGAGCATTAGATGAGATCCTACAAAGAGAAATTGAAAGATCTAAAAGATATAATCGTCCTTTATCTGTTATGGTTATAGATTTGGACAATTTCAAAATGGTAAATGATACCTTTGGACATAGCTTTGGAGATGAAGTATTAAAAACAGTGGGCAAAATATTAAGAGAATCTTGTAGAAAAGTGGATATTGTGGGAAGATATGGTGGGGATGAATTTATCATTATTCTTCCTGAGACAAATTTAAAAAATACAATTAAAGTGGCAAATAAACTAATCAAAAATGTGGATAAAATAGAGCTTTTTTCTCCTAATAAGGCTAGAATTTATCTTAGTATAAGTATAGGCATTGCGGTATATCCAGATACTACAATAGAGCTTGAAAAACTTATAAATTTTGCAGATTTGGCTATGTATGAGGCAAAAAGTTTAGGGGGTAAGCAATATTCTATAATTAGTTTTAAGGGGGAACTTTGATGAGCAGAATGAAAATAGGAGTAATAGTAGATAATCTCTATAATTATCAATGGAGTATCTTAGAAGGAGTATTTTCAGCTGGAGAAAACTACAATTTAGATATCCTGTGCTTTACAGGAAAACATCTAAATACGCCCAATGAAAATGATAAAAAGGGAAATCTTATATATAATCTTATTTCTAAGAAAAACGTTGATGGCCTGATAATATTTTCTTCAGCCATATGTCCTTATATAACTCATAAGGAATTGGTAAATTTTTGTCATAACTATTCAAAGGATATTCCAACTATAAGTATTGGAACAACCATAGAAAAAATTCCAAGTATAATTATTGATAACATTTTAGGTTTTAAAGAGCTTTTGGTACATCTCATAGAAGATCATGGCTATAAAAAATTTGCATTTATTACCGGTCCTTTAAATAATGAAGAGGCTAAAATAAGATACGAAACCTTCATAAATGTCTTAAAGGAATATGGAATCTCTATTAATCCCCAAAATATATATCATGGAGACTTCTTATATAATTCAGGAAGAGGAGCTGTTAAAACTTTCCTTGATGAAAGAAAAATAGATATAGAGGTTATTGTAAGCTCAAATGATGAGATGGCTATAGGAGCAGTTGAAGAGCTTAAAGAAAGAGGAATTCTTGTCCCAGAAGATATAAAAGTAACAGGATTTGATGATACAGAAGGGGCAAAATTTATTACTCCACCATTAACAACAGTCTCTCAACCACTATATGAGATGGGATGGAAAAGTGTAGAAAGTCTTGTTAATCTTATCTCTGGAGAAACAATACTTGACCAAATTTATCTACCTACAAAACTCATTATAAGAGACTCATGTGGATGTACATATTCTGCTATAGAAAAGGCAAAAGTTGATATAGATAAAGAATTTACAAAATTAGATTATATAAACCTTGAAAATTTAAAAGATAAATTTACAGAATACTTATTAAGAAACTTATCCCAATTAGATTCAAAAACATTAGAAAGATTAGAAAAAATATACTATGCTTTTATTGAAAATCTAAAAGAAAGAAGTTTTAAAATATTTATATCAACTTTAAACTGGATTTTAAAAGAGGAAGAACAAGAAGGAAGAAATACAGGTATATTTCAAGATTACATATCTTTATTAAGAAAGTTTTTGTTCTACTATTTAGATGATGAAACTCTTCACTATGCAGAAAATCTCTTGCATCAAGCAAGAGTGTTAATAAGTGATTTTTCCGAAAGATTCCAAGGTTACAGAAGTTATAAAACGGAAGAAAGGATGAATTACCTTACTCAAATAGGAATAAGCTTAACATCAAGTTTTGAAAAGAGAGAAATATTAGAGCAAGCAAAAAATAGTATCATCAACTTAGGAATAAGAAGTTTTTATATTGTTGAGTATAAGGATTCAAAAACTCCTTTAAAAGAGGGAATTTTAGCCTTAGGATATAAGGATGGAAAAGAAATCATAACTAATGAATCTTTTGATATATATCAAATTATTCCTGATAAATTTTTACCTTCTTACAGAGCAAATTATATTGTATCTCCTCTATTTTACAAAGAGAACTCTATAGGTTATGCCCTTTTTGAAATAGGGCCCTCAGAAGGTATAGTTTATGAACTTTTAAGAGCACAGCTTAGTGCAGCATTACAAGGTGCAATCATATTTAAAGAAAGAGAAGAGTATGAAAAAAGATTAGAAAGTCACATAAAAGAACTTTCAATACTTAACGACATTGGTAAAAAAATAACATCTGCCCTTGAAGTTGAACTCCTTTGGGATCTAATCATAAAAGAAATATCGAAACTTACTGATTTTGACGCTCTTTATATAGTAAACTGCAAACAAGAAGATTCTAACTGCAATTTTGAGATTGTAGCAAAAAAAATAAACACAAAAGAAGGAGATCAGATAACAGCTAATGATAGAAAGAGAATTTTAAAAATTATAGAAACCAAAAAGTATCTTTTAAAGAAAAGCAAAACCAAAAAGAATAAAGTTTTCTTAGGAATACCTATAACCATAGGAGATAGAGTAATAGGAGTCGTTATTTTAAAACATCACCAAATAGATGCATATAACGAACATACTATTAGACTACTTTCTACATTGTCAAGTTTTATTGCAATAGCCTTAGAAAATGCTAAACTATTTGAGGAAACTAAAAAACTTGCAACCACAGATCCTCTAACAGGTATATTAAACAGAAGAGCTTTAGAAGAAACATTCCAGAAAGAATTAACAAGGGCTCGAAGATATAATCGTCCTCTTTCTGTGATGATATTAGACATTGATAACTTTAAACTCTTTAATGACACATATGGACATACCTTTGGAGATGAAGTACTAAAAACGGTAGCGAGTATATTGAAAAAATCCTGTAGAAAAGTAGATATTTTAGGGAGATATGGAGGAGACGAATTCGCTATTATTCTACCCGAAACCCCCATAGAAGGTGCAAAAAGGTTGGCAGAAAGAATACTAAATAATCTTAAAAATATACCACTATTAACTCCACAAAATAATAAAATACCATTAAATATAAGTATTGGTATAGCATCATACCCCTTTGATACATTGGAACCCGAAAAACTCCTTACATTAGCAGATACTGCCATGTATAAGGCTAAAACTTCCGGAGGTGGAAGATTTGCTCTACTTTCTTCCTCTGATATTACTCCTCTAAAAGAAGAAATACCTAAATTTGATATTTTCTTAGGTCTTGTAAATGCAATTGATAATAAAGATAACTATACTTTTACGCATTCTATAGATGTTTCAAAATATGCTAAAAAAATTGGTGAAAAATTAGGGCTTTCTAAAGAAGATCTTGAAATTCTTGAAATTGCAGGTAAATTACATGATATAGGCAAAATAGGTATACCCTCTGAGATACTCAAAAAGCCTGGACCGTTAACAGAGGAAGAATGGAAAATTATAAAAGAACATCCAAGACTTGGTTATCTAATCCTCAATCAATTACCAAAAATGGAGAAACTTCTACAAGCAATTCTTTATCATCATGAAAGATATGATGGTAAAGGATATCCCCAAAGTCTTCAAGGAAAAGATATTCCCCTCTTAGCAAGGATTTTAGCAGTTGTTGATGCTTATTCCGCTATGAAATCAGATAGACCATATAGAAAGGCTCTTTCTAAAAAAGAAATTATAAAAGAGATTAAAAAGAATGCTGGAAGACAATTTGATCCCGAGATTGCAGAGATCTTTGTTGATCTTCTTGAAAAAGGCGAAATAGATTAAATATTTGAAAATTATTTTAGATTGTAAATTTTATCTTTAAGCAATATAATTTTCTAAAATCTTAAACCGAAAGGAGGACTAAAAATGAGAAATTTTGTTTTTCATAATCCTACAAAAATTATATTTGGAGTAGATACCACTGAGGATGTAGGAAAAGAAGCAAAAAATTATGGAAAAAGAATTCTTCTTGTAATAGGACAAGGAAGTGTAAAAAAAATAGGACTTTATGATAGAGTTGTCAAACGCCTAAAGGAAGAGGGCTTAGAAATTTTTGAGTTGGAGGGAGTTAAACCAAATCCAAGAGTAGACTTAGTAAGAAAAGGAATAAATATGGTAAGAGAGAATAATATTGATCTACTCTTAGCTGTTGGTGGTGGTAGTGTTATCGACACTGCTAAAGCTATAGCTGCAGGTTTAACCTATGAAGGAGATGTTTGGGATCTATTTAAGTATAGGAAGCCTATAAAACCTACAATACCTATTGGTGTAGTACTTACCCTTGCAGCTACAGGATCAGAAATGAATGGAAATGCAGTAATATCCAATTTAGAAACTCAAGAAAAATTAGCTATTTCAAGCCCTTATATTTATCCCAAATTCTCTATATTAGATCCTAAAAATACTGCTTCCGTTCCTCTTAACCATACCCTTTATGGTATTGTAGATATCCTCTCTCATGTATTTGAACAATATTTTGATAGGGTTGATGATGCTATTTTACAAGATAGATTTGCAGAAGCAATAATGAAAACTGTAATAGAAACAACCCCCAAAATTATTGAAAATCCAGAAGATCTCAACGCAAGGGCAACCATACTATGGTGCGGTACAAATGCCCTAAATGGAATAATCGGTGCTGGAAAGGAACAAGACTGGGCAACCCATGCTATTGAACATGCTATATCTGCCATATATGATATACCCCATGGCTTAGGTCTTGCTATTGTCTTTCCTCATTGGATGAAATATGTATTAGATGTAATACCTCACAAATTTGCTAATTTTGCAAGAAATGTTTGGGGTATAACAGGAGATGATGATTTTGAAGTAGGGTTAAAAGGCATTGAAAGATTAATAGATTTCTATGAAAGTATAGGAGTACCCACAAAACTTTCAAAGGTAGGAATAAATGATGAAAAACTTGAAGAAATGGCAGAAAAAGCAACTCAATTTGGACCTATTGGTAATACAAAAAAATTAACAAAAGAAGATGTTTATAAAATTTTACAAATGTGTCTATAAACTATTGACAATCTTAACTTTCTATTGTTAGCATTATCAAAAGGTTACTTTAGGAGGTAGAAAAAATGAGAAGTGATGCAGTAAAGAAAGGTATAGAAAGAGCACCACATAGATCTCTTTTCTACGCAATGGGATATACTAAGGATGAATTAGAAAAACCTCTTATTGGAGTTGTTAACTCAGGAAATGAAATGATACCAGGACATATCCATTTAGATATGATTACCCAAGCAGTAAAATATGGAATTTTAGAAGCTGGCGGAACCCCAATGGAATTCAGAGTTATTGGTATATGCGATGGTATTGCAATGGGACATAAAGGAATGAAATATTCTCTCGCTAGCAGAGAATTAATAGCAGATTCAATAGAAGCTATGGTAGAAGCCTACCAGTTAGATGGAATTATACTTATAACCAACTGTGACAAGATTGTACCCGGAATGCTTATGGCTGCAGCAAGATTAAACCTACCTTCTATTATTTTAAGTGGTGGACCTATGCTTGCTGGAAGATGGCAAGGTAAAGATGTAGATTTAATTAGTATTTTTGAAGGTATAGGACAAGTAAAGGCAGGAAACTTAAAAGAAGAAGACTTGCTTGATTTAGAACAATATGCCTGTCCAGGATGTGGTTCCTGCTCTGGAATGTTTACTGCAAACACTATGAATTGTCTATCTGAAGCTCTTGGCATAGCTTTACCTTTTAATGGTACTTTACCTGCTGCTTTTGATGGATTAAGAAAAAGATTATCAAAAGAAGCTGGGAAGAGAATAGTGGAATTAGTAAAAGCAGGAATAAAAGCAAGAGATATATTAACAAAAGAAGCCTTTGAAAATGCTATTGCTGTAGATATGGCTTTGGGAGGTTCCACCAATACAGTTTTACATCTATTAGCAATTGCAAAAGAGGCAAAAATAGATTTACCTCTTGATACTTTCCAAAAAATTAGTGAAAAGACACCCAATATATGTAAGTTAAGTCCTGCATCCTCTCAACATATTCAAGATTTACATGAGGCAGGAGGAATACCAGCAGTAATGAAAGAACTTTTGAAGGGTAATCTATTACATCCCAATGCCATAACAGTTTCAGGTAAAACCATTGGAGAAATTGCAGAATCTGCAGTTATTAGAGATAGAAATGTGATAAGATCCTTAGAAAATCCATATGCCTCTGATGGTGGACTTTCTATACTATATGGAAATTTAGCCCCAGAAGGTGCAGTAGTTAAAAAATCTGCGGTAAGCCCTAAGATGTTAAAACATACAGGGCCTGCAAGGGTATTTAATAGTGAGGAAGAAGCCATAAAAGAGATTTACGCGGGCAAAATCAATAAAGGAGATGTGGTAATTATAAGATATGAGGGCCCAAAAGGAGGGCCTGGAATGAGAGAAATGTTAAGTCCCACTTCTGCATTAGCAGGAATGGGACTTGATGAAGATGTGGCATTAATAACCGACGGTAGATTCTCAGGAGGAAGCAGAGGAGCAGCCATAGGACATGTATCCCCTGAAGCTGCTGAGGGTGGACCTATAGCTCTCCTTAAAGATGGAGATATTATTGAAATAGATATACCGAATAGAAAAATAAATGTGAAATTATCTCAAGAAGAATTAGAAGAAAGAAAGAAAGAATGGAAACCTATTAAAAGAGAGATTGAGTTTAGCTACTTAAGACGTTATGCTGCTTTAGTAACATCTGCAAGCCAAGGAGCAGTATTAAAAGATATATATGGAGACAATTAATAGTAAGGAGGTTTAAAGATGATAATTACGGTTGTAGATCATTATCCTAAAATACCAAATCCCCCAAGAGAACCAAAATTAAGGAAAGCAATTCATGCTTATGATCAAGGAAAGATTACAAAGGAAGAATTAGAGAAAATTTTTGATGAAGTAACAAAAGAAGTAATTGAAGAACAAATAAGTGCAGGAGTAGAGCTTATTACAGATGGTCAGATAAGATGGGAGGATGGTCAAAGTTATATAGCCAAAAAACTTGATGGTATCGAAATAGGAGGATTATTTAGATATTTTGATAATAATACCTACTATAGACAACCAATCATAAAAGACGAAATAAAATGGAGAGAACCTATCATACTTAATGATTGGAAAAAAGCTCAAGAGTGGGCAGGTAATATTCCTGTTAAGGCAGTTCTAACAGGCCCATATACTATTGCAAGATTAAGTAGAGATGAGTATTATAAGGATTTAGAGAAATTAACAAAAGCATATGTAAAAGCATTAATTGAAGAAGTAAAGTTATTAGAAGAAAATAAGGTTAAATATCTCCAGTTTAACGAACCTTCTATTCAATACTATCCAGAAGATTTTGATCTTCTCCTAGAAATATACAAGGAAATTAGAAAATATTTTTCAGGAAAATTAGCTATATATACATACTTTCATACAGTCTTATCTTTAAAAGACAGAATAAAAGATTTACCAATTGATATATTTGGAATAGATTTTGTATCAAGAAAAGAGAATTTTGAGATACTAAAAGATTTTCCCAAAAATATTGGCTTAGGCTATGGCATAGTTGATGCAAGAAATACAAAATTAGAAACACCTGATCAAATCGCCCAATTAATAAAACAAGCTCTAAACTACGTAGAAGATAAAAATCTCTATATTAGCCCAAGCGCTGGGCTTGAATATTTACCAAGAGAAAGAGCATATGAAAAATTGGTAAATTTAGCTAAAGGAGTAAACTTAGTAAGAGGTGAGAAAAAATGAAAGAAATAAAACTTCCCATACTTCCCACAACAAGTGTTGGTAGTTTTCCCAAACCAGACTATCTCGTCAAAGCAAGAAATCAATACTCAAAAGGTCAAATTCCCTACTCTACTCTTCATGAGTTAGAGCTCAAGGCTACAGAAGAGGTTATTAAAATGCAAGAAGAAATAGGCGTAGACATATTAGTACATGGAGAAATGGAAAGAGGAGATATGGCCACGTATTTTGCAGAAAATTTAGAAGGCTTTACTATAAGTGGTCTTGTCAGATCATACGGAAACAGATACTATAAAAAACCAATTGTAATAGGTAAAATTAAAAGAACAAAACCCATAACAGTAGATATGTTTAAGTTTGCCCAAAGTCTAACTAAAAAGCCTGTAAAAGGAATGTTAACAGGTCCATATACAATAGCAGATTGGTCCTTTAATGAATATTATGAAAATAAGAGAGATTTAGTTTTAGACCTTGCAGAAGTAATAAATCAAGAAGCATTAGATTTAGAGAAGGCTGGAGCATTATTTGTACAGATTGATGAACCTGCTGTCCCTACCCATCCTGAAGAAATCCATATAGCAAAAGAAGCCTTTCAAGTTTCTACCAGAGGTTTAAGAAGCTTTATAATTACTCACATATGTTATGGAGATTTCAGACCAATATGGAAAGAAATAATAAATTTCCCTGTACACCAATTTGACTTAGAATTTACAAATAATGCAGACAAACTTTATCCGCTAATAGAAAATGCAGGATTTCCACCCGATAAATATATTGCAGTAGGAGTTATAGATGTCCATACCCATAAAATAGAGAGTGTAGATGAGATAAAGCAAAGAATAAGGGAAGCTCTTAAGCATTTTCACCCTGAACAAGTATTCATAGATCCTGATTGTGGATTAAAGACAAGAACCTGGGAAGAAGCAAGAGCAAAAATGGAAAATATGGTAAAAGCAGTCAATGAGATAAGAGAAGAACTTATAAAACAAGGCTATCCATCAGAAATTACTATTAAATTAGAACTATGAGAAAATACCTCTTAGAGCAATGGAATTTTTGGCTTGATGAAATATATGCCTATTCAATAATTAACAAGTTCATACTTGATGAATGGTATTTTACTGATTCTAAAGAAAAACTAAATGATAAAGATTTAGAGATTATTAAATTAGGGGAGAGATGGAAAAAAATATCTCTCCCTGTTTATTTCAGAAAGAAGATAAGTCTTCCAAAAGATTTTGAAAAATCCTCCCTTTACATCTTCTTAGATGTAGGTGGAGAAGCCTTTCTATTTATAAATGGTACACCATATGCTGGTATAAACCAATATCATAAGGAACATAAAATACCCTATTTCGAGGAGTTGGATATTATTATTGAAGCTGTACCTAAGGGATTATTTGGCCAACACCAATATAATCCAGTACTCAATGAAGCCTTCATATTTCAAAAAGATGAAGAAATCTATAAAGCATGGCTTATCTTCAGTATTATAAGAGAATTTGCCCTTTATTTAGAGAATATAAACCAAGATCTACAACAAAAAATAGAGATTATACTTGAAGAAACCCTTGGAAAGATAAAACTGATAAGTAGTAATGAAAAATTCTTGGAAAAAATTCAAAACACAAAATTTACCATGGATATTTTGAAAAATTTATGGAGTATGCCAGAATTTCCAAAGACAGAAACACCTATACCTTATAAACTAAAAGAAGAAATAATATCACAAGCTTACGAAGCTCTCAAAAAAGTCAGAAACCTAAAAAAGAAATATCCAAATATAGGAGAATATTATGCTGTAGGACATTCTCATATAGATTATGCTTGGCTCTGGCCAAGAGAAGAAACTATAAGAAAAGCCCAAAGAACTTTTTCGACTATCCTTCAACTTATGGATCTTTATCCAGATTTCAAATTCTTACAGAGTAGTGCCCAAATCTATAAAGATATAAAAGAAAATAACATTTTCCTTTTCCAAAAAATAAAAGAAAAAGTTATGAAAGAACAATGGATAGTAGAAGGAGGAATGTGGGTAGAATGCGACTCTCAACTCCCATCAGGAGAAGCCTTAGTAAGACAGTTTTTATATGCCCAAAAATTCTTTGAAAAAGAATTTCAAAAAACATGTAAAATAGCATGGCTTCCAGATACCTTTGGTTTCAATCCTAATTTACCTCAAATTCTTAAAAAATCAGATATTGAATATTTTGTAACCACAAAACTTTCATGGAACGAAACTAATCTATTTCCTTATGATTTATTCCTTTGGAAAGGGATTGATGGAACTAGAATAATTGCTCATATATATGCCAGATATGGTGGCTATAATGGATCAACAGAAATAAAAGAAATTATAGAAAATTATAGAAATTATCAACAGAGAAATTTATCAGAAAGAATGATCTATACTTTTGGATATGGTGATGGTGGTGGTGGACCTACTTATGAAATGATAGAAAGATTAAATATAATGAAAGATTTACCATTTATTCCAGATATAAAATTTGAAAATCCTATAAAATTTCTTGAAGAGATATCTAAAGAAAAACTTCCTGTATATTATGGAGATCTATATCTTGAACTCCACAGGGGGACCTTTACAACCCAAGGAAGAACCAAAAAACTTCACAGATTAGCAGAAAATTACCTTTTCACCCTCGAAAGTCTATCTGTTATCTTAAACATTGTGAAAGATCTACCATACCCTTATGAAAAGCTCACTCAACTCTGGGAAAAGCTATTAAGAAATGAATTTCATGATATACTACCCGGATCTTCAATAAAAGAAGTTTATGAGGATACTGAAAAAGAGTTAAAAGAAATATTAGATGCTAAATTAGATATTAAAGAAGATAGTTCTCAAAAGAAAATTATTATCTATAATCCTACCTCTTTCCCTCAAGAATTAAAAACAGAATTAGAAATGAAAGATATGGAAGGATTTCATTATAAAGATACAGAGATACCAATTCAAAAAACAGATAAAGGAGTATTCCTTTATTCAAAAAATATAACCATACCACCCTTAAGTTTAATTACTTTAAATATTAAAAGAGAAAATAATAATTTACCATATAATACTGATCTTCAAGCTTATAATAATGTCTTAGAAAACTCATTAATAAGACTGAAAGTAAATGAAGATGGCTCTTTCCAGGTACTATATAAAGAGAAAAATAAAAATCTCTTTGTTGATAAAGGTAATATAATTATTGCCTACTCTGATAGACCAAGAAATTGGGAAGCCTGGGATATCCCATTAGAGTATGAGAAATATGGCGAGGAGCTCAGGGCTGAAAAAATTGAATTAACTGAAAGAGGCCCATTAAGAGGAAAAATTAAAGTAATAAGAAAGTATAGAAATTCGGAAATAATTCAATACTATACCCTCCATTCATTCTCACAAAGAATAGACATAGAAACAGAAATAAAATGGAATGAAAAAAGAGTAATGTTAAGAGCATATTTCCCATTTGATCTACTATCACCATTTGTAACCTATGAAGTTCCCTATGGGACATATACAAAACCTACTCATAAAAATACTTCATGGGAAAAAGCCCAATTTGAAATACCAGTACACAGATTTATAGATTTATCGCAAGGAGATTTTGGTGTAAGTATTTTAAACAATGGAAAATATGGACATAGCGTTAATGAAAATATTATAGGAATAACCTTATTGCGATCGCCCTTTTCTCCTGACTATACAGCTGATCTTGGAAACCATAACTTTACTTATTCCATTCTACCCCACAAAGGAACCCTGGGAGAAAAGACTTTAAAAGAAGCTGAAGAATTGAATAAAACCCTTATCCCTATAATAGGTAATTTTTCAATTGAAGATGTGTCTATTTTAAGCTGGGATAAAAATAACATAATTATTGGTGCTTTAAAACAATCAGAAGATCACAAAGGATTGATATTAAGATTTGCAGAATATTTAGGCAAAGAAGAAATCATTAATTTCAAATTTAATTTTCCAGTAAAAAAGATATATGAAACAAATCTTTTAGAGAAAGAATATAGTGAATTAAACTTGAAAAATCAGATCTTAGAAATAAAAGTTAAACCTTTTGAAATAAAAACCTTGAAAATAATTTATTGAAAAATACATAATACTTATGATATAAACTAGTATTGAAAATTATATTTTTGAAATTAAAGCGTGACAATTAAAGGGAAGGGGATATTTTAAAGAGGGAATGAAATTAAAAAATAAAATCTTTTTATTCTACGCGGGAATATCTCTCATATTTTTTATTCTTATAGAGATAATATTTATAAGCATTATAAAACACGAATATTTATTGATTTTTAATAAAGAGATAGAAAACTATGTAACTACATATATGGATAGAATTGAAAAGGATCCAAAAGATATTCTTAATGGAAGAGTTTTTGAAAAAAGTTTTTACCTTGGCAAAATTGAGGGAATTTTAATTCAAGAAAACCCTAATAGTATAAAACTTAGACTAAACACTGACTTTGAAAGATTACCTGAAGAGATATTAATTAAAGATAAAGGTTCGATTCTTGATTTGAAAAACCATAAGTATTACTATATATATTCAAGTAAGAGCAAAAATTTAAAGCTAATTCTCAGCTTTAATACTCATCCCTTTGAAGAAAGATTTTTAAAATCTACTATTTCCTTCTCAATTCCCCTTATAGCACTACAAATTTTTTTCCTCTTGTTATTTTATTACTCCATGAAACATACATATGTAAAACCATTAGAAGAATTAGCCCAAAGCCTTTCTCAAGATAATCTCTTAAACCTAAATAGGGACAAATTTTTTAATAAAAATGATGAAATAGGTGATCTCTCAAGAAAAATCTTTGATTTTGAAAGCTCTTTAAGGAATATCATAATTACTCAAGAGGAAACAATTAAAAATCAAGAGAAATATCTAAATTTACTACTTAAATTTATCTCTGAATTTAATCTCTCTAAAAAATCTATAGATGTGATTAACGTCATACTTAAATTTTATAATCCTGAGTTTCCAGTAAAAATTTATGATATATATCTTGAAAACTCCTTAACAAGAGAAGATCTATATCAAAATTTGCAAATCTTGAATAAGGATGAGGCAAAAGAAATATTTGATATGCTAATATTCCTAAAAGACAACAAATTATTTACATATCATGACCTTAAATTCTTTTGTAAAAATATACCTGAAGACTATGTATTAATTCCATTAAGAACAAGTGAAAGACTTTATGGTTTTATAAGTATCTCTATGATAACTTTTGAAGATTTACAAGATACCTTCATTTCCATCTTATACCATCTTACAATAGCTTTAGAAAATACCCTTTTATATGAATACACTGAAAAATTATCAACAATTGATCCTTTAACAGGTGTCTTCAATAAAAGAAAATTTGACGAAATCCTTGAAAATGAAATAAAAAGAGCTCAAAGATTTAAACATCCTTTAAGTATACTTTTTATTGATATAGACCATTTTAAAAACATAAATGACCTATATGGTCATATAGTGGGAGATTCATTTTTAAAAGAAGTTGCCCTTTTTCTCCTAAGAAATACTCGTTCTATTGATAGCATAGGAAGATTAGGAGGAGAAGAATTTGCCTGTATATTACCTGAAACTGATTTAGCATCAGCCTATAACGTAGGAGAAAAAATGAGAGTAAAATGGAATACTGAAAAACACATAATCCCAATAGATATAGAAAAAAGAATAGGAACATTAAGTATAGGTATAGCAAATTTCCCTGTACACACAGAAAATCCCAAAGAATTATTGATACTTGCAGATGACGCACTATATATGGCCAAAGAAGAAAGAGATAAAGTATTTATTTATAGTAAAGATTACAATAAAGATTTAATATAATTAATTGCTTTTTCTGGATCTTCAACCTTTCCTTGCAAAAAGTATTCTCCTTTACTTCCTTTCCATCCTATTTCTGTTAACTTTTCCAAAATTTTATTAAAAAGCCCTGTTGACACATCATAGCTTCTAAAGATTATCGCTTGTCCTTGTGAATTTAAAATTATACCCAAAATACCATTTTCTTTCATTATCTCCTGAACAACAAACTTGATTGTATTTATATCTTCTTCTAAAATATTTAAGACTATTCTTATATTCTCTTTATTTACAGCTAAACCTATAAGTTCTTTTGCTACATACTTGTTTATCCTTTCCCTCAATCTTTTATTATCTTTTTCTAAGGTTTCCAATTTTGTAAACAACTTACTAATACCATCATAAATATCAGGATTTCCTAATTTTTCTTTAATGTACTTATATTCTTCTTCCCTCATACTTAATCTTTTCAAGATCCTTGAACCAGCCACAAATTCCACCCTCCATAAATCATTATTCTTTTTGTAAAAATCTACTATTTTAAACAATCCTATTTCTCCTAATCTATTCACATGGAGTCCTCCACAAGGATTCACATCAAGGCCTACTATTTCTACTATGCGAATATCTTCATCCTTCCAATATACCTTCACAGAAATATCTTCTTTTATGTACCTATTCACTGTACTCTCTATCTCATTCACAAAACCCTTAGGATCAAAGCCTCTATATGGTATCTCTATTTTTGTGTGGTCTTCTAAAATTTGAAAACCAGTAGTCTCCAATGAATAATTCTTTTCTATTAAAGCAGAAAGAAGATGTTGAGCTGTATGTTGCTCCATGTATTCTCTACGAAGATCAATATCTACATATAACTCAACCTTTTCATCAATTAAAGGTTCTCTACAACCATTTAAAATGCCTTTGTGCCAAATTTTACCATCTTCTTCCCATACGTGGGAAACTAAAAGAATCCAATTATCTGATCTAATTTCTCCCTTATCATAAGGTTGTCCTCCACCTTCTGGATAAAAAATGGTTTCAGAGAGGGAAAGAATAAAAAAGTTGTTTTCCTTTTTAATATCAATAACTTTGCTTTCCCAATTTACAATATTTGGATCATTATAAAAGATTTTCTTAGTATTCATAATGTTAATTATACTATAAAACAAAAACCCCTGCCATAAATAGCAGGGGTTTTGTTCTTTTTTAAATTATCAGCTAATAATTTAAAATCTACGATTGTGAGACCTATTGGAAGTTCTACGATCTTCTCTTGGCTTTGCTTCACTTACAATGATCTTTCTTCCATCAAACTCAAGACCATTGTAAGATTCAATTAACTTTTGAGCCACATCTTCTGATGTTTCTACAAAAGCAAATCCTTTGGATCTTCCAGTATTACGGTCAGTTATCAACCTAATACTTTGTATATCCCCTTCTTTTGCAAAAAGTCCTCGCAGATCATCCTCTGTGGTCTGCCATGATAGGTTTCCTACATACAGTGTCTTAACCAATTTCACGTACCTCCTAAAAAATTTTATCCTTTAATTATACTCCTTTAAAATTATTTGTCAAATCTTATTTCTGAGATTAGTCGAAAGTCTCCCTTATAGTGCACCTCCAAGATTAGGATTTGTAAAACAAGGTCCTCAATTAATTACCGCCTTTATAGATGAAGCCCAAAATATGGTTGTTGGAACCTATGCTCCCAAACAAATGGTAGACAGGTTAATTGAAAGATTTAATGAGATTATGAAGTAAAGATGCTAAAATAAGGAGGGTAGCCAGTGAAAATCTTTCGTTGGCAATATAATCTTTTTATTCTTCCTGCTCTCTTAGTTATGGTTATATTTTTTGTATATCCTATACTTTTAACTTTATATTTTAGTTTTCTTGACTATTCCATTATAAGACATACCAATAAATTTATTGGGCTTGCAATCTATATAAAAATTTTAAAAGTAATATTTTTATTCAAACTGCTTATAATACTTTTATATGGGTTATAATATCTACTTTTATCCCTCTATTTTTAGCAAAACTGGCGGCCCTCCTTACCTATAAAAGTTTTTTAGGATATAAAGTTTTCAGAAGTCCTTTCAGTTTACCCATGATTTTTATCCCCTCTTCGACTGCAATTCTCTGGGCTTTAATGTATAGTGAACCTTTTGGTTTAATTAATCATATAATGGAATTTCTACGTTTACCAAGAGAAATTTGGCTTGCTAATCCTAAAACTGTTCTTCCTGCAGTATCTATCGCAAATGCATGGTATGGAACCCCTATGTCTTATTTGATGATATTAGCAGGATTGGAAAGTTTAGATACAGAACCATTGGAAGCATCAGAGGTAGACGGAGCTACCTATTGGCAAAAAGTAAGGCATATTATTTTTCATATGGTCTATCCTATAATATTATTAGTAGCACTTTTAAGACTTATTGATGTTATCAGAAGTTTTTCTTTAATTTGGATAATGACTCAAGGAGGACCTGGAACTTCTTCTACTACTCTTCCAGTTGCTACTTTTAAAGTTTCTTTCTTACAATATGATTATGGTATGGGATCCGCATGGGGAGTTATTAATGTTATAGTAACATTTGTAATTACTCTCCTCATATTAAGGAGACAAAAAGGATGAGTCCTTTTAGAACATTTTTTATTTTTCTTATTGTTCTTTTTCTCTTAGGATGGGCATTATTTCCTATATTTTACTCCTTAAATATCTCTCTTTCTGGTTTTTGAACTTCCTACTAAGTTTGGATTTCCCAAAGAAATAACTTTAAACAACCATATAGATGCCTTAAAGGACAAAGAGATCTGGAATGCTACTTTAAATTCTCTTATCATTGCATTTTTTGCAACTTTTCTCTCTATTTTTACATCTATTCCTTCTGCTTATGCTTTTTCCAGATCACAAAATAAACTTTCTAAATTTTTATATTATTTATTCTTATTATTTAGATTATTTCCTTGGTTTGCGCTTGCCTTCCCTATATTTTATTTAATGGCAAAATCAAAATTAGTGGATACCTATTTGGGAGTAGGAATTAGTCATTCTGTGGGGATAATCCCTACAAGTATCTGGTATTTAAAAGGTTTTTTTGATATGGTTCCTTTAGAAATATAAGAATCAGCCCTTGTTGATGGAGCTTCTCCTTTTCAGATCTTCCTAAAAGTTGTTCTTCCTAATGTATTGCCAGGACTTATTGCTGTTTCAATATTAGCCTTTATGTCAAGCTATACTGAATATTTATACTCATTAATTCTAACTCGAACTCATACTACTACTCTTCCTGTGCTTATGGCAGGCTACCTTTCTTAGTTTAAAGTAGAATGGAGAAAAATCTCTGCTATATATATGCTATCTACTATTCCTATGATAATTTTCTACTCTTACACTCTCAATTTTATGAAAAGAGGAACTCTTTCAGGGGTAATAAAAGGATAGTTCGTAAGAAAATACTACTATATCCTCTTGTAACAGCATCTTTATTTTTCTGATCATCTAAAGATAGAAAATAACTAATATTACAAAATGTGATATAAGTCATTTGAATTCATATTTAATTGTTTTATAATTATTTAAGTTAAAAATTAGAAAGATAGAAAAGGAGGATAAATATGAGACTTAAATTATTATTTATTCTTCTATTATTCTATCTTGTAATATTCTCTTTATCATGGGGACAGTTTGAAAATCCTCAACCTAATTTTACAAAAATACCTTCATGAGTAAAGCCTGGAGTTACCTTTGTGTATCAAACAAATATGGGTTCAGGTACCAGAATAGGAGATGATTTTTCTGGAGGAGCAGCTCAAGGATACTATATCTATGTTGTCACTAATATTGATAAGTTAAATGTCTACAGCATAAGCCTTCTAATTACTCAAAGCATATCTTCTGGATACCCATCTTTAAATTTATCAACAGAACTTCTTAATGGTAAAATTTTTATTGATCCACAAGAAGCGGAAGATTATGTTAAAAAAGTAAAAGTAGCTGGTCTTCCTCCTGGTCTAAAATACGAATTTGGACCTTATGGAAATAATCTATACTATTTCCTTATAGAGGCTTCTGATTATCAATCTATGGAAAGAATTTTATTTATTCTTGATAACAAAGGAATAGTACAAAAAATATCTATATTAGAAAAGCAAAGATTAAGCTCATCTACAGCTGTAGAGCTCCAGTTAGTAGGAGTATATAATACTAACATTCCACAAATTACCAGTCCTCCCCCAGCTGTTAAATTCTCCCCTACTTATCAATTTTATTCATCTGTAAGTTTGTTCCAAGGTTATCACGGTATGAGTACTCCCCTTGGAATGGGTAGATTTGCAGCATTATCTTCTTCAGGTACTTTATTTTTGATTGATGTTCAAGGACAAGTAAGAAAGCAAGCAATAGGAAATTACTACTTAGGACCATATTATATAAACCCTCAACTTCTTAGACAAAATTCAATTATTAGCATATCCCAAATTGGATTATCTTGGGATATAGTAGGAAGAGGGCAATATGGAGGAATATTAACTCAGGTCAACATGAGAGAATATCCAATTGCTCAATACGAATATGAACCTAACACAGGACTTTTATTAAATGCTACTATACCACAAGGAGAAGGGCTCTATGTAAGTATGTTTTTAGTAAGTAAATAAAATATGTTAAAATAAAATAAAATTAAGTAGAGAGAAAAATGGGTGTTAAGGAGAAGTATAAAAATTTTCCCACTTTGTCAAAGGATATAAAAGAAAAAATAAATAATCTAAAAGAAGTATTTATTAAGAATAAAGTAAAGATTGCATATCTTTTTGGATCTATTTTGAAAGAAGAAAATCCTGAAGATATAGATATAGCAGTAATTCTTGAGGGAGATTATTTTAGATTACTTGAAGATATAAAGGAATTCCTTAACACCCAAAGAATAGACCTTATAGACTTATCCCAAGTCTCTCCATTTATTGCTCTACACATCATAAAGAATGGAGAAATCATTTTTAAAGAAAATACAAAAATAGAAAATGAATATGAAATGAATATTCTCAAAAAATGCCAAGATCTCGAAGCTTTCAGAAGAAAACAGTTAGAATTTATTAAAAAAGCATATGACATTTGATAAAAACCTGATAAAAGAAAACTTAATAGAGCTAAATAATATTTATGGAGAACTTCTTAAATACAAAGATATTGAAGAAGAAGAGTTCATAAATAATCTATCAATTAGATGGACCCTTGAAAGAGGACTTTTAGCAGGGATAAACATAATATTAGACATTGGTAATCATATTTTAGCTTCACAATATAAAATATACCCTAATACCTATGAGGATATATTAAAGGAAATTTTTGGGAAAGGTATAATATCTCAAGAAGTTTATTCAAAAATTAAAGGTATGGGAAGCTTTAGAAATATTCTTGTCCATGAATATATAAAGATTGACCCAAAGAAAGTCTATAAAAATTACAAAAGTTTCTTAGAAATAATTCCAGAAATCTCTAAAGAGATTATTAAATTGATTTAAATAGAATTTAGTGATTATAAACATCTAAAAAATTTCTTGGGCAAATCATCCTATTGAAATAATAAAAGAAAGACTCTTTTAATTTAGCTTTTTAGGATTTCCTTTCTAAAATTAACATATCTCCTTATTAATTATATTTTACGTCTAAGATAATCTGAATAATCAATTACTAATCTTTTATATTCTCTATCCCTAAGAGGAGATGAAATCAAAAAAATCAGCTGTGGATCTGTTAGATGCTATAGGGATATTCCATACCACAGCTATTCGTAAAAGAGCTTTAACATCTGGATCATGAGGTAAGGGCTCCAAAGGATCCCAGAAAAATATGAGGAAATCTATTTCCCCTTCTGCAATCTTTGCTCCTATTTGTTGATCTCCCCCTAATGGTCCACTAAAAAATCTAATTATTTTTAACCCCAATTCCTTTTCTAAAATTTCACCTGTTGTTCCCGTTGCATATAGTATGTGTCTGGATAATGTACCTTGATTAAATCTTACCCATTCTAAAAGCTCATTTTTTCTTATTATCATGGGCAATAAGAGCAATTCCTTTTTGAATACCCATAGGAATCTCTTTATAATTCATATTAGATCTCCTCCTTATATTATAAGTTCTGAAATTAATTATAACTCCCAATGTATCTCCAAAAAAATTAAAAAAAACATGAACTAATTACTTTTTGGGTTTTTACTGTATTACTCTCCCCTACCCAATAAAAATTATCTTATTTTATGGATAGGGGAGAATAAACTTAGAAAAACCAATTATTATAAGCCTTTTAATATATCTTTACAAATGAACTAAGAAAATTTATAAAATAAGCTATAATCTTTACAAAAATGGGAATTAAAGTATATGCAACAATAATTAAAACAATAAATTGAATAAGAAATAATATTGGATGCTTCTTTAAGCTCATAGAACCAAAAATATTTTTAAAAATTTTAATTACTCTTTCCATATATTTTTTGTATATTAACCTCTATTAATATGACTTTCCAATTTCATTTCTATGAACTTTCAGATGAAACTAAAATTATTTTGTTCATCTCATCCTTTATGGCACTTTTTAATAGAAAGAAAATTTTTCCATATCTTACCAAAAATGTTTTAATACTCTTTGAACTTTTTTCAAAAAGTTGGAAAAACTTCTTCTCAGAATTTAAAAATAAATGGGAAATTAAAAGATTTATCTCTTTTATGGGA